>ENA-UOJR01000144-UOJR01000144.1-human-gut-metagenome-genome-assembly--contig:-C115P-NODE-144-length-109527-cov-16.678776_pt1 | contig 109527 bp, 110 predicted proteins | sample MGYA00242354_ERZ723901 | MGnify/ENA metagenome assembly ERZ723901
TCACCCCATCTGTTAGATAGTATATCATACTGTCTAACAAATGGGGTGCAGTTCATATTGGTGGTGCAGGGGAATTTTTGTGTAATTATGTAATTAAAGGGGGCGACAATTTTGTGGTGGATCATTCGTACAGAATCAGTGCGATCATCTCTACCGGCTCGTCGCCCAGGCACTTCAGGCCGTGGCCCTCACCGGGGGCGCAGTAGGTCACGTCGCCAGCACCGATCTCCACCTCGGTGCCGTTGTCGTTGTACAGGCCCTTGCCGCTCAGGATGTAATAGGTTTCGCTGTCGCTGGTATGGATGTGATAGCCAATCTCGGAACCGGGATAGACGGTGGTGTGGCCAAAGACGCGGCCCTTCTGGCTCATCTCTTCGGGACCATTCAGCAGGCTGCGGACGGTGATCTCGCCCACGCCGTTAAACGGCGCCGGCTTGCGGACGGTTTGCTTCTCTTCGCTGCGACGGATCATAATAAATTGCTCCTTTTTAAACAGTAATATGGTAGGCTGCAACCATCGCAATCGATGGCGGCTTTCACTATATTTCTAAGCATATCACACGAAAATCCAAAACTCAATGCACATACTGGGCAAAAACTGGGGGGGTGAATTTTGTGCGTTCCGTCAAAAAAGCGCACATGCTGTCAACGAGGAAACTTGCAATGCAAAATCAAAGTGCAAATCCACCGCAGCTTGCAATAAAGTGCACATACAGGAGCTGCTTGTTGCAGCTTTGTTGCAGATAAAATGACTAAACAACAAATTGTTACAAATTTAACTGTACATTTCAATGAAAAAATATCAAAAAGTGGAAAATCTGTTGCCTTTTTGCCAAAACAATGCTATTATACAAATGCAATCGGTTGCAGCGCTGCACCGAAGACAAACAACGATCTGCTCTGACAGAAACGCATACAGAAAACAAAGGAGTGTATTGGCTATGAACCCGCTGACGAAACCCCGCGTACCTTCCCTGATGGAACTGTGCGAGAAAGAACAGATTTTCGCCCCCTGTGTGTGGGACTGCCGCACGATTCATGCAGCCGAGGTTGCCGGGTTCAAGGCGGTACTCCTTTCCGGTGGCCAGGTGGCCGAGAGCATGTGCGGTGTCCCTGACATCGGCTTGATCACCGCAGACGACCTGGTACAGGCGACCGAGCGGGTCTGCCAGTACAGCAAGTTGCCGGTCATAGTGGACGCCGACGACGGCTTTGGTGATACGCCACTTACGACCTATCGTCTTATCAAACGGTTGATCGCCGCTGGTGCTAAGGGCTGCACGCTGGACGATACCACCGGCATCCGCGGCTGGAACCGCTGGGGCGCTGCCATGATGGCGGGCTACAAAGAAGGCTCTATCGACCACAAGAGTGTGAGCCGTGAGCGCTGGCTGTCAAAAGTGAAAGCGGCTCTGAAAGCGGCAGAAGGCACCGATTTTCTGGTGATCGCACGCACCGAGTGCAAACTGAAACTTGGCTTGGAAGAAGCAATCCTGCGCTGCCGCATGGCCCGCGAGCTGGGTGCTAAGATGACCCTGATCATCGGCCTGAAAACGATCGAGGAAGCAAAGGCCGTGGATGCCGCAGACCCCGGCCCCAAGATGTGGCCTGACGTTATGAGCAAAAATGGTGTGCCGGATGTGGTGCTGAGCGATGTGGAACCTTACGGATTCTGCTTCGTGACCTGCCACTATCTGGAAAAGGCAATGATGTTCGGTGCAGCCGATTATTCCAAACATGTTATTGCTGACCGCAGTACAGTCTATGTCGATATGCACGATATGGGCGGCCTAAGTCTCGAAGAACAGCGCCGCTGGCACAGTATGGATCTGGATGCCTGGCTGGATGCCGAGGCCGAGTTTACCGACCTGAGCGCCCTGCAAAAGGACTTCCCCAGGCAGGCAGAGAAGAACCCGCTGGATTATTGAATTTACTGTAGGGCTGAGTGCCCTGCAAAAATAGATACTACATAAGGAGGAACCCCATGTTTGAACCAAAGAACAATCCGCAAAAGCGCGTTACCCTGCGTGAACTAGTTGCCGACCATCAGGTTTTTGCCCCCTGCATCTGGGACGTTTTCAGCGCCCGCGCAGCTGAGCAGGCCGGCTTTGAGGCAACACTCCTTTCCGGCGGCGCACTCTCTGGCTGTTACCACGGCCAGCCGGATATTGGCCTGATGACGGCGGATGATCTGGTACGCGCAACGCAGTTTGTTACTGCTGCTTCGCCGCTGCCCTGCATCATCGATGCAGATGACGGCTACGGTGAATCCCCGTTGCTGGCCTACCGCACCGCTTATCGCTTGGCCCACGCCGGCGCTATGAGCATGACGGTGGATGACACCACGGGTATCCGCGGTTACAACCGTTGGGGCATGCAGCTCCGTCGCGGCGATCCTTTCGGCACGATTGAGCATCCATGCGTAGACCGCAAGACCTGGCTAGCCAAGATGAAAGCCTGCCTGGAAGCTTGCGAAGGCACCGATTGCATGCTGATCGCCCGCACCGAGGCTGCCCTGCAGTACGGTCTGGATGAAGCCATCGAGCGCTGCCTGCTGGCCCGTGAATTGGGTGCTGAGATGACGCTGGTCATCGGCCTGATGAATCAGGAACAGGCCGAGTACGTGGCCAAGTATGACAAGGGCTGGAAGATGTGGCCTGATGTCGCTACCTTCCACGGTGTGCCGGATGTTGAACTGAAAGATATTGAACCGCTGGGCTTCAATCTGGTTACCACCCATATTCTCGAGGGCGGCGCCATGTCTGGCATGGTGAATTTCGGCAAACATGTGCTGGAAGATCAGTCTACGATCTATCCCGATACCCACGGCTTTGCTCTTGACCCCGAAAACTTCCAGAAACCCGGCCCGGATGACATCTGGTTCGAGCGTGAGGCCCGCTTCCGCGACCTGAGCGCGCTGGATGTTGACAAAAAGCTGTAAGGCTTTTCAACAGGATTTCGCGATGATTGAGGTTCATCGCATAAAAATAGTACCATTGTAGAAAAGGAGATTACCATGAAAAAGAACACCTTTAAAAAGGTAGCTGCGCTGAGTGTTGCATGTGCAATGTCAGCTGGTTTGTTGGCAGGCTGCGGCGGCGGTTCCTCAGCTTCGTCCGCTGCAACACCCTCTGCAGGCGACAGCAGTGCCTCCTCTGAGGCTGCCGCACCCACCGCTGCTACGGTCGAGGGTGGTACGGTCACCATCTACCAGCAATCTGACCCGACTACCGTGGTGGCTTGGGACTGCCGCGCTACGCAGAACGTTTTCTGGCAGAGCATCTGCCAGGAGACCCTGATGGTCTATGACGGCAACGGCAACCCCCAGAACTGGTTGATCGATTCCATCACGCCAGATGCGGACGCGCTGACTTACACCATCAAGATCAAAGAGGGCATCAAGTTCAGTGACGGCAGCGACCTGAACGCTGATGCGGTTGCCTGGAACCTGAACAAGTACAAGGCCGAGGGCGTTATGTCCGCCTCGCTCTATTCAAAGTTTGACAATGCTGAGGTTACCGGCGATTATGAGGTCGTCTGCCACTTCAGCAGTTGGGATTCTCTGTTCACCTACACGCTGGCACGTTCCTGCCCCATCGCCTCGAAGGAAGCCTATTATAACAACGGCGGCGACGAGGATGCCGACGGCAACGAGCTGACCGACGGCGAGGATTACCTGGCCGCTAACCCGATCGGCACCGGCCCGTTCGTACTGACCGATTGGCAGCATGACGTCTCGATGACCTTTACCCGCAACGACAATTACTGGGCAGGCAAGGCGATCGTTGACGAGATCAAGTTCGTTGACTACGCTGCAGAACTGACCGCACAGGCTGCTATGCAGGCTGGTGAGCTGAACGCTATGGCTACCACCAACTTCGGCCTGGCCGATCAGATGGCCGCTATGGGCGATTACGAGATCCACGCGGCTTCTCTGCCTACCTCCGCTTACACGCTGTGCTTCACCAGCAACGATCCCTCCGACCCGTTCTATGATCCTGATGTCCGCAAGGCTGTCAGCTATGCAATCGACAGCCAGACTATCGCAGATGGCATCGGCTATGGCTACGCGACCGTCTCTAACCAGTGGTGCATGGAAGGCTCTGACTTCTACAACACTGACATTGAAGGCCAGCCCTACAACGTAGCGAAGGCCAAGGAACTGTTGGCTTCTGCTGGCTATCCTGACGGGTTTGACACGACCCTGACCGTTATCAATGTGACCGGCTACACGGATGTCTGCCAGGTCATCGTTGAGCAGCTTGCCCAGATCGGCGTCAACGTTACGCTGAATCCTGTTGAAGCTGCCAGCTACGCCAACTACATCGCTGCCTGGGGCGGCGGCATGCTGATGCACCCCATGGGCATGGAAAACGGCGCTGCTTCCCAGTACGCTGCTACCTTCGTGCAGGACCTGAGCTTCGCACTCGGCGTTAACGCTTTCGAGCATCCTGATGACCTGAACCAGATCCTGAGCGATGCCCAGAGCGCCGCCACCGAGGACGAGCGCAACAGCCTCATCAAAGAAGCTGCTGCCAAGATCATTGACGATTACTGCTACATGAAGGTCGTCGAGATCGTTCCCACCATCGGTATCACCACCGGCGTTTCCAACATGAACTACTGCTCTACCTACAATCTGTATGTAGACTACATGAACGTAGCGCTGAACGGCTAAATTTTAACCAGTACATACCCCACACCATACGATAAAGCAGGCCGCATTGCACCGCTGCCGCGGCACAATGCGGCCTGCTGCTTTTTTGTAAGAGCATGGGCAGTAGAAATGGCTATTTGCCCACGGAACCAAAAAGAAACGAAGGTAACATGCATGAAGAAATACGTTGCAAAGCGCCTTGCCATTTCTGTACTGCTGATCTTTATTATCTCGGTCTTTTCCTTTATGCTGATCCACATTCTTCCCGGTGACCCGGCCCGCCTGGCGCTGGGATATGAGGCATCTGAGGCAGATGTCCAGGCCTACCGGGTCGAGCTGCATCTGGATAAGCCGTTAGTAACGCAGTATGTCCTGTGGATCAAAGGTCTGTTCCAGGGGGATTTTGGCCGTTCGATCCTGTATAACCGCCCGAACCTGGATATTCTGGCTGAGCGCCTGCCCCGCACGTTGGGCATTGGCCTGCCCGCCCTGTTGATTTCAATCCCGCTGGGTATTTTTAGTAGGCGTCATCTGCGCGGTGCGCCGCGGCAAAGCGGTTGACCAGATTTTGACGCTGATCACCACGATCGGTATCGGCACGCCGGTATTCTGGCTGGCAATCATGGGTATTTACTTCTTTGCCCTGGGCATGAAACTGCTGCCCGTCTCCGGTTACACAGCAATATCGGAAAACTTCGGCGACTATGTCCGCCACGCGATTTTGCCGGTCTCCTGTATGAGCGTAAGTATGATCGCCTCTATCGCACGTCAGACCCGAACCAATATGCTGGATTCGCTCAATCAAGACTTTGTGCGCACGGTGCGCGCCAACGGTTTGTCCGAGGGCAGCGCTGTTTATAAACACGCACTGCGCAACGCGCTGATCCCGGTCGTTACTACCATCAGCATGCAGGTGCGAGTGGTCATCGGCGGTTCGCTGCTGGTCGAGCAGGCGTTCGCCATCTCCGGCCTTGGCTCGCTGCTGACCAGCGCCATCAATGGCCGTGACTATGTTATGATCCAAAACACCGTATTGATCATCTCGCTGTTTACCGTGGGTGCTAACTTTCTGGTGGACATCCTGTACGGCATGATCGATCCGCGTATTCGTCTGGGGAAGGGGTGAGCCACTATGAGTGAAACGGTATCTACCGCCGCACGCGAAGCGGAGGTCAAGCGCCACCGCAAAGAAAACTTTAAAGCTACACTGCGGGTCTTCTTCGGCCGTGGAATCCTCTCCAAGGTCTGCTTTGTGATTTTGGTGGCCTTTATCCTGGTTGCTGTCATTGGGCCCTTCTTGCTGTCGGACCCGTACAGCCAATCGGTGCTGCAAAAGTTGTCCGACCCCAGCCAGGAGCATTTCCTTGGCACGGACCAGCTGGGACGTGACCTTTTGACCCGTGTTGTCTGGGGTGCACGTATCAGTATGGTTACGGGCCTGCTGTCCGCCTTCTGGGCAGCGTTGATTGGCACGGCTTTGGGCCTGGTCGCCGGTTATTTCCAGGGCATCGTGGGCAACATTATCATGCGTATCACCGATGCTCTGCTCTCCATCCCGCCGCTGATTTTGACGATGGTCCTGTCCGCTGTCTGCGGCGGCAGCATCCTGAGCATCAGTCTGATCATCGCGGTTTCGTCCGTGCCCGGTTATGTACGTATGATCTACTCCCAGGTGTTGAGCCTGCGCGAAAGCGATTATGTTACCGCCTCCGGCCTGATTGGTCAGAACTCGTTCATGATTCTTGTCAAGCATCTGCTGCCGAACTGCTTTGCGACCCTGATCGTTATGTTCACGATGAGCGTCGGCGCCAACGTTATGATCGAAGCCGGCCTGTCTTACCTGGGTGTTGGCATTACGGCACCCACGCCCGCCTGGGGCACCATGATCAGCGAGGGCTACATGTACCTGACCATTTGCCCGCGCCTGGCATTGATCCCCGGTATCTGCCTGATGCTGCTCATCATCTCCTTGAGTGTTGTTGGCGACGGCCTGCGCGATGCACTCGATCCGAAACTGAGGGGGAAGCTGTAAAATGGGAAAGAAACTGTTGGAAGTTAAAGACCTGCATACCTCCTTTTTTACTGCAAATGGCGAGGTTAAATCCGTCAACGGTGTATCGTACTATATAGACGAGCACGAAATCGTAGCGGTCGTTGGTGAATCCGGCTGCGGCAAGTCTGTGACCCAGATGTCCGTTATGCAGCTGGTGCAAAGCCCTCCGGGTAAGATCAAGAGCGGCGAAGTGCTGCTGGAAAACAAAAACCTGCTGGAATATGGCCCACGCTCGAAAGAGATGCAGGCTGTGCGTGGAGCCCAGATTGCTATGATCTTCCAGGAACCCATGACAAGCTTGGAACCTGTGTATACAGTGGGCAATCAGCTTTGCGAAGTCATCCGCAAGCACCGCAAATGCACGAAAAAAGAAGCCTGGCAAATTGGTGTACAGGCCCTGGCGGACGTAGGCATCCCGGACCCTGAATCCCGTATGAAGAACTACCCGTTTGAGATGTCCGGCGGTATGCGCCAACGCGCCATGATCGCCACTGCCGTAGCCTGCCAATCCAAGCTTATCATCTGTGATGAGCCCACCACAGCGTTGGATGTTACCACTCAGGCGCAGGTCATGGAAGTGCTGCAAAGTTTGGTGGATAAGTTCGGCACTTCGCTGCTGATCGTTACCCACAATCTGGGCCTTGTTACCCGCTATGCGGACCGTATTTATGTCATGTACGCTGGCCGCATCGTGGAAAGCGGCACGACCGAGGAAATCATCACCAAGCCGTGCCACCCATATACCTTGGGCCTGCTGGCCAGTGTGCCGCTGCTGGAAGAAACCGACGGTGAGCGTCTGGTCCCCATCGATGGTGCGCCGCCGAACCTGGCCAAACTGCCGGATTACTGTTCTTTCTACCCGCGCTGCCCCTACGCATGCGAGAAATGTAAGAACAAGCCCGTGCCGGAACTGCGCAAAGTGGGCAATACAGAACACTATGTGCGCTGCCATCTTGATATAGGAGGGAACGCGCAATGAAAAAAGAAACGACCGCCCCGCTGCTAGAAGTCAAGAATCTGAAAATGTACTTCCAAACTAAGCATAAGGGCCAGAACGGCAATGTAGTCGTCAAAGCTGTGGATGACGTCAGCTTCTCGGTATACCCCGGCGAGACATTTGGCCTTGTGGGTGAATCCGGCTGCGGCAAAACGACCACCGGCAAGGCTATTCTGCGCGTACTCGATCCCACAGATGGCCAGGTGATATATAAGGGGCGCGATATCGCCAAACTTTCCCGTCGTGAGCTGAAAAGTTTCCGCCGCGAACTGCAGTTGATTTTCCAGGACCCGTACAGCTCACTGGACCCACGCCAATCGGTGTACAGCATCCTGAAGGAGGCTGTCTGTGCTGATCATAAGCACCGCACTGAGGCGGAAATCAGGGAACGCTGCGATGAGTTGATGACCCTTGTGGACCTGGACCCCGTTATGATGGGAGACCGTTACCCGCATGAAATGTCCGGCGGCCAGCGCCAGCGCCTGGGTATTGCCCGCGCGCTGGCGTGCAACCCGGAGCTGATCGTCTGCGACGAGCCGGTTTCGGCCCTGGACGTTTCCATCCAGGCGCAAATCATCAACCTATTTGCTGACTTGCAGGAAAAACTGGGCCTTACCTACATTTTTGTGGCGCATGACTTGGCTGTTGTCCGCCATATTGCGGACCGCATCGGCGTTATGTACCTGGGCCACCTGATCGAGGTCATGGATTCCGCTGAGCTGTTCCACAACTCGCTGCATCCGTACACCCGCGCACTGCTTTCGGCCGTACCTACCACGGATTATTACGGCGAGAAGGGCCGCAACCGCGTGGTGCTGGAAGGTGAGGTTCCCAGCCCGCTGCATGCACCTACAGGCTGCCCGTTTCATCCGCGTTGCCGCTGCTGCACCGAGGAATGTAAACAGAAAATGCCGCCGCTGCAGGATGTGGGCGATGGACACTTTGTGGCCTGCTTCAATTACAAAAACGTGGATTATTGAACCAGACAGCTTCTGTGTTTACAACAATGTAAAAGGGCGGATGCGTTGCATCCGCCCTTTGCTTTTAAGGTGATGTGTATGAAGAAACAAGATGCCGAACTCCGCCAGCAGGAAATGCTGGAAAAGCCGGTAGAAAGGCTGATCGTGCGCATGGGGCTGCCGACTATGGCGTCCATGCTGCTGTCCAGCCTGTACAATCTGGTGGACACTTACTTTGTCAGCCAGATCAACACCAGCGCCAGCGCGGCCGCCGGTGTGGCATTTCCATTACTGGTGCTGATACAGGCTGTATCCCTGGCGCTGGCTATTGGCGGCGGTAGTTATGCAGCGCGCTGCCTGGGGGCCGGGCAGAAAGAGGAAGCGGACCGCACGGTTTCCACGGCATTTTTTCTTTCAATCTTTGTGGGCTCGGCAATCGGCATCGTGATCCTTTTAAACATCTCACAGATTTTATCAGTGCTGGGCGCTACACAGACCATTCTGCCATATGCTTCCGGCTATGCGTTCTGGGTCATTATGGCAACGCCATTTTACAGCGCTACCTTTGTGCTGACGACTGTGCTACGGCAGGAGGGCAGCCCTGAACTTGCCATGTTTGGCTCGATTTTTGGTGCACTATTGAACACTGCGCTGGACCCTATCTTTATTTTTGCATTGCACGGTGGTGTCAATGGCGCGGCCATGGCGACCAGCCTAAGCCAGATCGTCACCTTTTGCATCCTGATGAGCTTTGTGCTGCGCGGCAAGACCATTACCCATATCGCGTGGAAAAACTTTTCGCTCGAACGTAAGATCCTTGTGGAACTGGTGCGCATCGGCCTACCGGAATTCTTCCGCCAGGCGCTGGCATGCGCTGCAAGCATCCTTTTAAATGTGGCGGCTTCGGCTTATGGCGACAGTGCGCTTGCGGCTATTTCTATCAGCAACCGGCTGATTCAAATCGTATTTAATGTGCTGATGGGCTTCGGCCAAGGTTTTATGCCAGTCTGCGGCTACAATTTCGGCGCAGGCCGCAAAAAGCGTGTGCTGCGTTCCTATGCGTTTGCCGTGGGTACAGGCATTGTTGCAATGACGATTTGTATGGTAGTGTTCCTGACGGCGGCTGAACCGCTGATGCGTATCTTCCGCGCCGAGGATGCCGAAGTTGTTGCAATTGGATCCCGCCTGCTGCACATCCAGGGCGTTTTAATGCCTATGGCAGCGTTTGTCATCATCTCCAACATGTTGTTCCAAGCGTGCGGCGAGGGGGGCAAGGCAACCGTTATCTCTATTTCACGACAGGGTATCCTGTTTGTGCCGCTGATTCTATTGTTGCCGCGCCTGTGGGGCCTTACCGGCGTGCTTGTCAGCCAGCCTGGCGCGGATCTGCTGACGGGGCTGATCTGCCTCCCTTTAACTTTTAACAGCATTTGCAAAATATGTTCAATGTACAAGGCTACGATCCTACAGCGGTAAAAAACTATTGCCATTCGATAAAAATCATACTATACTATTCATCAGGAAATGATGGAATAGAAAGGAACCCTTATGACGATCTATGATATTGCGGAAATGGCGGGGGTATCCGCCAGCTCCGTATCGCGTGTCATAAACGGAAAGCCGGGAGTTAATCGGAAAAAGCGTGCGGAAATCGAGGCGCTTTTGCATGAACACCACTATATGCCGGACGAGAATGCCCGCAATCTGGTCTTGCAGGAAAATCATACGGTTGGCATCTTGACAGATAACCTCAACGAGGATGTGCGTATGTCTGATGGTTTGGTGCGTGCTGAGTATGAATTGCTGCGCAACGGCTATTATTGCTTTGTAAAGTATATCGGCAAAGGATCGAACGCGATTGAAGAAGGTGTCAAGGACTTGGCGCGCCACCGCGTGCAGGGGGCTCTTTTGATGGGTGTATCCTTTCGCAACACAAAGGAGCTGAAACGGGTCTTGGAACGCTACTTGCCCGATACCCCAGTTTGTTTTGCAAACCAGAAAAGTGATGACCTTGGTTCCAATGTATATATGGTCAATACCGATGAGCGGGAAGGATTCGAACGCTGTGTTGCCTTAATGGTACGCAAAAAACGAAAGCATCTGGCCCTAATGATCGACAAAGGCCGCCCAAGTCTTGAAATCATCCGCACCGGTTTTATGGATGGCCTGCGCAAAGCTCCCGGACTAACAGGCATCGTCTATACTAACATTCCGGCCACGATCGAAGGCGGCGAAAAAGCTGTCATCCGCCTGTTGGCCGAACACCCGGAAGTGGATGGCCTGCTCTGTGCCAGCGATATGGTCGCTATCGGTGCCCTAAACGAGCTGCAGGGCCGAGGCATCCGTGTGCCGGAGCAGATCGCCATTTTGGGCGAGGATAATTCCCCGTATTGCGAGGTCTGCCGCCCCAAGCTATCCTCGATGGATACGATGCTGCCCACGGCAGTTCTGACTTGCACGCGCACATTAATCGATGTCTTGAACGGCGTTGTGGCAAGCCATTACACCAGCCTGCAGATGCAGATCGTAGAGCGCATGACGACCTGATGGTTGTCCTGAATTATTATAGAATAGTTGCCTGCCGCTGTACCCGCGGCAGGCAGTTGTTATGCGCAGCATAAGGCAGCGGCTATAACGGCCATGTTGCATTTTGAGGGAATATAGGGTATACTAAAATAGAGTTATTGTGCGGCAGGGTATGGTTGCCCTGCCGCTCATTATCTGCTGCAATAAATCACAAGCAAAAGCGCAAAGACAAGGGGATAATCCATGAGAGAAAAAACCATCTCCCGTTCGGTGGAAAACGACGAAGTAAATCCGCTGCGGGTGGAGAAAGAGAGCAAGCTGATCGTTGACTTTGCGGTGCCCTGCATCATCTCGATGCTGGTGACCTCGCTGTATAACATTGTCGACCAGATCTTCATTGGCCAGGGCGTGGGCATGCTGGGCAATGCGGCTACCAACATTGCGTTCCCGCTTTCCATTGCCTGTACGGCCATTTCCTTACTGCTGGGCATCGGTGCGGCGTCCAACTTCTCGCTGCATCTGGGTGCAGGGGAGGAAAAGAAGGCCGTTGAGTATGCCGGCACCGGTTTATGCCTGATGGCAATTTGCGGCATCGCGCTGTTTCTGGTCACGACCCTGTTTTTAACGCCGATGCTCAAATTCTTCGGCGCAACCCCGGATGTGCTGCCCTATGCTGAGGAATACACCCGCATCACGGCCATCGGGTTCCCGTTCCTCATCGCCAACACCGGCATCAGTAAGCTGATTCTGGCGGACGGAAGCCCCCGCTACTCGATGACCTCGATGCTGGCGGGTGCCATCGTCAACACCATTCTCGATCCGCTCTTCATCTTCGGCATGAACATGGGCATGCGGGGCGCGGCGCTGGCGACGATCATTGGCCAGATCGTCTCGTTCTGCATCAGTCTGCGGTATCTGTTCCACTTTAAAACCGTGAAGCTGCACAAGGATTGCCTGCGCCTTTCCTGGGATCGCACCTGCAAAATTTGCAGCTACGGTGCCAGCGCCGGTTTCAACCAGGTGGCCATGGCCGTGGTGCAGATCGTCATGAACAACACGCTGGCCCACTACGGGGCACTCTCGGTCTACGGCAGCGACATCCCGCTGGCCTGTGCGGGCATCATCTCCAAGGTGAACATGATCTTCATGTCCTTTGTCATCGGCATTTCGCAGGGCATCCAGCCCATCATCGGCTACAATTACGGCGCTAAGCTGTACCACCGTGTTAAGCACACCTACCTGCTGGCGCTGGGTACGGCCACGGTGCTGTCGATGATCGCGTTTCTCTGCTTCCAGCTGTTCCCGCGGCAGATCATCAGCGTGTTCGGATCGGGCAGCGAGATGTATTTCCAGTTCTCGGAGCGCTACTTCCGCATCTATATGTTCCTCACGCTTATCAATGGCATCCAGCCTGTCACGGCCAATTTCTTCAGCTCTATCGGTAAGGCGCAGCTGGGCGTGTTTATGTCGCTGACGCGGCAGATTTTGTTCCTGCTGCCGCTGATTGTCATCTTCCCGCTCATCTTCGGCATCGATGGCGTTATGTACGCCGGTCCCATCGCCGATGCCGCCACTGCCATTGTCTGCGGCTTCTTCACCCTCCGTGAGCTTCGTGAGCTGACCCAGCTGCAAAAGCAGCAGACAGCCGCCGCATAAAAATAAAAGTAAAACAAAGTTGCCGTGTGAATGGTTTTCTCATTCACACGGTACCTTTTTTAGTTTTAAGTGGTAGGGGCGAGGTACTTTACTACTCCTGCAAGAATTCCAGAAAAATCTTGAGCCCACTACCTGTTTACTTTTTACGGCGTCCACCGCAAGGTGAATCGTCTTGCAGGTCGGCATATTCAAAATGGTTTGACTTTTGGTGGCTAGAAAGCACAAAGGCTGTCTCACTGCAATAGTTCACGGGGATAGTTTTTTATAGCATCGACAAAAAGAAGGTTGCGCTTGGAGGTGATGAACGGTATAATAGATGGTAACAGTGGGGAACTATGTGGTGCAACAATACCGTGCTTGGTTTTGTGATGTGAAAAGGCTTGCGCTGCTTCAGTATGGTAGACGGGAGAAATCTACTTGGCATTATAAAGACGGATGAATAAAAGAAATGCAGCAAAGGGGGAAACGTCAAGTGAACGATCAGCGGTACAAAAAAACAATCAATGAGATATGCCGTTTCGCAGAGGAAAACGATAAGAAGATCAGCCGCTTTTCCGTGGTGGATATCCTGCAAATGGAGTATCCGGACATTGAAGAACCTGAAATTGGTCAGATATGCCAGGCTGTGCAAAGTAATGGGGTACAGATAACAGAGGATAGTGATGAAAACTATTCGGCAGAAGTTGTTGATCCAATCGATTTTTATCCGGCAAATGTGAATATTAGTCAAGTGAATTTGACGGTCGCAACGGTCATGGATCGGCTTTGCTATGATGAATTTAAGTTAAAACCTGTATATCAACGCAAGGGTGGTTTGTGGAGCGATGAAAAGCAGTCGCGGCTGATTGAATCTCTGATGCTTAGGATTCCGCTGCCGGCATTTTATTTCGATGCGACGAAGGAAGGCTATTGGGAGGTAATCGATGGCCAGCAACGTTTAACTGCTTTTCAAAATTATCTGGTAGGGCCAAAGATAAGTGAAGATGATAAAACAGGCGAGCCTGTTTTTGGAAATAAGAAAGCCTTTGAAGGCATGCAGTATCTTCGGGAATTCAACGGAAAAACTTTTGATCAAATTCCACGCCAATATGTTCGAAGAGTCAAAGAGTCCAATTTGATTGCCTATACAGTGAACCGAGGAACCCCAGAAAAAATTATTTATAACATTTTCCAAAGAATCAATACAGGCGGCGTGAATCTGGAGCCGCAGGAGATACGGCATTCACTGTATCAGGGACGTTCCACGGTGCTAATTGAAAAGATGGCCAATGATCCCGCCTTTAAAGAGGCAACGCAGTATGCCATTTCGCCGGACCGAATGTTGGATCGCGAATACGCGCTGCGTTATTTGGCTTTTACAGAGTTGGACTACGAAAAGCTGTATAAGGGAAACATTGATGATTTTCTGATCCTGGTTATGAAGGAAGTAAATAGTGAAAATGATGAGCAGGAAGAGAAAATTTTCAAGGAATTTCAGCGGGTTATGGGAATTTGCCATGAGGTTTTTGGCCGATATGCGTTCCGCAGGTATGCGAAAATGGAAAAAGGGTATCGACGGAGTCCTATCAACAAAGCACTTTTTGAAACCTGGTCTATCTGCATAAAAGAAGCTTCGGATGAAGCAGTGGAACTGCTCTTCCTGTATAAAGAAGATTTTATTGAAAAGTATTGTGATTTCCTCGCGGACGAAAAGTATAGTACATCTCTGAAAGGCGGCGATGAGTCTTCCTTAAAGAGAAGAATTGACCTAACAAAAAATTTCCTGAGGGAGTTTGTTTATGCTTACAAGTCTTAAACTTCACAATTTTAAGTGCTTTGAAGATCTTGAACTGTCTCTTTGCAATCTGAATGTCTTTACAGGAATGAATGGCGCGGGAAAATCAACGATCCTTCAGAGCCTGCTTTTGCTCGCACAGTCTGCTGATTCTATTGAAAATACAGGGAAGATTCGACTGAATGGATCCTTTGAGGAATTAGGAGTCGGGTCGGATATTTTATATGAAAAGGCAGTGAGTGATGATATTGAAATCTCCTACCGATATGATGGGGAAGCGTTCTCCTATCAGATGCACAATAGCGCAGCAGATGAAATTCAGACCATAACAGGGGAAAAAGCGGAAAGACCTTTCAAAGATACACATATTATCTACCTTTCAGCTTATAGAATTGCGCCGCAAAAACTGTATCACATTACAGATGAAAATATGCTGTGTAATCGGGAATTTGATAAAAGCGGTGAATATGTTATCCAATATTTGGATCGATTCCGGAATGATGATGTTAAAAACCAGAATATTCTGCGCGGAACGGATCGGGATAGATCGCTTGGAAAGCAAACAGAATATTGGATGGATTTGATCTCGCCGGGTGTGCGTCCGGAAATTTATATAAATGATTTGGCACGAACAGCGGAACTGCGTTTCAGCTATAAAAAAGGCCGGGATCTAACGAACGCGTATCGAAGCATAAATGTTGGATTTGGAATAACTTATGTGCTGCCGGTAGTTGTTTCCCTGCTGACAGCACAACCGGGAGACATTATTATTCTGGAAAACCCAGAAGCGCATATTCACCCAAAGGGACAGAGAATGCTGGGAGAAATGATTGCGGCCGCCAGTGCCTCAGGTGCACAGATAATGGTAGAGACGCATAGCGATCACGTACTTAACGGAATTCGCCTGGCAGTAAAAAATCGTGTGATTCGCTGTGACACGGTGAAATTGTATTATTTATTTCAGAAAGATGACGCGAATGATGCGGAAGAAAACTATACGCATGAATGCGTCAGTCCCATAATTGATGAGGATGGTATGCTGAACGAATGGCCGGAAGGATTTTTCGATGAATGGGATAATGCATTGATGGAACTTCTAAGCTAAAGGAAGATTCAGATGAAGATAACCTTCAATAAAGCGGCGTATTGCGTTAAGCTGCCCTCGTTAGAAGAAGCGGGTAATGTCTATAAGAACTACATAGATGTGTTTTTCATACTAAAAAAGGAAAAACGTATAACAGAGGGTATTGAATTCTTTGGGGAGATGATCGATACACAACAGTGGATAACATCGCAAGGGCATACAATATACGACTTGAAAAAGTGCTGGGGGAAATACGGCGTTGACCGGCAAAGAATGCTTTTGCAAATGTTTAGTATGATGGCATCTGGCAAAAGTTCGCCTACACCAAGCAAAATCGTTAAACTGGATGATACTAAATTTCAAATACCAGCAGAAGAGCGGACGATGCTTATCAGTCTCGAAACAGCAAGAAAATATGCAGAACCTTTTTTAGAGGGAGTGTTAGAAGATCAGCCGTTGTATAGAATGCTCAATATATCCCGTGCAGATCATATTGAGGTGCATAGGATACCTTTGGGAATACGGATATATCAGCCAAATCCGAAACATAAAAAGGTAGAGACTTTTTTAGGAAAAGGCTTGAAGATTGCTCCGATGACATTGGAAAACAAAGAAGCACAAGAACTGCTGAACAAAGCAATACAAATCGATAAAGAGCGTACGCTTTATGCCGTAAAGGATGGAAAATGCTATGCATTTCCTGAACATGAGCCTGGAAAAAAGATTTACCATGGCTATGAGCTAAAGAACCCATCGGATTTGATAAAAAGGAAATTGGGCCTTTAAAAATGGGAAATAAGCAAAGAAAAAGGCTTGGCAGAAAGAACTAGGGCAAGAAAATAAAAGGAGCCGTGTGAATGGTTTCTCATTCACACGGTTCCTTTTATATTTTCCGGTTACCACATAATGTCACTTAGTGCAGCAAGGATTTTTTCCCGCTCACCACTGCTATGTGTAGGCAGGAGCAGCAGGGGCAGGCCGCACTTTTGCAAAGTGCTGTCCTTCAACCGGTCACACTCTGCCTGGCGGCTGCCGGGCAGGTGGGATGTGGTTCCATCCACCTCAATGGCAAGCAGCGGCTGTTTATCCATTTTGTGGTACAACAGGAAATCCACATGCGACCCGGAACGGCGGCCATAGCGGCGTTCTTCCTCTGTCAATGTAGAAAAATCGCGTATTAGCGTTGACAGCCTGACATGGACAGCGCAGCTGACCATAGAAAACCGAGGCTGCCGCAAAATGTCTTCCAGCAGCGCATACAATAAATTTTCCGATGCTTCGTCTGAAACCCGGCGGTGCTTTTTCAGATACAGCTGCCGCTGCTTGGCATAGTCCCGATACAGCAAATCGAATACCGAGTATACACGCGTAGGCACGACGGAAAAGTTGTTGTACCGCATATATCGCGCCAAATCGCCGTAGTTGGTGTGATCGTTGAGGGGATTGCTGGACATGACGACCGTCAGAGATCGCACAGCGCGGGACACCGCTACATTTAAAAGGTTGGGCCGGTCATTGAATGAGGAAATTACATCATCGACCGAGGACAGCACGATGGTGTCCTTCTCCCGCCCCTGGAACTTGTGTACCGTGGTAATGGCATAAGCCGGACCAAACCGCGCAGTCAGGGCATCAACCTGGTCCTGGTACGGGGCGATAATACCGATTTCATTCGGGTCCTGTTGGCGCAGATGGGGCAGTACTTCCTGCTCGATAATGTCGATCTCGCGGGTGTTGATGTGCTGTTCCTTTAGGTTGCCGTTCTCATCGATAATGGCATGTACCGAGCCATGCTTGCCGGTTGGAATGGTAATCATCTTTAAAACATCCGGTTCGCCGTGATCCTCGGTCATAATGATAAGCCGCCCGCCGTAGAACTTTTCGTTGCAGAAATTGATGATTTTGGGGTGGCAACGGTAATGCTCCCGCAGCAGGGTGATCGGTGCCTGCGGCCAGATTGCCAGCGCAGAGGAAAGCAGATTGTGCAAAGTAAAGTGGTAACGTTCATCCAAATGGTATTGTTGCCAGATAGGTTCCGTGATGGAAGTACATGCATCCTGCAAGGGACTGGGGAGCTGCTGCAAATCGCCGACAATGACGATGCTGCGCGCACAGGCCATAGCCAGCACACCGGTGGCTAAATCGACCTGCGAGGATTCATCCATGATGAGGATATAGTAAAGAAAATCCTAGCTTAAGGTGTTTTTGATGGAGTAGGTCGTGCTCAAAATAATCGGGTACTCTGCAGCCAGCCGGGCGGAGTCCTGCCGGAAATCCTGCTTTTCAAACAGGGGGCGGCCGCTTTGCCAGGGATAGCGTTCAGCCAACTCTGCACGGAACAATTGCAGCGACTGCTGTTCCAGCTGCTTCATTTTGGCATCAAACGCATATTCGCCCAGTTTTTTCTGCAGGGCTTCCTTTTCGGCGGTCAATTCCGCTTTACGGAGAACGTAGAACTGCTGCTGCAGATAGGGGATGACTGCTTCCGGTGCCTGCCGGAACATCTGCAAGGCACGATAGTTGAAATGGAACAGGATGCCCAGCTTTTGGAACAAGCCGAACCGATGGGACGGGTTCGGCATAATGCTCAAATTCCAGCCAGAGAGCCAGCACTTGGTCCGCGTTCAGTCCGCGCAGTTCCGGCTTTTGCAGCTGGGGCTGGGTGGCATAATAATCGTTAAAATATTGCTGTTCAGGGGTCAGCTGTAAAAGTTCCTGCTCGATGGCCGCAATGCGGTTCTTCGCGTTGAGCATCACGTTCAACTCACGAGAAAGCTGTGCGGTATCCTGCGCCAGTTTTTGCTGTTCTTCCTCCGGTAAAAGCCAGTTACCCATATTGGGATAATGGCCGGTTTGTGCCTGCAAAAAGGCTTCTTTGTTCTTGATCCTACCCACGAATGCCGTCAGAAAGCCAAGGCCTTTCTTTTCCAGTTTTTCTGCCACATTGTGGGTGGCAGGGTTATTGCTGGAAACAACAGCAACGGTTTTCCCTCGGCGCACGGCATTGGCCAGAATGTTTAAGATTGTCTGCGTCTTGCCGGTGCCCGGCGGGCCTTGGATGATGCCCACCTGTGAGGTGAGTGCGCGTTCCACCGCAGTTTTCTGGCTTTGATTCAGCCCAAAGGGATACAGCACAGGCTCCGGCAGTGGATACGTTTCCAGTTCAGCCTCCGGGACCAGATATTTTGCCAGTACAGTGTCAGGGCTTACGCTTTGCACCGTTTTATACTGGCTATCCAAAATATTGAAATCGTCAGCAACCAAACTCACCGCAGCGGCGGTCTCACCAAAATACCGGAAAATATCGCGCTTGTCCGCATCGGACAGGCAATTCTTTTTCAATAGGATCTGTGCATCCGGGTAACTGCGGCTTGGTCTACGGCTGAATTGCAGCTGCATCCATGTACCAAAGTCCAAAATCTTTTCTACGTCAAAAAGCTGCTTTCCATCAACAAATACAAGATGATCCTTGCCATCCAGCGTTTGCTGCAGGGTAAGCACCTGCACACGGCTGCGGGCATAGTTGTAAGGGCGGTTCGGCGCACTAGTATAACAGATGATGCAGCTATCCCTGCAAAACTGGTATGAGGCGATCGATGCAGTCTTATCGTAAAAAAGGCCAGTGTCCTTATCCGCTATTAAAATCAACTGGGGCTGCTTATCCATGGGCGGCTCCTGTCAGGGTGAAAAATGTTACGCATCCGAGCGGGAGTACGCATTCTTCATCTGACTGCTCAGCTCAAACAGGACCTTGTCCAGGGTGTCGGCGGCGTGGCGCTTCAGGTTGGCGGCCAGGGCGTCGTTGGCCTGCACACGCAGGGCGGCGCGGGCGGCGGCATCCGGTTCGGCGGCCAGCTTGGCGTCGTAATCGTTCAGGATGGCGCGGCTCTCAGACAGCACAGCCAGCTCATACCGCTCCAGATGGAACTGAGACTTGGCAAAGGAGGCATCTGCCATGGCGGCGATCATGCGGCTGGCCCAGTAGAAGTTGTCGGTGGAGACCTCGCCGGTGGTGTTGGCAAGGTAAGCGGGGGCGGTGTCGATGTTGGCGTAGAACGGCACCATCGTGTTCAGCGCGTTGGAGGCGTAGGCGATCCACTCAATGGCGCGGGACTCTTCCGGCATATCGGGACGCAACTGCAGCAGGGCTACAAAATCGTTGCGGTTGATGCCGATGGAGCGGTAGGCACCCTTCATGCTGCGCTCGCCATAGCTGGCATACGGGTCGTAGGGCGTGCCCTGATAATGGGACGACAGTACGTACTTTACATCCTCCGGCGTGATCTTCTTCTCCGGCACCAGGCACCAGGGCAGGTCGTCAGAGCGCGGCGTAAAGTCGGCTTCCGGGCCGTCCCAGTTCATGGTGTGGGGGTTGAAATAGCGCAGCATGTACCAGGCGCGGGGCGTGTTGTACACATGGTCAGAGTCATCGTGGCTGCCAAAGGCGTCACGCGGGTTCAGCACACCGTCCTGGGAGAGGTCCAAATGGTTCTTGGCGATAAACTCCCGCAGATCGGCGGAACACATGTACTCTTTCTGCTCGCCCAGCGCATCGTCCAGGTCCAGCTCGTCGATGCCCAGCTGGTTGGGCATGACCACGTACACGTCATCGGGCACACGGCGGGCCATCCAATGGTGGCCGCCGATGGTCTCCAGCCACCAGATCTCATCCACGTCCTGGAAGGCGATGCCGTTCATCTCGTAGGTGCCGTAAGTCTCCAGCAGGGAACCCAGGCGCTGCACGCCCTCGCGGGCGTTGTGGATGTAGGGCAGCACAAGGTAGACGATGTCCTCCTCGCCGATGCCGCCCTGCACCAGCGGGTCAGCGCCCAGCACGCGGGAATTGGAGGTAATGGTCTCGGTAGCGGTCATGCCGACGTTGGCGGCGTTGATACCGGCCGCCGCCCAGATGCCTTTGCCCTCCACAGCGTTGGGCATGGCGGTAAAGCGCATAGCCCCGGCGGGCATCGGGATCTCCACGTGAGAAATCACCGACTTATAGGTGGCGGGCAGGTCCTCCGGGTGGACGACCGTCCACTTTTTGGCGGTGAAATGCCCGGAGCCGGAATCGTCGTTGCGGGCGATCATGGTAGAACCGTCGTAGGAGGCATTTTTGCCGACAAGAATAGTAGTGCAGGCCATTTTACAAAACTTCCCTTCCTTATATAAAGTATAAAGTTTTCTCTCCTGGGTGCATTGTAGCACCATTTGCCCGGCGGTGCAAGCGTGGGCGCATAAAAGCTGCCAAAGGAGCGAAAAACCGCGAAAAACTGCGCCAAAATTTCCTAAAATTTACAACCGGCCCCAGATTTGGCGCAATTATACGGTTTTGCCCATTGACACCTTATAAAGGGAACGCGTATACTGATATCGTTCCTTTTTTATAAAGGAAAATTGCGGACTAATTTCATCATAAATTAGGGAGTGTGGAATCATGAAAAACAACAACATCAAAACCTTCGTTGCCATTGGTATCGGCGCAGCTCTGTTCTTTGTCCTGGGCCGCTTTGTGGCCATCCCCAGCCCGGTGCCCAACACCAACATCAGCCTGCAGTATGCCGTGCTGGGCCTGTTGGCTGCCATGTACGGCCCTGTGGCCGGCGGCCTGATCGGCTTCATCGGCCATGCGCTGATCGACCTGTCCTGGGGCGGCATCCCTTGGTGGAGCTGGGTCATCGCCTCTGCCTTCACCGGCGTGGTGGTCGGCCTGTTTGCCAAAAAGCTGAACCTGCAGGAAGGCGACTTCAATAAACGCAAGGTCATAACCTACACCATTTCCAACGTCATTGCCCACCTGATCGCCTGGATCGTGGTTGCTCCGGTGCTGGACATCCTCATCTATGCCGAGCCTGTCAAGAAGGTCTTCGCCCAGGGCGCTTTCGCAGCGATCTCCAACATCATCACCGCTGTTGTCGTCGGCGGCCTGCTGGTGCTGGCCTACACCAAGACCATCGCCAAGAAGGGCTCTTTGGACAAGGAGTAAACCCGTATATTTCCCTTGTGCCTTCCCACATAGGCGGGAAGGCACTTTGTTTGTGAGGTGCCGTATGGCTGCAAAGACCCCCATCATTTCCTTTAAAAATTTCTCGTTCCAGTATCGGGCACAGAAAAAGCCTACCCTGCAGGACATCAACCTGGATATTTACCCCGGCGAGCGTGTGCTTATCGCGGGCCCCTCGGGCAGCGGCAAAAGCACGCTGGCCGCCTGCATCAATGGCTTGAACCCCTTCTCCAACCCCGGCGAGTGCAGCGGCACCCTGATGGTGGACGGCGTGGATGCCCCCCATAGCAGCATTTTTGACCTGGCGGGCCACGTGGGCACCGTGCTGCAGGATCCGGACGGCCAGTTCATCGGCCTGACAGTGGGGGAGGACATTGCCTTTTCGCTGGAGAATAACTGCACCCCGCAGCCGGAAATGAAGGAGATCGTGCAGCATGCCGCTGAGCTGGTGGGCATCGAAAATCACCTCGGCTTTGCCCCGCATGAGCTTTCCGGCGGGCAGAAGCAGCGTGTCAGCCTGGCAGGCGTCATGGTGGACGATGTGAAAATTCTGCTGTTCGATGAGCCGCTGGCCAATCTCGACCCCGCCACCGGCAAGCAGGCTATCGAGCTGATCGACACCATCCAGCAAAAAACCGACACAACCGTGTTGATTATTGAGCACCGCCTGGAGGATGTGCTCTGGCGCAATGTCGACCGCATCGTGCTGGTTAACGAGGGCCGTATTTTGGCTGACATGCGCCCAGATGACCTGCTCTCCGGTTCGCTGCTGGCCGAGAACGGCATCCGTGAGCCGCTCTACCTCACGGCCATGCGTTACGCGGGCATTGCCGTCACGCCCGAAAAGCACCCCGCCCACATTGACTCGGTAGTGCTGGACAAGGCCGACACCGCCCGCCTGCACAGCTGGTTCCAGGCCGAGCCGCTGCCCGCCCCCAAACCGGCCCCGGAGCCGCTGTTGGAAGTACGCGACCTCTGCTTTGGCTACAACAAGGGTCAGCATACGCTGCAAAACGTCAGCTTTTCCATCGGCAAGGGCGAGATGGTCAGCATCGTGGGTCGCAACGGCGCGGGCAAATCCACGCTGTCCAAGCTGATCTGCGGGTTTGAGACCCAGGACTCCGGCGAAATTTACCTCAACGGTAAGGACCTGAAAGATGAAAACATCCGCCGTCGCGCCAAGCACATTGGCTACGTGATGCAGAACCCTAACCAGATGATCTCGAAAACGATGATCTACGACGAGGTCGCCATGGCCCTGCAGGGCAGCGGTTTGACGGAGAAACAGATTCTGGAAAAGGTCGATGATACGCTGAAAGTCTGCGGCTTGTATCCCTTCCGCAATTGGCCGGTCTCGGCATTAAGCTTCGGCCAGAAAAAGCGCGTTACCATCGCCAGCGTGCTGGTACAGGACCCTGAGTTGATTTTACTGGATGAACCTACCGCCGGCCAGGATTTTCGCCATTACACCGACATTATGGAGTTTTTGCAGGGTCTTAACACCCGGGGCGTGACCGTGGTGATGATCACCCACGACATGCACTTGATGCTGGAGTACACCCCCCGCGCGCTGGTATTCTGCGACGGTCAGCTGATCGCTGACCGCAGTGCTTCGGCCGTGCTGTGTGACCCGGAACTCATCGGGCGCGCAGCGTTAAAGGAGACCAGCCTGTACACGCTGGCCAACCGCTGCGGCATTGCCCCGGCCGAAGATTTTGTGGAGCGGTTCATTGCCGCCGACAGGGAGGTGCGCGCCCATGGCTGCTAAGACCGTTTTAAACTACCTGCCGCGCAAAAGTGTGGTGCACCAGCTTACCGGCACCACCAAGCTGGCGTTTTTTCTGCTGTTTACCTTTGCCAGCATGATCACCTACAACACCTGGGTGCTACTGGGGCTGATGGCCGTCAGCTTTGCGGCGTTCAAACTCAGCCACATTAAAATTAAGGAAGTCAGCTTTATGCTGGTCTTCATGCTTGTTTTTTTGATTCTGAACGACCTGTTCATCTTCCTGTTCGACCCCAACCAGGGCACCACACTGTACGGCACCCGCACGGTGCTGTGCCACCTGTTCTGGCGGTACGATGTCACGGCCGAACAGCTGTTTTATATGTTCAATATCTCGCTGAAATACTTCGTGGCGCTGCCGGTGGCGATCCTGTTCATCTCGGCTACCGACCCCAGTGAGTTTGCAGCAAGCTTGAACAGCATCGGTGTATCGTACAAAATTGGCTACTCGGTGGCTATTGCGCTGCGTTATATCCCGGACATTCAGCGCGACTATCACAGCATCAGCCAGGCCCAGCAGGCCCGCGGCGTGGAGCTTGGCCGCAGTGAACCGTTCTTTAAGCGGTTGAAAAACTCGGTCAACATTCTGCTGCCGCTGATCTTAACGAGCCTTAACCGCATCGACGTCATCTCTAACGCGATGGAGTTGCGCGGCTTTGGCAAGGGCAGCAAGCGCACCTGGTACGTTCGCCGTCCCTTCGCCCGGCGTGATTTCATCGCCCTGGCCCTTGGCGTGGTATTGCTGCTGGTCAGCCTGACTGTCACCATCAAGTTTGGTCGCTTTTATAATCCATTTGTATAATGACAAATAAATAATACAAAACGTAAAAACAAACTGCCTTGCAGGGAAAACCTCCCCGCAAGGCAGTTCGTTTTTACTTATCTATTATAGTAGGCTTACAGCCAGATGGGATTCGTCCAGGCGCGGCGGCCTTGGTGGTCGACGACCTCGGCGCGGATCCAGGTCTCGCCGCCGTGCAGTGTGTGCAGGCCATGGGTCAGCGGGCTTTCGTGCTGCAAAATCGTCTCGCTGCCGCCTACGAGCCCGCCCGCAATAAAGTTGATGCGCGCGGCAGGGGAGCAGGTCAGGTACACTTCGTCGCCATCCACACCCCAGGCAGTGATCTCCGGCCCGGCGGAGGCGTAGTAATCACCGGCCAGCAGGTGGTTTACGATAGCCTCGTGGGTCAATTCCTCAGACTTCACACAGACCCAGCCTCCCAGTGCGTCAAAAAACTTGGCAGGGTTGTGGTTATCGTCCGAAGCAAAACAGCCTGTCTGCGTGCCTTTCTGCAGCATCGTGTTCCAAAACGCGGTGTCGCAGCCCTCGCCGCACTCTACCTCGGTGCCATAGTTATATACTTCCACGGCCCAGACCCCTTGCAGGCCGACGACATCGGCCATCTCCACGCGGGACCATGTGGGGTGGTTGTAGGTGGTAAAGCAGCCGCGGCTTTTCAGGTAGTCGGTCAACTGCTGCGCAGCCTGCAAACCGTCCCAATCGCCCACGGCCACCGGCGGGGTCAGGCGTTCGCCGTGGTGCAAAACATTGCCTCCGGCCGCCCTTTGCATGGCTTCGTTGCCCAAGATGCCGTGGATGTGGTGGGTCTTGCGCAGTCCGGTCCCATGGGTGCAGCAGAACTGCACCAGTTCGGGCATCGAGGCATTTTTCTCTTTCAGCGCTGCCAGCTCCTGCAGCGCGGCGGGGTCCTTGGGCGGCTGTACCAGCCAGCTGGAGGCTTCCACGCCGGGCAATAAGATGAAATCTTCACGGTCCAATTCGGCCCGTAGGTCAGTGTAGTAGTCGTGCTCGCTCAGGCACAAAAAGCTGTAGCCGTACTGGCGGAACAGCGCCACCGCCTGTGCCGGGGTCAGGTGCCCGTCCGAGTTGGTGGTGTGGGAGTGCAGATTGCCCTTGTACCACTGGCCGGGGCCGCCGAAACAATCCTTTTTCATACGGCTTCCTCCTCCACATGCAGGCAGTTGCGCTTTTCCAGCGAGAGCCAGACCTTGCTGCCGTTCTCATAAATCGAAAAGCTGCGGAACAGCGTATCGGCGGAAAGCTGCACACCGTTCACATCCACCTTGTAGCGCAGTACATTGCCGCGGGGCGTGCTGTCGATAACGGTGCCCTCAATATCGTAGGTGCCGGGTAAGTTCTGTTTTTCGCGGGCAATGTTCAGCACCTCGGGCCGGATGGCAATGGGCTGCGCGGGCAGGTCGATGTCCCCGGTCACACGGCCAAATTCCAGCGGCTCCAGCACATTGTAGCTGCCGATGAAGCCCGCCGCAAACTTGGTGCGGGGGTGGGTGTAAATGGCAATGGGGGTATCCATCTGCTCGATCTTGCCGCAGTTCAGCAGGCAGATACGGTCGGACATGACCATGGCTTCGTCCTGGTCGTGGGTGACAAAGATGGTGGTAATGTTCAGCTGCTTCTGGATGCGGCGGATCTCCACCTGCAAACTCTTGCGCAGCTTGGCATCAATGGCGCTCAGCGGCTCATCCAACAGCAAAACTTTTGGCCGGGTGACGATGGCGCGGGCCAGTGCCACACGCTGCTGCTGGCCGCCGGAAAGCTGGGCCGGGTAGGCGTCGGCCTTGTCCTGCAAGCCCACCATGGCCAGAGCTTCGGTGATACGGTCGTTGATCTCGGCCTTGCTTAAGCGCTGAATCTTCAGCCCAAAGGCCATGTTCTGCTCCACCGTCATGTTGGGGAACAGGCTGTACTGCTGGAACACCATGCCGATCTGTCGCTGGCGGGCATCCAGGTCGGTGATGTCCCGCCCTTCCAGCAGAATGTGCCCCTGCTGCACCTGCTCCAACCCGGCCAGGCAGCGCAGCAACGTACTTTTGCCGCAGCCGGAAGGTCCCAGCAAGGTCAACAGCTCGCCCTCCTCCACTTCCAGGTCAATGCCTTTCAGCACTTGGGTTTTATTGTCATAGCTTTTGCAGATATTTTTAAAGGTAATGTAAGACATGGCGGACTCCTTAGGATACCCGGTCGGCCGGGTCCGGACTTTTGTGTACAAGATAATTGATCAGCAGCGTGATAAGCAGCAGAATGACCACGGCGGCGCTCAGTTCCTGGGTGTCCTGGGCGCGGTTACGGTACAGGTAGGACTGGGCGGTCTCAAACTGCGAAGACGCGATGATTTTGATGATGGCGAAATCGCCGAACAGCCCCGAAAGACACATCAAAGCGGAGTTGCAAAGCCCCGGCAGGATGGCCGGCACCACGATGGTCAAAAAGCTGTGGAACCGCCGCGCACCCAGCATCTCGGCGGCTTCCAGCAGACCGCGGGTGTTTACCGCGTACAGACTGTTGCGCAAACCCTGATAGGTCATGGGCATGATGAACACGCAGTAGATGAAGCTGAGCATCACAATGCGGTTGGCCAAAAGGGTGTTGGTGCCCGCATACGTGCCCAGCACCGAGGTAGCCAGGATAATGCCGTTGAGCGTGGTGGGGATCAGGCAGAGCAGCTGCACCACCTTTTCCAGCCCCGGCAGGTAGACGATGACCACATACAAGGCCAGCAGTACGCTGACATTAGTGATGACCACCGGCACAAAGGAGATGAGCAGCCCGCGCCCGATGCCAAGTAAAAATTTCTGGTTTGTCAGCGTGGCAGCGATGTAGTGCAGGGTGAAGCCCTCTGGCAAAATATGCACCCACCGGGCCGAGAACGCGTAGACGACCGTGACCACCAGCGGCATCAAAAGAAACACGGCAACGATGGTTTTCCAGACCGCTTTGGGGAGTGTATGTTGGTTCATGTTACCGGTTTCCTTTCTCAAAATGCCGCTTGACCAGGTTACTCAGGCAGATTTCCAGTACGACAATGCCCAGCAGTACCAGCGAAAGGGCACTGCCCAGTTCGGGCCGCTGACGGGTATCGCCTACAAACATATCCACGATTTTGATAGGCAGCAGCGCAATGCTGTTATTGATGAGCAGGTACGGCGTCGCGTAGGCGGCCACCGCGTTGGCAAACAGCATATTGAAGGTGCCCAGAATGCCCGGCATCATCACGGGAATGCCAACCTGCAGCCAAAAACGGATGCTGCCTGCGTTCATCAGGCGGGCGGCTTCTTTCCACTCCCGCCGTACCTTGTCCACGGTGGGCAGCAACAGCAGCGTACCCATGGGGATCTGGAAGTAGGCGTAGATGATGAACATGCCGGTCATCGAGTACAGGTTGTAGTTGGCCAGCAGGCTGATGCCCAGTTGCTTGCCCAGCAGCACCAGCACACCGGAAGTGCCCATCATCGTGATGAACGCGATGGTCAGCGGCACACCGGAAAAAGTGGAGGTCAGGTTCAATAAAGAAAGATAAAGCGTCTTTTTGCGGCCATGGTCGCCATACAGCGCCAGCGCCAGGAAAAAGTCAATGACCAGCCCCACCGCGGTGGACAGCAGCGTTACCCACAGGCTGTTGATGATGGCCGTGCGGTACACCAGCTGGTGGGCAATGGTGCCGAACTGCGCCAGGCTGAAATGCCCGTTTTCGGAAAAGGCTTTCACGAACATGCTGACCAGCGGGACACACTCAAATAGCAGCACGATCAGCCCCAGGGGCACCAGCAGCAGGCAGCGGCTGCCGGTGCGTTTGATTTGTTGCAGCATAGCAAATGCTCCCATCAGCCCATCAAGGGGATGATCTCTTCCTCCCAGCGGGTGGCGATCTCGGTGCAGGCGGCGGTCACGGCATCGTTGTCGGTCAGGGGGATGGTGTTGGTGTACTCCTCGTCCGGGATCATCTTGGCGGAAAGTTCAGCAGGCAGTTCCACATCGCTGCGGATGGGGCGGGCATAGCCCTCGGCACGGTTGATCTGACCCTCATCGCTCAGCAGATATTCCACAGTGGCTGCGGCCGCGTAGGGGTGCGGGGCGTACTTGTTGATGACCAGCGCATAGCCGGACTGCAGCGCGCCATCCTTCATGACGTGGCACTCGATATTGGCATCGGGTACACTGGCCTTGGTCAGGTCACGGTACTGCAGGGTCAGGTAATCCCAGGTCAGCAGCACATCAATCTCGGCGCGGTCCATGCGCTCCTGACTGTAGGTGCCGGCATCCAGGCGGCCCTCCTGGGCCATCTCTTTAAAGAAGTCGAAAGCTGGATCCAGGTTGTCCATGCCGCCGCCCAGCGCATAGGCGCAGGACAGCACCGCCATCTGGGAGGACGCACCGCGCACCACGTCGCCAATGGTGATGGTGGCGCCGCTGTCTTTCAGCGCCTGCCAGGAATCAATGGTGGTGGAAACGCGGTCCGCGTTGACCATGGCGCTCATGGTGCCCACGTAGCTGATGCACCACTTGCCGTCCGGGTCCTTGGCCCAATCGGGGATGGAATCCCAAGTGCTGGCCTTGTAGGGCTGCACCACGTCCATCTCCACGGCGGTGGGGCCGAACGCCTGGCCGACATCGCCGATGTCCTTCGTGGCGGCATCCTTCTCCGTCTCAAAGGTGGAAAGCTCCTCGGCAGAGCTCATGTCGGTGTCCTCATGGGTCAGGCCGTACTTCTCGCTCACAGCGGCCCAGCTGCCGCGCCAGTTGGCCCAGTCATCCGGCATGCCTACCGAGTTGATCTGGCCTTCCGCCTTGGCTTTTTCAAGGATGGTGTCCAGCGGCACTTCCCGCAGGTCAACGCTTTCGGCAGTAGAAGCGCCGCCGCAGGCGGTCAGGGACAGGGAGGCAGCCATCATTGTGCCGCACAGAACGGCAACGGCTTTTTTGTGGTTGTTTTTCATGGTGTTCTCCTTTGAACATTCGTCTCATATTTCGTCGGAACATCTCTAACTATACGGAAATTCACCCCGCCAAACAACCAAATCCCCGCCAAGTTTGCGTAAAGCTTTGGCGGGGCGCGGGGCGTTATTGTAAAAATCCGGTGCCGGCCAAATTGGTCAGAACGGCCCTAACCATATGATACGGCGTTGCTTTTTGGCCCGGCGGGCGGGCTGACGGGCCGCGACTGGTAAAGCAGATGTAAACGGCGGGTAACGTTTACACACAAAACAAAAGGCTCGCAGCAGCAGGACACTTTAAGTATCCTGAACTACTGCGAGCCCTTATGAGTACCAATTTACCTTGTTATAGTTATCGAAAAATGCAAACCCTTCAGCAGTTTCCCATGGCATAGGCCATATCCCAAAAGCGCAGATCGAAAAGACAGCACTTCTCAAACAGCTCGCACAGGCGATTTTCCTCCTGCGGGGAAATGGACGCCGCCAGCGCGTCGATGCGGTCGATCAGATCCTGGTTGGCTTTGCGGTATTCCTCCGAAAGATAGCCTGCAAACCAGGCACCGTAGGTCTTATTTTGCAGTGCCTGGGGATAGCGCTGAACCATCTGCTCGGCAATGTACGCATAACTCCAGGAGCAGTTCAAAAGCGCCACCAACCCGGTCAGCACATTTCCGTTCTGGGTCTCGCACAGCATATAATGACTGTAAGCACAATTGTCAATGTGCGTGTGCGCCTGGCAGATCTCCTCTTCGGTGATGCCAAGGCGCTGCATGTAGGGCATATGGGTGCGATAGGTTTCGCCGAGGGTGCTTTCGATCTCACCGCTCAAAAAGCGGATCTGTTCAAACGTATCAGCCTTTTGCAAAATCGCCGCTAAGATCTTTGTGTAATCCCGCAGGTACAGGTAATCCTGCAGCATATAATAGCGGAATTTCTCTAAAGGCAGGGTGCCGTCTGCCATATGGATGATAAAAGGGTGGCAAAGATACCGCGGCCAGAGCTTTTCCGCAAGGACAGCGATCTTTTGCGAGAGTTTCCCGCTTGCTTCTATCTTCATTTGCGGGCAATGATGGCAACATAGCCGCCGCTCTGGTAGCCGGGCACAGCGTCCTCGACATCCTCGTTGGTGTACATCGGGTTCTTCAGCAAAGTCTGGCAGTAGTCAAAGTTATGGAAACCGAGGTCTTTCAGCACATTGATCTTCTCCTCGGTGGAGTGCCATACACCGGCGCTGCACAGCTCCAGCGGGTAGGGCAGCTGGGGCATTACCCCGTTCAGATAAGGATGGTCAAAGGTGCCCAGATTCTTAGCCAGCAGATACATAAAGCCGAAAGCACTCTCTTTGGGCACATCCAACGAGATGAAGCGCCCGCCCGGTTTCAGAGCCTTTTTGCAGACAGCGAAAGCCTTGTGCAGATCATCCATATAGCTGGAGCTGCCGTTGAGGTAAATCACATCGTAGGCATTTTCCTCCAGGTCGGCATCCTCGATAGCGCCGAAAGCGATGACGTTCACACCGCGCTTCTGGGCAATCGCGCCCATATCGCGGGAAGGCTCGATGCCCTCGATGCCGCTGTGATCGATCATGCTCTCAAACAGGCCGCTGCCGCAGCCCACAGAAAGCACGCGCTGGTCGGAAATATCCCCCAGTGCCCGCTGGAACAACCGCAGCTCACTCTGGAACAGGTTGTCGTTTTCCATAAACCAGGCATCATATTGGGCTGCATAACCATCAAATTTGGGTTTCATTTTAGAAGGTTCCTTTCTTTTTTAGCGTGCCGCGCCGGATTTTTCCACCCCGAGCGCCGCCATTTTACAGGCTAAATTATAGCATAAACCCTATGCTGCCGCAATACGGGATGGTGCCTTTGCGGTGCAGATGCACGTCATAGTGCCGGACGGTGTCCGCGTTTTTGCCCGCAGGGGGCGTAAAGTCGCCGACTGCGTGTGCGATACCTACGATTTCGTACTTCATTTTGTACCCTTACTTTCTTTTTCCGGGGCGTTTTGCTTGCCCTCTGTTTTGGGAACCAACTCGGTTTTTGTTGGTGACATAAGAGTACAACTTTTACTGGTAAATCGGAAAGCCTGAAGCACTTCCTTTTTTCATAAAAATCTGATATAATAGACAAAAACAAAGCGATGTGGAGCGTAATGTATGAAAACAGGATTGGTCTTAGAGGGCGGTGCGATGCGCGGCATGTTCACGGCAGGCGTTATGGATGTGCTGATGGAAAACGGCGTGAATTTTGATGGCGTGATCGGCGTATCGGCGGGCGCGGCGTTTGGCTGCAACTATAAGTCAAAGCAGATTGGCCGTGTTATCCGCTATAATACACGCTTCTGCGCCGATAAGCGTTACTGCGGCCTTGGCTCGCTTGTCAAAACAGGCGACATTTATAATACGAATTTTTGCTATGGCACGGTGCCGCTGGAACTTGACCCCTTTGATTTTACCGCCTACGATGCCAACCCGCAGGAATTTTACGTTGTCTGCACCGACATCGAAAGCGGCCAGCCAGTTTACCACAAATATCTGGGCCAAAGCGACCACGGATTTGATTGGATACGCGCCTCGGCTTCGATGCCGCTTGTCTCGCGCATCGTTGAAATTGAGGGCCGCAAACTGCTGGACGGCGGCATTGCCGATTCGATCCCCGTGCGGTACTTTCAGTCCATCGGCTACGACCGCAATGTGGTAGTGCTGACCCAGCCTAAAGGCTACCGCAAAGGGAAAAACAGCATTATGCCGTTGATTCGCCGCAAGTATAAGCGCTATCCTAACCTGGTTACGGCGATGGAAAACCGCCCAGCCATGTATAACGAGACGTTGGACTACATCGCCCAGGAGGAAACCGCGGGCCGCCTGCTGGTCATTCGCCCTCCTCAGGCGCTGCCGGTGGACCGGGTAGAGAAGAACCCGGAGCACCTGAAAGCTGCTTACAATATCGGCCGTCAGGAGGCGGAAAAGCGCTTGGCCGAGGTGAAAGCTTATTTACTGGACTGATCTTTGCCGTGCGGCTCCTGAAAGGCAAACTGTATCGTTACATGGCGGTCGGCATCCACGGTAATACGTTTAATAAACTGCTGCAATTGCACCTTGTTTAGGGTGGTAAATTGCAGCAGTTTTTGCATTTCTTCACATAGCGATTCTGCGTCAGCGGCAGGGGAGGGAGCATCGGCTAACGCCTGCAATCGCTGGGTCAGTTGGTCTTCTTCTTCGCGTAAATCGGATGTTATATCGCTGAATTCTTCTCTCGTCAATAGTCCGTCTGTCAGGTCTTTGTAGGCCGACAGACGGGTCTTTTTTGTTTTGTTTAGCTGGGCGGTCAGTCGGTCACGTTCGGCTTGCGCGGTGTTGCTGCCCTTGGCCATCTGCCGCAAGCGCTCCTGCGCATAGATGGGCAAATCAACTGAACCATCCGCCAGTGCCCGCAATTGATCGCAGATCTGCGCTTCCAGCCAATCCTCCCGGATGGCGTGGCTGGTGCACAGATGCTGCCCCGGCCGGCGGCTGTAGGTGTAGCAGGTCAGGTAAAAATGCCCGCCTACCTTGTGGGCAAACAATTTGCCGCCGCAATCGGCACAGTAAACCAGCCCGGTCAGCCGGTGGGCTTGCGCGTCGGGCGCGGTGTAACTGCGGGTTTCCAGCAGCTTTTGCGCCTGCAAAAAATCGGCTTTGGTCACAAGCCCCTCGTGGGTTCCCTCGACCACGATCCAATCAGTGCTGTCCAGGAACCGCGCCTTATGCACCTTGTAACTCACCATCTCGCGGGTGTGCTGGGTCACCGCGCCGTAGTAAGTGGGCAGGGTCAGAATGCGCTTGATCGTGGTGGGGGTCCACTCGCCGGTAAAGCGCCGCCCGGTCATCCCTTTGGTGCGGGCCGGGCAGGGGACTTGTTCCTGCATCAGCAGATGGGCAATATGGGTGCGAGTCTCACCTGTCAAAAATAGTGCGTAGATACGCTGCACAACAGGTGCGGTGTCCGGGTCTGGCACCAGGTGATATTTGTCGGCTGGGTCCAGCTTGTACCCGTAAGGGGCCGAGCCTAAGTACTTGCCTTGCCGCTGTAAGGTGCGTTTGGCGCGCAAAACTTTGTTGCTGCAATCCCGCGCATAGATGTCGTTCATCAGGTTTTTGAACAGGCTGGGGTCGATGCTGCCGGTGTCGGCGCGGGCACTGTCGTACCCGTCATTGACCGCTATGTACCGCACACCTAAGGTAGGAAAAGTCTTTTCCTGCAAAAGGCCCACTTCCAGGTAGTTACGTCCCAGGCGGGAAAGGTCAGTAGTGGCAAAGGTGGTGATACGCTTTTCCTGCAGTGCGGCCATCAGCGCGCGGAAGCCGGGCCGCTCAAAGTCAGTTCCGGTGTGGCCATCATCCAAAAATTCGGCCACGATCTGCCAGCCTTCCCGCGCTGCCCACTGGTGCAGATAGCTGCGCTGGTTGCCGATGGAGTTGCTCTCGGCCTCGGTGCCGTCAGCGGAACTCAGGCGCAGGTAGATGGCAATCTCCCGGCTGGCCGCCGCGCCTTTTTTACGTACCGCCATGCTGTTACACTGCCTGCCCCGGCAGAGCCGCGGTGCGCAGCAGAGTCTTTAAAAGTGCTTCGAGCGTAGGGCCGTTGGGGGTGTAAGTAAAGGTGACCTCTGCTTGCCGCCGCACCTTGCCAGAAGCCTTGTTTTGCTGGACCACTTGCTCACTTTTCATGCAAACGCCCTCCCATTTCAGGTTTGTCCATTTCTATGCCCCACCCCAACAAAAAATGCCGCAGCATTTCTACTGCGGCATTTGCCTCCTGTGCGGATGTGCAGAGGCGCCGGAAACCCGGCACATCGACACATCTGCACAACTTTTCAGTCAGCAAATTTGAATTACGGATCATCTTCTATGCGAAGAGATTGGAGAGCTCCAGGATAAGGCTCCCAGGAAGCCAAAAATCTACGGCGGGTGCGTTCAAATACATGATAGTCGGCAATGTTACTTATGGCATTGGCTACTCAAACTCAATCTTACTTTTTAAATTTACGGTAGAATTTGTAATAGTAATATATGATGATCCGGCCCCAAAAGCAAACCGTTAAACCTGTAGTCAACCGTGGGATAACAAAATCTTCCCATTTCTGAATAATATCCGGCTCCCACATCCATGTCGTGAAAACTGGGAATGCAATAATTAAAATGACAAGTATACCTTTTACGAGTACAACATCTACCCAAAATATCCATCGAGATGTCTCCTCTGGAGGCTTATGCTTTTTTTCGTATGGTATGGCATAAGCACCATAATAGATAAAAAGGGCAATAAACAAAAACAAGCCATATGGTAAAATAGTATTATTCATTTGATAAATACCGATTTATCTTCTACACAGATTAACCGTCTGGATACCCGTATCTGTGGTTCCAATATAATTCGTACGGCCTGGATCGGAATACCAATCATAGGAATAATAGTAATTTTGTGTACATTTGTCTACCACTTGACTATTCAAATATTTGGTGTAATAGCTTCCTTGTAAATGATTATTGAGGATATAATTTGCGATGGCTTCCGCAGCAGCCTTCTTAATGCCAGGCGCTTTACTTGTCAACACTGCGACAATCGCGTCAATTACAAATTTGTCAAATGTTGCACTTCCATCGCCAACTTTTTGCTTGTACCAGCCTGCTTCTTGCAATTCCACTTCATCGATAAAATTCAGGGGCACTTCACTTTCTACCATTTCACCTGGAGTCGCCTGATATAGTTCATATGTGTCGGCATGTACAGGCATATTGAGCAGCATCATGCACATAAGGGCAGACAAAATACCAGCTATAACGCGAGTTAAATATTTTTGCTTTTTCATTGGATATACCTCCATCTAAAAAATAAAAGTTATTCGTCTTCTCTTACCCTGCATCGGAATCACCACGCCTTTCTTCTGCTACCTTACCTCTTGCCCAAAGAATAGCATAGATGATCTGATATAGTAATATTGAACAAAATGCAAAGTAGGATTGTCTATGAAACCAGAAAAAAAGTCAAAAAGCGATCCTGCCCAAGGTATGCGGGATGCCATGAAAAAAGCCACCACTGAAATGCTGGTCCTGTTTATGCTACGCCAAAAGCCTATGTACACCTACCAAATGGCTCAAGAGGTGGATCGCCTAACCCAGGGGGTACTAACCTATAACACCATGTATCTAGCAGTGTACCGTCTACAAGAAGGCGGCTATATCCAGGAAACGGAAAAACGCATTGAGGACGGTCGGGCGCGCATTTATATGGATATTACCTCCGCAGGGCAGGAGTATTATGAGAAATTACGCGACGAATACAGAATTTTTATCACGGCATTAGAGAAATTGATGATGCAGGACGGTGCCTTGTACCCGGAGGAAACAAAAGATGTTTGAAAAAGAACTGCAAACCTATTTGAAAGCTGCCTCATCCGCCCTACCCTGTGCTGAAGCGCGGGCGGCTTTTGAGGGTTATGTTCACTGTGTGGCACAGGATGTTTGCAGCGCAACTTCGAAGGAAAGTTTTACTGTGGTGGTGGCACAACTGGGCTCCACACCGGAACAAGCTGCTCGAGATTTTATGGAAAGCCAATCTCCGGAGACGATAGCCAGATGGAAGGCAGCTGCCCATCGACATAAATTTCGCTTGCGGCTGGCACTGGGTTTGGTCATAGGAGTATTGGTGGTGTTGGTTACTTTTTTCGTGGTTACCAAAGGTGTGCTGATTATCAATACGGAAACTACTATCGTTAACTGGGGTGATACGGACATATCGCAGAAAGAAATGTTAAAAAAGGCAATGGAACTTTCGTAATCAAAGGAGTGAATCTCATGAAACGTAAATTCTGGAAAAACATTTTTTCTCTTTTAATGTGTTTTCTATTGGCGATAGCAGCAGCTGTTCCTTGCTTTGCGCAGGAAAACAATCAAGTAGTCACGACTTATACTGAGGATTTGGGCAATGGCATCACCGTTGTTACTACCATCGCAAAAACAGTGACCCGCAGCACTACAAGTACCACAAAAACAAAAGATTATTATTCTGGCGGGCAGAAAATCGGTCGAGCAGCATTGTATGGAAGCTTTTCCTATAACGGCTCCACCGCCCAAGCTACGGGCGCTGACGGTACTGGAACGGGCATCAACGGCTGGAGTTACGGGGGTCAAAGTACCTGGACCAGTGGCAACAGCGCACATTTGAGTGCTACACTGTCCAAAGGCAGTGTTAGTGTTCCTGTTAGCATTTCCTTAAGCTGCGATGCACATGGTAATGTTTCTTGAAACATCTTTGTACGGCTTTTAAATTTACCGAAATTGTGTGTCCTTTGAGGTAGAGACTCTTGGAATTAGAGCTCCGATCGCCCCATTTCACCCGTGCATACCGATCAGTACACAGTAGCACACTCACATAAGAGCAAGAACTCGTAGCAGTTGAGGATGCTAATGTATCCCACTGCTACGAGTCCTTTGTTTGTAATAAGGGTATTAAAGTATCAAATTGCTGGCAATACGCTAATGTCCTCGACCAACCGTTCCTACAGCAAAGCACGAAGAGGTCTTTTGCCACATAGTTATTGCCCATGCCGGATGCACCAAACAAAGCCCCGGTCCGACTTGAACGGACGACAACCCGATTAACAATCAGGTGCTTTGCTGGGAACAAGTAGTGCGCTATCTTGATAGCGTAGCAACCATGACTGATGCCAAATAGTGATGCTCATGAATACCTTTCTTTCTGTTTCACTATTTTCTAAAGCGCTTTAAATAAAAATGTGCGGTGTACAGGTACGCCGCACATTTTTATTACCGTTGTTAAAGCTATAATTAGTCGTATGACGAAAAGGAGTAAGTTGGTAGTAAGTTTCTTTTTGTACTGCAAATTATTGTCGATGAATCGTTCTATTCCGTTTGGGCTTTAAATACTGCCGTGGCACAAAACCGACTTATAGAAAATCTGCAAAGTGCCTTTCCTCAGATGCTGGTCGAAAACCCTGCCAGAGTAAAGCAGTGTGTCCGCATTGCACTCCAAGTACAGCTAAACCATTACAAGCAGCTGGAGGCATCCGAGGGCGTGTTCATTACAAAACCAGGATGGCACACCGACCGGAATGATGAGCTGGTATACTATGTGGGCCCGATCCGGTATGCAGTCCATACAGAAACCGTGGGCATGGCGGATTCGCTAAAAAAGTATCGGGTTCCAGAGCGGGCCACGGCGATAGCACAACAACAGGAATGCGACATAATAATGGAATTGGCCAAAATACCCTGTCCGCCCCTGCACATGGCGTTTCTGTTCCAGATCGCCGCAATCATCAAACCTCTCATGGAACGAGCCGGCATTATTGACAGAAACCCAATCCTTTATTTGTATGGGGAAGCCGGCTCCGGCAAAACGCGTCTTCTTCGGCTCGTCAACAGCTTATACCTCAGAAACGATGGTGACAGAGAAATTTTTGAAATTCCCCTGCGCTCCTGGAAAAACAGTTTATATGGTGGAATGCAGGAGGCATCCGGTACGGTAGTTATCCTGGATGATCTGGCAGGCAGCAACGGTGTACAGTCTGAACAGGATGCCAAAAAGCTGAAAGAGCTGATCATGGCGCTGGGCAATGGGGCCCTGCCTCTCCGTGGAACAGAGGGTAAAGAAAGCCGTGTAGACTTTTTGGCGGCGGTTACAGCAAACAGTATCCTCGATTATACGTTGGAAATCCTTGAACGTATCTGCATCGTGTGTGTGGGGCAGGGTGATATTCCCTTTGAGCGCATCCAACAGATCATCGGCCGTGATCCGTCTCCGCTTGCGGGTATTTACCTGCAGCTGATTCGGCATATCGTAAGTATGAGCGCGGTTACGGCGGAACGATTCACAATTATTCTTACAAGCCGGAACCAATCTTTTACGGGGATGGACCACTCTACCTGGGTGTTGAGCTGGAGGTGGATGAAGCAGGCAAGGACAACATTAATGCGGTCCAAGCGCTGCGGGCGTTTAACCAAGAAAATGTATATGGCTATGTCAAATCGGATGGCAGCCTAAACGATGGATTTGAACTGGTGACACATCCTTGTACGCTGGAAACACACTTACAGCAGGTGCCTTGGCGGGAAACGCTGGAAGCCTTGCGCGGCATGGGCTACCGCAGCCACGCACCGGGAACCTGCGGGCTGCATGTCCATGTCAGCCGTAAGGCATTGGGTAAAGATGTGTACGAGCAGGAAGAGACAATTGCCAAACTGCTGTACATTTTCGAGCGCTTCTGGCAGGAGATTTTGCGCTTCTCCCGGCGAACAGAAAGCCAGATCAACCACTGGGCTGCGCGGTACGGCTACAAAGATCGCGGCGAAGAGATTTTAAAGGAGGCAAAGCACGGAGCTAATGGTAGATACGCCTGCATCAACCTGACTAACACGGACACGATCGAATTTCGTGTGTTCCGCGGAACTCTGAAATACAATACAGTAATTGCCACCCTGCAGTTCGTTGCGAACCTGTGTCGGGTGGCAATTTCTTTGCCGGAATATCGCATCCAAGAGTTCAGCTGGCCGGCGCTGATTGAAGCCCTGACGCAGGATAATTGCCCGGAACTGGTGCAGTACCTAAAAGAACGGAACCTGTATGTCAATGAGCCGGTCACGGCAGAAAGAGAGGTTTAACCTATGTGTGGATTGTTTGGATTTAGTGACCTGCAGCACAGTCTGACGGAAAAACAGGCCAGCGCCCTTGCCAATTCGCTGGCCCGCGCCAGTGCAGTTCGTGGGCAGGATGCAACAGGAATTGCCTACGTACAGAGTGGAAAACTGCGTATATACAAGCGCCCGAAACCTGCCGCGCGGATGCAACTGCGGCTCCCCAAAGGCACGACCCAACTGCTGGGCCATGTGCGGATGACGACCCAGGGGAGCGAGAAGAAAAACTATAACAATCATCCGTTCCGCGGTGCATTGCCCGGCGGAGACTTTGCATTGGCCCACAACGGTGTACTGCATAACGAAACGGGCATTCGCCTGCGGTTTAACCTGCCACAGACGGCGGTGGAAACAGACAGTTTTGTTGCCGTCCAATTGCTGCAAAGTTATGGCGCGGTGACACCGCAGACCATTGCTGCTATGGCAGAACAGTTGGAGGGGACGTTCACGTTTTCGATTCTGACTTCCGGAAATGATCTGTACCTTGTGCGGGGCAATAACCCGCTGTCAGTGTGGTATTACCCGGCCACGGGGGTGCATCTCTACGCAAGTACGCCGGAAATTTTGGCGGCGGCAGTGATTCCGCTGCCATATTTGCGGGGAAAAGTACATCAGACCGTTAAGGTGGCTGAGGGTGAGATACTTTGCATAACGGCGGAAGGGAAAATGCATCGCAACCATTTTTCAACGGAACGAATCGATTATAGGCGTTTCTGGCAGTCGATTTGCTGGCCGTATAAGAAGGACACCCAGAAGCAACGGAGAGATTTGACCGTGACGGCCCATAACATGGGCTTCGACCCGGCGGATGTGGATTGGCTGTCGGATTGTGGTTACGGCGAGGAAGAAATCGAGGCAGCTCTGAACGACAGTGATGCGTTCCGCGCATTGCTGTCCGATGCCTGTTACGAGATGTTATATTACTGAGGTGTGCTTATGAAAGAAGAAAAAATCCGTGTTCTGGCGTTACTGCCGACTGAGTACGCCAAGATGGTTACAATCGATAACACACTGGAAGCCATGCAGCAATTTGTCGGTGGCCTGATCGAGTGCCTGCCCATGGATGACCCGGAGGCAGATATTGTTCTGGTATGCAACGATGAGGGAAAATTGCTACAGCTGCCGCCCAACCGTTGGCTTTGGGGCGGCCAAGACCCGCTGGTCGGCCCGGCTTTTATCGCCGCAGGGGACGAGGAGGGCAACCTGTGTTCTTTGTCCGATGTCATGTTAGAAAAGTACACAAACCTGTTTAAGGAACCCATGTTCCTGGCCTGGTAACCCAAAGAGGGGACAGCATTAAGTTGCACCCCTCTTTTTTGCTATAAAATTGTGCGTTTTTGCACCACAACATTAGCCATTACTTGTCAGTATGGCGAAATATTGTTTGCAACGTCCCCGAGACCCTGTTTACAATTGAAATAATTTGTCGAATATGGTAGAATTGCTGTATATAGAATCGAAAAGTGTAGAAATAATTAGAGAGATGTCGAAAGTGCGGATTGGGTATATTGTTACATATAGAAAACAAATATAAACAATGATTCTAAAACGAATACAGAAATGACAAGGCGAGGGGGAGAAGACGATTGGAGTCTTCAGGAGGATACCCGCTCTTTGTGTTGGCCGAGATATTGATGAAAAAATTGAGTGGGATTGTGGAAAAAATTTATGAGTAAGAAACTTGCGATTGCGATGTTCGGACAGAAGCGATTATCGAGAGAAGGCGGAGTAGAAATCGTTGTCAAAGAGCTCTGCACCCGAATGGCACAGAATGGTTGTGACGTGACCTGCTACAACAGAGCAGGCCATCATGTGAGTGGTGCAGAATATGACGATGCTGGTAAAACGGAGTACGAGGGAATCCGTCAGAAGTCTGTTCCGACCATTGAACGGCGTGGGGCTAGAGATATAATACGCGGCTGTCATAATAGGGACAAGGGTACGGCAGAGAATGAAAGGCTCCGCGACCCGAAGTTCATATTTTCTTACCCGAAAAATGAACGACTGATCTTTCTGAACGGCAGAAATGCCGCACAGGAAGAAATTTCGACCATGAGGGTGGGGTGACAGCCAGCGGACAGGCAAGCGAGCCTATCCGCTCTTTGTGTTGGCCGAGATATTGATGAAGAAATTGAGTGGGATTGTGGGAAAGATTTATGAGTAAGAAACTTGCGATTGCGATGTTCGGACAGAAGCGATTATCGAGAGAAGGCGGAGTAGAAATCGTTGTCAAAGAGCTCTGCACCCGAATGGCACAGAATGGTTGTGACGTGACCTGCTACAACAGAGCAGGCCATCATGTGAGTGGTGCAGAATATGACGATGCTGGTAAAACGGAGTACGAGGGAATCCGTCAGAAGTCTGTTCCGACTATTGAACGACGCGGACTTGCAGCTGTAAGTTCATCTTTTTTTGCGGCTCTTTACAGCGCATTCGGAAGATATGATGTAGTACATATTCATGCCGAAGGACCAGCTTTTTTTACATGGCTGCCGAAGATGTTTGGGAAAAGAGTTGTTGTTACCGTCCATGGCATTGATTGGCAGCGCGAGAAATGGCAATCAGGACTTGGTTCTAAGTTTATCCACCAAGGCGAAAAAAATGCTGCGAAATATGCGGACGAGGTCATTGTTCTGAGCAAAGGAGTGCAGGGCTATTTTAAGGAAACTTATGGAAGAGAAACGCACTTTATCCCTAATGGCGTGAATAGGCCGCAGATTCGGGAAGCAAAGCTGATTACGGATCATTTTGGACTGGAGAAAGATTCCTACATATTATTCCTCGGTCGTCTGGTGCCAGAAAAGGGGATTCGATATCTGGTTGAGGCTTTCAAGAATGTCAAGACGGATAAAAAGCTGGTCATCGCAGGCGGCTCCAGTGATACGGATTCCTTTATGGAGGAATTGAAAGACCTGGCAAAGGGTGACGATCGGATTCTCTTTACTGGGTTTGTGCAGGGAGCAATGCTGGATGAACTATACAGCAAGGGTTAAAGTTTATGGAGGGAATAATTTAAAACCGGCGAAAAGTTTTCTGGACTTGATTTGGAAAGCGGATATAAATTACGATTATTATGCGCTGTGTGATCAGGATGATGTCTGGAAAGAAGAAAAAATCATTTCTGCTGTAAAATGTATTGAAAATATAGACAAGCCTGCTTTATACAGTAGTGCAGTTGAAGTGGTGGACAAAGACTTAACATTTATCCGGAAATCGTTTACAGATAATACATTTAAAAATCCATTGTATGATATTCTGACATATGAATTTATTCAACTCAAATGTTCTAGCCGCTTTTGAAGCTGCAGCAATTACGCCAGAACTACGGGATTTTCGTACACAGTTTGAAGTTAATGTCCAAGAAATGGGAGATGGTATGTCTGCTATTTCTGATTATGTAAATGGATTGACTTCACAGTGGGACAATGCGCTTGGAGTGGCTAATGTATTAGAGCGTAGTATTGCAGCACAAAATCTCGCTATGGTAAGAATGCTGCCCTGCTACAGTGATTTAGAGCTGCCGCGTGGAAGTAAAAAGGTATTAAGGTCTTTGACAAAAACGACTGCTAAGAAATTGATGCAGTCCGATGAGATTCAGTTTGATCCAAAGGAAAAAGACTTTTATCACAAAGATTCACCAGAAAGTAAGCTATCGGCAGATCAAATCACGGTGGTAGAGAGTTCGCTGGAGCTGTTTGCGGAGTTTACACTTGATGAGTTGCTTTCATTTGAAAGCAAATTGGAACAGAATTTTGCTTTTGCTGTTCGGCATCCAGTTGGCGTTAGAATATATGAAATTCTTCAAAATTGGAAGAACTTCGTAAGCTTTGAGAATATTACATATTATCATGCAAGAACGTTAGGTGAAAATCAACGACATTTTCATGACTTTGAGATGATGAAAGCACCTACCAATGTTTCAGCACACGGCCGTTATAATGAAGTTGGAAGAAGCTGCTATTACATAGCTGAAAACAAGGACGGCGCATTAAAAGAAATTTACAAGCACAGTGGCAAAACCAAACCTCGTGTGCAAGTAATTGGGCTGAAAGCCATAAAATCGGCTAAATTACTTGATTTGTCTGGAGATGTAAAAGAAACTAATCGTTTCGTAGAGCACCTGAGATTTACAGTAGAAAACGATGAGGGAAGAACGGTGCAAGAATATTTACTGCCTAATTTTGTAGCTTCGTGCTGTAAAGAACTGGGAATTGACGGCATCAGATATAAAAGCACTGGATATAAATGCTGTGTTCTTTGGAAAGACGATTATTTTGAGAATGTCGAGAGCAGCAGAGAGATAATACCATATTAAAAATCCAAGGAAATATGTGAAGAAGATGCATAAAGTGCGGGGGTGATAAAATGGTTGACTTATATAAAAAATATTATCTTGATAGCGAGACGATCAAAGAGATTCTACAGAATGGAATTGTTGTGTTCGATACTTCTGCATTGCTGGATTTATATTACTATTCTTCAGAAACCAGAAATGAGATTTTTAATAAGGCATTCAATTATCTCAAAGGTCGGCTATGGATACCTGCACAGGTATACTTTGAATATTTAAAGAACAAAAGCAAGGTTTCAGAAAAACCAATCCTTTCGTATGAGCGACTATTAACGAAACAAAGCAAAGATGGTGGATATGTTAATTCAATCGTAGACAAGACAAAGATGCTCCAAGGGCAAAGTTTAGGCGAGATAAAAAATCAATTGAAGACACTGAAGGAACAAACATTAGGAACGGATAAGCACCCATATTTGTCTCCAGATGTGTATGCAGAATATGAAAGTGTATTGTCTGTTGTTGAAAATCAATTGACTGATTTTTCAACTAAGACAGCAGAATTCCAGACAAGAATACAGAAAGAAATTGAAAAGAAAATCACAGAGTTGCAGAGTAATCTGCTACCTGATAATGTGAATAACGCCATAGAAAGCAGTTTTCAAATTGGAAAAGAGTATTCTTTTTCAAAAATGATGGAAATTGCTAGAGAGGGAAGTTTTAGATATAGCGAAGAAATTCCTCCTGGATACGAAGACGGTAAAGAAAAGACTGGCCTCCAAAAATATGGAGACTTGTTTGTATGGAATCAAATCCTTGATTGTGCAAAATCAAAGCAAAAAGATTTTATCTTTGTAACAAATGATGTAAAGATAGATTGGTACGAGGAAGATAAAAGAACTCCTCGATTTGAGTTGCTAAAAGAATTTCGTGAACAAGCAAATAAGCGAATATGGCTTCTTTCAATGAAGAATTTTATTTATCACGTCAATTTATTGCTGGATGATCAAATTCACGAAAATGTATTGCAAGATATAGATTCCGTGCAGGATGAAAAAGAAAATGACAAGATCCGAAAAGAACTATCTGCAGATGACATTCAAAAGATTTTTAATAATTTGATAGTTAAACCCATTTATGTGATCGATAAAATTCCAAAGAATGAGTCAATTAGGCTGTTTGATAACCCGGATATTTATGAAGCGGAAGATGAAAATGGTCGAAAATTTAGAATAATAACTACCATTGTTGGAGGAGGAAATTACGCCAGGGTTTTGCATGGAATGACAAATGCGTTCGAGCTGAAGAAATTGTATGAAACCGGTAATGAGCATTATTGGTACTACAATTTTATAATAGCAAAAAATGAGGCACTCGTAGAGAAAGTCATGGAGCATATGGGAAAAACCAAAGTTAGAAAGCTATTTGCGGATCATTCAATACAGACAGCAGTATGCTATCTTAATGAGGATCAAAATATAAATATTGCAAAAGCAAATTTTGATATTTGATGAAATTATCATTGCTTTTTGTAATTGAAATAGTACACAAAATGTAAGAGGTAACAAAAATGCCCAGAACCAAAGGAAGCAAGAATCGCGCCAAGACCGACTTCGATGCACAGATCGCAAAGCTGCAGAAGGACAAAGCTCTCTTAGAAGAGGGCCTAGCCAAGACGGTTGCTCAGATCGAGGAGTTAAAGACAGACATCAAGTCTATGCGTGAATCGCTGAAGCCGCAGAGAGCTGAGATCAAGCAGCTCGAAAAGGAAATCGCCAAGCTCGAAGCCAAGAAAGCCAAAGCAGATGCTAAAGCCGCTGAAGAAGCAAAGAAAGCTGAAGCTGAGAGTGTGGTTAAGAGAATGTTAGCCAGCGGGATGAGTGCGGACGAGATTCTGGAAAAGCTGAAATAAACAAGAACCCAAGAAAAATAAATGCCGTGTGGACAAACTGAACTCCAGGAGTTCACACGGTATATTTTGAGAGTCACTATATAGTTTGTGACGGAAATAAAAAGGAGTGTGAGATAAAATGAATTTATCAAAAATACATCATATTGCAATCATCGTATCTGACTACGAAGCTGCAAAGGATTTTTATGTGAACAAATTGGGCTTCTCTGTTATCAGGGGAAATTATCGCCCGGAGCGCAAGGACTGGAAGCTGGATCTGCGTGTCAATGAACACACAGAGCTGGAGATTTTCGCTGAGGAAAATCCTCCGAAGCGTGTGAACCGACCGGAAGCTTGTGGGCTACGTCATCTTGCGTTCTGCGTGGATAGCGTGGAGCAGACAGTCAGAGAACTGGCAGAAGTTGGCATTGAATGTGAGCCGATCCGTGTGGATGATTATACCAGCAAGAAGATGACTTTCTTCCATGACCCGGACGGACTGCCGCTGGAGCTGCACGAATAATTATGGGAGAGAAAAGAGCATATAAAGCCAGAAAGCCCGGTGGAGGCCGGAAGAAGCTGAAGCCGGAGTACGATGCCGGGAAAAATCTGAAAGAGCAGATGGAAAGTGCTGTGGCACTTTATAATTCTGAGATGTCCTTGCAGGCCATCGGTGATGCTCTGAACCTAAACCCTATCAAAGTAAGGAAGCTCCTCATCACGGCTGGTGTGTATGAATCAGAAGTGGCGGAAAAAGTAAAAAACACTTTTGAAGAATACCGAGAATCACAAGGCTATAAAACCTCCATACTCTCAACTGCAAATGATCTTCTACTCTCCAAAGCCTCCGTTACTTCGTACCTGCCTTATGAAAAAGGTGTGTACTTCCCAAGCGCAGCAGAAAAAGAGAAAATCAGTGTTGGAGCAGAGCGGCAGCGGAGATATAGAGCGATGAAGCGATGGAGGACTAATCCGACAGAAGAAACCTTCTGGGGAGTAGTTCTGGCCTATGTTGGGGTAAAATTTAAAACCTACTCCGGGTTGCCATTCTCTTACGAAATTAAAAAAGGCAGAAATGGTGAGTACACGAAGGAGCTGTGGATCGACCGCCGGGAGAAGAGTAAAAGTCTGGCGTGGAGTTCTGTGCTGCTGGTACTGGGTAATATAAAAGAGGAAGTGGTAGACCGCCCGAAAGCTCTGGGCGATATCAGGGGCGTGACTTACATCTACGGGATGTTCTATCGATTCGGATTGATCGATGTGCCGGATGAGGTAAAGGAGAAGATGAAGAAAGCATTCGGCAAATCGTTCTGACACGGATGCCGCAGAGGGGGTGGGAAAGAAGCATCACCCAATGTTTGAGGTCATAGCGTGACCCGGAGATTACAAAAAAAATCCGCCTGCAGAATGAACCACAGGCGGCTGAAATCACATTATAGTTTATTCAAAAAGTCTTCCAAAACACGGTTCCACTTTTCGGGGTACTCATAGAACATCAGGTGACCACCCATGACGTAGGTGTCGTAACCGGGAAGCTGTGCTTCGACAAAGGGCTTTGCAATGCCCTGCCAGTGTTCTGCAATGAACATCAGGCTGGGCAGAGTTGCACCGATGTCTTTTGCGGTCTCCAGATAGTTGGAGAACACAGCGTCGCAGAACAGCTGACGGCAGATCCAGTATGGTGTGCGGCCGGAAATATCCAGCAGATACTCCAGCTCATCAGGCTCCATCTTATGCTGGATCATGACGCCAGTCGCGTACTCGCTAAAGAACTCACGGCATCCCTCAGAAGAAGTCAGCACCTGCGTGGCGACCTGAGACAGCTCTTCAATCGTGCCCTCAGTCCACCACTTCGGGTCAGGGGAGAGCGGGAGCGGAGACATATCGATAGTCACAACGCCGCGCAGCTTGTCTTTGCCGAACTGCTGCACGTAGCTCCATGTGTCAAGGTTGCCCGTGCTCCAGCCAATCAGGACAATATCTTTGAGACCCAATGCATCAATCAGACCAGCTACATCGCGACCGTGGGTCAGGTAGTCGTTGCCATCCACGGTTTTGGCAGAATAGCCTTGGCCGCGAGGATCGATAGCAATGACACGATATTCAGAGGAGAAATACTCCAGTTGGTTCTTGAAAATCTCACCAGAGAAGGTCAGGCCGGGAATGAAGACCAACGGTTTACCTTCGCCTTTTTCCAAGATATGTAACTCCACACCGGGGGCTACAGTGACATACTTGCTTTCAATACGATCTTTTGCCATGAGAAAACCTCCCAACAAAATCTATAAATCGAATTGGCTTGTCTGAATTATATATCTGAAAAAAGAGAAAAGCAATAGATTGATAGAAACTGCACTGCTGTAATCTGCAAAAATTTTCAGTGCATGAATATCAGTAACAGTTACACAATGTTAAAATAGCAACATGTTCACGATGAGCAGGCGCAACACCTGTCTGCCGCAGTATTTTTACTTTATAAGACATCTCTATGGATGACGGTAAGGTTCGATTTTGAACTTTGCCGTTTTTCTTTTTATTTAAAATTATAAATTTTTTCAGAACTGTATTCCAAAACGGCTCTGCGGATTCCTATTAGTGTAGGGGCTTTCAAAATCTTTTGTAGAACAGCTTTCCGCTAGTTCTATAAATGGAAAATAAACAAAATCTATATTCTAAAATTAGGTAGTTCGACAAAATTTGAAAATCTGTATGCCAAACACCCATTTTAGAATGTTATAGGTAGAGGGAAACGTTGGAAAAATGAATTTTCTTTGAACTTTTAAAAGACCCAGTTTAAAAACACCCCTTAAAGTTTGTATAGGGTGTAAGGACTATTTTCTCAAACAGACCTATTCGCTGCTGGTCTCACCCCCCGAAAATCCCTGATTCCTTACAAAATTTCATCGCACCTTGAAAATCACATGAGTCACCCCAGCAGGATACCTCTGGTACTGAATGTGCATTCTGCGCGTCTTACCGGAAAATACGTCGGAGAAAATCGGGCAGGAACGGGCTGGGACAGAGTGGACGGTAGTTAAGAGCAAGATTCGCCTTCGTATACGAAACCGCTCCTACGGGCGATTTCTCCACGACGGCATCTTGATGGGGATTGCGCTCCCCATACCCTCACATCGCGCAAAATCACATGATTTTGCCTGTTGGTGGCCTGCTACAGCAGATCACAGCCGGAGTGCAGATGCACTGCCGGGAAAATCAAATTTTTGATTTTGGAAAGGAGACCCCATGCCAAGAACGAAGAAAAAAGTGAAATCTATCGTAAAGACAAAAGTAATCTCCACACGAGTAACAGAAGTAGTACATTTGAAGATGTGCTGGCAGGCTATGCAGAATGAGCCGTAGCCAGAATCAATGTGGTAAGCGGAAATTTTCTTGTAAGAACACAAGATTCATGGTATCATAGAAGCAATGAAAAGTCTGTGCATGGCTACGCGAAAGGAGCAGCAGAGATGAAAGAAATGAATATTCCCGTTGGAGTTTCGGATTTTGAAGAAATTCGTAAAAATGGGTATTACTATATTGATAAATCGGGACTGATTGGAGAACTGATCAGTAGAACCGGAACGAAAGTGACGCTTATTACTCGTCCTCGACGATTCGGTAAGACATTGGGCATGAGTATGCTGGAAAGCTTCTTCGACATCCGCAAGGACAGCAGAAAACTGTTTGAAGGGCTGGAAATTACAAAAAATCAAGCGTTGTGCGATGAGTGGATGAACCAATATCCTACAATTTTTGTTTCGTTTCGGCAAGTAGATGGACTAAATTTCACCGGGGCATATGATATGCTCACAATGGTGATAGCAGATTTGTACAACAAACATCTTTATTTGCTTGATAGTGAAAATGCTACAGAGTTCCAAAAAACAGCGTTTGCGCATCTTGCACATGGCAGTGGCTCCATAAAAGAAGTTAAGAGCAGCCTTATGCTTTTGACAACGATGATGCAAAGTTATTATGAAAAGCCTGTAATTCTTCTTATAGACGAGTATGATGTACCCGTAGCAAAAGCGAACAACAACGGTTATTATGATGAAATGCTCGATGTCATGAAAGGACTTATGCAAGCACTGAAAGACAATCAAGCACTTCGTTTTGCAGTTGTTACAGGTTGCCTGAAGATTGCGAAAGAGAGTATCTTTACAGGAACCAACAATTTTGTATCGGATACTATCACCAATTCTCGTCTGAACGAGTATTTCGGATTTGTACAGAGCGAGGTTGACCAGCTGCTAAAGGATGCCGACCTGAAAGAGCAGGCCGAAAACATCAAGAAATGGTATGATGGATACCATTTCGGAGCCTTTGATGTTTACTGCCCGTGGGACGTAATGAATTACATGCTGGAATTGCAGCGCGATCCGAAAGCAAAGCCTATCAGCTACTGGAAAAATACCAGCGACAATGCTATCATCCGTTCCTTTATTGACTATGCGGGCAGTACGATCACAAATAAACTTGAAACCCTGATGGCTGGTGGCTGCATCATTCAGCGTGTGGATGAAAACCTGACCTATGATTATCTGCATTCCTCAGAAGACAATCTTTGGAGTACGCTGTACTTGACAGGGTACCTGACCAAAGCTCGTGAAGGCGATTATAAAGGCGAATCGCCGGATGGCATGGTTGCCCTTATGATTCCTAATGCAGAAATCAAAGAGATTTTTGAAACAACAGTCATCAAATGGTTCGATGACAGTACGAAGAAGTGGAATCGAAATGCTTTGTTCGATGCAGTCTGGAACGGTGATAGCGAGGGCATTACCAAGGAAATGAATGCTCTGCTCCGGCGCACCATAAGCTACCATGACTACCGGGAAGACTTCTATCATGCTTTCCTTGCGGGCATCTTCACAGGTGCCGGATATATGGTAGATTCCAATAAGGAGCATGGAGAAGGCCGAAGTGATGTGGTCGTTTACGATTCCATCAATGCCCGCGTTGCAATCTTTGAAGCAAAGTACACGAAGGTTTTGGAAAATCTGGAAAGTGAATGCGATATAGCCTTGCAGCAAATTGATGATCGGATGTATGCAAAGGAGTATGAGGATGATTACGATCAGATCCTTTGCTACGGCATTTCGTTCTTTAAAAAACGCTGCATGGTAAAGAAAAAGTGATTCACAGTAAATCTTAACTTGAATTCTGTATTATAACTTAAAATGAGTTAAAATACAGAAAAAGAATTATAAGAGAAGCTCGCATAAACCACAGACAGCACCCAAGATGATTCGAGGGTGCGTCTGCGGCTTATGCGGGCCTTTTTATTTTGTGATTTTAATACGGATGGATGTTAAATTCCAAGGCAGACAAGAGTGGCCTTTAACTCCTTCGCCGTGCGGATAATGATTTCCTGCTCAGTTTCGTTGCAGTCCAATAACAGACGATGCAATTCGGTGTTGGAAGTTGAAACGGAATAGTGAAGACTGTCTATCCTCGAATTACCTTTTCAAACTGCTCGATGGTCATCTTTGCTTTCTCAGCAGCACGTTCCAGCTTCAAATCTCCATCTCGAACAAGTTGCACGAGCATCCTGAGTTCGCCTCTGAAATACGGCGTGGAGGATTACAGGCAATACCGCATAATTCTAAGTGCCGCGCCGCCGGGGCAATGCTTAAGCCGTTAGGCGAGAATTGCGCGGTGTTTTCCGGAATTTTTGACTGTCAGCGTCAAAGCGTATGGAGGAACTGTAATTTGTGCTTATAAAGTGAGATTTGTCTATATTTACAAAAGATATCACCATGCGTATAATAAAACTATAGCAAGTGCATAGAAAACCGCAAGGCGCCAACGGTTTTAGCACAACAATTCAAAATTTAAAGGAGATGCAAAACCATGAAAAAACAACTTAGTGCCCTGTTGGCGGCTGCGCTTTGTGCCGGTGCGCTGGCTGGCTGCGGTGCAAACAGCAATTCGGCAAATGCAGCAACAAGCGGTGCGGAAGATACCGTTACCTTGGCGGTCGTCAGCCCTGTTACGGGTGACAGCGCAGAATACGGTATCCACTTTAACGTCGGTGCGCAGATGGCAGCCGACAAAATCAACGAGGCCGGCGGCATCAACGGCAAGCAGGTCGTCTTGAAGAGCTTTGACTCCAAGAATGATGCCAAGGAAGCAGCGGAGGTTGCCCGCCTGATTTGCCAGGACAAGACCATCCTTGCCACCATCGGCGATTTCTCCAGCACCTGCTGCATGGCAACCGCCCCCATTTATGAAGAAAACAAGACCGTGCAGATTTCCCCCTCCGCCGGTCTGATCGACTTCCCCCGCGTAGGTCCTTACAACTTTTCGACCACCGGTGTACAGGAAAACGACGGCGGTTTCCTGATGAACCGCGTCATCAACGAGAAGATGGGCGCCAAATCGGTGGCGATCGTCTACACCAACAACGACTACGGTCTGAATATGCTGAGCTATATGACGCAGGAAGCTGAGGCGGACGGCGTTGTGATCACCGACACCGAGGCTATTGCCTCCGGCGAGAAGGACTTTACCGCCATCGTTTCCAAGATGCGCCAGACCGAGCCGGAAGCCGTTGCCATTATGGGCAGCTACAACGAAGTAGCAAACTGCGTCAAGCAGATTCGTCAGGTAGGCTGGGATGTTCCCGTTGCGATCTCCGGTTCTGCCCTGACCGACCAGCTGGTGGAGCTGCTGGGCGACGACGTGAACGGCATCTACTCCAACATTGCCTTTGTTGCCAGTGACAACACCCCCGAAACGAAGGAGTTTAACGAGGAGTTTACCAAGCGTGCCAATATGCCCCCGTCCTTCCACAGCATCAGCACCTATGACACGGTTATGCTGGTATGCGATGCCGCGATCAAGTGCGGCGACAACCTGAACCGCGAAACCTTGAAGGACGCCATTCAGAGCTATAAGGGCTTTGACGGTCTGATGGGTCCCTTTGAGTTTACCGAGGACGGCGCTGTGTACCGCGGCTATAAGGTCGTTCAGTATCAGGACGGCGTACTGACCTCCGTATCCGATTACATGATGGTTCACGACTAAGGCACCTTGTACAATTTGCGGCTGACGGCGAAACGCCTGCGCCCCTGTGATTGCGTGGTACTGCCTTAAAGGAGCTGATCGTACCCGTGCCTTGACCCATGAAGCGAAAAGGCACGGGTATTTTCTATCCCTTTTTCAGCAGGAGGATAAAAAATGACCTATCTGATAGAACAACTTATCAATGGCATCTGCCAGGGCGCAATTTATGCGCTGTTTGCCATTGGCTACACCATCATTGTGGGTGTGGTGGGCTTGGTGTCCTTCACCTTTGGTGAGGTGATTATGATCGGCGCGTTTGCCGCGCTGTTTACCGCAACCCTGACCGGCGGAAATATTCTTTTGACGATTCTTTTCAGCTTTGCCGCATCGGGTCTGATCGGCATTGTGATCCACAAAATCTGCTATGAGAAATTTTTTGAGTCCGCGCGCTACATTCCGCTGATCTGCACCATCGGTATGAGTATGCTGATCAAAAACACCGTGCAGATTCTTTTCGGCAGCGAAACAAAAGCCATGCCGGAGGTCATCCCCTTGGGCGGCATACAAATCGGGAATTATCGTATCACCTATGTGCAATGCACTGTTATGGTGGTTGTGACTGTGCTGTGCATCCTGCTCTCGATTTTCCTGAACAAAACCAAGCAGGGCGTTATCCTGCGTGCAGTCAGCCAGGACCGCAAGGCAGCGGCTATGGTCGGCATTGATGTCAGCGGCGCAACGCTGATGGGCAACGTGCTGGGCTGCGGCATCGGCGGCGTGGCAGGTATGCTGTATGCGCTGTATTACGGCTCACTTTCGGCTTCCATGGGCGGTATGGCGACCATGAAGGCGTTCAGCTCCTCCGTACTGGGCGGTCTTGTCGATATACAGGCCTCTGCCATCGGCGGCTTGCTGATCGGTATTTCGGAAAACTACGGCATTGCGCTGTTCTCGTCCAGCTTGCGGGACATGATCGCGTTTGTATTCCTGATTATCGTTCTGATCTTTTTTCCGAAGGGACTTCGCATTAAGATTGGGAGGAAAGCAAAATGAAAGAAAAATGGCAATCCATCCGCGGCTTTTTCCGCAAAAACAGCCGCAAACTGATACCGCTTTTGCTGCTGGCGGCAATTCTTCTGCCCATTGTGGTAGATAACAGCTATGTGCTGGGTATCTGCACAAAGATTCTTCTGTATATGCTGCTGGCAAGCTCGGTCAACGTCATCAACGGCTACAGCGGTCAGTTTGCTATTGGTCATGCCGGCTTTTTGTGCGTGGGCGCGTACACGGCAGCTATCCTGATGGCGCGCGCCAATGTTCCGTTCTTTCTTGCCATGCTGGGTGCCGGGGTGATGACCGCCCTGTTCGGGATGCTGGTTTCCTTTCCCATCGGTAAGCTGTCCGGCATTTATCTGGGCTTTGTCACCTTGGGCTTTTCGGAAATCGTGCGTATTATCTGCCTGAACTGGACCTCGGTAACAGGCGGACCTATGGGCATCAAGGCAATTCCCGGTCCGAAAATTTTCGGCTTCTCCTTGCAGTCCTCGCGCGGGTATTACTATATTATCTTCACCTTTTTGGTCATTATGGTTTTCTGCACCAGCCGCATTCTGAAATCCCGCACCGGGCGTGCGTGGATCTCCATCCGCGAAAACGGCGCAGCGGCAGCATCCATCGGTATCAATACGGCGCAGTACAAGACGATGAACATTATGTACGCCACCTTCTGGGAAGGCTGTGCCGGCGCCTTTATGGCAACCTATTACCACTTTGTGGATTCCTCGATGTTTGTTACAGATGAAAGCTTCAACATTCTGTCCATGGCGATCATCGGTGGTATGGGCACCATCGCCGGTCCGTTGGTGGGCGCACTGCTGATCAACATCGTTACCGAGGCTTTCCGCTTCCTGTCGGAATACCGTATGGTCGTATATGCGCTGATCATCATCGGTATGATGTGGCTGCGCCCGCAGGGCATTGCCGGCAGCAGCGACAGCGTGCTGGTCAGCGGCGGCTCCAAAAAAGGTCGTGCGCGGCGGCGTACCGCACATCCCAAACCGGTACAGCCGGAAACGGAAAAGGAGGGCTGATTTATGGCGCTGTTAAAGACAGTCGGGCTTTGCAAATATTTTGGCGGTCTGAAGGCGGTAAACCATGTCGATATGGAAGTGCAGCAGGGGCAGGTTTTTGGCATTATCGGACCGAACGGTGCCGGTAAGACGACCTTTTTCAACCTCTGCGCCGGGACTATCCCCGCCACGGAGGGCGAGATCTGGTTTGACGGAAAAAACATAACCGGCTACCGCCCCCATATGGCGGCGAAGGCGGGCATCGCCAGAACATTCCAGAACATCCAGCTTTTCCAGAACACGACCGTGCTGGAAAACGTTGCGGTCGGCTTCCACATCCACACCAACACCAATATGCTGGATGCCGTTTTGGGCAACGCACACCAGAAAAACACCGAAAAAGAAATCTACGAAAAAGGCGCGGCGCTGCTGGAGCGTCTGGAGCTGGGGCAATACAAGGACACGCTGGCAAAAAACCTGCCCTACGGCATCCAGCGCAAGGTGGAAATTGCCCGTGCGCTGGCAATTTCCCCCAAAATTCTGCTGTTGGACGAACCCGCAGCCGGTATGAACCCGAACGAAACCCACGAGCTGCTTTTGTTTGTAAAAAAGCTGAACGCAGAGGGGCTAACGGTGGTCGTCATTGAGCATGACCTGAAATTCATTATGAACGTTTGCGACCACATTATGGTGCTGAACTACGGTCAGAAGCTTTGCGAGGGCAATGCGCAGGAAATTCAGAACAACAAGCAGGTGCAGGAAGCCTATTTCGGAAAACGCGCCGGACTTGGCGGAACGGAGGGGTAATTTATGCTGAAGGTGAAAAATCTCAAGGTGAATTACGGACACATTTCGGCATTGAACGGTATCTCGTTTGAGGTGCCGGACAACAGCATCGTTTCCCTGATCGGTGCCAACGGCGCCGGAAAGACCACGACGCTGATGGCGATCTCCGGTTTGGTGGATGCCGCCGAGGGGCAGATTTTGCTGGACGATATGGACATTACCGACTGCCGTCCCAACTCGATCGTGCAGATGGGCGTATGCCATGTGCCGGAAGGACGGCACGTTTTCCCGGAGCTTTCGGTGTACGAAAACCTGGTGGCGGGTGCGATCCCCTGCAAAAAACTGCCCCGCGCAGAGCTGCAGAACCGCATTGAGCAGCAGTTTGAGCTGTTCCCGCGCCTGAAGGAGCGCTCCTCTCAGATGGCAGGCACCATGTCCGGCGGTGAGCAGCAGATGCTTGCCATTTCCCGCGGGCTTATGTCCAACCCGAAGCTGCTGATGCTGGACGAACCCAGTCTGGGTCTGGCGCCGATTATTGTGGAAGAAATTTTCAATATGATCGAGAAGGTCAGAAAAGCCGGAACGACCGTGCTTTTGATTGAGCAGAACGCATCCATCGCTCTGCAGATCTCCGATTACGCCTACGCCATCGAGTTGGGGCGCATCAGCCTTTCGGGTACCGGGCAGGAGCTGCTGAACAGTGAGGATGTAAAACGTGTCTACCTTGGAATGTAAAGGAGAATCTACAATGAAACAGGATCAGAATCTTCGTTTTGTTATCATCGGTATGGGCTACCTGATGGAATACATTGCCCCGTGCTACTCAAAGCTGCTGGGCGACAAAAAGGCAGAGCAGATGCTGGGCGTTACCGCCGAGCCGCAGGCTGTGCAGACTAAGGCAAAGGCAACCGGTATCCCCGTTATCCTGAACGACAATGCCGGGGCGCTGCGCCGGATGGAGCCGGATATCATTCTGTTTGCCCCGCCGCCGAGCCTGGCTGCCCCGCTTACCGAAAGCGTGCTGGTACCCTATTTTGCAGAGTGCCGCGCGGCCGGCAAGGAGCTGCCGATGCTGTTCGCCTTCCCGCCGAAGCCGGAGGGCAAATACTATCAGGAGCAGCTGGGGCACGACTGCAAGGTCGTGAACATCCTGCCGAATATGATTTCCGAAATTTGCGGGCGCACCTGTGCAGAAGCCGGGTTTACCATGGTCACCCTGCCCGAAAGCCACACCTGGCAGCCGGAGGAGCTGGACTTTATCCGACGGTTCTGGCAGCCCTTGGGGCAGGTGGTGTTCCTGACCCCGGCAGAGGTGCAGGTTGCGCTGGCGGTTTCCTGCTCGAACCAGATGCTGTCGGAAATTTTCCTGGATATGCAGACGGCATTGCCCGAGGCATACCACGAAAGTGCCTCCGCGCTGGCAGAAGCGGCGCGCGCCTACCTGATGGAAAAGCTGGGCTATCAGCCGCCGCAGCCGGTGGAAAGCAGCGTGCAGGCAGTCCCGCCCGCCATGCTGGAGGCAGTAAAGAAAGTGACCTACCATGCCCACCGCGGCACGCTGAAATTTATGCTGGAAAAGGGCTTTGACGCCGACAAGGCAGAAACCATCCAGCGTATGAACTATGACCTGAACCTGCGCAAGGTGCAGCTGATGCCCCGTGAGGAGCTGCGCCGCGCGACCAGACATCATGCCACCCGCGGCGGCGTACTGGAGCGCGCCTGCATTTCCTACACCCAGAACTGGCAGGACTCGGTATGCAGCCATTTTGCCAAGTACCCGGACTGGACACCCGATGCACAGTGGGCAGAAGCACTGGAGGACGGCTTTGTGCAGATGTCGCAGGACGTGTTTGACCACCTGAGCCAGCTGGCAAAAAAGAAGGAAGAAAGCGTCTGCGATATTGAGCAGCACGCGGTGCTGTACGCGCTGTTGGAAAAAGAAGCAGTGGAGCAGGCAGGGGAAGCCGGGCGTGCCGCCATGACGGAAGCGACTGCACAGTACGGCTTGGAGAGAGGACGCCGGATGCGCGCCCATGCGCTGGAGCATGGCGACGAGGTGAATTCCTTTACCTATCTTGCCTACGGCGAGTGGAGCCCCAAGCCCGGTCAGATGGAAGTGGGCGAGGTTCCCGAAATCGAGCTGTATACGACCCATGTCACAAAATGCGAGTGGTGCCGCTGCTGGAACAAGCACAACCTGATGGAGTACGGCAAGGCATACTGCCAGAACGTAGACAAATGCATTGCCCACGGCTATGACCCCGACTTTGACCTGGGCGTGAACTCCCTGATGAGCGCCGGCGACGCCGTCTGTGAGTTTGGCTACGGCTTTATTATGACCCCGGAGCTGCGCGAAAAGCTGGCAGAGATTCGTCAGCGCATCGGCACCTCGGCACAAAAGGGCTTCAATTACCATACGGCGCATCTGTGGGTCACCTGCCGCCGCGTTCTGTGCGAGCAGCTGGGAGAAACCGCAGGCAATGATATTGCGGATGCCGCCCTGTTTGATTTGACCCGCCGGTTCGGCAGCGGTTATACCGAGGCAATTTTGGCGCTGAAGGATCTGGACTTCAACCAGCCGTAAAGGAAAGCCGGGTGATATTCGATGACCGATTGGATCACAGAGTGGCTGCAGCAAAATAAGGCTGAGATCGACAGGCTTGCCGATACCATTTTTACCCACCCCGAAACAGCGGGGGAGGAAACCCAAAGCGCTGCGGCCCTTGAAAACTTTTTGCAGAAAAACGGATTTTCGGTAAGCAAAAACACCGCCGGCTTGCCCACCGCATTTACCGCCGAAAAGGGTAAGGGCGAACCGCGCATCGCCTTTTTGGCAGAGTATGACGCACTGCCGAATCTGGGGCAAAACCCGGTCGCGCACTGCGATCCTGTTCCCGGAAACGGGCATGGCTGCGGGCATAACCTGCTGGGTGCCGGTATTGCGGCGGCGGCCTGTGCGCTGGCTTATGCGCTGGAGCAGGAAAACCTGCTCGGGCAGGTCGTGGTTTACGGCTGCCCGGAGGAGGAAATCTGCCGGGGAAAAATCGTTATGGCAAACGCCCACTGCTTTGACAGGGACGATGCGGCAATCTCGTGGCATCCGGCGGACAAGAACCAAGTCAGTGAGGAAGTTTTTCAGGCGATGACGTCCCGCGTCTTTCGGTTCTATGGCAAAAGTGCCCACGCGGCTGCCAGCCCGGAAATGGGGCGCAGCGCGCTGGACGCGGCAGAGCTGACAAACGTTGCTGTAAATTACCTGCGGGAGCATGTGCCGACCGATGTGCGGATGCATTATGTGTACACCCACGCGGGGGATAAACCGAATATAGTTCCCAATTACGCAGAATTATGGTATTATATTCGTGCAGCGTCCAGAAAAACCATGCTGGATGCAGACCGCCGCGTGATTTTGGCGGCAGAGGGCGCAGCCCACGCCACCGAAACACGCATGGAAACCGAGGAACTGACCCGCTCGCCGGAAACGCTTTTGAACCGCACCTTGATGGAAGCAATGCATCGCCAGCTGGAAATCTGCGGTGCGCCGCGCTTTACGCAGCAGGACAAGGACTTTGCCGCAGCCATCCAAAAGGAATTGGGGCTGCCGGGTCCTGCCCTGGAGGAAACGCTCCGCCCGCTGGGCGGCAGCCCCCGGTATGTACCCGGTTCCACGGATGTATCTGCCGTAAGCTGGCGCACCCCGACGGTGACACTGAATACCGTCTGTCAGGCACGGGGCATCCCCGGGCATCATTGGTCGGTGACGGCGTGCTCCGGGGCGGAGCTGGGGCGCACAGGTATGAGCAAGGCGGCACAGATCATGGCCTGCTTTGGGCGGGAACTTTGCCTGCAGTCGGAGCTGCTGCGCAAAGCCCGCGATGAGTTTGAACAGGCACGCTGCCAAGAATAATGCAATACAAACGATTTTCCTGCCGTATAACGGCAGGAAAATCGTTTGGTCTACAGGAAAGCAGGGAAAACGATGCTTTTTCGGCGGCTTGTCGTATGGAACAGTACCATTTTGGTATTTCTTACCGCGGTTTTTGTTTGGTACAACCTTACCAGTACGCAAAAAATCGTGGAGGAAGAAGTCTACAATTCCTTTTATACCTCAATGGACACCGGCGCGGCGGAGCTGGCATCGGTTTTCCGGGATGCGCGCAATCTGACGCTGGAGCTCTGCGCCAACACCTCCGTGCAGAGAGCCCTGCGGCAGGACGATGCCGCTTGGCAGGACGAGGAACAGAAGATTCAAGCCGCAAGACAATCCAGCGAAAATCTGACGAGATTTTTCCCGACCTTCAATGCGGAAATCTATGGCTTGGATGCAGAACATCAGCTGTTTGGCGCAGACAATATCAAAAACATTTCCGAGGAATGGCTGCAGGCGGTGCTGCACGCGCAGGGGCAGTTTGTATGGGATTACCACTATACAGAATACGGCTCCAGCGTGCGGGTTTCCCACCTGATTTACGATGAACAGAACTGGGAGCAGCCGCTGGGCATTGTCAGCGTGTATGTCAACAGTGATTATCTGCGCTACGCCCTGAACTCCATCCGGCTGGGAAACAATACGGTGGTGTATCTGCTGGATGCCAAGGGCAACCTGCTTTTCCCCTATGAAACCGGCGTTTCCATTCCGGAAAATGTCGGTGAAACGGTAACTATTGCCGGCAGTGCATCCGGGCGTTCTGCTTTTGTGATGCGCAGGCTTTCGGTCAACGGGTTCCGCATTGTCGGCGAGGCAAGGGATTTTGACGCGCTGAAGGAAATCACGGCACAGCGCAAAACCATTCTGCTGCTTGCTCTGACGGCGCTGACAATCTCGGTTTTGGCGGCGCTGCTGCTGACATACCATATCTCCACCCCCATACTGGCGCTTTCCAACATTATGAAAAAGGTCGGCGCCGGGGATTTCAAGGTGGATGTGCCTGTCTACAAAGGACACGATGAGGTTGCCATCTTGTACAGCAACTTTAAAAATATGCTGGAAATGCGCGAAAGGCTGACCGAAGAAGTCTACGGCGCCAAGGTGCGCGAAAAAGAAGCAGAGCTTCGCACCCTGCAGGCGCAAATCAACCCGCATTTTTTGTACAATACACTGGATTCCATCAACTGGATGGCGGTCAAATACGGCGCCGATGATATTGAGGAAATGGTCACGGATCTTTCGCAGATGCTGCGCTACTCGCTCAATAACGGTGTCAACCAATTGAAGGTGTCGGAAGAACTGACCCAGATCCGCTGCTATCTGAACATTCAGCAAAAGCGGTTTTCCAACTCGTTCAGCACGTCCTATGAAATTGACCCCGAGGTGCTGGACTATCAGGTCATCAAGCTGCTGCTGCAGCCCTTGGTAGAAAACGCTCTGCAGCACGGCTTTGATGAATCCGGTCAGACCGGAAAGCTGATGCTTCGCGTAAAAAAGAAGGAAAACAACATTGAGTTTTCGGTGCTGAATAACGGCAACAAAATGGATCTGGAAAAGGTGAAACAGGCGCTGCAGCTGCCGGAGGATGCAAAGCCGACCAGCTACGGGCTGCGCAATGTCAATGACCGGTTGGTCAAATACTACGGGGCAAAAAGCGGGCTTCAATTTTCCATTGAGGGCGATTATTCCTGCGCCCGCTTTACCATTCCGGCGCAACTGTGAGGAAAAGCAGTATGGATACGGAAATTCGTGTTTTAATTGCAGATGATGAACAAATCGCACGGGAAACCATGCGGGATTATCTGCCATGGGCAGAAATGGGGATGCAAACGCCGATCTGCGTAGAAAACGGTGCCTTGGCGCTTGATCATCTTTGCCACGACAAAATCGATATCTTTATTATGGATATTCGTATGCCGATTATGGACGGTATGGCGCTGTTGGAGGAAATTACGCGCAGAAATATTGACGTGCTGATCATCGTGCTTTCTGCCTATGACCAGTTTGAATACGCGCAAAAGGCAATCAGCTCCCGCAAGGTGTTTGAGTATGTCCTTAAACCGATTCGCCGCGGCAACTTCTGCACGCTTTTGCAAAAAGCCGCAGCGGCGGTGCGCAGCAAGCGTGCCGAAAACAGCCCGGACAGTCAGGCGCTGTATGACGAGGTTCGCAAAAATTATAACGGATTCCTTATGCAGGGGCATACCGCAGAGGGGATCGCCTTGGTCAGACAAAAGCTGGAGGCACTGCCGGAGCCATGGTCAGACTGGGAAGGCAAAAAACGATTTTTGATATCGCTGTACACAGATACCCAGCTGGAAGCCGTTAAGCAAAGCACCAAAAAAGGGCAGCCTGCGTGCCTGCCGATGAACGGGCTGGTTCAATTTGAGGCAAGCCATACGGACGCAGAGCTATGGCAGACCTTTGTGTCCACCGTGGAAGAACTGCAGCCGTACCTACAACCAGCCACGGCAGAAACCTCCAAAGCCAGCGCCGTGATTGAGCATTGCCTGCGGGCAATCGACGCCCACTATATGGAACGCACCTTCTCCTTAAACTGGCTGGCGGAGGAAATGAAGCTGAACCCCAATTATCTTTCCACGCGGTTTAAGAAGGAAACCGGCGTGGGCTTTGTCCGCTATGTCAACCAGCTGCGCGTATGGCGCGCGCAGCAGCTGCTGCGGGATATGCGATACCGCGCCGGGGAAGTGGCAGGCATGGTGGGCTTTGATAACCCCCAATATTTCACAAGAATTTTCAAGGAAATGACGGGCATTGTTCCCTCGGAGTACCGCAGCAGGATCTGCCCGCACGACGCTGAGCCGTAAGGCAAGAATTTTGCGCAGGAGGTAAATCAATGAAAAAAGAAGCATACGCTATGTATCGGGATATTCTGCGGGAGGAGCTTCTTCTGGCGATGGGCTGCACAGAGCCGGTTGCCGTTGCTTATGCCGGAGCCATTGCCCGAAGCGTTCTGGACAAGCCGCAAAGCATCCGAAAATGCGAGTTATATGTCAGTGGCAACATCATTAAAAATGTAAAAAGTGTCATTGTCCCCAACACAGACGGCATGAAAGGACTGGAAACCGCCGTTATACTGGGCGTTATCGCCGGGGATGAAACAGCGGGGCTGCAGGTGATATCCAACGTGACGGCGCTACAGCGCGAAAAAACCAAACAGGCATTGCGCAGCTGCCCTGTGGAGGTACATACGGCACCCAATGACAAGGTTTTTTACATTGAGGTTCGCCTGACAGCGGACGGGGAAACCTCCTGCACGGTGATTGAGGATTTCCATACCCATATCACCCGGGTGGAACACAATGGTGTGCAGCAACCTTTGCCGCATTGCGGGGAGGCTGCACAGGAAGCGGTGGAAACCGACCGAAGCCATATGACGGTGGAGGGGATTTTGGAGTATGCCGAAACGGTAGACCTGGAGGAGGTTCGGTTTCTGCTGGAACGCCAGATTCAGTGCAACACCGCCATCTCGGAGGAAGGGCTGAAGAACCTCTGGGGCGCACAGGTCGGGCGTACAATTCTGAAAGCAGGAAACGCCGACGTCTATACCCGTGCGGTAGCCGCCGCAGCGGCAGGAAGCGACGCGCGTATGAGTGGGTGCGAGCTACCGGTGGGCATTGTCTCCGGCAGCGGAAACCAAGGTATGACGGCAACCCTGCCGGTCATTGCCTATGCAAAAGAAATCGGTGCCACGCAGGAAAAACTGCTGCGGGCGGTGCTGATCTCTGATTTGATCACCATCCACCAAAAAACCGGGATCGGTCGTTTGTCCGCATTCTGCGGTGCCACCAGCGCCGGCATTGGCGCGGCGTGCGGCATTGCATGGCTGGACGGCGGCGATTATGAGGTGATTGCCCATACCATCGTCAACGGGTTGGCAATTTTGTCCGGTATGGTGTGTGACGGCGCTAAGCCGTCGTGCGCAGCCAAAATTGCAACCGCTGTGCGCAACGGTCTGCTGGGCTACCAAATGTACCGGCAGGGCTGTCAGTTTTACGGCGGCGACGGCATCGTCACCAAGGGCGTAGAAAACACCATTGCCAATGTCGGGCGTCTTGCCAACCGCGGTATGCGCAGCACGGATTGCGAGATTTTGAATATTATGATCGGGAACTGAACCAAAGGTGTGCTGTTTCGCAATACGGCACGACCCGGCGCAGCAGCCTCTCCCTTGCCTTGCGGCAGGGGAGAGGCTGCTTGTGTTTTTGGGGGCGCTTCAGAGCGACGCGGGAATCTTTATGAACAGCCTGTGCGGTATGTGGGTGCTGGTGGCAGTGGTTCAGGGAATTTCGCTGCTGATACAAGCAGCCTGGCAGACAACCGCTGCACAGGAAACAAAAATCAACATTTGGGATCGCCTGCAAAAAGCGGCGGAGCGATGCAAGCCCAAAGCCACAGACTCGCAGGGGATGATTTTGACACTGCTGCGCCTTGCCACGGTATTGCTGGCGATCGTTTCGTGGTGGAGCACGGCACAAGGTATGCAGGATTATGTGTTTTCGCAGACGTGGCAGGCCAATCTTGCCTCGTTTGCCATACAAAGCATCCTGCTGGGGCTGAACTTTTACCTGCCGACCTTCTGGCGCTGGATACATAGTCTGCGCGGGAAAACCTGCGTGCTGGCACTCAGCGGTGTGGTCTTGTTCTGCTCCTCGTGGTTCAGCTATGTTTTTATCGTTGGCACGGTCTACGAAAAAAGCTGGCAGACCGAAAGCTACCTGCTGGTTCAGCCCGTATATCGAAATGAACTGTACAAAACAGATGAATTTGTACAAATCGGCAGCGCTGCCCTGCGGGAAACGCTGAGCGATGAGGTGGCGGCTCTGTACGCTGCCGGCAAGACCGTCGATACCGGAACAACACAGAATCCTTCTGGCTTGGATCTGCAGCCGACAAGGCAAGCTACGCCGACAAGGCGGACTTTGCGGCAAAAAATGAAATTGCTTCGGCAATCCAATCGATGCAGACCGCCACGCAGGAGGGAGCATCCCCGGCGTGCGCGAACAGGCTGCCGCGGCGCTGACACAGCTTACAGAACAGGTGGAAACCCGCATCGAACAGCTGACACAGCAGGTAAGCCAGACGCAGGATGCCTTGACGGCAGCAGCAGATGCGCAGAACAGCGCAGCCAGCGCCTTGCGCAATGCGCCGTATGGAAGTAACACCGCCGCCTTGAAGAATGCCTATAGCAGCGCAGCATCGCGGTTGAGCAATTTGCAGGATACAATAAACCAGCAGCAACAAAACCTGCAGGATTATCAGCAGGCGCAGGAAATCGTGCAACGGTACGCAGGTGTGCTGGGAATTGCCGAAAATGCAGCCTCTGTGCAGACCGGGCAGGCGTTGCGCAGCATTCAAAGTGCATTGCTCCAGACCGATGTAGATACGGACGCAATCGAACAGCAGGCACGCGCTGTGTTTGAACAGCTGCAAGCCGCACAGGACAGTGGGGCGGACGCGGATTTCCAGACATTACTGAATGATATGGACAGCTTTATCCGCAAGGTGCAGGATTACGCTGTTCTGAAAGCATCCGGCGATGCGCTGAAAAACCAGATCAACCGTATGGCGGCAGACACGGCGCAGGATACGGAAAACTGGGAGCCGCTGTGGACGGAAAAACTGGAGCTTCTCAAAGCGACGATCAGCGGTCTGCCGGTCAGTGACAGCGGGCAGGCGTATGACCGTGCAGATGCCCTTGATCAGCTGGACGATGCACAGCGCCTGTATATTTCCGAGTATAACTCGGTTGACCAGGCACTGATTTATCTGGGAAGCCCCTATTGCCAGCTTGCGATATTCTCTCTTGTGCTGACGTTCTTCTTGGATATTGCCGCCTTTATTACTGGGCTTGTCATTGATGTGGCAGATCGGCGCAAAATGTCGGAGAGATAAAAATCCCAATAGGATAGAGGGACAGCCCCTTCCGCCGGTGTAATTCCAGCGGACGGGGCTGTTGCTTTATGCTCATGTGTGACGTAGCGCATCCTGAACGATGCGGGTTTTCAGACAAACAAAGAGAACGCCCCGCTGCCGTCAAGTAGTTACGTAACAATTTGGTAGATTGAACAAGGCGGGAAGTGCTGCTTTGTTGAATATGTAGAGAAAATGGACAATTTTCTCATACGCTGCCATGTTAAGATTTTTCTTTTTTTAAATACTAAAAAAGCGATAGACTTTCTGTCGATTTTTAAGGGGAAGTCGCTCCAATTCCTCTTTGAAAAGGTCGCTGCTGCATCTGCCGCCGAACATTTCCCGTGGGTAGCCGTTTATGAAATGCTGGGCCATGGTGGCATCGTACTGGGTTTTGTTCTTCATACTCTTTCCCTTGGGAAAGTAGCGGCGCAGCAGTTTGTTATTGTTCTCATTGCCTCCGCGTTCATGCGGGGCCTGCGGGTGACAATAGTAGGTGGTCAGGCCGAGGGCATCCAGTCCTGCTTGGTCGGCAAATTCGCAGCCGTTGTCGCTCGTCAGGGTTTTGAATATCTGTTTGAAATCTCTGCCCAGCTGGCGTTTTAGCCAGCGCATAGCGCTCACAGTGGAGAGTGCTGTTTTATCTGCTACTTTTATTACAATTTCCTGTCTTGTCATTCGCTCGGTGAGGACAAGGCAGGATTCTTTTTTGCCTTCGCTGCTGCCGATGATGGAGTCGATTTCCCAGTGTCCGAAAGTATTCCGCAGGGTTATGTACTTTGGGCGTTGTTCTATGCTGCGGTGCAGTACGTTTTTGCTGCGCATGGGCTTTTTTTCCGCTACCTTTCCTTTGCGCTTCTTGGGGTGGCCTACGGGCAGGGTTTTATAGGTGACGTTTGGGATTAGGCCTTCTTTGATGTAGCGGTACAGGGTTTGCTTGCTGATGGTCAGGCCATAGGTATCCTGTACTTTCTGAATTGCTGCGTATGGGCTGTAGCCCATGCAGATGCACTCGCCGAGGGCTGCTGCATAGGCGTGGTTATTACCGAGTTTCAAGCCCTTGCTGTGGGCAGTTTTCTGATAGTTGGCGGTCTGCTGGGCGGCGTAGGCATCATAGACTTTGCTGACTATCCACGTTTTGTAGTCGAGGTGCTCTACCTGTCCTTTTTTCAGTTCTCTGGTGATGGCAGAACGGCAGCAGCCGATGATGTCAGCGATAGCCTGATGGGTCAGGCCAGCTTTGTGCAGTGCTTCAATTTTTGCACGTTCGTCCTGGGTGAAATGCTTTCCTTTGCAGCGTGGTTCAACTTCCATTTGTTTGTACATCCTCTCGTAAGGCTCTACAAACATTCTGGCCGGGATGGAACAATAGTAAAGGTCGGGTAGTATTTTTTGATTCTCAAAAAATCTCCACCCTCTCTTGACAATTGCTCCATCCCGGCACGGCACAAGGAAAATGGCATCTAAAGGCAAATAAAAAGCCGTGCCTACGGCACGGCCACGCGCCTAACGGCGCGTCAGCTAATAAAGTGGGAAAAGTGTAAAGGCAAGTGGGCGCGACAGGCCGTCCGCAATATGCAAGGGCCGGGGCACGGCCCTTGCATGCTCGCTGCGGCTCGCAGGGCGGCCCGGCCTGTCCGGCCATCTCGTAAATGGTCTACAGCATTAGGTTTCAAAGCGGCAAGGCGCGCGCGGGGCGGGGGCAATAGCCCCCGCGCCCCTTGCGCGCTTGCCGCCTTGGCCACTTTTATTTCTTGACGGTTGTTTGCAATCTGCGTTTTGCTTTGTTGGTCGGTTTGCTTGCGACCTCTAGGCCAAGCGGGCCTACCGGGGCCTGATTGCTGATAATCTCACTTTCGGGCAGAATGTCGCCCTCCTCGAATTTCTTTTGCAAGTTGTCGACCACCGCCAACGTGTCATAGGCGTTATAATCCCGGTCGAGGACAAACCACAGACCTTTGCGCAGGGGCTTAATCATCTCGGCGTTAGTGGCGTTTTCCATTTCCCACGCGTCATAGCTGGCCCACAGCTGGAAGCGCCAGACTTTATGGCACTGAATCACCGTGTGGGTCACGTCTCGCAGGAGTTTGTCCACATGCTGGAATCGCTGGGCACTGCCGTAGAAGCTGATGTGATAGTGGCGACAGCAGAGCAACGTATTGAGGAAGTAGGCGTTGAAATTGTCCTTGAAGCTGCGCGAGTTCATCTGCACCGACAATTCATCCATAGCGACAATGGTCACGGTAAGAGTGTCGTTATCATCGTCAATGGCGCTAGTGGTTTTGCTGGCCTTGACCACCTGGGCCAAGCTGTCCAGCTTGGTATAGGGAATGGTAAGGTCAACGTTTGATAGCACGTTGATTTTCTGCGTTACAAACTTTTTGCGGCGAGAACACCACACCGGCTTGTCATTGTAGCGGTTATACAGGCCAACGACCTTATGCACCAGCGACAGCGTTTTACCACTGCCGAAATAGCCGCAGTAGATGTCCAGAGCACCGACCGGGCAGGTGTTCCAGCCCTTATGCCGTATGTAGGCAATCAGGTCCTTGACTGCATGGATGCCGGTTTGCAGAGGGTGAAACACGATTTGCCGGGCAATGCGGGAGACACCGAGCACGATAAGCGCGGCGACCAGAAGAAGCACTGTGTATCCGTTCATCAGAATCTACCCCGCGCGAATGTGTGGGTGAAATCCTTGATAATGGAGAACACGAACAGAAACAACGACATAGCCACGAGGATAGCCAGGAGCCACGGGAACAACTCAGCCAGATTTTGCGGCGGGGTCGTGGAGATGCCAAAGAACGTCAGCAGGTCAGAGAATAGAGAAGCCATGAAATCACCTCACAGTACAAAGTTTTTCAGCAGAGAGAACACACCGAACACCAACAAGAGAACTACGCCGATAAGCGCCAAGGTCTCGCCGGTCGTGTATTCTTCAAAAGGCTTTTGGAACGGGTCGGCATCTTCGGCGGTTTCGGCGGTGGCCTGTTGGGCCATATCGGCCAGCTGGGCAGAGATGCCCGAAAGCTGGGCCGTATAGTCAAGCGCGGGCTGTTCCTCGGTCGGTGCTTCGGCGTCGGTTTCGGCATCTGCCGGGGTCAGGGCGTCCGCCAGCCGGTCAATGGATTCTTGCAGGGTGTCCAGTTTTGCATAGAGAGCAGGGTCGGCTACCTGCACATAGCTGCTGGTGTCGATGCTGGGGGCCTGTTCCTGCTCTTCCTGGGCCGCTTCGTCCGGGGTGTAGTCCTCGGCTTTTGCGTCCAGCGCGACCGCACCAGCGGCCAGCGACAGCAGCAGGATGATGGCCGCACAGGTTTTAGAGAAGTTGTCCATCACTTGAGCATACCCCCGATAAAGGCGGCGACGATTGCGCCGATGATAGACCACAACCAAATATCCCAGAAAGACAGCGTGAAGCCGTACACTGTGAAACTCTGGTTGAAGCCGTTCATAATTACATTCATTACATTAAGAAATCCGCTCATGTTATCACCTCATGTCATACGGCGGTAAAGCGCCAGCACAAAGCCGAACAGGATAGCCATGGAGAACGCCCACCAGTAAGCTTCCGGCACAAAAGTCAGCGCTTCCTTGACGAACTGCGGGAACTGGTCTTTCAGGTTGTAGTGTAGGGAGCCGTGCACATCGGTCAGGTCGTCTTTTACCTTGTCGACACCATCCGCGAAGTTATCCGAAACTTTACCGTTCAGTTCGCCAGCGTCGCCCAGAAATGTAGAATCAGAGGACGAGTCGGCAGAACTTGCGGACGAATCGGCGGACGTATCGTCGGCAAAGACGGCGGGCACGGCGCAAAGTGTAGCGCAGAACACGAAGCACAGCGTAATACAAAGTCTTTTCCACATTACAAGAAACTCCTTACAAATTTGATAATAGCGAACAGCAGGAGCACCAGCACGCAGATGTGTATCGTGGTGACCAGGCCAGCCGGCAGGAACGGAAACACATACGAGTAGGCACTACCCAGGCCGAGGACAAAGGTAACGACCGCGATAAGCAGGGAGATAAGCGCCCACAGGATACCTTTGTGTCCATTTTCGGTGCCGTCGTCATTGCCACCGGGAAACACGAAGTTCCAAAAGTTGTTTGTATTGCCGTTGCTGGGCTTGTCCGTGGGGGCCGGTGTGGGGGTAGGCGTTTCGCCCGGGTCAGGTGTGGGGCTGGGTGACGGCGAGGGAGAGGGCGAAGGTGTAGGAGTTACAACATCCTTTGCGTCATATCCCAAAAGGTTAAAGTGACTGAGGGAACACATAGAACTTGCGTAGTTCGACATATTCACGCGGTAGTATTTGTATGCCTTGCGCAGGGTAAGGGGATACTTGTGTTCTTCCATGTCCGAGAGGTTTTGACCTGTTTGTTTGTCCAAATCATCCCATGTTTTGCCATCGTCAGAGCCTTGCAGTGTCCAATCTTTAGAATAACGGTTATTGAATTTTGAAATTCTCATGAGATAACCGTCAATGTAATAGCTTTCAGGGTCGGGAATCTCAATTTGCAGGTAAGAAGGGCTTGCATTTGTTTCCCAAAAATCAGAAGTGGAGCGGTCAAAAGCATGGAAGAAATCGAACACATCACTATACTTTGAAGAACCAGAAGCAACCCATGTGCCGTGCTCGTCTGCGAAGGTGTTGCTGTTCATCTTCGGGATAATAAGGTTTTGCGTTTCGGGAAGAATAGGGTCAACAGGTTCGGGGGACGGCGAGGGCGAGGGGCTAGGTTGTGCGGTTTCTGGTGTACTTTGGTCGGGAAACTTTTTGTTGAAGATGTTCGTTATATTGAGGTTCAAGTTCTCAATTGCGAGGGCGAAGTTTGCGGAGAGGTCAGCCCAGCCCTGCACCAGCGTGGCCTTGAGGTCGGCGAAACCTTGAATCATATTGTCACGGATTTCAACCAATACAGCAAGGATTCCGGTGGTGTCGCCAGTATCGCCGCCCGGTTCCGGGGTAGGTGTGGGGTCTGTGCCCGGGTCAGGTGTCGGCGTGGGGTCAGGCGAGGGCGACGGCGTGGGCGCTTCGTAGGTGATATAGTAGTAATTGTTGGTTACACTATCGTAGGTGTAGTATTGCTTGGTTTCGTTGTTGTAGATGATGGGGTTATTGCTGATGTTGGTGACCGTTTCGTTGTTTTCGTTGATTGTGGTGTACTGGGGGTAGATGTAGGTTAGGTTGGTGCTGTTGTCCTGGTAGATGTTGCCATTCCATGTGTTGTTGTTGATGGTGATATTGGTTTGCTTGTTGACGGTTACCTCATTAGGCACAACCATCATATGAAAACCGTAGCCAATAGCCTCATACGTTGAATTACTACTTTTTCTATCAAGAAATCCAGAACAACAATAGGCGGCCCGCTTATCCCCCTGAGATAAACGAACATAGCTCGAACTTTTCCAAGAGACAACTGCTTTATAAGAAGCAAAATCAGGGGATTTGATAAGACCTACAACATCACCATTATAAAGATAATATTTACCAGATACTGGGGCTGTGAAATGAGCAACGGCCTTAAAGTATTCTGTGCCTTTATAACCTGAACGAAGCGGGAAAACGCCTGTTACATGCTGCCCATCATTGAATGATAAATGATTATTTGTATCGGCAATACCACAGCTTTTTGATGAAGAATCTACACTCCATCCAGTAATAGGCACATAGAAAATCAAATTACCGTCGACATTGAACGAGGGAGTGCCTTTATCATCTACATACCCGGAGGGCCTACGGCCTACGCCGCCAGTACCGGCAGAGCCGCCGCCGGTTTCGTACTTCTTGGCAGTGGCATTTTTGCCGAAGGTTTTATCTTTCCATTCTTTCAAATAATCTACAATCAGATTACCGGAACCACTATCAAATTCCTTGTATCCGGTATACCCCATGCAATTCCAATCATAGTAAGTATATTGGCAGGAAGTACAGTGCCGTCTCTTTATTGAAATGGGAAAACCAAGGTCAGGAACCGAAGTAGAAAAATCTTGCCATGTTTCATATGTGCGCTCACCGCATTTAGGACATGTATCTAAAATATCATCTGCAAATGCGGCAAGAGGAACCATGCAACACAGCATCAAAATTGCAGTTGCAACGGCTATTATTTTCTTGACCATGTGAACACTCCCTGCTATAATCATGGTGAGGTGAAAAGGATGGATATATTCAAAAAGATTGCAACTATTCTTGGTGTTGCAGTAATCGGATACTTCGGATTTTACTTTGTGTGTGTTTTTTACAATATGATTGCATTTCTTTTCGGTGGAAAAGATAGTCAAAATACAATGGCTATACTTACCGCAATAATTGCAATGGTCATTTATCTCATAAAATCCCGCCGCCAGTAATGGCGGCTTTTTTAGAAAGGATAGCTAAATGCAAGAATTAGAAAGTATAGCAATCAACCTTTTGTCAACTGGAATAGGACTACTTATCCCAAATCTGTATAACTCAATTGCAGGAAAAGAAGTAGTGCAAAATGAACAAAGCAATCAATTTTATGGCTGGTTATGCTTAGTTGCTATACCACTAATAATCTGTCAGTACATAAGTAATCAATACATACGGGCAATTTTAACGCTTATCGCGGGAATGGCATTCTCTATGTGCATACTTTGTTATAAAGCGGGTAGAATACGGCAAAAGGACAACACCAAAGGAAAAGCCCATAAGAAAGCAAAGAAACGTAACCATAAATAACACATCCTTAAAATAAAAGCAGTATTCACCAGCCGCCAGTGATGGCGGCATTTTTAGTTGTCATCTTCGTCCTCGTATTCTTCGTCCGAATCATTGCGGCTTGTCAGTAGCGAAAAGAGAAGCTGCGCAATAAGGTTTCCGATAAGAGCACCAATAAAGCTGTTGAAAAGATTCATATATAAAACCTCTTTCGAGTTAAAGTACAGGAAAAGGGGCAGGGCGTGATGCCCTGCCCCTTTGGGCTTGCCCGATTAGCCGCGGGCGGCGTTCTTCAGGCTAGAGAAGATGTGGATACCCACGGGCACCAGACCAGCGGCCAGGCAGAACAGCAGAATAGGCTGCTTAGTGATCTCGGTAACGACGGTGCCAGACAGGGTGAACACATCAGACATGGCGGCAATAACGGTTTCCATAGCGCTTTTTGCAACCTCTGCGCCAGCTTCAACAGAAGTAGGATTCATGGTTGCGTCTCCTTTCTTCAAAATTTTGTATGTAAACGCTTGCTTTTGGGGGTAAGCGTTACAACCAGTAATCGCGGGGAACTACGGATACGGTGGTGGTCTTATCATCAAAGCAAGTGACAAGGGCACAGTAGTTAGATGCTTGCTTATCGTATACTGCGAGAATATCTTTCTTCACGTTTCGCAGGTCGGTAGCGGCTTGCTTATTGTGAAGAAATTCCACCGTTCTCGCGTAGGCTTCAATTTTGTCGAAGTCTACGAGGGTTTTCTGTACGGGTCGCATATTGCACCTCAAAAGGGTAAATCGCCGTCCGTATCTCTGTTTGCTCTTTGCTCAAACGGGCGATACTCGCCCAGAATCGAAGAATAGAACGGACGTTTGTAGTTGAATGCGCAGAGATTGCAGTAACGGGAAAAAGGAGCAAAGTTATTGCAGGGGAAGAATGTTCCGTCTTTCAGTTTTGCAGTTTCGTGGTGGAACTTACCATTTTCATCCGTGTAGCAGTTTTTACAGTAACATTCCCCGTAATCACACTTTACAGTTGAATCGGGGCATATTCTGGTATAGCGGCAGGGGCAAGGTTTGGCTTGTCCCTGTTCATCCAGCGGTTGGGTGCATACATTGAAAATACTAGGCATTTTCTGTACCGCCCTTAGATTCATTCTGAATGTCTTTCCACAGACCGTAGTTCTTGCGGAAGGTAGACCAGCAGCCGTTATCGTAAGCCCAACGGGCAAGTTCCTTAACCGTGGAGAATACAGGAGCGTTGAACATTGTTTCAACCTGTTCTTCTTCGGTAACACCCTCATTCTGTTGGGGCGGGTCGAAGTCGTGCAGACCGACAACCTGCTCCGGGTCATACTGGAATTTGTCGGGGTCGTTCTGATGCCAGAGATACACATACGCCTTGTACAGGTTGTAGCATTTCTTGATAGCAGCATCATTTATGTCGCAGTATTTACGGATTTCCTTTGCAACGCCGGTTAAGTATCTGGCGTTCTTGAACTTTACCACAAAATGGTAATGCGGCTTTTTCAAGTCACCGATATTCCAATCCGGGCAATTGCCGTCATGCTTTTTACCGTATTCCAGATATTCCTGCTCGGTGTGCGTATCTTTATCATGCAAAGCCCATGCACAGGGCCAGTTGGCTTTTATGTAGTCGATGGCCGCTTGTTGGCTCTCTGGGTAGAGAACGAACATAAACTGATACGCTTTTGGGCTTTTTGGGCTGTTTGGTTCCGACATTGTTACCACCTCTGCGTTTGATTTTGGCATGGAATTTGGCATTCCTTGGACGTAGTGCCAAGGAATGCCAGAATCCGTCTGGCAAAACGTGTGGGGCGGTGAAGATAGCCGCCATTAGACCCAGCGCCCTGCAAGTGAAAATTCGCAAAATCTCTTGCAGATATAACAGCAGCTATATTCACCGCCCCACGGCAGTTATTCTGGTGGTGGTCGAACAACTGGTGGTGGGGCAGGCTTCATTACTCTACAACCTCGTGATCGGTGAGGTTGATTTTGCCGAAGCTGTTGTGGACTTCCATGTCGAGGATGTGACCGGGAACGTCTGCGATATTGCCGCCGAGGTCAGCGATAATCTGGCCCATCTGGTCAGGAGTGGCACGGACTACTGCGGTAATCTGACCGTAAGCGTCCTTGCTGTTTTTCAGCGTATGCAGACGGTAAACATCATAGTGCTGGACGGTGTTTGCATTCCGGCCAGAGGTCGGAGTGAAATCACCAACTGCATGTTCGATACCTACGATTTCGTACTTCATTTTTGTACCCTTACTTTCTTTTTCCGGGGCGTTTTTACTGCCCCTGTTTTGTGAACCAACTCGGTTTTTGTTGGTGACATAAGAGTACAACTTTTTACAAAGAGAACGCCCCAAAGAAAAGGGTGGAAATTTTTACAAACTTGATGTATGATGAAAGCAAAAACGGCAAGGAAGTGTATGTATGCTGAAAGTTTTGATTGCGGATGACGAGCCGCGCGTCGGGCAGTTGGTCAAGCATCTGATCCATTGGGAAGAACTGGGGCTTAGCTTTGTGGATATCTGCCGGGACGGGCGTACCGCATTAGAACGCATTGAGCAGGAACAGCCGGAAGTCGTTATTACCGACATCCGTATGCCGGTTCTGACCGGGCTGGAGCTTGTGCAGCAGGTGTCGGAGCGGTTTCCGCAGACACGGTTTGTGGTGATTAGCGGTTACCGCTATTTTGAGTATGCGCAAAAGGCTCTGAAATACGGCGTGGAGGATTACCTGCTCAAACCCATTGACGAGGAGGAGCTGAACCGAACGCTGAAAAAAATCTGTGATGCGCTGCAAACCACCGCAGTACACCGCGCACAGATGGAAAAATACGAAAAGAACTACGAGAACAGCCAAAAGCTGCTTTCGCGGGATGTTATGGCGCGCCTAAAGGAGGGGTACAGCTTTGCCGGACTGCCGGAATTCAATGCGGCTGCCGGGGTGGAGTTTACTGGGGACTGCTTTATGGCGGTGGTCTTGCGTGTAAACTCCAGTCTTTTGCAGCAGGCATCGGCAGAGGAAGAACGATTGGTCACTGAAAAAGTACATGCGAACATCAAAAAAAATCTTGGTAGGCAGATGTATATCAGCTGCACAGACGGACACACCACAACGTTGCTGTTGAATTTTGACAGCGAGGCATACGCAAAAACAGACGAGGCGCTGCACACCTGCCGGGAAAGCTGCCGCAGCTACATGAACAACTACGCCAATTACACAGTATCCATGGGGCAGAGCGAGCGCTGCACCGAGGTGGCGCAAATCGGGGCGCTGCTGCAGCAGGCGGAGCGAGCAGAATGCCGTAAGCTGTTTGAGGGCAGCGGTATGTGCCTGAAATACCAGGCGGAGGAACGGACGGACGCCGCACGCAAGGCGTGGCAGAATAAGGTACGCATACTGCTGGAAAACAGCATGGAGCCGATGCAAAAAACGGCGCTGCAGGAGGCAGTGGATGCGATTTTTGACAGTGCCGGTGCGGCGGGGCTGGCAGCGTGGGAATACTTTGACACCGCCGACCAATGCCTGCGGGATTTCTGTGCGTGGAGTTTAGGGCATGGCATGGAGATGCGCCAGGACTGGGCGGACAGCAAAAGGGAGGAAGTGCGCAGCGCTGCCTCGGTGCATCAGCTGGCGCAGTGGCTGGCAGCTACGCTTTGCGACAAGCAGGAAGAACTGTACGCTCAGCGCGTCCACGCCGAGGAATATCCCATCCGCCTTGCGATAGAGTATATGAAAAAACATTACACGGACAAAATTACGCTGGACGAGGTCGCCTCACACAGCGGGTTTAACCCGACCTATTTCTCGGAAAAGTTCAAGGAGAAAACCGGCAAGAACTTTACCGATTTCCTGACCGAGATTCGTATGGAAGCTGCCAAGGAGTTGCTGAGGGACAGCCGCAAGACGATCGGGCAAATCAGCGATGCTGTGGGCTATAAGGATGCTAAATATTTCAGCCAGCAGTTTACCAAGTGCGTGGGGATGAAGCCCACCGAATATCGAAAGCTTTATTATTAAAGGCGGGGATTCGGTTATGAAATACAAGAATGCGGCCATCGTTTGTGCTGCTGCAGGCTGCCTGTTTATTCTGCTTGCCGTGGTGTGCGGCGGGGCTGTCAGGTGGTGCGCCATGGCGGCGGCTTGGGCGTGCCTTGGGTATTTGGCAGTGCAGTATGCACACTGTGCGGCGGATATGGACGCCCTGCGCAGACAAAGCGGCGAAAAAATGCTGCACCCCTTGGGCAGGAAATTGGCAGACACCCTGGAAAAACGGGAGATTTCCCAGCGGGAAGCATACACGGCGGCGGTATCCAGCAGCCAATCGAAAATAAATGCACTGCAAAACCAAATCAATCCACATTTTTTGTACAACACATTGGAATGTATCCGCAGCGAGGCAATCTTGCAGGACTGCGAGAGCATTGCACGGATGTCTCACGCGTTGGCGTCGTTTTTTCGCTACAGCATCAGCCGCAAGGAAAATATTGTTACCCTGCGGGACGAGCTGTCCAACATCAAGAACTACTTTTTTATCCAGCAATTCCGATTCGAGGATCGTTTCTTTTTGGATATTCAGGTCGAGGACGGCGACGACGAGTTGCTGGACTGCCTTTTGCCCAAGATGACGTTGCAGCCCATCGTGGAAAACTGCGTTTTTCACGGGTTGGAACCCAAAGCCGAGCAGGGACACGTCACGATTCGCATCAGCGGCACAAAGGATATGATGAAAATCATTGTCGAGGATGACGGTGTGGGAATGTCCCCCGACGTGCTGGACAAGATGCGCGCCGCCCTAGAGGAGGAACGGCAGCCGACCAACCAGCCGGATACGCACGGCAACGGCATTGCCATGTACAACGTCAACCAGCGCATCAAGCTGGCGTTTGGGCGCGACTACGGGCTGTTTGTGTACAGCACGGAAAACCTTGGCACCGACGTGGAAATCTGGATGCCCAAGGTCTATACAAAGGAAGAGCTGCTGATGCAGTGATACAACGGTATGAAAGAAGAATTGCTGAAATTAAGTCATTGGCATATGAAAAGCGCGGGACACGGCACCCTGACGGACATCAATCTTTTGCTGCGGGCAGGGGAGTGCGTCAGTGTATCGGGCAGTGAAAACAGCGGACGCAAGCTGCTGGCAGAAATGTTTGACGGCAAAGGTGTGTTTGTATCCGGCGAGGCGTGGGTCTGCGGGCAGAGAATCACGGATTTTCATCCGCAAAAACTGGAGCGCAGCGGCGTATTTTATCTGGGAAACGACCCCGCCTTTATGGACTGCATGGATTTAGCAGAAAACTTTTTTCTGATGCGGCGCAGCAGCCACAACAAGCTTTTGCTCAACAATCGTGCCGTGCATCTGCGCACCGCGCAGGTGCTGCAGGACTTTGCCATGCGCTATGAGGTCACAAGCCAGACAAGCAAGTTGCATCATCTGGACAGACTGCTGCTGAGTATTGTGCGAGCGGTGGATCAGGGTGCGCAGCTGATTGTACTGGACGATATGACTAAGGGGTTGAACGTGCCGCAAATTCACCGTTTGCTGGAATTGCTGGGTCTGGTAAAGGAGCGCGGCATCGCGCTTATGATTGCGGACAACTGGTTCAATTGGTTCGAGCCGCTGTCGGATTGTATCCTTTTGTGCCAAGACGGGCGCATTGAGCGCAAAATCTATGACCAGACCTCGCCGCGCAGCCGGGCGCTTTTGCAGGAATGGATGCAGGACACAAAACCGGAGGCGAAAACCGACACCGCAAAGCCAAAGGCGGAAACCATTACCCTGACACTGGAATATGCGGGCGTTTCACTGCCGCTGCACTTTGAGGCGGGCAGCGCCGTGCTTTTGAGCAGCTACGACGAGCAGGTGCTGCACGGGTGCTGGCAATCGCTGACACAAGAAAAAAGCCGCTGTACACTGCAAATCGGAGGAAAAACGCTGCCGCTTCGCGGACTGGCAGATTTGCGTAAGCACCGCATCGCCGTTTGGGATGGCACGGCAGAGCCGCCAGCCTTGCAGGAAAACCTCACTCTGCAGGAAAATATCCTGTTGCCGAGTATGCAGCGCATCAGCCAATGCGGCTTTTTTGAGATGGCTGCCAAAAAGGTTTTTTCGGACAGGGAGTTTTGGCAAGACCGACTGCCCATCAAAACGGAGCCGGATTCGGTAAAAACGGCGCGGGTATTGGCGGATCGGTGGCTGTTCTTTCACCCACGGGTGCTTTTTGTTTACAATGTGTTTTCCTCATCGGACTATACGGTGCGCCGGATTCTGCAGCAGTTTGTGCAGGACCTGTGCGCCAGAGGCACCACGGTGGTTTTGCTGGAAACCGCCGACCACTCTTGTCGGAGTTTTGTAAATGCAGAAATTTCTTTGTAAAATCGGGTGCGCCCTGCAAAGGGAACAGAGCAGCGTGCTGATCTTGGCGGCATGGGGATTGTATCTGTATGTGCTGCTGGGCGGCAAGCTGCAGGGCAATGCTGTTTATACCCTGCGCCAATGCGTGACCTTCGGTTTTTTTGTACTGGGCGCAGGGCTGGAATACTCCTTGGGGGACATTGACCTTTGCTTTATGGCGCAGGCGTCGCTGTCCACGATCTGGCTGGGGCTTTTGTACCAGCGCGGAATGCCGCTACCGTGGGCGCTGGTGTGTATGGCGCTTTCGCAGATCACTATGGGCGTTCTGCGGGGCGTGCTGGCAGCAGCGCTGCATATCCCTATGATAGTGCTTAGCTTTATTTTGGCAGTGATCCTGTCCAATCTGTACCCGGCAAATGACGTGATTCTTGTGGATGTCTGGGGCAATCGCCCGCATACCTTGGCATTGTGGGGCGTTATGGTGGGCGTGTTTTTGCTGTGTGCCGTCGGGCTGCAATGCTTTTGGAAACGCACCTACTGGGGCAAATACTGCCTTGCCATAGGGGAGGATCGCGGGTACAACCGTAATGATGTAGAAAAGACCGGCATCAACGTAGTGCTTGTGACGGCTGTCACCTACGGGCTGGCGGCAGTGTTTTTTGTTGTGGGTACCTATATGCTTTTGCTCAACGCCGGATACGGCAGCAGCAGCCGCAATGCGGAATATCTTTATCAGGGCATAGCTGCTGCCGGACTTGCCGGGAGTATGTACCGGCGGCACAAAAACGGTGCGTCCGGTTTGGTGGTTGCCACTGCCACTATGGTGGTGCTGCGTCAGGCGTTTATGGCGCTGAAAATCAACAATTGGCTGATTATCGCTGAAGGGTTGGTGATTTTGCTTACAATTTTGAACAAAGATAAGAAAGAACTGATGTAAAAGCAGAAACACCCGAAAACCCTCCCCTTAAATCCGAAGATTTCCCCCTTGTTGGCAGGGCTGATTTCGGCTATTATAATGACACCGAAAGGCGATACGGCCTGAAAAACAAGAAGGAGAAATCACTATGAAAAAGGCACTTGCACTTATGACTGCATCCGCTATGGCGCTTTCTTTGGCAGCCTGCGGCGGCTCTGCATCCACAGCGTCCTCTACGGCAAGCTCCGCATCCTCTGCAGCGGAATCTGTGGTAGAGTCTGCTGCTGCGGCAGCGGGTACTTCGGTAACCAAGGACAACATCAAGTTTGGCTTCCTTGCCCCTACGCTGCAGACGGAATTCTTCATCAACATTGATGACGGCTTGAAGCAGGTTGCCGCTGAGGAGGGTTGGGACTACACCTCCGTCAGCTTTGAAAATGACTCCGGCACGGCCGTCACAGACATTGAGAATATGGTGACCTCCGGCTGCAACGTCATTCTGGCCATGGTTTCTGACAATTCCTGCGATGACGCCTTGCGCGCCGCACAGGAAGCCGGCACCATTGTTATCGAGAGCGGCGTTGTCACCGATGCCTATGACATCGGCATCAACTCCAGCCAGTACGACATCGGCACCATGATTTCCGATATGGCGGGTGAGTGGATCGACACCCAGCTGGACGGCAAGGCGAACATCGTGGTTTACACCACCTACCAGAACCAGGATATGCAGAACCGTGGTCAGGGCATTCAGGATCGTATCAAGGAGCTTTGCCCCGATTCCAACATCCTTGAGGTCGTGGATATCGGCAAGGACGTTGTGGGTGCCGGTACCACCTACACCGAAACGATGATTCAGAAATACCCCGATTTAAACTGCATCATCGCCTACGGTGATGCCGCTGCCACCGAAGCTGTGGAAGCTGTCAAGGCCGCCGGTATGAACAGCGATGACTTCGGCATCTTTGCCTGCGACGGCACCGATAGTGCCGTGAAGTACATTGCCGACAACGATGTGATGCGTGGTACCCTGTTGTTTAACTCGCTTGCGGAAAAGACCCGCGAAGTGCTGTACCAGTATCTGGACGGCAAACTGGAAAAGGGCGCTGTGGCTGATTTCTCTTTCACTCCTATCACGGCAGCCAATGTTGCTGACTACGTCAAGTAAGCAAACGAAACAGCAAAAAGAAATCGACGGCATCGCTTTTTGGGGCGATGCCGTTCTTAGAAAGGAAAGATTTCCATGTCTGAAAAAACAATCCTCAGCGTCAAGGACATTGTGAAAACCTATCCCGGTGTGGTTGCCATCGACCATGTTTCGTTTGATGTGCGCGAGGGGGAAGTCCATGCGCTGATTGGGGAAAACGGTGCGGGAAAATCCACTTTGATAAAAACCCTATCCGGTGCCATTACACCGGACAGCGGCACCATCACGATTGACGGCAAGAGCTTTTCGTCCCTGACACCTGCTACCGCCAAGGAGCAGGGCATCAGCGTTATCTATCAGGAATTTACCCTGATTCCCGGCATCAGCGCCGCCGAGAACGTCTTTCTCGGCGAAAAGACCACCCCCGGCATCTTTGTGGATATCAAGGATCGTGAGCGCCGCGCCAAGGAACTGTTTGACCAAATGGGTGTTTCGCTGGATCCATCGCAGAAGGTGCGCAGCTTGTCCCCGGCTATGCAGCAAATCGTTGAGATTGCCAAGGCCATCAGTAAGAACGTCAAGATCCTTATTATGGACGAGCCGACCGCACCCCTGACCACCAACGAGGTGGCAACGCTGTTCCGCATTATTCGGGATTTGAAAGCCCGCGGCGTTACCATCATCTTTATCTCCCATCGTCTGGAGGAACTGTTTGCCGTCGCTGACCGCGTGACCGTTATGCGTGACGGACAGTATGTGGCGACCAAGAACATTGCCGATATCGACCGCCCGCAGCTGATCGCCATGATGGCGGGGCGCGAGATGAAGGAAAGCTACCCGGCCCGCAAATCGCAGATCGGTGAGGAAGTGCTACGTGTGGAGCATCTGACAGGCAACGGCGATACCAATATTTCCTTTACGCTGCATCGCGGGGAAATTTTGGGCTTTGCCGGTCTGGTCGGTGCCGGGCGTACCGAGCTGATGCGCGTCATCTACGGCGCAGACCCCATGGAAAGCGGCAAGATTTTTGTGGAGGGCAAGCCGGTTCGTATTCGTTCCTGCTCCGATGCCATTAAAAACGGTATCGGCTACATCCCCGAGGATCGCAAGAATCAGGGCGTGTTCCTACGCAATACCATCAAATGGAACACCGTTATCAACAATATCCAAGGCTACAGCAAGGGTATTTTTGTGGACGAAAAGCAGGAAGATGCCGTTGCGCAGGACTACAAAGAGCGCTTTTCCATCCGTACACCCTCTCTGGAACAAAAGGTCGGCAATCTTTCCGGCGGCAACCAGCAGAAGGTGGTCATTGCCAAGACCTTGGCGGCAAATTCAAACATCATTATTTTTGACGAGCCCACACGCGGTATCGACGTCAGCGCCAAACAGGAAATTTACAAGCTGATGAACGAGCTGGTAGAAGCCGGCAAGGCCATTATTATGGTATCCTCGGATATGCCGGAGCTGCTAGGTATGTCGGACCGCATCGTCGTGATTGCGGAAGGACATAAAAACGGCGAAGTAGAAAAAGCAGATTTCGACCAAAATTATATTCTGGATCTTGCATCCGGCGGCAAAGTGAAAGGGGCTGTCTGATATGAAAAAGAACTGGGTGGAACTTTATAAAAAATACGGTATTTACATTCTGCTGGTGGTTGTCTTTGCCTTCTTTGCAGTAGCAGCCCCCAACTTCCTGGCGGCTAAGAATGTTATCAACATTCTGCGTCAGGTTTCCATGTTCGGTATTGTGGTTGTCGGCGTTTCCATGGTTATGATCGGCGGCGGCATGGACTTGTCCGTCGGTATGCAGATGGCTGTGGACGGTATGCTGATTGGCTATATGATGGTCAACCTGAACGTGCCCATTCCCTTGGCGGTCATTATCACCATTGTTGTGGGTAGCTTGCTGGGCGCGGCAAACGGCATCATCGCAGTCAAAATGCACATTGCACCGATCATTGTTACCTTGGGTACCATGCTGGTGCTGCAGGGCGCTGCATACCTGATTACCGGCGGCTATCCCATCACCGGTATGCCGGAGGCTTTCAAGGTTATCGGTCAGGGCTATGTGGGCATCATTCCTGTACCTGTCATCATCTTTGTCCTGTTTATCATCTTCGGCGCTATCCTGATGAACAAGACCTATCTGGGACGCTACATCTACGCCCTTGGCGGCAACAAAGAGGCCGCCCGTCTGGCAGGCATCAACGTTGACAAGCTAACCGTGGCAGTCTATACTTTCTGCGGCTTCTGCGCTTCCATTGCCGCCCTGATTATGGTCGGTCGTACCAATGCCGCACAGCCCGGCGCGGGCAGCAATTACTCCTTTGACTGCATGACCGCTGCCTGCCTCGGCGGTGTCTCCATTGCCGGCGGCGAGGGCAAGATCAGCGGTACGGTCATCGGCGTTATCATCCTTGGTATTCTGGACAACGGTCTGGTTCTGATGAGTGTCAACACCAACTGGCAGAGCGTTATCAAGGGTCTGATCCTGCTGGCTGCCGTTGCCATTGACTGCTATCAGGTCGTCAACAAAAACAAGAAAAAGGCTGCTGCCTAAGCGGTAGGGGAGGGTATCAAAATGGTTTGCAGAAACCTGCCTTATTACGAACTCCGTCCTGGCATCTTTGAGGTGGATGAGTTTGACTGCGTCAGCTGCTTTGTGGTTGTGGGCGAAAAAAGCGCCCTGCTGCTGGATGTAGGCACCGGCATAGGGGATTTGCGCTGGGTTGTGGAAAACCGCATCACAGACAAGCCCTATCAGGTGGTCGCCTCGCACAACCACGGGGATCATGTCGGCGGCGCGGGATTCTTTGACGAGATATGGATTCACCCGGCTGACCAAAATCTGGATTCGCCGCCCATTGCCCCCACAGTGGAGTTCCGCAAAAATTATGCCGAGATTATCCGCAAGCGGGAGGGTAAATACTACGCCTACGACCCGGAAACTGATATCCGCCCTTGGCCGAAAGAACCGGTCTGGAAACCTCTGGCGGACGGGCAGGTGTTTGATTTGGGCGGGCGCAAGGTGACCGCGCTGCACTGCCCCGGACACACGGCAGGGGAGATGGTCTTTTTGGATGACAAGACCCACACCCTCTTGTGCGGTGATGCCTGCAACTGCAATTGGCTGCTCAACACGACTCTGGCGCCGACGGTGCGGGAGTGTGCCGAGATATCGCTGAAGGCGCTGCAAAGGATTTGGGATATGCGCAACGAGTACGACGCGGTGTATAACTTCCACCACGACTTCCGCGGGTTCGGCTCACCCCTGAACCCGGATGTGATGCCGAACCTCATCCACTGTCTGGAAATGATTCTGGACGGCACGGTAGAGTACCGACAAATTCCGGATGCGCTTTCCGACTGCGGCGCTACCAAGACGGTGGCCATGTATAAGGACGTGTTTGTTTCCTGTATTGGGCATGACATTGAAAAGGTGATTTAAGAAATACGTCAGAACTGGGCAACCCACGGGAATAACCGTGAGCTGCCCGGTTCTATTTTTGCTGTCTTTTTCGATTTACTGTCGGTATAGAAGTCGCAACTATTTTTGACAAAGAGTGAATCTACAACATCGGCACCACCGTTTTGAACAGCGGCATCTCGATGGTCATTTTCTTCTTCGTGAATAAAATCATCTTCCCCGAAAGCGGAAAGTAACAGGATATCATCCGCAAAAACGGCGGGTTATTTCAGCCTTTGTGCTGGAGTAACCCGCCGTTTTTTTGCCGTGCCGCTACGCAGCGATGGAAACAGGCGAAAAATAAAATTAGATAAATAAATTTACCTAACAATATTGACATGCGAGATAAACGTGTTATAATGTCCTCATTGACAAATATGTCAATTTATTTAGTTAAATTATGTGAGGTACGCATTATGAGCTTTGAAGAACTGAAAGAAGTATTTGTTGACACCCTGAACTGCGATGCTGACAAGGTCACGATGGCCGCCAGCCTGACCGAGGACTTGCAGGCAGACAGTCTGGATGCCGTAGAGCTGAACATGGCGTTTGAGGAAAAGTTTGGGGTTACGATCGCTGATGAGGATCTGGGGACGCTTAAAACCGTGGGCGACATCTTCAACTATCTGGCCGCACGGGCAGCCTAAAGGGTATTGCAGAATGAGTGCCATTGAAAAGCTGTTTCCGGCCAGCCCGCAGGAGCGCAGCTTTCAGCTGAAAGCCCGCCGCGATGCCGGTACGGCCGCGCCAAACTGGGTGCCGCCGCAATTTGTTGCCTGCAAAAAGTGCGGCCGCCGCGCCACCCGCCAGGTCTGGACCAAAAGCCTGTATGTGTGCCCCAACTGTGGGGTGCATCTGCCTATCGGGGCTTATTACCGGCTTAGTACGGTTTTGGACCACGGGACCTTTAAAGAGCTGAACCCGGACATTGCCCCCAATGATGTGCTGCATTTCCCCGATTATCAGGAAAAACTGGCCGCTGCTTCGGTCAAGACTGGTCTGAAAGAAGCCGCCGTTACTGCAACCGGCATGATCGGCGGCGTGCAGGCGGTGGTCGCTGTGCTGGACAGCCGCTTTTTTATGGGCAGCATGAGTACCGCTGTTGGTGAAAAAATCACCCGCGCGATCGAGTATGCTGCCGATAAGCGTCTGCCGCTCATCATTTTTTCCGCCAGCGGCGGTGCGCGGATGCAGGAGGGCATTTTCAGCCTGATGCAGATGGCCAAAACCAGCGCCGCACTGGAACGTTTTAACCGCAGCGGCGGGCTGTACGTCAGCGTACTGACCCACCCCACTACCGGCGGAGTCACGGCCAGCTTTGCCAGCCTGGGCGACATTACACTGGCCGAACCGGGTGCGCTCATCGGCTTTGCCGGGCCACGTGTCATTGAACAGACCATCGGGGAAAAACTGCCTGATGGGTTTCAGCGCAGTGAGTTCCAACTGGAACACGGCTTTGTGGACCAGGTCGTACCGCGCACCGAGTTAAAAGAGGTCTTAACGCGGATCTTGCAGCTCCACACGCGGGGGAGGAAACGCAGATGATCAAGGAAGTTTTGCAGCAATTGGAACCGCTGGACGCGCAGATCGACGCGCTGTGCAGCAGTGCCGACGATGCCGAGATGACGGACACGACCACCCATGCGGCTGAGCTGGCCGAGCTTTCCGCACAGGAAAACATGCTTTTGCAGCGCTGCACCTCGCTGACGCCGGAGGACCGAGTCTTTCTGGCCCGCCGCCCCGACCGCCCACACATTACCGAAATAATCGACAACCTGTTTACCGATTTTTTTGAGCAGTGCGGTGATCGGCAATGCAAAGAGGATGCGGCTATTTTATGTGGGATCGCACGGTTCCACGGGATGCCCGTTACCGTTTTGGGGCACCGCAAAGGGACTACGCTGGAAGAAAACCTGCACTGCAACTTTGGCATGCCGGGACCCGAGGGCTACCGCAAGGCCCTGCGCGTGATGAAACAGGCGGAGAAATTTCATCGTCCCATCATCACTTTCGTTGACACCCCTGGCGCTTACCCCGGCAAAGATGCCGAGGAGCGCGGCCAAGGAGAAGCCATTGCCCGCAACCTGATGGAGATGAGCGGCCTGACTGTCCCGGTGCTGGCCATTGTCACCGGCGAGGGGTCCAGCGGCGGCGCGTTGGGTCTGGGCGTTGCCAACCACATTCTGATGCTGGAAAACGCCGTGTATTCGGTGCTCAGCCCCGAGGGGTTTGCCAGCATTTTGTGGAAAGATGCTTCCCGCAGTGGCGAGGCCTGCACCATGATGAAGCTGACAGCACAGGACCTGTACGCAGACGGCATTGTGGAAGAGGTCATCCCCGAACCGCTGGGCGGCGCACAGCGCGGGCGGCAGCTGCTTTTCAGCCGGTTGGACACCGCCATTGCGGTGCACCTTACTGCCTTATGCAAGATGAGCGGCAAAGCTCTGGCCGACCAGCGATACAAAAAATACCGTCGCATCGGAGAAATGAGGGGCGCATGAAAGGTTTACGGCTGCTGGCCACTGGCGGGGCATTGCCCGGCCGCGTGGTGACGAACGAGGACTTGCGCCGACAAGTGGACACCAGTGACGAATGGATCACGACCCGCACCGGCATCCGCCAGCGCTATTACTGCACCGAAAACGAAGATGCCGCCACGCTGGCCATCACCGCCGCCCGTCAGGCCATGGCCCGCAGCGGCCTGACGGCAAACGACATTGCCTGCTGCATTGTGGCAACACTCTCGGCTCCAACGGCTACCCCCAGCATCGCATGCCGCGTGCAGGCGGCGCTGGGCTTGCCGGAGGACCGACCCGCTTTTGATGTAAATGCGGCCTGTTCCGGTTTTATTTATGCTGCCGCTACGGCCCACGGGCTGCTGACCACCCTGGGCGGGCAGTATGCGCTGGTCATTGGCTGCGAGGCACTCTCCCGCATGATGGACCCGACCGACCGTACGACCTGTGTATTGTTTGGCGATGGAGCAGGCGCGGCTGTTTTTGAGCTGGCCGAAAATGTACCGTTCGCCGTTACTTTGGGCGCACGGGGCAGTGAAGCCATCCGCGCGGGCGGCCCTGCGGCCTGTGACACAGCACCCATTACGATGGACGGCAAGGCGGTTTTCCGCTTTGCGGTGGAAACCATGCCGCGCTGCCTGCAAACCGTACTGGACCGCAGCCAAAAAACGCTGGCCGACCTTGCTTGGGTCGTCTGCCACCAGGCCAACAGCCGTATTATTGACCATTGCATTAAGCATTTGCACGCAGAATCGTCAAAATTTTATAAAAATATGGACCGTCACGGCAACACCAGTGCCGCCAGCATCCCGATTGCCCTGCATGAAATGGAAGAAAGCGGCCTGCTGCGCCCCGGCCAGACACTGGCCTGCATCGGCTTTGGCGGCGGGCTGACCTGGGGCGGGATGCTGCTGACGTATGAGGGTAGAAAATGAAGCTGCTCAACGAAATTTTAGGTACAAAATATCCCATTATCCAGGGCGGTATGGCTAATATCGCTACAGGCGAGTTTGCCGCTGCCTGTTCCAACGCCGGGGCACTGGGGCTGATCGGCTCCGGCGGCATGGATGCCGCCGCCCTGCGGAAAAACATCCGCCGCTGCCGCGCGCTGACCGACAAGCCCTTTGGTGTGAACATCATGCTGATGCACCCGCAGGCGGATGAATTTGCCAAAATCGTGGTGGAAGAGGGCGTAAAGATCGTCACCACCGGGGCGGGAAATCCGGGAAAGTACATGGCCGCGTGGAAAGCAGCCGGCATCACGGTCATCCCCGTGGTGGCAGCGGCAATTTTGGCCAAACATCTAGAACCGCTTGGCATTGACGCCGTTATTGCTGAGGGCACCGAGAGCGGCGGCCACGTGGGCGAGATGACCACGATGGCCCTGGTTCCGCAGGTCGTGGATGCTGTTCACGTGCCGGTGATCGCAGCAGGCGGCATTGCGGACGGGCGCGGGCTGGCTGCAGCACTGGCGCTGGGGGCCTGCGGTGTGCAGGTCGGCACCTGTTTGTTGGCGAGCATCGAGTGCCCGATCCATGAAAACTACAAAGAAGCCCTGCTGAAAGCCCGCGACAGTGATACCATCGTGACCGGCCGTATCAGCGGTACCCCCGTGCGCGTGCTGAAAAACCGCATGAGCCGTGAGTATGTCCGCCAGGAAAAGGCCGGAACTGACAAAATGGAGCTGGAGCGCTTTACTTTAGGCAGTCTGCGCAAGGCTGTATTTGATGGCGATACCGAGAATGGCAGCCTGATGGCAGGGCAGGCAGCAGGGCTGCTGCACGAAGTCCGCCCGGTGGAAGAAATTTTTGCCGCCATGGTAAGCGATGCCAAAAACTGCATCGACGGGCTGCACAAGGAGATCACCTTATGAAACTAGCATTTTTATACGCCGGGCAGGGCAGCCAGCACGCCGGTATGGGCCAGGACCTTTACGAGGCTTTCCCGGCGTTCCGCGCCGCTTTTGACGAAGCTGCGGCGGCAGTGGATTTTGATTTGAAAGAAGTCTGCTTTACTGACACAACAGGCGTACTGAACGAGACCCAATACACCCAGCCCTGCATGACGGCGTTTGCTGCTGGCCTTACTGCCGTACTGCGGGAGGCAGGTGTTACACCGGATTATGCGGCGGGGCTGTCTTTGGGAGAGTATTCTGCCCTGGCCTGTGCGGGGGTGTTTGATGTGCGGACGGCGGTTGCCTTAACGGCCTTTCGCGGTAAGGCGATGGCCGCGGCTGCGGCCGGGCACACTTGCGGAATGACAGCCGTTTTGGGGCTGGATGAAGCTCCCTTGCAGGCATGCTGCGATACAGCTGCCGACGAGGGCATTGTGCAGATCTGCAACTACAACTGCCCAGGCCAGCTGGTCATTGGCGGTGACAAAGCCGCGGTGGACAAAGCTGCCGCGCTGGCGCTTGCTGCCGGGGCACGGCGCTGCCTGCCGCTGAACGTCAGCGGCCCGTTCCATACCTCGTTGATGCACCCGGCCGGGGACGCGCTGCGGGAGAAATTTAGCGCCACCCACTTTGCGTCGATGCAGCTCCCTGTGCTGTTCAACTGCCTGGGGCACGAGATGGCGGAAACCGATACCATTGCCGCGCTGCTGGAAAAACAGGTGCAGTCCGGCGTGCGTTGGGAAGCGACCATCCGCCGCCTGGCAGAATTGGGCGTGGACACCGCCATTGAGATCGGCCCTGGCAGGGTGCTGACCGGTTTTGTTAAAAAGACCGTAGGAAGTGCCATCTCGTGCTACCCGGTGGAAACTGCCACGCAGCTGCAACAGTTGCTGCGCACCATGAAAGGAGCCTGACCATGCCGCAAACCGAAAGCCTGCGCCGTGCCGCCTTGGTTACAGGCGGGGCTAAAGGCATCGGCCGGGCCATCTGCTTGGCGCTGGCCGAAAACGGCGTGAACATCGCCGTCAACTACGCCGGCAGTGCCGCCGCTGCCGAGGAAACGGCCGCAAACTGCCGCGCCCTTGGTGTGCAGGCCATCACGCTGCAGGCGGATGTACGCACCCCCGAAGCCTGCCAGAAACTGGTGGAAGATACCGTTGCCGCTTTTGGACGGATCGACGTGCTTGTCAACAACGCGGGCATTACCGCCGACAAATTGCTGCTGCGCATGACCGAAGCTGATTTTGACAACGTGCTTGCCGCCAACCTGAAAGGGGCATTTTTCTGCACTAAGGCGGCCACCCGCTTTATGATGCACCAGCGGTATGGGCGCATCGTAAGCGTCAGCAGTGTAGTCGGGCTGCACGGCAACGCGGGCCAGGCCAACTACGCGGCCAGCAAGGCGGGGCTGATCGGCCTGACGAAAAGCGTTGCCAAAGAGTATGCCGCCCGCAATATCACCGCCAATGCGGTAGCACCCGGCTTTATAGCAACGGATATGACCGCCGCCATGCCGGAAGCTGCCCGCGCGGCTGCCGCGGCAGCCATCCCGGCAGGTAAAATCGGCCATGCCGAGGATGTTGCAGCAGCGGTGGCTTTTCTGGCAGGGGAGCAAGCCGGTTACATTACCGGCCAGGTCCTTTGCGTTGACGGTGGAATGGGAATGTGAGGTGTGCTATGAAAACAGAAAAGAAACGCCGGGTCGTTATCACCGGCCTTGGCACGGTAAACCCTACCGGCAATACGGTGGCAGAAAGCTGGGCCGCTATTAAAGATGGCCACTGTGCCGTTGAGCCAATTACCGCTTTTGACACGGCCGATTTTAAAGTAAAACTGGCCGCAGAAGTCAAGAATTTTGACCCTGCCGAACGCATTGACAAGCGAGAAGCCCGCAAAATGGCACGCTTTACCCAGTTCGCCGTAGCCGCCGCCGAGGAAGCGATTGGCGACAGCGGCCTTGCGCTGGAAGAAATCGACCGCACACGATTCGGGGTTATTCTTTCCAGCGGCATCGGCGGCCTGCCCACGATCGAGGAAGAACATACCCGCGGCCAGCAGCGCGGTTTTGAAAAAGTCAGCCCCTATTTTGTCCCCATGTCCATCGGCAATATGGCGGCGGGACAGATTGCCATCCGTTTTGGCTTGCAGGGCATGTGCAGCTGCCCCACCACCGCCTGCGCAGGCGGCACGAATGCAATCGGCGATGCGTTCCATCGTATCCGCGATGGGTACGAGGATCGCATGCTCTGCGGCGGCAGCGAAAGCTGCATCAGCCCGCTGGGGGTGGGCGGCTTTGCCAGCATGAAAGCCCTTTGCACGGCGGATGACCCGGCCCAGGCTTCGATTCCTTTTGATGCCCGCCGCAGCGGTTTTGTGATGGGCGAGGGCAGCGGTGTACTGCTGCTGGAAGAGTTGGAAGCTGCCCGGGCACGCGGTGCCAAAATTTATGCCGAGGTCGTTGGCTATGGCGCCAACTGTGATGCCTATCACTTTACCGCCCCGGCACCAGGCGGCACAGGTGGTGCGGCCTGCATGCGGCTGGCGCTGGCCGATGGCGGGGTGGCGCCTGAACAGATCGGCTACATCAACGCCCACGGAACATCCACCCACCTGAACGACAGCTGTGAGACAGCCGCCATCAAAACGGTGTTCGGCGGCCACGCGTACAAACTGGCCGTGTCTTCTACCAAGTCGATGACCGGCCATCTGCTGGGCGGTGCCGGCGGAGTAGAGGGCGTATTTACCGCGCTGGCCCTGCACGACGCCTTTTTGCCCGCTACCATCAATTTACAAGAGCCTGACCCCGAGCTGGATCTTGATTATATCCCCAACCAGGGCCGCGCAGCGCAGGTGGAGTACGCCATGAGCGACAGCCTGGGCTTTGGCGGACACAACGCCTGTGTGGTGTTCAAACGCTGGGAGGGATGAGGATGAACTATATACCCAATGAACCGCCCCGGACCCTGACGGCGGCTGAGATCGAAAAGATTCTGCCGCACCGTTACCCGTTTGCTTTGGTGGATAAGATCCTGGACTACACCCCCGGCCAATGGGCGCGGGGCGTCAAATGCGTGACCCGCACAGAACCGTTTTTTCAGGGGCATTTTCCCGGCCACCCGGTCATGCCCGGCGTGCTGATTTTAGAGGCGCTTGCCCAAACCGGCGCGGTGGCCGCATTAAGCCTGCCGGAAAACCGTGGAAAGCTCGCCTTGTTCGGTGGTGTGAAAAACGCCCGCTTCCGCCGTCAGGTCGTGCCCGGCGATGTACTGACTTTGGAATGTGAACTGGTAGAACAGCATGGTCCGGTAGGCATCGGTAAGGCTACCGCCTGGGTGGACGGCGTGCGCGCGGCCAACGCTGAACTAACGTTTGTTCTCGCAGATGCCTGAGGGCTGGTTTTGCATGGCGGATTGTGCTATAATAAAGCCATTAACCTACAGGGGGATTCTCGCCATGCTGGACCAGACATTCGGACAGGTATATACCAAATTCAAGTTGCATTTCTATAAGCAGATCTTCAGCCGATTCGAGGACCGCGAAGCTACGCTGACGACTGTAGAATCTTTCTGCATGGAAGTTATCATGGCATTGGGCGAACCTACGATCGCGCAGTTCAGCCACATGATGAACCTTTCCACCCCCAACGCTGCCTATAAGATCAACTCGCTGGTTAAAAAAGGCTATGTCGAGCGCATCCGGTCTACTACCGACAAACGCGAATACCGCCTGCGCCCAACCCAAAAGTACATTGATTACTACAACATCAGCTATTCCTACCTGCACCTGGTCATGGAGCGCGCTAAACAGCGCTTCAGCCCCGATGACCTGGCTAAACTGGAAGAAATGCTGCAAGTCGTCTCCGACGAGTTGATGCCGGAGATTCAACTGCCCAAATAAAACTTTGAACCGCACGATTTCTCTACTATCCAACAATAACATAAACCCGCCCCGTTTGGCTTTGGTAGGCCAGGACAGGGGCGGGTTTATATTATTTATGTATGCTATTACTTTTTCTGCTCAATCGTATCGCCAGTCTCCGATGGCGCAGGGGCATCACCAAACACAACCCTCATATCCGGCGGTGGCGGTACCTGGTCGGCCATGACCTGCAATACTTTCGAGGACGATTTGTGCATCTCGTCCAGAAAGTGGTTCAGCTGCTCCGGGTCGCCGTTGCGGTTTTCCTGGATGAGCTGGGCCAGCGAATACATGCAGGCGGCCGGATTGCGCAGGTCGTGGACCATGTCGTGCCACAGTGCCTCCTGCTTGCGAACCTCATGCTCCACATTTTGGCGGAGTGCGTCCATCTTTTGCTGCAAGGTGCGCAGGCGCATAGTCTGCAGCACGGCGGCAACGAGAGACGCGACACAGAGAACAACCAACACAACGATTAACATAGATACTCCTCCAAACAATAAAATTTTTATACTATCCCAATGAAGGGGGAAGCAACACATTGTAAGATGTCGGAAAATCTGTGAAAAAGGCTCTTACAGCAAACAGGGTTACACAGCAAAATAAAATGTGTGCAAGAAACACTGTTATTTGAAATTTAATATACAATATACAATATGTGCCGCAAAATGGCAAGCTCTTTTTGTCGAGTTTGAAAAATTTATAAGCTACTTGATAGAAATATCGCTGTTTTGCTACAAGAGTGATACAAAAAAGAGCCGCAGCCCCATTAAAAATCAACAAAACAGAACTGTTGCCCTGCTTTTACACAGCATGCAGCCGTGCTATAATAGAAAATACACTTTAAAAAGGCAAAGCGCTCTGCGATTCGGCGCGCTTTGCGCAAAAAGATGCTGATGCGGCAAAAGCTGAATGTGTGGCGTAGGAAAGTCATTTTACTAGAGGATGGGGAAAACCCTTGGATTTTTCTGTTTCATGGGCGCTTTCTATCAAAGGTAACTTACGGTCTCAGTGAGCGCTTTGCGGGAACTGTGGTTCGGCAGGGGCTTGCCATCCTCAGCGGCATGACCCAAGTCCAGCAGCATCAGTACTTCCTCATTCTCCGGCAGGCCAAGCGCTTTGGCAGCAGCTTCGGGGTCGAAGAAGTTGATCCAGCAGCTATCTGCCGCGGCATTGGTGGCGGCCAGCATCAGGTGGGTAGCCACGATGGCGGCATCCTCAGCGCCGGAACTGTGCTTGCCGCCGGGGTAGGTGAACACGCTGTCCTTGTTAAAGGCCACTACCAGCACCGTGGGCGCGCCATAGCGGCAGGGAGTAAGCTTGTCAATTTTGGCCAGCCCCTCGGCGGACTGGACAACATAAATATGCTGCTCCTGCAGGTTCTTGGCGGTGGGGGCCAGGCGGCCAGCCTCCAGAATGCTGCTCAGTTGCTCTGCTGTGACAGGCTTGCCATCGTACTTCTTGCAGGAATAGCGGTCTTTGATCACCTGTGCAAAATCCATGGTAGAATTCCTCCTTACATTTTTGCGGACATTCCATACCGTAAGTATATACTTTTTGCCGCAAAATTTCCAGCCCTCTATAGGCTAAGCCCGCTGTGTATGCAGAAACCTGTTCTCCACTCCGGTTTTATAAAAGATCAAACAGCGAAAGCTGATTCTCCACCCAGCTTTCCTGCTGCGCCTGGTGGATGACATCGCCCGGCAGGCTGTGCCCTATTAAAAAAGGGGACTGCGGGTCATGCTGCCGCATATTCTGCGTCACCAGCTCCTTGCTGTAGTTGGCGTAGCAGTAGCGGCACAGGTGGCCACAGGTGTTGTATGCGCCGATGTCGGCGGTCATAAAGCAGGCGCACTCTTTGCGGGAGTTTTTACCCGGCGGCAGGTGCAGGCGACGATGCAGCGCGGTTTCAAAAATCTGCTGGGTCATGCAGCCGCTGCAATCCGCGCCATAAGGGGCCAGTTCGTCTCCCTCGGCACAGGGACGTATCGTAAGGCCGTACTGCCGCCCAATTTCCACAAAAGCCTTGCCCAGCGTGAGCCGGTCGGCACGGGAGACACCCTGCACCTGCGGAAAATTGCGCCGCACTTTCTCGTACAGATCAATAAAGCTGATAACGCAGGTGTGGGTGTGCCCGGCCAGCACCGCTGCCATGAGGGTGAACTCCTGAATGTGGCGTTCAACCGTATAGGCGTCGGAAAGAAAAATCGGGTCATACCGCCAGCCGATGCTGTCCGGGCCGACAATCTCGGATAAGGCAACAAAATCACACAGTACGGTCTCTTTCGGCGGCACATGCGGCTCAATCTCAGGCCCATAGGGTGTGATGGTGACGAACCAGTACTGCCCATAGGAACGCAGCAGATCCATCTTCGGCAGCATCGGCGCGGGGTTTTTGGTGCAGAAGCCGATCAAATCCACCATGTCCGGGTTCAGCTCGTACCGCGTCACAGCCTGGGGGTTGTAGGGGTTGCGTACCAGCACATACCCGGCCCGCAGCCGGTTGGCAAACCACTCACTGTAAAATGCCGGGATATCCGTGCGAAACCCTGTCTGCAAAATCATCCCAACACCCCCCTTGTGGTTCTCTGAACCCCAGTAAAAATCAAAACCGCAGCCGCATCTGATACCAGACCACATTTCCGTGGGTAGAACCGGAAACGCCCTCGCTCACAAAACCAAACTTGGCGTAATAGTGTACCAGTTTGTCTTTGCAGGTGAGCACAAGGCCCTTTCTCCCTTGCGCTTTCGCTTCGCAGATGACATGGTTCAGCAAGGCAGCTGCACAGCCGCGGCAGCGATATTCCGGGATGGTATCTACACCAAAAATCATCTGCCACGCACCGTTTTCGTTGTGTAGAGAAGCATCCTCATACATCTCATCCCGGAGGTCAGGTTCATCTGTGACCATGCCGTTGACAAAGCCGATCATCCGGTCGCCATCCAGCTGCACCCAGAAGTGATTGGGATAAAACGCCAATCTGCCGGATAGACTGGCTTCGGTGGCGGCCTCCGCAGCAGGGAAGCATTCTGCCTCAATATTTGCGATTCCCTGCAAGTCTGCGGGAACAGCAGTCCGAATCTGCATCCTGTTCAAACTCCTTTCTCAATCCACAAGAGTGGTCTCCCCCTGAAATACCTCAACTGCCGGGCCGGTCATGAAGGTGTGTCCTGTGGTGCCGTCAATCTCAATGCGCAGGGCACCGCCGTCCATCTGCACTTCCACAGAAGCGTCTGTCAGGCCCCGCGCATGGCTGGCAACAACGCTTGCCACGGCTCCGGTCCCACAGGCCAGAGTGATTCCGCTGCCGCGCTCCCAGACACGCATCCGCAGATGAGTACGGTCAAGGATCTGCACAAATTCGCTGTTGACGCGATTCGGAAAGCGGGCGGCATGCTCGAACAGGACGCCAATCTTCTCCAGCGGCACCTCCTCACAGTTGGGTACCAGATACACGGCGTGGGGGCTGCCGACATCCACGGCGGAAAATTCCCACTCGCTCCCGGCTACTGTGATTTTTTCCGGCTGCGGGGATTCCAGCACCGGCACGCCCATGTCCACCCGGATTTTGGCGGCCTTGTCGTTTTCGGGGGTGATTTGCAGCGTCTTGATACCGTCCAGCGTCTCTACCGTGATTTCCGCCTTGACGGCCCGCCCGTGGTCATACATATATTTGCCGACGCAGCGGATACCGTTGCCGCACATCCGCCCCTCGGTGCCGTCGGCGTTGAACATCCGCATACGGCAGTCGGCTTTTGCCGACGGCTCGATTAAAATCAGGCCATCTGCCCCCACGCCGAAATGCGCCGGGCTCAACAGTTGCGCGGTGCGGCTGGGGTCTGTGACCGTCTCCGCAAAGCAGTCCACGAAGATATAGTCATTGCCCAGACCATGCATTTTGGTAAATTTCATAATGACACCTCACGGCTTCTGCATCATGATCTTGACGATCTCTTTATCGGTCTCCCGCATGCCGTCGTGGCCCAGCATACCGATGTTGCGGATGGTGTTCTCCACGCCCTTGCTGACGATGCCGTCGCCGCCGCGGAACTGCTGGCCGTTCTGGTACATGTGGTAGCCCAGAATCCCAGCTTCGACGCTGGAAGCAATCTTGGCCGCGCAGCTGGGCTTGGCGCCGTCGCAGATGATACCGGACACGATGGCCAGCGCGTTGACGAGGGTGTGGGAGACAGCTTTCAGATCCGCCCCCTGTAAGTAAGCAATGGCACACCCGGCGGCACACCCGGCGCTGACCGCACCGCAGTAGGCGGACAGACGTCCGATACCCGTCTTTTCATGGATGGCGATCAGGTTCGAGAGCACCAGCGCGCGGTACAGCCTCTCCTTGGGGCAGGCCAGCGCCTTGGCGTACTCGATGACCGGGACCGACACCGTAATGCCCTGGTTGCCGCTGCCGGAGTTGATGACGACGGGCAGCTCACAGCCGCTCATGCGCGCGTCGGAACCCGCCGCAGCCTTGGCAATAGCGCGGTTGCGCACATCGTTGCCGTAAAATTTCAGGTAGGTGGAGCCGACATTCGCCCCGTAGTCCCCCAGCAGCCCTTCCTCGGAAATCTGGGTGTTGTACAAAATCTGTGTGTCCAGCAGCGAGCGCACATCGTCCAGGTCGCAGGTCTCGGCAAAGTCGTAGATATTGGCGATCGTCAGCAGGCTGCGGTCCGTCAGGCCGCTTCCCGCCTCCGTATTGCAGGCGGCCGAGGTCTGCCTAGCCGTGTTGTCCAGCAGAACCTCATCACTTTTCTTGATGTAGACAATGTTGGTGTGGTACTGGCTGATGCGGACGACAGCAGAATCCGTGCCGCAGTACAGGGCGATGATAATGTCAAAGATAATGCCGTTGTCTATGGCCTCCACCGAGATGGGAACATTGGACAGGAAACGCCGCATGGCAGCTTTCTGGTTTGCTGTGACCTCCGAGATGACTTCCAGCTCTTTGGCAGCATTTCCGCCGAGGATGCCTGCCACGGCGGCAGCCTCGATGCCTTTCATTCCGTCCGTATTGGGCACGACAACGCTCTTGACGTTTTTGATGATGTTGTTGCTGACGCCGATTTTCACGAGATCCGGCTCACAGCCCAGCACCTCGCGGGCCTTGGCCGCAGCGTAGGCGATGGCAATGGGCTCGGTGCAGCCCATTGCAGGGATAAGTTCTTCTTTCAGGGTCTGAACATAAGTCTTATAAATCTTTCCGCTCTTATCCATAGGGCTTTTTCTCCTTACTCCATCTTTTTGTCTCTGAGAATGTCCACAATGGTCTTTTCGGTGCTACCATGCCGGGGGAGGCGATGCGGCCCATGTTGCGCATAGTTTCCTCCGGCGTCGCGCCGTTGATCCTATGTACATTATATATGAAAACGTCCTGCATTGCCATACCTACAGCCTGCCAAGCTGCATCCACGGCCACAACACCCTTCATCGTGCAGCCCTGTTTGCCGCCGTTGCAGATCATGCCGGCGATGCTCATAGCGGGGGCCGGCAGGCCGATCACGCGGGCCTCGATGGCGGCATTGCAGAGCAGAAAAACCGTCTTTTGCTCGTCGTCCGAGATGATTTTGCCACCCTTTTTCGCCAGCAGGTAGCGGGCGTAGGTGGTCTTGGAACTTTCCAGTCCTGCCTTGCAGCGGTTGCATTGCAACATACCGGAAAGGGCTGTTGCACAGCGGAAAGAACCAAGTGCAACAGCCTCTTTTATGTATACGATACAGATTTGAAGTAAAGTCAAAATAAATCCAACATACTGTCAAGATAGATTTCTTCCCGCACACGCAGCTGGTATTCGGGTTTGGTGAGGTAGTAGAGCAAAAATTCCAGCACGATGGCGCTGCCCAGGCCGCGGCCTTCGATTTTGAAATTGGTAAAGCCCTGGGGAAGATAGCGCGTCAGGATGTCCTCGGTACTGATAAAACTGGGGCTTTCCATGGCGCGGGAAAAACGGTAGCCCTGCGCAGCATCGGGGGCAGTGCAGCGGTGTTCAGGGGTGTCCATGCCTAAGTTGCGGCGGCTGACGGCTTCGTAGCAGACTTTGCGGTCGCGGCAGCCGACCCAGCAGCACTCGTTGCAGAGAAATTCCAGCTTGTCCCGCTGGTCTTGGGGCAGGGTGGCGAGCCGGTCAAAGGCTTTATTCAGGCGGAAATCCGGCACCACATAGCGGAAATCCTCCCGCGCGGTTTCCTGTGCCAACTGCGAAAACTCCGTAAGCACCTTGGTGGTCGACGACACAAAATAGAAACTGGGGTACGTTCGTTTTAAATAGTCCAGCAGCAGTTCTGAGTGGACAATGACGCCGCTTTGTGGTGTGTCGCATGCGGCAAATAACCGGCAAAGTTTATTGCAGGTTGGGTCGGCCAGATGTTCCGGCTGCAGTAGAGAGTTGCTGAACGTCAACCTGGCCGAGATGCCGTATTCCTGTGCCAGTGCCAGCGCATCCTGTGGGCGGACATCCCCGCCGCCGACACGTCCGCCGCCCCACAGGCAATCGGCCGGCGCACCGTAAAGCGAGGCAATATCGCACCAGGGGTAAAACCAATCGCGATGTGTACAGTACAGTGGTAGAAACACGCGGTACAACTCGTAAAATTCAAACAACCCAGGCAGATGATACTGCGCGATACGATCCATGGCTCAGCCTCCTCTCTTTTTGCAATATTATAACAGGAGACGGAATACTTTGCAATTCTGGGGCAAATGGCAGGAAACAAGAGATCCGACGCTTCACACAGGCGGGTACGCCTGCCCAGTTAAGAATCGGCTGTCCTTTCTATAAAAATCATTGTATTTGTAAGTGAAACAACTGCGCAAACCAAACTTTCGTAAGAATTGCCCAAAAAGCCTTGCACTTTTTGCATAGTCTGCTATAATGGCACTATCATCACAGAACACGAACGGGACAAAGGGGTCGCGTACTTGCAAAAGTACAGCGGCCCCTTTCCGTTACGCACAAAGGCGTGCAGCACTTTACATCGGTGCCGCGCGCCTTTTGTTTTGGATGGTGGGAGAATTCCCTGTAGAACAGGAAAAGAACAGAAAGAGAGGGGCACACAATGAAAAAGCGTAATCGAGTTCTTGCACTTACTATGGCAGCTGCCATGTCGGCCAGCCTGTTAGCAGGCTGCGGTTCCAGCACCCAGCAGGATGGGGCGGCTGCTTCCAGTGAGGCCTCGGCCAGCACCACCGCCGCAGCGGATGGCGAGGAAGATAACATCATTCGTGTGGGCGTTGTCTGCTCCATGACCGGCGGCTCAGCCATCTACGGTGAGGGCGCACAGAACGCCATTGATATGGCCGTTGAGGAGATCAACGGCGGGGACTCCGGCTATAAGATCGAAATCGTCAACGGCGGTAAGGTCGCTGACGATGCCAAGGACGCCAAGCAGGCGATGAATGCCTACAACAAGGTCATGGCGGATTCGCCCGAGGCCATCGTCGGCAGCTTCTTCTCCTCGGTCACGCTGCCCATGGCAGAGCAGGCCTCCAAGGACGGTATGCTGCTTCTGGCGACCGGCGCAACCAACGCCGATGTCACCTTAAAAGGCGACACCATCTTCCGCAACTGCTTCATCGACCCGTATCAGGGCAAGATGGCGGCACTGTTTGCCAAGGATAAGGGCTTTACCAAGGTGGCCGTCATCTACGCCAAGGACGATGACTACTCCAACGGCCTGAAGGATGCATTTATTGAAAACTGCGAGGCCAACGGCATTGAGGTTGCCTACACCGGTGAGTGCATGACCACCGACACCGATTATTCTTCGCAGGCGGCACAGGCCGTGGCCAGCGGTGCAGAGCTTTTGTATTATCCCTGCTTCCTCGACACCGTTCCGCTGCTGGTTGGTGCAGCCCGCAATGCAGGCTTCACCGGTGCCATCATGGGCGGTGACGGCTGGGATGGTTCCGACACCACCAGTCTTGCCGCACAGTTTGAGGATTGCTACTTTACGAACCACTACTCCAGCGAGGATACAGCCCCGGCTGTCCAGAACTTCGTGCAGAAGTACACGGAAAAGTACGGCACCGAAAGCCTGAACGCCTGTGCAGCGCTGTATTATGACGCTATGTACATGCTGGTGCAGGCCGCCGAGAATGCAGGCGGCACCGACACGGCCAGCCTTGTCAAGGGCATGACCGGCATGAGCTTTACCGGTGTCGGCGGCGACATCACGTTGGACGAGAACGGCGACGCTATCAAGAGCATTGCCGTCAACACCTTCGTGGACGGCGCGGTCAAGTGGACCGAAACGCTTGGCTCGGACGGCGCGGTCGTTTCCAAGGCAGACTAAAAGAGAATATATCGCACCTCGGCGGGGGAAAACCACCCCCGCCCCTGTGTGTTTAGAAAAGGGGAATGGACCACAATGACTTTCTCACTGTTTTTTCAAAGTTTGATAAACGGTCTGAACCAGGGCGCGATCTACGCACTGATTGCCCTGGGCTACACAATGGTTTACGGCATCATCCGCATGATCAACTTCGCCCATGGTGATTTTATCATGATCGGTGCCTACACACTGTTTTATACCATCCCGCTTATGGTCAACGCGGGTATGCCCGCCTGGCTGGCGGTCATCATCGCCATTGCGGTCTGTGCCGTGGTCGGCGTGCTGGTCGAGATTTTGGCTTACCGCCCGGTGCGCAAGGCCGGCCCTATGTCCGCCCTGATTACGGCCCTGGCCATGAGCATCTTTTTGGAAAACCTGGCCATGGTGCTGTTCGGCGCCAAGCCCCATAACGTGCAGGCCATCTTCAGCCTGCCCACCATCACGGTCGGCACTGTGGCGCTGCCGTTGAACGTGCTGCTCACCATCGCCATCGGCCTGGGCATCATGATCGCCTTGCAGCTTTTTGTTAAGAAAACCAAGCTCGGCAAAGCGATGCGCGCTGTGCCGCAGGATAAGGACGCGTCCACTCTTGTGGGCATCAACGTCAACAAGATCATCACCACAACGTTTGCCATCGGTTCCGGTCTGGCAGCGGTGGCGGCGCTTATGTACTGCGCCACCTATCCCCGCGTCACCAACGATATGGGTTCGATGATGGGCATGAAAGCCTTCATTGCAGCCGTCCTCGGCGGCATCGGCATCATCCCCGGTGCGATGCTGGGCGGTATCCTGATTGGTCTGATTGAGATTTTTGTCAAGCTGTTTGCCCCCGGTTGGTACGAGGCTGTGACCTACGGAACCCTGATCGTCATCCTGCTGGTCAAACCTTCCGGCATCCTGGGCAAGAACGTCGGCGAGAAAGTGTAAGGGAGCGTGAACAAGATGACGAAACGACGGCTGGCCTCCTATGGCCTGAACTTGGTTGGCGTCGCGCTGCTGTATGCGCTGATCACGCTGGCATTTACCTTTAACGCTTTTGGCAAAAGCACTACCTACATCCAGGGCATCTGCACCACCGCCTGCTATACCATTATCATGGTCACGTCGTTGAACCTGGTGGTTGGCTTTATGGGCGAGTTCTCGATGGGCCACGCGGGCTTTGTCTCGGTGGGGGCCTATGTTTCCGCTATCGTTTCCGGTGCGTTGGCCGGGCATGGCCTGTCGGACTTGGCGTTGCTGCTGGTTGCTATTTTGGCGGGCGGCCTGGCCGCCGGCATCATGGGCGTGGCCGTCGGCATCCCGGCGCTGCGTCTGCGGGGCGACTACCTCGCCATCGTCACAATGGCTTTTGCCGAGATCATCCGCGTCTGCTTCTGCAACTTTTCCATCACCGGCGGCGGCAAAACGATGAGCGGCATCCTCAAGCTTTCTACCTTTGATCGTGCGTTCTGGATCATGGTCGTCTGCGTGACCGTCATGTTTCTGTTTGTACGCAGCCGCTTCGGCCGCACCGTGCAGGCCATCCGCGAGGATTATATCGCGGCCTCGGCCTCCGGTATCAACGTCACCTATTATAAGGTTCTTACCTTCGCCATTTCGGCCTTCTTCGCAGGCATTGGCGGCGGCGTTTACGCCCATTACATGACCGCCATGATCCCCACCAACTTCAACTTTAACTATTCGGCAGAGCTGCTCTCCGAGGTCATCATCGGCGGCACTGGCTCGCTGACTGGCTCCATCATCGGCGCGGCGTTCCTGTCCAGTCTGCCGGAGCTGATGCGTGATTTCTCCACCTACCGCATGCTGGCCTACTCGATCGTGCTGGTGCTGGTCATGCTCTTCCGTCCCGGCGGTATCTTTGGCCGGTGGGAGTTCAGCCTGAACCGCCTGCTGGACGGTATCCGTCACCCCAAAGAAAAAGCTGCGAAAGGAGCGTGACCCTCTATGGCAGCACCCGTATTGAAAGCGCAACACCTGAGCATCCAGTTCGGCGGCTTAAAAGCCGTGGATGATTTTAATATGGAAATCGGAGAGTCCGAGCTGGTCGGGCTTATCGGTCCCAACGGCGCCGGCAAGACTACCGTGTTCAACCTTATCACCGGCGTCTATAAGCCTACCGAGGGCTCGTTCTACCTTTGCGGCGAGCGGATGGACGGCAAAAAGACCTACCAGATCGTCCACGCAGGCATTGCCCGCACCTTCCAGAACATTCGCCTGTTCAAAAAAATGACGGTCATCGAGAATGTCAAGACCGCCATGCAGGCCCACACCACCTACAGCCTGACCGATGCCATCTTCCGCACCAAAAAGTACTGGCAGCAGGAGGCCGAGATCACCGAGCGGGCCAAAGAACTGCTCAAAGTCGTCCACCTTTCCGGCAAGGAAGACCTGGAGGCCGACAACCTGCCCTATGGTGAGCAGCGCCGCCTGGAGATCGCCCGTGCGCTGGCCACCGATATGAAGCTGCTGCTCCTCGATGAACCGGCGGCGGGCATGAACCCCACCGAGACCGAGGAACTGCTGGAGATCATCAACTACATCCGTAATGAATTTAAAGTGTCCGTCCTGCTGATCGAGCATGATATGAGCCTGGTCATGAAGATCTGTGAGCGCATCCAAGTGCTGGATTTCGGCACCACCATCGCCTCCGGCACACCGGAGCAGATCGCCAACGATCCCCATGTCATCGAGGCTTATCTGGGCAAGGACGAGCCGGAGGAGGCCGCCAATGCTTGAGATCAAAGACCTGCATGTCAACTACGGTGCCGTCCACGCACTGAACGGCGTATCCATGACGGTAAACGACGGCGAGATCGTCTCCCTCATCGGTGCCAACGGCGCGGGCAAAACCACCACGCTGCGCACCATCACCGGGCTGGAAAAGGCCGCCAGCGGATCCATCACCTTTGATGGCCACGACCTGCGCAAGACCGAACCCAGCAAGATCATTACGCTAAAGCTGGCGCATGTGCCGGAAGGACGGCACATCTTCCCCCAGATGACGGTGGAAGAGAACCTGGAGATAGGAGCTTTCACGGATCCTGCCGATATGGCCAAAACGATGGCCGATGTCTACGAGCGGTTCCCCCGCTTGAAAGAGCGCAAACGCCAGCTGGCAGGCACCCTTTCCGGCGGTGAGCAGCAGATGCTGGCCGTGGGCCGCGCCCTGATGGGAAAGCCCAAGATGATTCTGATGGATGAGCCGTCTATGGGCCTGTCCCCGCTGCTGGTCAAGGAGATTTTCGAGATCATCAAGGAAGTCAACAAACAGGGCATCACGATCCTGTTGGTGGAGCAGAACGCTAAAATGGCGCTGGCCGTCTCGGACCGCGCCTACGTGTTGGAGACCGGCACCATCACCATCGAAGGCGATGCCCAGCAACTGCTGAATGATCCCCGTGTGAAAAAGGCCTACCTGGGCCAGTAAAGGAGGGCACGCCATGTATCCGAATTATCCCTACTTCGCCGTGGCCATCACCCGCACCTGCGGGTCGGGCGGCGGCAGTTACATCGGCAAAAAGCTGGCGAAGGATTTTGACATTGATCTCTACGACCGCAAGCTGCTGCGCCTGGCAGCCGAGGACAGCGGCATCAACGAAAAGATCTTTGCCGCCGCCGATGAAAATACCAGGAAAACGCTACTCTACCGTGTATCCCAGCATGTCTACGACGGCAGCTTTATCCCACCGGAGAGCGGCAACTTCATCAGCGACCAAAACCTGTTCAACTACCAGGCCAAGGTCCTGCGGGAACTGCTGAACGAGGAAAGCTATATCTGTGTAGGCCGCGCGGCAGACTTTGTACTGAAGGATAAGCCCAATGTCCTCACCGTCTACATCGATGCCCCTTACGAGGACCGCATCGACCGGGAGATGAAGCGCCAGGGCATCGGCCGCAGCCAGGCCATCCGCTACATCGACAAGCTGGACCACTACCGGGAGAGCTACTACAAATATCACACCGGCCGCCAGTGGAAGCGGGTTGAAAACTACGACCTCTGCCTGGACAGCGCCGCCATTGGGCTGGACAACTGCGTAGAGGTCATCAAAAAAGTCATCGAGCTGAAATTTGGGGTGAAATGCCCGCAGTAAAACTTGGGAAAACGCCCGCTATCATAAAACAGGGGAGGAAAGAGTTATGGAAGCACTTGCATATTACGATGGAAAGATCGGCACGCCGGAAGAATTGATGATCCCGTTCAACGACCGCGTACATTTCTTTGGCGATGGCGTCTATGATGCCACCGTCGGTGCCAATGGCAAGGTGTACCTGATGCAGGACCACCTCGACCGCTTCTACACCAGTGCCAAGGCGCTGGATATTCACATCCCGATGCCGAAAGAGGAACTGGGCAAGCTGCTGACCGACCTGCTGGCCAAGGTGGATGGCACCACCCACTTCGTCTACTGGCAGGTCACCCGCGGCGTTGAGACCCGCAACCATGTCTACGCCGAGGATCTGCCCGGCAAGCTGTGGGTGTCCATCCGACCCAACCACCTGAACGATCCCGATGTGCCCATCAAGCTGGACACCGCCGAAGACACCCGTTTTTATCACTGCAACATCAAAACGCTGAACCTGCTGCCCAGCGTAGTTGCCGCCCAGCACGCCAAGCGCATCGGCGTACAGGAGACCGTGTTCCATCGTGGCGATATCGTGACCGAGTGCGCTCACTCCAATGTGTCTATCCTGAAAGATGGTGTCTTCTACTCCCACCCCAACGATGAGTTCATCCTGCGGGGCATCGCCAAGACCCACATGATCCAGGCATGCTACCGGCTGGGCATCACGGTCATGGAAAAGTGCTTTACGTTGGACGATTTGAAAAACGCCGATGAAATTATCGTGACCTCCTCCTCCAACTTCTGTCTGCATGCCTGCGAGGTGGATGGTCAGCCTGCAGGTGGCAAGGACCCCGCCATGCTCAAGGCCATCCAGGACGAGGTGCTGCGCGAGTACTTTACCTACACCGGAAAAACCACCGTGGTAGATTGAACAGGGGGTGGACCGCATGACCCGCGATGAACTGGAAAAACGCAATGTAGGCGAAAACCTCGATGCGCTGATGAACCTCGACCCCCGCGGCTACGGTGTCTGCCGCATTTTGTATGCAGGCAGCCGCGCCTTCACTGGCGAGCCGCTGACGATGCACGCCGCCCAGGTGTTGTACGACAGCGTAAAAGAAAACGACCTGGTGTACATTTTGGTTGGATTTGTTCTGCTGCCACACCGTGTGCCGGAGATGGACGGCACGGTCAGCGCCATGCTGCTGGCCCGCGCACTGGTCATGGCATTCAACGCCAAGCCGGTCATCGTCTGCCCCAGCGACAGTGTGCAGGCCATTGAAAAGTGCGCCGCCGTGGTGGGCCTGCATATTTACGAAGACCTGGACACCGTGCAGGAATTGCCACTGAGCATGGGCGTGGTGGCCTTTACTAAGGATAAGGCCGCCGCCCCCGCCCAGGCCGCCGAGCTGGCCGCCCGTAAACCTGCGGCAGTCGTCTCGGTGGAAGCCAGCGGTGCCAACACTTTGGGCGTTTACCACAATGCCGTGGGCAAGGATGTGACCGAGATGCAGGCCAAGAGTGAAGCCCTCTGGGATCTGCTGCGTACCCAGGGCGTGCCCAACATTGCTATTGGCGATCTGGGCAACGAGATCGGCATGGGCACCATTGCTGACCATATCAAAAAGTACGTGCCCTTTACCGACAAAGGCGAGTGTCAGTGCGGCTGCGGCGGGGGCATTTTAAGCGCCACCAAAGCCGATAACATCATCACGGCCACCTGTTCTGACTGGGGATGCTACGGGTTGATGGCGGCGCTGGCGTACCTTAAAAAGGATATGGAGATTCTGCACCACGAGGAGATGGAATCCGAAGTGATGCGGGTGGCTGCGCGCAATGGTTTTATCGATATGACCGGCTCGCTGCTGCCGGGCATCGACGGCTTCAGCACCCGGATGAACGTGGGCATCGTCAGTTTGATGCGCCAGTGTACGGCCTACGCGGTGCGGTTCTCCCACAACTCGGATCACTGGTTCGGCCCGGTGCTGGCAAAGCATTTCTTTGATTGATTTCGCGGAAAGGGGGCGACGGCCATGCTACCGTTTACGGTACACCCGGTGGGGGACAGCGCCCTGCTGGCAGTTTTTACGCAGTGCATTGCGCCGGAAATCGGCGCGGCCGTGGCGGCGCTGAACACCCGCGTTCTGTCCGCCAACATCTCCGGCGTGGACGAGACCGTGCCCGCCTTTGCCTCGCTGATGGTCACCTACGACCCATTGGTGACCGACTATGATGCCGTGGCCACCGCCATGCAAAAGCTGGCCGATGTCCCTGATGCGGACAGCACCGCCGAAAACGGCAAACTTGTCACGATCCCTGTCTGCTATGGCGGCGAGTTTGGCCCCGACCTGTCCTTTGTGGCCCGGCACGCGGGTCTGACCGAGCAGGAGGTCATCGCCCTGCACACAGGGCGGGATTACCGCATTTATATGCTGGGCTTTCTGCCCGGCTTCCCGTATCTGGGCGGGCTGGATGAACGGCTGTTTACCCCGCGGTTGGGTACGCCGCGCACAGCGATCCCTGCTGGATCAGTGGGAATCGGCGGCGAACAGACCGGCATCTATCCCATTGCCAGCCCGGGCGGCTGGCAGCTCATCGGCCGTACGCCGCTCAAATTGTTTGACCCGGCTGCGGGCACGCTGCCCTATGCGGCGGGCGACCGCATCCGGTTTACGCCCATCACAAAAGCAGAATTTAATGCCCTGGCGCAAAAGGAGGGGGCGGTATGAGCCTGAAAGTGCTGGACCCCGGCCCGCTGACTACCGTGCAGGACGCAGGCCGCACCGGCTATGCCGCCAAAGGCTATCGCGTCTGCGGCGCGGCGGACAGCTACGCCTACCGTTTGGGTAACATGCTGATCGGCAACGCGCCGGGCGCGGCGGTGCTGGAATGTACCCTGCGGGGCGCAGCCCTGCAATTTGAAACCGACACCGTTTTTGCCTTAACCGGGGCCGTAAGCCCTGCCGCGCTGGACGGTGTACCCGTGCCGTACTACGCACCGCTGTTTGCCAAAGCGGGCAGTACGCTGCAAATGGGCATGGCATCCACCGGCCTGCGCAGTTATCTTGCCGTGGGCGGCGGCATAGCCACCCTGCCGGTGCTGGGCAGCCGCGCCACCGATTTGAAATGCTGCATCGGCGGGTTGGATGGCCGCAAGCTGGCCAAAGGAGATACCCTGCCTACCGGGCTGTGTGATACGACGGCCTTATGGCAAAAAATCATCACCTGCCATCTGGACCGCCCCTTGCAAGATACGTGTATCACCACCGCCCTGCATCCCGTGCGCACACTTGGTACGCAGACTTTTCCGTTGCTGCGCACCGTGCCCGGCCCGCAGGATGCCGCTTTTACCTCCGCTGGCCTGCACATCTTTACCCATAGTGTGTACCAGTTGACTCCTAACTGTGACCGCATGGCCTGCAAGCTGGCCGGGCCTGCCATCGAGATGAAACACGGCGCGGACATCCTGTCCGACGGCATCGCGGCAGGCTCGGTACAAATTTCTGCCGACAGCCAACCCATTGTGATGCTGACCGACCACCAGACCACCGGCGGTTACGCCAAGATTGCCACCGTCATCTCGGCCGATCTGCCCGTACTGGCCCAGCTGCGCCCGGGGCAGGCGGTGGCCTTTGCTTTCGTCTCCCCCGCCCAGGCTGTCCGGGCCGCCCGCCGGCAGGCAGCAATCTTACAGCAAATTGCCGCGCGCCTACTATAAATAAAGAGGTGTATCCCCATGACCTATTCCGCCGCCACCCCCGCCGAGGTCCGCGCCCTGATTCGCACGGGCCAGCTCACGGCCCCCACCACCGGCTACTGCGATGGCTACGCTCAGGGAAATCTGGTGGTGCTGCCTAAAGCGCTGGCGTGGGACTTCCTGCTGTTTTGCCAGCGCAACCCCAAGGCCTGCCCGCTGCTGGAAGTGGCCGATGCTGGGCAGCGTAGCTTTTCCCAGTTTGCGCCGGACAGCGATATTGCCCGCGACATCCCGCGCTACCGCATTTACCGAAACGGCGAGCTGGCCGAGGAAACTACCGATGTGACGCACTATTTTGAAGAACGGAACGATTTGGTCAGTTTCCTCATCGGGTGCAGCTTCTCTTTTGAGTCGGCGCTTCTCGAAGCTGACATCCCCGTGCGCCAGATCGAAGAGGGCGTCAACGTACCTATGTACAATACAAACATTCCCTGCACACCGGCGGGGGTGTTCAGCGGCAATATGGTGGTCAGCATGCGGCCTATTCCGTATGCCCAGGTGCCCGCAGCGGTGGCCATCACGGCGGGCATGCCCCGCGTCCACGGCGCGCCAGTTCAAATTGGTACGCCCGAAGCCATCGGCATCACCGACCTGGCTCACCCGGACTATGGCGACGCCGTCACAATCCGCCCTGGAGAGACGCCGGTGTTCTGGCCCTGCGGAGTTACGCCCCAGGCAGTGGTCATGCACTCCAAACCGGCGTTTTGCATCACCCATGCGCCGGGACACATGTTTATCACCGATGTCAAAAATACCGCGCTGAAATTTTAAAGGGGGCTTTACAATGCCGTCCATTGATTTGAACTGTGATCTGGGCGAAAGCTTTGGCACCTACACCATCGGCATGGATGCCGAGATTCTGCCCTACATTACCTCGGCCAACATTGCCTGCGGTTTTCACGCAGGCGACCCGTCCGTCATGCAAAAAAGCGTGTTGCTGTGCAAAAAGTATGGTGTGCAGGTGGGTGCCCATCCCGGTCTGCCGGATCTGCAGGGCTTCGGCCGCCGCAAAATGGCAATTTCGCCCGCCGAGGCGGAAGCGGACGTGATGTACCAAATCGGCGCACTAAAGGCCTTCTGCGAAGCAGCCGGTGTGCCGCTGCACCACGTCAAACCCCATGGTGCGCTGTACAATATGGCCGCCAAGGACCCTGCGCTGGCCGCGGCCATCTGCCGTGCGGTGCAGGCCGCGGCCCCCGGTGCGGTGCTGCTGGCGCTCTCCGGCAGTGAGATGGTCAAGGCCGCCCACGCCATCGGTTTGCCTGTGGCCAGCGAGGTGTTCGCTGACCGCGGCTATAAGCCGGACGGCACCCTCGTGCCCCGCGGAACCCCCGGTGCAATGATTACGGACGAGGACACCGCCATTGCGCGGGTGCTGCAAATGGCCAAACAGGGTACCGTCCAGGCAGACGATGGCAGCACGGTGGCGCTGCAGGCCGATTCCGTCTGCGTCCATGGCGATGACCCCAAGGCTCTGGCCTTTGTGCAAAAGATCTCCGCCGCCCTGCCCGCCGCTGGGGTAGAGATTAAAGCGTTTTAATATATTCTAAGGCAATACCGCATAATTCTAAGTGCCGATACGGCGAGCGAGGTGCGGCAGCT
>ENA-UOJR01000158-UOJR01000158.1-human-gut-metagenome-genome-assembly--contig:-C115P-NODE-158-length-105824-cov-52.575471_pt1 | contig 105824 bp, 96 predicted proteins | sample MGYA00242354_ERZ723901 | MGnify/ENA metagenome assembly ERZ723901
CATGAAGCCGTTGACTACTTCCGGGAAAGGAAGCGTCAGCGTGGCTGGGAAACATTCTTTGAAACGCTGCCGCTTTCGGAACTGGACACGCTATGCACGATAGATTAGTACGCCGCAACGAGGGCGGAGGTGGTGGAAATATTGGGAACTGGACACGCTATGCACGATAGATTAGTACCCCAGCGACAGTTTTATATTTCCGGCCTATGGCTGTGAGCTTCAGATCAGCGACGGTCTGGTGGCCGCTGCCTTTGCCAGCTTGCCCCAGCCGGGACAAAGCATCTTGATACTGCATTGTGTCCTGGAACTGACGGACGGCGAGATCGGCGCGGTGGTGGGAATGTCCCGCAGCGCCGTCCAGCGGCACAGGACTAAGACGCTGGAAACCATGAGAACAAGACTGACGGGAGGTATTGCAGAATGAAGCAGGCCAGATATAAGGAGCCTTTGCCCCTTGCAGTGATCGAGGCGGCCCGCGCCGGTGACGCCGGGGCCGTGGAACAGGTCTTGCAGTATTACAACGGTTACATAAACAAGCTCTGTACCCGGACGCTCTATGACGATTGCGGCCAGCTCCATGTATGCGTAGACGAGTACATGAAGCACCGCCTTGAAAACAAACTCATTTATGCGATTGTCTGTAACAGCAGATAGCAAAGCGCCGGGCGCGGCGGCCATGTGGCCGCCTGTGGCCGGCGTCTTTTCTTATGCTTCGTGCTGCCAGTATCTTTTTCGCTGGCGCTCGGCCTCCTTACGGCGTCGCATCCGTTTGGCGCAGGCCGCGCAGTATTTGGCCCGGTTAGACTTCGGCTGGAACGTGGCCCCACACTCGCAGCAGCGTTTCACTTCATCCCGGTCTTTGATGATTTCGGCGTACAGGGCAGCGTCCAATGGGAGGACGGCTGCCTGAAACCACCGGCACAGCAGCGAATAGGAAATGCTTTGTACGCAAACACATTCCTCGCCATCGTCCAGCAACAGGCAATTACCGTTACAGTAATTACAGCACTCATGCGTCAGACGCCGAGCCTTGCGGTATTGAGGGTAATTCATTCTCGGTATGCTCATAACTCTTGTGTCCATTCCTTTCCCGGCTTCACCCGCAAAATGCCGTCTACATTCTGCTTGATAATGCCGTATTCTTGCATCCGCTTTTTCGCTTCGCCGTACTGTTCATACAGCCGTTCCTTTTCCTCGGCCAGCCGTTTGTACTCGGCTTTCAGGGCGTACAGATCGGGGAGCTTTTTCACGCCCTGTTCTTTCAGGGCCTTTGCCGCAGCTTCATAGAGAATCAACGTGCTTTCATGCTCACGCCGGAATTGTGCCTTATCCTTTGCTTTGCGGTATTCCATAGACACGGGCCGGAGCTGCTTATACGTGGTGACGTTCTTTATCAGCACCGCCATATCCGCAAGCCGGTGTTCCATAGCTTTGAGGGCAGCGGCGGCCTCGTCGCTGGCGGCGGTGATCTCGGCCACTCTGCTTTCCAAATCCGGGTAGGTGTCTATCCCGTGTTCCGTCAGGAAATTCAAAGTCTTTGCAGCCTGCTTTAAGTTGTGGAGTGTCACCCACTTCTCGTAGCCCGCCGATTGCTGGGCCTTGATGTTGTTTTCCAGATCAATCCGCAGGGGAATTCCTTTACGCTCTTTGGGCACTCTGGTGATAACGCGGCCTTTGATACGTTCTTTGATTGCTTCCTCGGTGTAGGCTTCCCCCAAAGTCTTGCAGCGGGTAAAGCGTTCCTGTCCGGGAGCGCGGAACGAAATAAATTTGCCCGGTTTGATCTCATAGCCCTGCGCCTGCATGAGCCGCAGGAAGTCGTCAAAGTCTTTGGCCTGCGGGATGGCGGCGTCAATGGCGGCTTTCAGCTTCGCTTTCCAGCTCGTCCCTTTCCGCTGGGCGTCCCATTCGGCGTAGCTCTTGCCCCTGCTCTGGCCGGGCTTCACCACGGACAATCCGTTTTCCTTACACAGCCTGTCGCTGGTACGCCGGATGTAGGCATATTCAAAGCTGCGCGACGCGATCGAGAATTATATCGATGCGCCATAATTTTACCGGCTTGATTTACCGCATTTCCACGCTGAACTGCGGCGAGGAAGATTTTGCAGTTGCCTGTATGCGCTCTAACCTCCGCCAAGGATATGATTTGAAACGATCTTGATAATTGACCGACATATGAAGATGCGCTGCTTGTAATTCTGCAAGCAGCGCGTCTTTATATTTTTCCTGAAATGTTGTTTTTGCAATGATATGACCGTGACTACTATTTGACTACTATCATCCGAAATCCCCAAAAAGCCGATTTGCCCAGTGTTTTCAATGGTTTTGCAATCATTCAGAAAAGACGAACATTCTCGCCAAAAACCGTATAACCCTTGAAAACACAGCACTTTATCCGGATGCACCTGAAGACTCCGAGCGTCGACATTGCTCCTGTCAAGCTCTATCCTTATGTAAAAAAGCAAGACGCAAACTCATGCATTTGAGTTTGCGTCTTGCTTTTGCCCGTACCGACTGTCCTCCATGACACATCGTGTACCTATGGGGTGAGACAGTTGAAGCTTCAAGGTTTTTCTCTGGTGCGCGGTACAGGACTCGAATTCAAGAAAAGTTCTCTTTTGTAACAAATTCCATTAAATTTTGTGATAAATAGTTCCGAAACTATAAAACATGGTATCAGTCAGTCCAGTTGTTTTATAAGAGCTAACGCTATAAAGGGTACAAATAAGGGTAAAATCAAAGCTCAAGAAAGGACTGTCACACAATGGAAATTACATATAGCAAGTACGGAGATTACTACCTGCCGGATCTGGTACTATCCAAGGAAGAACCGGCAACCTATGGTCGCTTTGGCCGTATGCGGCTCAAGTATCTGAAAGAGCATCGTAGAGCGACCTATATCAATTTAAAAACCTCTGGGGACCTGACACCTCATCTCAACGAGATTGACCGAGAGGCAAACGAAATGCTGCAGCTCTTGATCGAGCAGGTGGCGCAGGCGCAAGGCATTACGGAGCATATGAAGGCCGCTGACCAGTTGGCGTGGGTCGGAGCGATGAACAATACCCGAAATGCAGCGAGGGAGGTTGTGCTGCACAATCTGGTCTTTCAGTAATAGCCGAACAGCAAGGCAGGGCATCAGGAATAGAAAACGCACTTCAGAAGCATATTGATAGTTCCATAGAGGCCCTTAGACATTTTTGAGACGGGAACCATGAGCATTTTTAAATCATCCGCCGTGATCTCATCAATATACCTATACCGATCTCCAATGGGCTCAATGATATGCTTTTCCATAGCCTTTCGGTATCCTTCCAGGGTGTTCGGTCTGACTGTGGCCGATTTCATCTTAAGCCACTTCTCGCAGTATTCTCTTACAGTCGGATTGTTCTTGCGGAAAATAGCATCCGCTATCGCTTTGGAGGCAACCTGTGCTCTAGGCGAAGGTCACAGGGTACTTCTCCTCGGAGAGAATGTAGTGGCTGTCGGTGCTGATTTCCCTGACATAGTAGCTGCCAAAGGGAACATCGCTCCTGAGCGTGGCCTTTCCGTTTTCGCCAAGGGACAGAATCTCAATGAGACCGTCCGCAGGAATGACAGCACCGTCTGCTGCGGTGAGTTCCTCTACGGCATAGAGGCCGAAGGTCACAGCAGAAAACTCGTTATTCATGCCGATACCGTCCGCTTACCTTGCACAGTTTGGAGAGGGCGTGAACAAGAACAAGACCTTCAAAGATGTGTACGGCTGGGGAGCTTCTTCTGCTGTAGAAATCCTTAAAAACCGTGAGTATCTGGGGCATACGGTCAATTTCAAAACACGCAAGCATTTTAAGGACAAGAAAAGCCATTATGTGCCGAAGGACGAATGGACGATTTTTGAAAATACCCATGAGCCAATCATCGACCAGCCAGCCTTTGACCTTGTGCAGAAAATCCGTGGGAATGTCAGACGCTACCCGAACAGCTGGGGCAAAGCAGCTCACCTTACTGGCTTGCTTTATTGCGCCGATTGCGGCGGCAAGATGTATGTCCACCGCACCAACAACAGCAAGCGCATTCCACAATAGCCTGCCGCGGCATTTGCTGTAAGCATACCACAGCGGCAAATTGCGCGGCATATGAAGAGCTTTGCAGTCTGTACGGAAAAACATCGGACTGCCTTATCACGATGTGCGGCGCCGGACTCGAGTCAGATCATTAGGATCGCCGCTTGATTGGAATCGTTCTTGAGATACCGGAGGAAGCCCTCTTTTTTGCCAAAGGGCAGAAAAGAGGGCTTTTTTGAGAGTAGGAGTATTTTTGACATAGAGAAGATAAGGTTCAAAAGCAATGATTTTCGGATGACTATTCGTTGTAATAAATAAGAGGCTGCCCGGCAATACAAGATGAAATAGTGCATAAAATGCAAAAGCGTTGACTTCTGATAAGGTGGCATGGTAGAGTTTCTAATAACTATAGCTTACCTTTTTTCCAATCCTTAGCCAAGGACAATCGTCTTTGAAACAGAGTTGGACCTCTGTGTGCTATCATTAGGAAAGCCGTATAGAATACCCCTCAACAATAGTTATAGAGCGTTATAATTATGATTGTTGGAAATACAGTGGCAGGAGTTATTCTCTCGACCGACAGACTACGACCAAATGGAGAATTCAATCTCAACGGAACAAGAGCCAGTAAGAAAAAATCTTACCGGCCCCTGTTCTGCTGTGAGATTATAAGAGAGATGGTATCACGCGGCTTCAAGCCTGCTTGCCCTGCGTGAGCAGGCTGACCGCAAAGTAAACGATCACGGCAGGTAGGACGGGGAACACGCTGGAATAGGGCGGTGTGAAGAAACCAAAGCTGATTAACAGTGCGCACACAATGCCAGCGATAGTGGATGCCAAAGCACCTTTGGCGGTTCCCCGCTTCCAAAGCAGACCACCGACAAAGGGGACGAGACAACCAGAGGTGAGAATTGTGTATGCCATAGAAAGAAGGCTGAGAATGTTGTTAAACATCAAAGCGACACCAATGCTGACAATGCAGACAATTACATTCAGGATATTCTGCATAACCTTAAGCTGCTTTTCACTGGCATCGGGGTTTATCATGCCTTGATAAATGTCATGAATGATATTAGTGGCAATGCCAATGAAGGCACCATCACAGGTGGACATGATGGCCGAAACAATAGCAGCAATTAAAAATGCACCAAAGATAGGAGAGAAGCGATAAAAAATCAAATCGATGAAGACACTGGCGGGGTCGACATTGGGGAACAATGCGATGCCATACATGCCCAGCAAAGGAGGAATGATTGCCATAACAATTAGCAGAAGACCTCCGTAAATATGCCCACGGACCGCAGCTTTTTCGCTTTTGGCAGAAGCAGTGCGCTGGAAAGCAGTTTGGTCAAAGAGCGCGGCGAGAATAGTTGGGATTGTCAGGCTGACCAGCGTTTCGGCGCTAAAAGGAACAGGATCAAAATATGTGGCGGGCAGAGTTGCCTGAATAGCAGCAAATCCTCCATCAATAATCATGGAAATCAGCGCAAAAATCAGACCAGCTACAATTACGGCAACCTGGATAACAGAGGTCATGTAAGCGCCCCACAAACCAGAGATGGAAGCGTAAAACAGAACGACTAAAGCGGTAATAATTATGCTTAGATTGCCGTCAATTCCGAAGGCTTGGAAGATCGCTTTGCCCGCAAGAATTTGCCCTGCAAACATTGCAACATAGCTAAGTGGCGTTGAAATGCTGTAAATCAAACGGGTAGACTTGTCATTGTAGCGAGTTTTGAAATAATCCGACAGGGAAAGATATCTGTTGCGATAAAAAAACTTGGCAACTAACACACCGACTAACAACCATGAGATACCACAACCGATGCCGTACCATGCACCAGCTATTCCGTAGATGGCGCCGCTCTCTGCGCCACCTACTACAAAGCCGCTTCCAATGTGCGCGCCGACGGCTCCACCGATAATCATTATAGTTGTAGACTGCTTGGCCGCAGTAATGGAGTCGTTAAATGTTGCGGCAAACTTGCGACCATACAGACCAATACCTATCATTCCGGCGAGGTAAACCGCCATAACAATTATAATTAAAGTTTGCGTCGACTTAATGGTTCTCCCTTCGATCTATTTTGATTCCGTTGGTCGAGAGTCAGTGCAGATCGTCTAAATGGGGGAGTTCTTGGATTTCTTCTTTGCGTAAGGCGGCAAGTTTTTCTTCAAACAGGTCAACAAGTGCGCCCGGGGGATTGGAGCGAGCATAGTCCCACATTTCCTGATTTTCCTTGGTACCAGGCAACTCCATTCCAATATTGAAGGTTTCCTTTGCATAGGGGACGATATTCCGAATACCTTGCAGATCGTATGCCATATTGCATAGTTCCTTATGGATATTCAGGGTATATGGAGATAGCCGAAGCATGCGGCGAGCAAGTGTCATGGCGGTCTCGTCAAGCTGATCGACACTGACCACTCGATTAAACAGGCCCAAACGGAAGCCCTCTTTTGCGGTGATGGGATAACCCGTGAGCAATTTTTCCTTGGCAATATTCATGGGGATTTTCCAAAGATCAAACGGGACATAATCTGTGTAAGACATCCCTAATGCAAACTCTCCATTATCCATAACCGTATTGTCAGCAGCTACAATGCAGTCGAACATCATAGCCATGAAATAGCCGCCTCCCAACACACGCCCCTTGATTGCGCCGATAACGGGTTTTTTTGAGGTGTACAGTTTCATCCAGAGATCAATCTCTTCCTGAGTATTGTCACGGCGGTACTCCCATGTGACATCACAGGCATCATTGTTGTTCAGACTTGCATCGGGATCACCAACATCAAAGCCGCAACAGAAGTTTTCCCCCTTTGCCGAAATGATGATAACCCGAACAGATGGGTCAGCGATTGCTTTAGTCATTGCTGAATCCAACTCCAAAAAAAGTTTGCGGCTGATACGATTGCCCTGATTGGGACGGTTCATCCAAATTTTGGCAATACTGTCTACTTGCTCGTACAGGATAGCTTGTTCAGACATAAAAGCACTTCCTCTTCTATTTTTTCTGCGCACGAAATAGGTGTCCATCGATATTTGCGGTGTTTTTGCCAAACTATGTGCCCAGTAACTGCAGTTTAGCACAATAACTTGGCACCGCACAGCATCAAAAATATGACATTTGTCAACAAAAAAATGACACGAAAATGTGCAGAGAATGATATAATAGCCAAAAAACTTGAGGTTATCGAAGGCTTTTGCTCTTTCTGCAAAACAGCCTATAACAAGTATAAGCTGAGATAGAACATAGGAGGATGCCGATGAACATAAAACAGTGCGAAACTTTTTTGAGGTTAGTTGAGGAGGGCAGTATCTCAAAAGCAGCGCAAAAGATGTTTTTTTCTAAGCAGGGACTTAGCCGTGCTATTCAAAGTCTTGAAAACGAACTAGGTGTTCAACTGTTTTTACGAACATCTTCCGGCATTACACTTTCCCACGACGGAGAACGCATCTTGCCAGAAATGAAGCAAATCGTAGAGTCGTCCTATTCGATTTTGAAAAAATGTAATGTCACGGACTGTAATAAGTTAAATATTCTTTTCCCGTTTGGCTTTTTTCTCTGCATCCCGCAGAATCTAATCTTTGATTTCATTGAGAAAAGACCTGAATGCCAGTTTTGCTATGGCTGCTCTAATGATATGGAGATTGAAGAAATGCTGCTTGATGGCGATTATGACTTGGCATTCTGCAGCAATTCTAAGAAGAACGAAAATCTGAATTATATTCACCTTTTTCGCAACTACCGTTGTTTCCTGATTCCCAAAGACATGGTATCGCCCTCTAAGCGGTTTATTGAGGTTTCCGACTTGTCTGGAATCAAAATTGCCGTTTCTGCGCCGGAAACTTACAATGACTACGCATATCTGCAGACAAAATTTGCTGAGTATGGAAAGGTGCCTGATATTTTCCCCTGCCGTGAAGGGAGCACATTGGTTTCTTTTGCAGGTGAGAAGAGAGGAGCTTCTTTTTTAATCAGCTCGTTGTCTAAAAACTTGCCCCATCCAGATACCCGCTATATTTTTTTCGAAGATTACATCTCCTCTGCATATGACATCAACATAGCCACAAAACGCGGCAAGCAGCTGAGTCTGATGGCAATACAATTTATCAAGCACTGTCAGAACTATTGTCAGGACATCTTAAAGCAGCGCCCAAACTTTCCGATGGATTGATTGCTGCATATTGAAATCATGGATGTGGCGTGTAATTAAAGTGGGGAGCATTGATATGCGAATGGAACCATTTGTCAGTATTACATTGTATTTGCAATGGTATCGCAATCCTACTGCTATATTAACTTCATATTAGTGGAGACAATCAGGCAAGCCATTGGAATATCGAATATCTATCGTTCCTGCCGACTATCCATTTGCTGTTTTAGCAGTTCTTTCGGCACTCCATCTAGCAGTTTCTCCGCCCGCTTGTAACGGCCTTCCAGCACCGCAAGCTTTGCGCGCTGCTCGGCGCTTTTGCGGCGCTCAGCGGTCAGCTCATCCTTCAGAGTCTCGTTCTCCCTGTCGCTGCGCCGCTGCTGGTGCTGGGCAGCGTCCGCTGCCGCCTGCATCCGCTGGATCTCAGTCTGAAATGATTCCACCTGCGGCAAGAGCTGTTTGAGCGTTGCTATTGCCTCCTCGCGCTTCTTACCTGCGTTGAACACATTGATGTCGATCAACGTAGTTTCCAGCCTTTCCAGTTTGGCATCCATCGCCGTGACTTTCTTGTACCATTGCGGCGTCAGGTGCCTGCGCTTCGTTTCAACGGCAGGTGTGCCGCGCTCCAGCTCCGGCCACCGTTCCGCCATGCAGGCGTAAAAGTCGTCCTGCCAACGGATCATACTTTTCTTGTTGCCGAGAATTTCTTTTGCGGACAGCCGCTTGTCCTTCGTCAGCGGCACGAAGCACAGGTGCAGGTGCGGCGTCTTTTCGTCCATGTGTACCACGGCGGAAAAGATATTCTCCTCTCCCACACGCTCTTTGAGAAAGCCGAGCGCCCGCTCAAAATACTCCGGCATTTCTGATTCATGTGCTTTTGCAAACTCCGGGCTGGTCGTGATCAAAGTCTCCACAAATTTCACGCTGTCCCTGCGCACCCGGCAGCCCGCCATGCTGATACGGTGTCGGATCTCCTGCCCGTAGCTCCAATGCGGCGCGACTATGTGGTAGTTCTGCATGGTACGGTTTTTGTCGATATCCGGATTGCTGGCGTAAATCTCTTTTGTCCGTTCGTGGTGGGCGCTCAGCGCCTTGGACGCGCCGCCCTTGTGCTTGGCAAATCGTAAAATGGCATAAGCCATCGTTGTTCCTCCTTCGTCGTCGTTTGGGGACGAGGGAGCGGAAAATCCCCACCACGACTTTCTGAAAAAGTGCGCCCGTGAGGTGTCGATACCGACACCTCACATTCTTCTTTTTCGGTCCGGTCAAAATCACGGACTGGCTGCGGCCAGTCCGTGATTTCTCCCGTCCCCCGTCGTGATGGGTATAACACACTAGACTTTGTGCCAAAGTCGTGTGCCAGCCGTTCCCTCTGGACTCCCTTAAGCGGTCATTTCCCGCCGCCTGTCGACGCGGGAAATGACCTTGCCGGTGTACGGTATGTCCGATAATGTACGGTATTTTGAGGGGATACCCCCACTCCCATTTTTACCGTACATACCGTACATTACCGTACACCGTCCCACCGCAGCGAAAGGCTCTTGCCCTCTCTCGTGCGGTGGGCAACATAGCGAATGTCGTATTTCCGCAGCAGCGTATCCTGCTGCGCGTTCAGCGTCCGAGGCTGTGCGCTTATCTTTATGTAGGAGCAGCGCACCGTCTGCCGCGCCCATCAAGCCATTGGTGCCGGAGATGGTGTTGAACACGTCCTCCGCCCCCTCCTTGCGCGTGTGATGAACGACCAGCACGGTGACGCCGTAGGTGTCGGAAAACTCTTTCAAGCTTGCCAGCGTATCGTAGTCGGCGGCGTAGCTTCCGTTATCCGGCGTCCGGCTCCGCACCCGCTGTAACGTGTCAATAATGATAAGTACCGTGTCCGCGTGCTCGCTCCAAAAGTCGCTCAGCCGTTCCGTCAGGCCTTCGTCCAGTGTTTCGGAAAAGACGGAGAGGATCAGGTGCTCGCTGCCCTGCTCTGTCATCTGCGCTAGACGCTTCTGCAATCGCTCACAGGTATCCTCTAAGGCAAGATACAAAACCGTACCTTGCCGGGAAGAAAAGCCAAGGAAGGGCGCTCCCATGCTCACCTGATAGGCCATCTGCAATACGAGAAAGGACTTGCCGATTTTCGGTGCGCCGGCGAGGAGGTAAGTCCCCGCCGGCAGCAGTCCGTCGATGACCGCCGGGCGGACGCGAAAGCGTGTTTCCATCAGCTCCGGCATGGTCATGATCTGGATCTTTCCAAACCGCTTGTGCGTTTCCTCAATGTCTGTTATACTGTCTGTGCGTGCAAGCGCGGACGGCTGCTCCCCATCTGGTGCAACAGATGAAATCGGGGCAGTCGTTTCTTTTTCAGTTGCCATTCCCACCTCCCGTATTCTGCTCGATACAGTCGATGAGCTTGTCCTTCGGCACAAGCAGCCGCTTGCCGATGCGCAGCGTGGGAAAGGTCCCCGTGTTAAGGAGCTGGTATGCTCCTGCGCGGGAGATACTCAGCGCCTCCGCGGGCTGATTGGCATTCAGCACCGCAGGCAGATTTTCGTAGTTGTTGTTCATGTGTGACCTCCTCGAAAATGGAATTCCGGTATTACATCACCCTGGAACGAAAAGAATGCTTTGCACTATATGACAAGACGCTGGGAAGCCGCATGACCTATCTCGATCAAACGCAGGACCTCGGTCAATGTCTCATCGACCTTTATGATACGGACTTCTATGATGCCTACTGCGTATTGTCCGAGATCAATAAGCTGGTACAAACGGAGAAGAACGAGTCCGCATGGAGGAAGCTGCTGGAGCTGTCACTGCCGCTTTGCAAAGTGCATCCGTTCTTTGGGCTGCTCGCAAAGGAGCTGAGCGAGCTGGAATCGGCATACGCGCACGGTCAGGATGCTGACGCAGCGCTTGTCCTTTCATTTGCCAACGATTTTGAAGCCATCGTCAGCGATGCAAAGGCGCTGATCGAACGATGCCTGGACGACCGCTATCAGCCGGACTACTCCACGGCAGAGAGATACCGCGAGGCGCACTACGATGCGTTGCTCCGCTTCGACGATATGAGGTACGGCGAGCTTGCCACCGAGGAGGTCATGCTGGACGGTCCGGCGTATGACAGCGCCTACCATTACAGCGTGGAGCTGCTGCGCGAGCGTGGCATCAGGACAGCACTGCGCGAGGTGCTCTATCCCAACACCGTGCGAGACCTCTACAACTACCTGAAAGCCTATTGTCTCCGCCTGCCGCTCCCGATCCACAAGTGCAAAAACTGCGGCAGATACTTCGTTGTGACCGGCAACATCACGCAGGACTACTGCACACGGTTGATGGAAGGCTCGGAAAAGACCTGCCGCCAAATGGGAGCCGTCGTGCAATATCAGAGCAGGCAGATGAAGAATCCTGCCGCAAGGGAGTTTACGCGCTCCTACAAGGCACACAACGCCCGTGTGCGGTATGGAACGATGAGCAAGGCGGAGTTCACCGCATGGTCGAAGACGGCGCGGGAAAAGCGCGACGCCTGCATAGCAGGCAAGCTGTCCTTTGAGGACTTCGTGGCGTGGCTCGACAGCGACAAGCAGCGATAAAACAACGGACTGACTGGCCGTTTTATGATTTCAGAAGAAAAGGAGGAAACATTGGCAACACGAAAGACAAAAGGAGCCAAGGGCGGCGGCACGATCCGTCAGCGTCCTGATGGACGCTGGGAGGCACGCTATACCCTCGGCATTGATCCCGGAACGGGAAAGCAGATTCAAAAATCCGTCTACGGCAAAACGCAGAGGGAGGTGCGGCAAAAACTCACCGCGATCACCGCGGAGATCGACAATGGAACATACCAGAAGCCTTGCAAAATGACTGTGAATGAATGGCTTGATATTTGGCTGAAAGACTATCAGATCGGTGTCAAGGATTCCACAGCGTATCTCTACGAACGGCAGGCTAAGCTTTATCTGCGGCCTGCGCTCGGCAGTATTCCGCTTGAAACGCTAAAGGCTCACACGATTCAGCGCCTTTATAACTCGCTCTCGCAGGAACACGACGGACAACTCGCCCTAAGTGCTAAATCCATCAAGAATATTCACGGTGTGCTGCACAAAGCGCTCCAACAGGCCGTTCTTCTCAACTACATCCGCTACAATCCGACGACTGCGTGTGTTCTGCCCAAAATCGTCAAAAAAGAGATTCATCCGCTGACCGACCAACAGACCGCTCAGCTTTTGAATCTCTTGAAAGGCAGCAAGTATGAAATTCCGCTCACCGTCGATCTCTTCACCGGCTTGCGCGAAGGTGAGCTGCTCGGATTGATGTGGGATTGCGTGGATTTTGAAAAGGGTACGATTCTCGTCAATAAGCAGCTCCGCAGAAGCCAGCGAAAGGGCGGGACCTATTACTTCTCCCCACCGAAAAACAACAAGAGCCGCACCATCACACCCGCGCCGTATGTGATGAAGCTGCTGCAAGCACAGAAAGTGCAGCAGGCCAAACATCGTCTGATGGCAGGTCCGGCGTGGGAGGACAGCGGCTTGGTGTTCACCAATGAGTTTGGACGCTATGTCTCCTACCGTGCGATCTCCGACTGCTTCAAGCGTATCGTGAAACGCATCGGCCTTCCCGACGCAAGGATACACGACCTTCGCCATACTTACGCCGTGAACTGCATCCGCGCCGGTGATGACATCAAAACCGTGCAGAGCAATCTCGGTCATGCGACTGCCGCCTTTACCCTTGACGTCTACGGTCATTTCACAGACGATATGCACTCGGTCAGCGCGCAGCGTATGGAAGGCTTCATTACAAATGTTCTCAATTTATAAAGGGTACGATAAAGGGTAAAAGGCGTTTCAGGGCAGCAAAAAAGCCTTGAAACTCAGTAGTTTCAAGGCTTTTTTCGTGGTGCGCGGTACAGGACTCGAACCTGTGACCCCATGCACGTCAAGCATGTGCTCTACCAGCTGAGCTAACCGCGCGAACCGAACAGTGATATACTACTACACCCGCTATGCTTTGTCAACACTTTTTTACAAGAATCCAGTTATTCTTTTTCGCAGAGGGAGACTATTTACAGCATACGCTAAGCGGGCAGGAATGTAAAGAGGGGAAAATAGCAGAAATTGTCCCGCCTTTTTCAGTCATTTTTCTGAGTGCGCCTTTCTTGTCATTTCCCCCTGTTTTCTATATAATGTTTTTATATTATGTGTTGAGAGAATGAGGTGCTTTTTACGATGGGAACGATCGGTTTTGACAACGATAAATACCTTGCCATGCAGTCCGCGCACATCCGCGAGCGCATCGGCCAGTTCGGCGGCAAGCTGTACCTTGAATTCGGCGGCAAGCTGTTTGACGATTTTCACGCTGCGCGCGTGCTGCCCGGCTTCCAGCCCGACAGCAAGATCCGCATGCTCCAGCAGCTGCGCGACGATGCGGAGATCGTCATCGCGGTCAACGCGAACGACATTGAGAAAAACAAGGTGCGCGGCGACCTCGGCATCACCTACGATGACGACTGCCTGCGCCTGATCGATGCGTTCCGTTCGCTGGGGCTGTATGTCGGCGGCGTGTGCATCACGCAGTACGCCGGCCAGAGCGCGGCGGACGCCTTCATCAAGCGGCTCAACACGCTGGGCGTGCGCAACTACCGCCACTACCCCATCGCCGGCTACCCCTCCGACGTTGCCCACATCGTCAGCGACGAGGGCTTCGGCCGCAACGAATATATTGAAACGACGCATTCGCTCATCGTCATCACCGCCCCTGGCCCCGGCAGCGGCAAGATGGCCACCTGCCTGTCCCAGCTCTACCATGAGCACAAGCACGGTGTGAGCGCGGGCTACGCAAAGTTTGAGACCTTCCCCATCTGGAATCTGCCGCTCAAGCACCCCGTGAACCTCGCCTACGAGGCGGCGACCGCCGACCTTGACGACGTAAATATGATCGACCCCTTCCACCTCGAGGCTTACGGCGAAACGACCGTCAACTACAACCGCGACGTAGAGATCTTCCCCGTTCTGCGCGCGATCTTCGAGCGCATCTCCGGCAAGTGCCCCTACCAGTCTCCCACGGACATGGGCGTCAACATGGCGGGCAACTGCATCATCAACGACGAAGTCTGCCGTCAGGCTTCGCGCATGGAAATTCTGCGCCGCTACTATGCCGCGCAGGTCGACGTGGCGCGCGGCGTGGCAGACGCCTGCCAGCTCAGAAAGCTCGAGCTTGTGATGCAGCAGGCAGACGTGACGCCCGAGCTCTGCCCCGCCATCGCCGCGGCCAACCAGAAGGCCGAGGAGACCGATGCGCCCGCAGGTGCAATGATGCTGCCCGACGGCCGCGTTGTCACGGGCAAGACTTCTTCCCTGCTCGGCGCTTCGGCAGCGCTGCTATTGAACGCGCTCAAGGCCATGGCCGGCATTCGCAGCGACCTTGACCTCATCTCCAATCAGGTCATCGAACCGATCTCCGCGCTCAAGATCCAGTCGCTCGGCCATCACAACCCGCGTCTGCACTCCGACGAGGTACTCATCGCGTTGGCGATCTCAGGGCTGACGAACCCGCTGGCAGACATGGCCCGTGATCAGCTCGGCAGCCTGCGCGGCTGCGACGCGCACTTCTCCGTCATCATCTCGGAGGAGGACATCAAGCTTTACAAGCGCCTCGGCATTCACGTCAGCTGCGAGCCGAAGTATGAGTCCAAGCGCCTGTACCACAAATAATTTCTAAGGATTCCCTACCATGCACAACAAAAACTCTCTCCCCTACGCCGTCGTCTGCGGCGGCGCAAATATCGACATCGGCGCTCATTCCTTCGCTCCCCTGCGCGACCGGGATTCCAATCCCGGACGTGTCGAGCTGAGTCTCGGCGGCGTGGGGCGCAACATCGCGCACAACATGCGCCTGCTCGGCGTGCCAACCTATCTTCTCACCGCCTTAGGCGGCGACTCACGCGCTTTGCAGATCGAGCAGAGCTGCCGAGAACTCGGCATCGACCTTTCTCACGCCCTGCGCGTACCCGACGGGCGCACCTCGACCTACGTTTTCGTCGGCGACAGCGACGGCGATATGGCCATCGCCGTGTCCGACATGGAGATCTGCGAAAAGCTGACGCCGGACTATTTCGCGTCCCAACTCGACCTGCTCAACGGCGCGGCCGCTGTGGTCATCGACGCAAATCTGCCGCGAGGATCCATCGCGTACCTGACCGAGCACTGCACCGCGCCCATTTTCATCGACCCCGTCTCTACCGTCAAGGCAGAAAAGCTCCGGGGGCTTCTTGCCCGCGTGCACACGCTCAAGCCCAACCGCATCGAAGCAGAGCTGCTCTCCGGTGTGCAGATCACAGACGGCGAGAGCCTGCGTCAGGCCGCGCAGGCGCTGCTTGACCAGGGCGTGGGGCGCGTGTTCCTCTCCCTCGGCGGCGACGGTGTGCTCGCCGCACAGCGCGGCGAAGTGCATGCAGCGCCCATCTGCAAAGCGGAGATGCGCAACGCCACCGGCGCGGGCGACGCGATGATGGCGTCACTCGTCTGGTCGTTCCTCTCCGGCAGGACGCTCGCGGAAAGCGCCGCCGCCGGCACGGCAGCAGCCGCCCTCGCAGTGGAGAGCGAAGAGACCATCAACCCCGCCATGAGCGCCGAAGCCGTGGAGCGGCGCATGGCGCGCTGATCTTCCGCCCCCTTATAAAGCAGCAAAAAAGAACCGTCCGATCGGACGGTTCTTTTTTCTTACTTTTCGATGAGATAGCTTCCGCTGTCCGTCGCCTCTCCCACAATGGGGACAAATTCGACATCGTAGGCCTTCATCGCCTCCGTGACGCTTTCAAGCTGCTCCGCCGTCACCTTTACATACACGCGGTCGAACGTCTCCGCAAGCTCGCTCATCACGATGCCGGACTTCTCTTCGCTGCCCGCAAGCACAATGTCTGCGTCCACGCTGACGGAGAGCTTTCCCTTGTAGCCCGCCTGCTCCAGCGCGGCATGGAGATCGTCCGAAAGCAGCATCAGCGCTTCCTGCTGCGTCATCGTGCGCTCGTCTGTCTTGATGCGGCTCAGCCGTCCCTCGCGCGGATAGTGGAAATCGTCGAGCAGCAGCTCGTCAAAGCCCATCTGTGCGCATTCCGTGACGAGATCGGTCACATACTGCCGCGCCGCCTGCTTTTCGGGTGCGAGCCAGTGGGTGCTGTTCGTATCGTACCAGACGAATCCCGTCAGCTGGCAAACGGCGGCGTCCATCATGTGCTTGTAGGCATACAGGCTGTCGTGGAGCGTGCTGATGCGCCCGATCGTGTAATAGTCCGAGTCCACCAGACCCGCAATGGCGCTGCGCGAGGCGCTGCCGCCGCTCACCGCGCCGCAGTCGATCGCACCGGGCACCTTGGACTCGTAATAGATCTTGCCGCTTGCGTCCTTGAGCTCGACAGCCACAGCGTTCACGTCCTTGTCAAGGCCGTCCAGCGCCGTCTGCCACTCGCCGCCGAGCGCCGAAGCGTCCAACTCGACCGCGTGGGTATCCTTGATGGCGGGCTTTTCCACAATGATCTCAAGGTCGTCCTGCTTTTCCCCGTCGCCGCTATCGCTATTGTCTGCCGTGTCGTCCTGCGCTGTCTTTTTCGCCCACGGGAGCTCAAAGCGAACAGAGCCGTCCGCCTCATAAACCATATAGCGCTGCGCAAACAAAAAGCCACATGCCAGCAGCAAAACGACCACCAGCAGCACCGCCAGCACACCTCTGCCGCGCCTGCGCCCGTGATAGCCGGCATAGCCCTTCGTTCCGCTCGTTTTTCTTGCCATTGTCCGCTTTCGCCTCCTTTTTTCCGTACCCCAATGTTACCTTCTGCAAAGCAAAAAATCAACAAAAACCTCTCGGTTTTTGTTGATTTCCCGCATTTTGTATGGCTTCAGCCCTGAATGCCGTCGAGCAGCGCAACGCGGCGGGCATGGCGGCCGCCCTCAAACGCGGTGGAGAGGAAGGTCTCGACCATGGCCGAAGCCAGCTTGGGACCCGTGAAGCCCGCGCCGATGGCCATCATGTTGGCGTTGTTGTGCTGGCGGCAGAGCTGCGCTTCAAGCGTATCGGCGCAGTGCGCGCAGCGGATGCCGTTCACCTTGTTCGCCGCGATGGAGATGCCGATACCGGTCGTGCAGACGACGATGCCGTACTCGCACTCCCCGCTTGCCACGGCACGCGCGGCAGCCTCGCCGAAGATGGGATAGTCGCAGCTCTCGGTGGAGTAGGTGCCGCAGTCCTTGACCTCGTGGCCCAGCCCCTCCAGCTGCTTTTTGATGTCTTCCTTCATGGCGTATCCGCCGTGGTCACAGCCCAATGCGATCTTCATAATTTTTCTCCTTTTATCGGTCAGATTTTGTGAAAAACCGGTTTTTTCTTTTCAAACGTACACACATAGCCGAACCCGCAGCTCTTCAAAAGCTCCTGCGTTTCCCGCGCGTGCGTGCCGACAAATTCCGGTGTGTGCGCGTCGGTGCCGATGGTGATGATCTCGCCGCCAAGCTCGCGGTAGAGCTTCAGCCACTTCCCGTCCGGCAGCGGCGTGTTGCCGCGGTTCACGTTGCACTCGATGCCGCAGCCGTTTTCGATGAGCGCGCGGAACACCTGCGCGACCTCATCTTCAAAGCCGTCGAAGCTCATGTGCATCCCGTGGTTCTCGTTCATATAGCGCAGCGGCAGCGTCAGGTGCCCCAGCACGGAGAATTTGCCCCACTTTGCCGTTTGCAGCACAAGCGTGAGATAGTCGGCGATCTGTTCTCTCGCCTCCTGCTCGGTGCAGCCGGGCATGAAGTAGAGATCGTCCCAGTCGTACTTTTCCGAGAGCTGATGCTGCGAGCCGATGACAAAATCCAGCTCCTCAAGGCGTGCAAGCAGCTCGTCGGCGTAGGCAAAGTCGCGCATCGCCTCGCCGAGCTCGATGCCGCGGCGCACGACGATCTTTCCCTCCGCTATCCGGTCGGCGCGCGCAAAGGTCTCCGCACGCGCGGAAAAGTCGTGCTCCCAGTGCGTATATTCTCGCGGGCGATAGAGATCCACATGATCGGTCAGGCACATCTCCTGAAGGCCCTGCGCGATGCCCGCGCGCACCATGTCCTCCACCGGCGTTTTCGAGTCGAACGAAAGCGCACAGTGGGTATGATAATCCGATAAATACATCTTTTACCCTTTACAGCTTGAACTTTCCGAAAAAGCCCTTGTGCTCTTCATAATTCTTCTCGCCGAGCAGCTCGCTGAACTTCCTGAGCGCTTCCTTCTGCTCGCGGTTGAGGTTGCGCGGCGTTTCGATGTTCACGGTAACATACTGGTCGCCGCGGCCGCGGCCGTTGAGACCGGGAATGCCCTTGCCCTTCAAGCGGAAGGTCGTGCCGCTCTGCGTCCCCTCGGGGATCGTGTACTTCACCTTGCCGTCGATCGTCGGGATCTCCAGCTCTCCGCCAAGCACCGCCTGCGTAAAGGTGATGGGCGCCTCGCAGAGGACGCTCGTCCCCTCACGGCGGAAGATCTCATGTGGCCGCACGGCAACAACGATCAGAAGATCGCCCGCCGGGCCGCCGTTCTTGCCCGCGTTGCCCTGCGCACGCAGGGAAATGGTCTGCCCGTTGTCGATGCCCGCAGGAATGCTGACCTTGATGGTCTTGCGGTGGCGGATCATGCCCTTGCCGCCGCACTTGGGGCAGGGCTGATGAATGATCTTACCCTTGCCGCCGCAGCGCTGGCAGGGAGCCGAGGTGGACATGAAGCCCAGCGGCGTCTGGCGGCGCTGCTGAACCACGCCGCTGCCGCGGCAATCCGGGCAAACCTCGGCGGTCGTGCCCTTGGCGCAGCCCGAACCGTGGCAGTCCGGGCACTGCTCGATGCGGTCGATGCTGACCTCCTTCTCGCAGCCGAAGGCCGCCTCTTCAAAGCTGATGTTCACGCTCGTGCGCAAGCTCTCGCCGCGCTGCGGCGCATTGGGGTTTGCCCGCGCGCCGCCGAAGCCCCCGCCGAAAAAGCTGCCGAAGATATCGCCGAGGTCACCGAAGTCGAACCCGCCCGCGCCGTAAGCGCCGCCGCCGGCGCCTGCGCCGTAATTCGGGTCGACGCCCGCAAAGCCGAACTGGTCATAGCGCGCCTTCTTGTCGGGGTCGCTCAAAACCTCGTTCGCCTCGTTGATCTCCTTGAACTTCTCCTCGGCTTCCTTGTCGCCGGGATTCATGTCAGGGTGATACTTGCGCGCGAGCTTTTTGTATGCTTTTTTGATCTCTTCTTCCGAAGCGCCCTTGGAAACGCCGAGCACCTCGTAATAGTCTCTTTTATTTTCAGCCATAGACTACGCTCCTAAAAACGCCGCAATCGGGGGCAGTATAAACTGTCCCCGCTGCGTCGAATGGTTTTTCTTACTTCTTGTTGTCGTCGTCATCCACGACCTTGTAGTCAGCATCATAATACTGCTGACCGTTCGGGCCGGTCTGCGCGCCGCCGTTCTGGCCGCCCATGTCAGGACCGGCCTGCGCGCCGCCCTGCGGATTGGCCTGCTGATAGAGCTTCTCGCTCATCTGGTAGAACATCTGCGTGAGCTCCTCGGTGGCGCTCTTGATGGCGTCGGTATCGTCGCCCTTGAGGACTTCCTTCAGCTTGTCGATACCGCTCTGGACCTTGGCCTTCTCGTCCGCGGGGATCTTGTCGCCCACTTCGCCGAGGGTCTTCTCGCTCTGGTAGACCATCTGGTCGGCCTGGTTGCGGACTTCGACCTTTTCCTTGATCTTGGCGTCCTCAGCGGCGTACTGCTCGGCGTCCTTGACAGCCTTTTCAATATCCTCCTTGCTCATGTTGGAGGAAGAGGTGATGGTGATGTGCTGCTCGGTGCCGGTGCCGAGATCCTTCGCGCTGACGTTCACGATGCCGTTGGCGTCGATGTCGAAGGTGACCTCGATCTGAGGCACGCCGCGGCGGGCCGGCGCAATGCCGTCGAGGTGGAAGCGGCCGAGGCTCTTGTTGGCAGCGGCCATCTCGCGCTCGCCCTGCAGAACGTTGACCTCAACGCTCGTCTGGTTGTCGGCGGCGGTGGAGAAGATCTGGCTCTTCTTGACGGGAATGGTGGTGTTGCGGTCGATGAGCTTGGTGCAAACGCCGCCCATGGTCTCAATGCCCAGGGACAGCGGGGTGACGTCGAGCAGCAGCAGGCCCTTGACGTCGCCGGTCAGCACGCCCGCCTGGAGCGCTGCGCCCATGGCGACGCACTCATCGGGGTTGATGCCCTTGAAGCCTTCCTTGCCGGTGAGCTTCTTGACCATTTCCTGCACGGCGGGGATACGGCTGGAGCCGCCGACCATGAGGACCTTGTGAATGTCGTTGCCGGTGAGGCCCGCGTCGCTCAGCGCCTGACGGACAGGGCCTGCGGTGGCCTCGACGAGGTGCGCGGTCAGCTCGTTGAACTTAGCGCGCGTAAGGGTCAGGTCGAGATGCTTCGGGCCGGTGGCGTCGGCGGTGATATACGGGAGGTTGATGTTGGTGGAGGTCACGCCGGAAAGCTCGATCTTGGCCTTCTCGGCAGCTTCCTTCAGGCGCTGCATGGCGACCTTGTCGCCGGAGAGATCCACGCCGTCGGTGCGCTTGAACTCGCTGACCATCCACTTCATGATGCACTCATCGAAGTCGTCGCCGCCGAGGCGGTTGTTACCGGCCGTAGCGAGCACTTCAATGACGCCGTCGTCAATGTCGAGAATGGACACATCGAACGTACCGCCGCCGAGGTCGTAGACCATGACCTTCTGGCTCTGCTCCTTGTCGACGCCGTAGGCAAGCGCCGCAGCCGTCGGCTCGTTGATAATACGCTTGACATCGAGGCCGGCGATCTTACCGGCGTCCTTGGTCGCCTGACGCTGCGCGTCGGTGAAGTAAGCGGGAACGGTGATAACAGCCTCGCTGACGCTTCCGCCGAGGTAGGCTTCGGCGTCCGCCTTGAGCTTCTGCAGGATCATCGCGCTGATCTCCTGCGGGGTGTACTTCTTGCCGTCGATCTCGACTTTATAGTCGCTGCCCATCTCGCGCTTGATCGAAGAGATCGTGCGGTCGGGGTTGGTGATGGCCTGACGCTTTGCGACCTGACCGACCATGCGCTCGCCGGTCTTACTGAACGCGACGACGGACGGGGTGGTGCGGTTGCCTTCGGCGTTGGGGATAACGACGGCTTCGCCGCCCTCCATCACAGCCACACAAGAGTTGGTCGTACCAAGATCGATACCAATAACTTTAGACATAATGTTGTCCTCCTAAGATCTATCTTAATTTTTTTGTTAACGAAATAAATTTATCATTTCGCGCTTCCGCGCGGAATTTGCACTTTAATTGGCCACTTTTACAATGGCAAATCGCAGCACCTTATCGCCCAGCGTAAAGCCCTGCTGCAAAACCTCCACCACGGTGTTTTCCCCGTAGCTTTCGTCCTCAATGTGCATGACGGCGTTGTGCTTTTCGGGATCAAAGGGCTGCCCCACGGCGTCCATTGTTTCAACGCCCAGCTTCTTGAGGCTCTCCTTGAACTGGTTGAACACCATCTCAAGGCCCTTGCGGTGGGGCGATTCCTCGTCGCCGTACTGGGCAAGGCCACGCTCTAAGTTATCGTAAACGCCCAGCAGCGCCTTGACCGTGTCGATCTTCGCGTCGGTGTAAAGACTTTCCTTCTCCTTGGCGGTGCGCTTGCGGTAGTTGTCATATTCGGCGGCAAGGCGCAGGTATTTGTCCTGCTCGGCGGCGAGCGCCTTGGCAAGGCCTTCCATCTTCTCCATCTGCTCGCGCGTGACGGTGAAGATCTCCTGCTCCTCGGGGACTTCCGCGGTTTCCTCCTGCGGCGTCTCCGGCGTCTGGTTCACGTCCTTTTCCGGCGTGTTCTCCGCCGCGTTCTGCTTGTCGTTCTTAGCCATTTCTTACTCCTTATCTTCTTCCTTGGGCGGAAGCTCGTTCTTGCCGAACATCCGCGTCAGGCTGTCTGCAAAATAACTCAGCCGCGCCGTCACTGTGGCGTAGTCCATTCTCGTCGGACCCACCACGCCGACAAGGCCGCGCATTCCGTCGCCGATATCGTAGCTGGCGACGACCACGCTCGTTTCCTTGAGCGCCTCGTTCACGTTTTCCGGGCCGATCAGAATTTTGAGCGGCGCGCCGTCGTCCGGCACGGGAAGCTCTTCCTTGTTGTCGACCAGGAAGGTCACAAGCTCGTGCGCCTTGTCTACGTCGCGGTACTCGGGCATCTTGAGGATCTGGCTCGCGCCCGCGGTCTCTACGCTGCGCTGCGCGCTCTGCTCGAGCATGCTGATCGCATACTCGACCGCCTTGGATACCACGAGAAACAGCTCCGGGGAAAGCTGCTCGGACAGGCTCATCAGCCTTGCGCTCATCTCGTCGGGCCCGCAGGCGGTGAAGTGGGCGTTCAAAAGCTCCTTGACGTCCGCAAGCCGCTGGGCATCAAACGGAAGATCCGAATGCTGGAGCTGGCTCTTCACGCGGTTGTCCTCGCCCATCATCACGACGATGAAGCTCTGCGCGTCCACGGCGATGAGCTCGAAGCGCTTGACGCTTGCCTCGCGCCGCCCGCCCGTCACGCTGTAAACGGGGTAATTGACAATGGAGGACACCATCTGCCCCGCCCGCGCGATCACACTATCCGTGCCGCCGAGCTTACTTTTGAGCTGCTCGTTGATCTCCTCCGCTTCTGCTTCGGAAACCTCGCGCTTTTCCATCAGTTCGTTGACGTACAGCCGGTAGCCCTTCGGGGAAGGGACTCTTCCGGCGGAGGTGTGCGGCTGCTCAAGGTAGCCCATTTCGACCAGATCCGCAAGCTCGTTGCGGATGGTCGCGGAGCTCACCGAACCGCCCATCTCCTCAGCCAGCGCCTTGGAGCCGACCGGCTCGGCCGCGGCGATGTAATCTTCGACCACGCGCTTGAGAATTTGCTTTTTGCGCTCCGTCAGATCCATACGCCGCGCTCCTTTCTCAGTTTTAGCACTCCTTTCCACCGAGTGCTAAACGCAGTGTACCACCGAGGTTTCCCGTTGTCAATAGTCCCCAGTGTAAACAGTTTGTGAACTACTCAAAAGCCGGGCGGCCTGCCGCTTCGGGACACAAAAAAAGAAGAGGAACGCCGGAGCGTTCCTCTTCTTTTTTGCGTTTTTACTCCGCCTTGGGCGCCTCCGCAGCGCTTGCTTCGGCAGCTGCCTTGGCGGCAGCGGCCTTGCGCTCGGCGGCAGCCTTCTGCGCGGCCTTGAACTTTTCCTTCTCCTCGGGAGTCGGGACGGGCTCGATGGCATTGCGCGGGCAGGCCTTGGCGCACATGGTGCAGTTTCTGCACTTGTCGTAGTCGACGACGGCCACGTTGTTGATGACGTGGATGGCGTCGAACTTACAGGTCTTTTCGCACAGGCCGCAGCCGATGCAGGAGTTGGCGCACACCTTCGTGACGGCGGGGCCTCTCTCCTTATTCGCGCAGTTGACGAAGACCTTCTGCTTGTAGGGCACCTCGACGATCAGCTTGCGCGGGCAAACCTCGCGGCAGGCGCCGCAGTCGGTGCACTTTTCCTTGTCGACCTCGGCAACGCCCTTTTCGTTGATGTGGATGGCGTCGAACTGGCAGGCGGCCACGCAGGTGCCGTAGCCAAGGCAGCCGAAGGCACAGGCGGTGGGGCCGCCGGCGACCTTCGTCGCGGCCACACAATCGTGAAGACCGACATACTCAAAGCTCTTCACAGCGGCCTCGCCGCCGTTGCAGGTCACGTGAGCGACCATCTTTTCGCCGCTGGGGGCTTCCATGCCCATGATGGCGGCGATCTTCGCAGCGCCCTCCGCGCCGGCGGGCGCGCAGGCGTTGACGGGAGCCTTGCCAGCCAGAATGGCCTCGGCGCAGCCCGCGCAGCCGGGATAACCGCAGCCGCCGCAGTTCGCACCCGCAAGGCACTCCTGGATCTTGGGCAGGCGCTCGTCGACCTCGACCTCAAAGGCCTTGGCCGCAACAGACAGGACGAGGCCGAACACAACGGCGATCACGCCCAGCACGAGAACAGCAAAAATTACATTCATCATTTCTTCGTTTCCTCCTTACATGGGCCACACCTGCAGGCCGGAGAAGCCCATGAAGGCAAGGGCGATGAGGCCTGCGGTAATGAGCGCGATGGGGAAGCCTTCAAATGCCTTGGGATAGTCGGCAAACTCCAGACGCTCGCGCACCGTGGAGAAGAGGTAGATCGCCAGCAGGAAGCCAAGGCCGCCGGTGATGCCGTAAACCACGGACCCGATGAAGTTGTAGTCGTTCTGCACGTTGAGCAGCACCACGCCGAGCACGGCGCAGTTGGTGGTGATCAGCGGCAGGTACACGCCGAGCGCGGTGTAGAGCGTCGGCATGGACTTTTTGAGGAACATTTCGATGAACTGCACAAGGCTCGCCACCACGAGAATGAAGGCGACGGTCTGCATGTAGTCAAGCCCCAGCGCAACGAGGAGCTTGTTCACGCCGAAGCAGAACGCCGAGGCAAGGCCCATGACGAACGTAACGGCGAGACCCATACCGACGGCCGTGTCGCTCTTTTTCGACACGCCGAGGAACGGGCAGATACCCAGGAACTGCGAGAAGATGAAGTTATTCGTCAAAATCGCGCCGAGGGAAATAGCAAGAAGTTTCGTGACACTCATTTATTTGCCCTCCGTTTCGTTTGCTTTTGCCTTTTTCTTCTCACTTCTGGCGAGCGCCCACTGCATGATGGCGATCAGCGTGCCGAGGCACAGGAAGCCTCCGACGGGCAGCGTGAGCATACCGGCAGGAACATAGGAAGAAGGCATGATCCGGATGCCGAGCAGCGTGCCCGCGCCCAAGAGCTCGCGGAACGCGCTCAGGATCAGCAGCACCACCGTGTAGCCGATGCCCTGGCAGATGCCGTCCACCGCGGAGGCGGCAACGGAGTTCTTGCTGGCAAAGGCCTCGGCGCGGCCGAGGATGATGCAGTTGACGACGATCAGCGGGATGAACACGCCAAGGCTCTCGGCGATGTCAGGGAAAAACGCCTGCAGGCACAGATCAACGATCGTAACGAAGCCCGCGATGACGACGATGTAGCACGCGATACGCACTTCATTAGGAATGATTTTGCGCAGAAGGGAAATAAAGATGTTGGAAAGCGTCAGGATGATGAGAACGGAGATGCCCATGCCAAAGCCGTTTGCAACGCTCGTGGTGATGGCCATGGTGGAGCACATACCGAGCACCTGCACCAGAACGGGGTTTTGGTAGATCAGACCGTCTTTGAGCTGTTTGTTGAAATTCATAGATCGTTCCCCCTTTCTCAGTTCATGGCCTCGGCGGCAGCCAGAGCGGCATTGACGCCCTTGGTCACGCCCTTGGTGGAGACCGTCGCGCCGGTGACGGCGTCGATGTTCTGCTTGACGACGAGCGTGCCCGCGCCGGACTTGCCGACGAACTGATCGAGCGCGCCGGTGCCGGCGGAGGTCGCTTCATTGTCGATGACCTTGGAGCCGATGCCCGCGGTCTCGGAAGCCTTGACGATGGAAACGCCGGTGACGGCGAGGTCGGCGTCCACGCCGACGATCATCTCGATGTTGCCCTGAGAACCGCTTGCGGTGACCTTGAAGGCATAGCCCGCATTCTCGCCGCCGACGAGGATCTCATACATTTCGCTCAGCTTGCCGCCCTGGGCGTTGGCCGCGTCGATGACCGCCTGCGGGATCTCCTCGACGGGCGGGAACTCGCAGTCGGCCGCGGAGACGACCTTGGCGAGCGCTTCCTCGGTCTTCTGCTTGTTGATGGCCGCGATCTTGTCCGCGGTCAGCATGTTGGTCAGGCCCAGCAGCAGCGCGACGACCAGAGAGATCGCCGTCAGGGTACCTGCTACCTTGAAAATGAATTTACCTTCGATCTTCATTTCTTTGCCGCCTCCTTTGCCGCTTTCTTGTCCACGCCGAAGCGGGTTGGCTTGGTGTACTTGTCAATGATCCATGTGCAGCAGTTCATCACAAGGATGGAGTAGCAAACGCCCTCGGGATAGGATCCGAAGTAGCGGATGAACACCGTGATGAGACCGCAGCCGATGCCGAAGATCAGCTGACCCTTCTTCGTCACGGGAGAGGTGACATAGTCGGTCGCCATGAAGAACGCGCCGAGGAACAGGCCGCCGCCGAGCACGTTGTAGAGCATCCACGTCAGCGCGTCGTTGCCCTGGGGGAAGAGGAAGGTGAGGATCGCCACGGTGCCGATATAGGCCACGGGGATCTGCCAGGAGATGACCTTGCGGAAGATGAGGTACAGTCCGCCGATGAGCAGCATCATCGCGGAGATCTCGCCCATGGAGCCGCCGATCTTGCCGATGAACATGTCAGACAGGCTGTACTGCGCGGTCAGCGCCTCAAACTCGCCGCCCTTCATCATGGCAAGCGGGGTCGCAGCGGTCACCACGTCGGCGCCGCCGAAGAGCGCAGCCTTGGTGCTCGGGTCGATCCAGCTCGTCATCTGGCTGGTGTAGCACGCGACGAGCGCGGCACGGCCGGCGAGCGCAGGGTTCAGGAAGTTCTTGCCGAGGCCGCCGTAAAGCTGCTTGACGACAAAAATCGCAAAGAAGTTGCCGACGACCAGCATCCAGTACGGAAGCGTCACGGGGCTGACGAACGCCAGCAGCATACCGGTGACGGCAGCGGAGAGGTCGCCGACCGTCTGCGTCTTGTGCAGAAGCTTGCGGTAGAGCCACTCAAAGAACATGGCGGACGCCATGGAGACGACGACTGCGATCAGCGCGCGGAACCCGAAGCGGATCACGCTCATCAGCAGCGCGGGGCAGAGCGCGATGACCACGTCGAGCATGATCGAGCGCGTATCTTCATTGTTGCGGATATGGGGGTTGGAGGAAGCGATGAGCTTCAGACCCTTATAATCATTCAGCATCTCTTAAGCCTCCTTCTTTGCTTCTTCGGCAGCCTTGGCAGCCTCTGCCGCGGCCTTGGCCTTGGCGGCGGCTTCCTTGACCTTCTGCTTGCCGACCTTGAACGAATGCGTCAGGTGCAGTCTGCCGGGGCAGATGTAAGAGCACGCGCCGCACTCGATGCAGTCCATCACGTGGGCAGCCTCGAGATCCTCGATGCGGTTCTTCTGCACATATAAATAAAGGTACAGGGGCTCAAGGTGCATGGGGCAGGCCTCGACGCAGCGGCCGCAGCGAATGCAGGTCGGGTCGGCGGAGACCTTGTTCTCGTTGCCCGCAAACGCCAGCACCGCGCCCGTACCCTTGGCAACGGGGAAGTCGGCAGACGCCTGCGCCATACCCATCATCGGGCCGCCGGCGATGAGCTTGAATGTCTCGTCCTTCAGACCGCCGCAGGCATCGAAGAGGAGGGAGACCGGCGTGCCGATCGGGCACTCTAAGTTCTTCGGCTCCACAACGCCGCTGCCGGACACGGTAACGACCTTGCGCACCACGGGCATGCCGTCCTTGATGGCATGGTAGATGGCGATGGTGGTGTTGATGTTGAACACGGCGCAGCCGATGTTCGCGGGAAGACCTCCCGGGGGCACCTGCTTGCCGGTGATGGCCTGGCAGAGCTGCTTTTCGCCGCCCTGCGGGTAACGGCAGCGCAGCGATTCGACCACGACCGGAGCCTTCTGCTCGGCGATGACCTTGTTGAGGGCTTCGATGCCGTTTTTCTTGTTGTCCTCCACGCCGATGACGACCTTGTTCACGCCGAACATCTTGGCGAGGTAGCAGCAGCCGCCGATGATCTCAGCGGGACGCTCGAGCATCGCGCGATGGTCGCCGGTGATGTAGGGCTCGCACTCTGCGCCGTTGATGATCACCGTGTCGACCTTGCCGATACCGCCGGAGATCTTAACGTGGGTCGGGAACGTTGCGCCGCCCATACCGACGATACCGGCCTGCTTGACCATTTCGACCATTTCCTCAACGCTCAGCGCGTCGGGGTCGGCGGGGGCTTTCACCTCTTCGCTCAGCTCGTCTTTAAAGTCATTGTCGATCACAACGGACATGACCTTGCCGCCCATGGAATAGGGACGGGGCTCCACCGCGGCAACCGTACCGGATACGCTTGCGTGAATGGGAGCGCCGAGACCTTTGAATTCGCCGATCTTCTGTCCGAGCTTGACATAGTCGCCCTTGGAGACCGTCGGGGTGCAGGGTGCGCCGAAGTGCATCGACATGGGGATCACCACCTGAGCAGGTGCTTGGAGCTGCTCGATGGCCTTTTCATTGGTAGCAGCCTTCATATCATTGGGATGAACGCCGCCAAAGAAAGCTTGTGCCATAGTCTTCACCTCATCTTTATACTGCCAGAACAGTGGAAACACTGCTCCATAATCGGACTGATTATACAACCATTCCTTTCCGTTGTCCAGAAAATATTCTGCCCCGGCAGCATTTTCCTCTATATTTTATCAGGTTTCGCCATTATTTTCAGGCAAAAACGGCGTTTTGCCATACACTTTTCCCCTGTGCGCAACTTACCGGTGACAGATCCCATCTCCCGCTCCTTGACGGGCTTCCCCGCCGATGCTATAATAAAATATTATTTTTTTCCATTCTTTTCCCGCATGTTTAACACTTGCCCGTCCGCTTTTTTTGCGGACAAGAAAGGAGCTCCCCTATGCCTCTCCAGCTCGACTCCCGCGCGATCAAGGCCGAAGCGCGCTCGCTTCTGCACACCGGCGAGGTCAATCCCTTCAAGCTGACGCTGTTCTACCTTCTTATCTCCCTCGTGCTCGATACGGTCAATGCCGGCGTAAGCTACGCCATCGAGTCGGTCGGCGGCTTCACGGTGCTTTCGTTCAGCTTTGTGAGCATTCTGATCGGTCTTGTCTCGCTCGTTCTGAACGCGGGCTACTTTTGCTACTGCTTCGGCATCCTGCGCCGCGAGCAAATGCCGTATGATAGCCTGTTCGACGCGTTCCCCTTCGCCGGAAAGGTCATTCTCCTGTCCATCGTCGAGGGTATCTTCATCTTTCTCTGGTCGATGCTTTTCGTCATTCCCGGCATTGTCGCGGCCTACCGCTACTCGTTTGCCATACTGAACCTGTGCGAAAACCCGGATCTTGGCGTGATGGAGGCGCTTGATTTAAGCAAGCGGCAGACGAACGGCTACAAGATGCAGCTCTTTCTTCTCCAGCTCAGCTTCATCGGCTATCAGCTCGCCGCCGTGCTCATCGCCGTACTCTATGAATATGCCATCATCAGCTTTCTCCCCGATTCGCTGCCCGGCGTCCTGCTCGGCACGCTGATCTACTCTGTGCTCGCCGCCGGTGTGGGCGTTTACCTGACGCCGTATCTGAATCTTTCCATCTGCCGCTTCTATCTGCTTGCCACCGGCAATCAGGCAGGCGGCGCCGAACCGCCCCACACTGACCCGTGGGATACGCAGTTCTGACAAATCCGAAAAAGAGGGATCCCTCCTTGCGGGGGATCCCTCTTTCCTGTTCTCTTATTTCAGCACGTACACGGTCTTGATGCCGAGCAGCGCGCAAAGCTCGGTCTTTTCGGCAATGTCCGTTTCGCTCTCGTACCAGACAACGGTCGTCGAGCCGTCCTTCTCCTTGTAAATGAGATAGGAACTGTCGAAGCGGCCGGAGCGCGCCTTCTGCACATCGCTGCTGCTCAAATAGGCGCTCAGTTCCTCCTGTGAAAGCGTGCGCAGCTCACCCGCCTTGCCGCCTTTCACCGTCTGCGCCGCGGGAACGGCGTTGATGGTCACGCTGCCGCCCCTGCCCGCCTTGACCGCCGCATCGTAGACCTGCTCCACCGCCGCGCGCGGAGAAAGCGGCACCGCGCCGCTCGTACCCGTCAGGCTCTCGGCCAGCACCGCGCCGGCGGGCGCGGCAGATACCGCCGTCACACCGACTTTCGTCTTGAGCCCCTGATAGGCGCGCAGCAGCACTGCCGCGGCCTGCTCGCGCGTCGTGTCGCTCTTCGGGGCAAAGGTCACCGCATTCATGCCCGTCACAAGTCCCATGCGCCAGGCGAGCGTAATGTAGCCGGGATTGGTCGTCACATCGGTGAACGGGCACTCGTCCTGCACCGTTCCGGAGAGCGTGCTGTAGCCCAGCGCGCGCACAGTCATCGCGGCCATCTCTTCGCGCGTGATGGGGTCGTTCGGTCGGCAGGTCGTGCTGTGGCCGGAGAACACGTCGTGCACGCTCGCGGTCTCGATGGCGCTAAAGTACCACTTTTTTGTGTCCTGATTGTCCGTGAAGCTGCCCTTTTCGGGCGTGACGGTCTTCCAGCCCATCAGGCGGCACAGCGCCGCGGCATACGCCGCACGCGTCATCTTCTGCCCGAGGCCGAATTTACCGTTTCCGATGCCCTGAAGCAAATTGTACTGTTTGCACTGCGCGATGCTCTCCGCCGCCCAGTGCTTGTCCGGCACGTCGGAATAGCCCGATTTGTTGGCGGCAAGCGCAAGCGTCGTGGTCATCACGAGAGCAAGAAGCAGCGCCGTCAGGCGCACTGCGATCTGTTTCATTGTTATTTTCCCCCTTTTGGGTAATCTTTCTGCCGTATTGTAGCACAAAGTCGCGTGAATAGTCAAATTCCCTCTTTACCTTTGCAGAGGACTTTGTTAAAATAATAGATTGTATTAGTATGATGAGGCAGTATTGTCTGAGATAGTATGCCCCATATTTTCCAAAAAGAAAGAAGGTGAGCCGAACCATGAAGTACGAGCACTGGCAGATCCCCGCCGCGCCGGAGGACGCCATCAAGACCCTGATGGACGCGGGATACCCCTATCTCGTTTCATCGGTGCTGGCCGCGCGCGGCGTGCAGACGAGTGAACAGGCCGCCGAAGCGCTCGAGCGTGAAGCGTCGCTCACCTGTTCGCCGTTTTTGATGAAGGACATGGACAAAGCCGTATCCCGCATCTCGAAGGCGCTGGAAAGCGGCGAAAAGATCGCCGTCTTTGGCGACTATGATGTGGACGGCATCACCTCCACCTGCCTTCTCACCGATTATCTCCGCTCCCGCGGCGCGGATGTGACCATGCATATCCCCCGCCGCATTGAAGAGGGCTACGGTCTCGGATGCGACGCCATTCGCGCGCTGAGTGAGTCCGGCGTCACGCTGATCGTCACGGTCGACTGCGGCATCACGGGCGTTGATGAGACCGCCTACGCCGCAACGCTCGGCGTCGATCTTGTCATCACCGACCATCACGAGTGCAAAGAGCAGCTCCCCGCCGCCGTGGCCGTCGTCGACCCCCACCGGCCGGACTGCCCGTATCCGTTCAAGCATTTGGCGGGCGTGGGCGTGGCGCTCAAGCTCGTTTTAGCCCTTGGCGAAGGGCGCGAAGCGCCCCTTTTTGCGCGCTATTGCACACTTGCCGCCATCGGCACCATCGCAGACGTTATGCGCATGGAGGGCGAGAACCGCACCATCGTGCAGTGCGGTCTCGAGGGGATCGACCGCAGCGACTTCATCGGCCTGCACGCGCTGCTGCGCGAGGCGGGGCTCACGTCGCGTCCCATCTCGTCGATCCAGATCGGCTTTGTGCTGGCCCCGCGCATCAACGCCGCCGGACGCATGGGCCGGGCCGAGCTTGCCGCAGAGCTTCTGCTCACCGACGATCCCGCCCGCGCGGAAAAACTCGCGCGCGAGCTGTGCGAACTCAACCGTGAGCGGCAGAGCGTGGAGCAGGATATCTTCCGCCGCGCCATTGAGCAGATGGAGTCTCTGCCCGAGAGCGAGCGCAGCGCGCTCGTGCTTTCGAGCGAGGACTGGCACCAGGGCGTTGTGGGCATTGTGGCCTCCCGCCTTTCCGAAAAATTCTCCTGCCCGAGCTTTATGATCCACCTCTCCGGCGGCTCCGGTAAGGGCTCGTGCCGCAGCTACGGCGGCTTCAACCTCTTCAACGCGCTTGAAGCCTGCTCCGATCTTCTGGTGAGCTTCGGCGGGCATGAGCTGGCCGCGGGCTTCACCATCGAGGAGAAAAACATCCCCGCCTTCCGCACGCGCATGAATCAGTATGTGCGCGCCCACACGGGCGAGCATGCGCCGGTGTCGCTGCTCGACGTGGACGTTGACTTGCAGCACCCCTCGCTCATCACGCTTGAGGAGGTCGAGGCACTCTCGCTCCTCGAGCCCTACGGCGCGGGCAACAACCGTCCCGTTTTCTGCCTGCGCGGCGCAACGCTTGAAAGCGTGCAGGGCGTGGGCCAGAACCGGCACTTAAAATTGAAACTGCAGAAAAGCCGCGTCAATTTCGACGGCATTTTCTTCTCCGTCACCGCCGACGAGTGCGGCGTGTGCGCAGGCATGCGCGTGGACGCGGCGTTCTACTTGCAGGTGAACGAGTTCCGCTCCCAGCGCTCCATTCAGCTCCAGCTCATCGACCTGCGCCCCTCGCTCGACCCCAGCGGCCGCGAGAACGAGGCGCTTTCCCTCTGCCGCGAGCTGATTAGCGGCGGCGCGCTCTCCCCGCGCGACGCGGCGCGTGCGCTTCCTTCGCGCGATCAGTTCGTGCGCGCCTGGCGCATTTTAGAGCGCGAGGTAGGCGGCAGCGGCGTCAGCGCCCCCATGCTGCCGCTGCTGAGAAAGCTCAGCGCGGAAATGGTCGGCGCGGAAACGTTTTTGCGCACGGCGATGTGCTTGCAGGTCTTTGCCGAGCGCGGACTTTTGACCATTGAACACGAGGATACGACCCTCACCCTTCGCCTGACGGCGGACGGAAAAAAGGTCGAGCTCGACAAGAGCCCCTACCTTTCCGCCCTGCACGGCTTTCTTTCGTAATTAAAGGAGACGATTCGGATATGACAGCACAGGATAAAGCATTAAAAGAGAATACCGCTTCGGCTCCCCTCCAGATCGTCGCTCCCGGCACCTGCGTGGAGACCGGCGAGCAGGCAAAGCTCGTGCTCGGCATGTACGACCATCTGGTCGAGACGGTGCGCGAGTATAATCCCAGCGCTGACTTCCCCCAGATCGACAAGGCCTTCCGCTATGCCGACACCCATCACAACGGCCAGCTCCGCAAGGACGGCTCGCCGTTCATCACCCACCCGCTCGCCGTTGCGCAGATCATCGCCGAGGAGCTGCGGCTGGACTCTGAGTCCATCGAGGCCGCGCTCATGCACGACTGCATCGAGGACACTTCCGCCACCTACGCCGAGATCGCCAAGGAGTTCTCTCCCGCGGTGGCGGATCTTGTCGAGGGCGTTTCCAAGCTGACGCGCGTGCAGTACGCCAGCAAGGAAGAAGAGCAGATGGAGAACCTGCGCAAGATGCTCATGGCCATGGCCAAGGACATCCGCGTCATTCTCATCAAGCTGGCCGACCGCACGCACAACATGCGCACCATGGAGTATCAGACGGCCGAAAAGCAGCGCCAGAAGTCGCTTGAAACGATGGAGATCTACGCCCCCATCGCCCACCGCCTCGGTATGCAGCGCATCAAGTGGGAGCTTGAGGATCTGTCGCTCAAATATCTCGACCCCGTCGGTTACACGGAGATCACCCAGTCGCTTGAAAAAAAGCAGCGCGAGCACGAGTCTTTCATGGAGCGCGTGCAGGCGCAGATCGAAGCGCGCCTCAAAGAGCAGCACGTTCCCTATCTCAGGGTCTACGGGCGCATGAAGCACCCCTACAGCATCTACCGCAAGATGTACGCGCAGAATAAGACGATGGACGAGGTGCTCGACCTCTTCGCCTTCCGCGTCATCGTCGACACCGTGGCAGACTGCTACAACGTGCTCGGCATCATTCACGACCTGTACCGCCCGATCCTCGGCCGCTTCAAGGACTATATCGGCACGCCCAAGCCGAACATGTACCAGTCGCTCCACACCACGGTCATCGGCGCGGACGGTATCCCCTTCGAGGTGCAGATCCGCACCGAGGAGATGCACGAGATCGCCGAATACGGCGTTGCCGCGCACTGGAAGTATAAGCAGGGCATCTCCGGCAACGCAGGCGAGCACAACTACGAATGGGTACGCCGCCTCCTTGAAAACCAGGAGAACACCGACGCGGAGGAATTCGTCCACACGCTCAAGGTCGATATGTTTGCCGACGAGGTCTTTGTCTTCTCCCCGCGCGGCGACGTGACGAACCTCCCCGCCGGTGCAACGCCCATCGACTTCGCCTACTCCATCCACTCCGCCATCGGCAACCGCATGACGGGCGCAAAGGTCAACGGCCGCATCGCTCCGCTCGACTATCAGCTCAAAAACGGCGACATCGTCGAGATCCTGACTTCCAAGAGCGCGCACGGCCCCAGCCGCGACTGGCTCAAGATCGCCAAGTCCAGCGAGGCGCGCAGCAAGATCCGCCAGTGGTTCAAGAAAGAGCGCCGCGAAGAGAACATCATCAACGGCCGCATGTCGTTCGAAGCCGAGCTCAAGCACCTCGGCATTCCGATGAGCGACGTGCTCGGCACGGATCTGGAAGCCGCGCTGCTCAAGAAAACGTCCTTCGGCTCGATGGATGAGATGTACGCCGCCATCGGCTACGGCGGATTTTCCGCGCAGAAGGCCGTCAACCGCATCCACGACGAGATCGTCAAGCTCGAAAAGCAGCGCCAGGCCGAGCGCGCCGCCACGGTGCCGGTGGACAATTCCGGCGCGACGCGCCCCGCCATTCCCAAGCGCACAAAGAGCGAGCAGGGCATCGTGGTCGAGGGTCTTTCGAACTGCCTTGTCAAATTCTCCAAGTGCTGCACCCCCGTTCCCGGCGATAAGATCGTCGGCTTCATCACACGCGGCTACGGCGTGTCCGTTCACCGCTGCGACTGTCCCAACGCCGCGCCCGAGCGCAGAAAGCCCGAGGAGCGCGGCCGCTGGATCAAGGTCAGCTGGGGCACGGACGTCAAGGAGTCCTATCAGACCGCGCTCGATATCTACGCCAAGGACCGCCTCGACCTCGTGCTCGACGTTTCCGCCGCGCTCTCGACCTCGCAGACGCGCGTGGCGTCTCTCAACGCGACGACGACCTCTGACGGGTTTGCCGTCATTCACCTCAACATCTTCATTTCCGACGCGAACCACCTCGCCGCCGTCATGCGTAAGCTCCACCAGATCAGCGGCGTGATGAAGGTGGATCGTCCCGCGGGCTAACAACACTTCCCCTTTCACGGGGCAAAAAAAGGAGAACTACCATGCGAGCAGTACTGACCAAGGTAAAGCATGCCTCCGTCACGATCGACGGAGAAGTCAAAGGTAAGATCGGCAAGGGCTTTTTGATCCTGCTGGGCGTCGCGCCCGACGACACGGAGGAAAAATGCCGCAAAATGGCGGACAAGCTCTGCTCGCTGCGCATTTTTGACGACGAGAACGACAAGATCAACCTCTCGCTCGACGATGTGGGCGGGGAGCTGCTCATCATCTCGCAGTTCACGCTCTACGGCAACTGCCGCAAGGGCCGCCGTCCCGAATTTTTAAGCGCCGCACGCCCTGAAATTGCGATCCCGATGTATGAAAAGTTCGTGGCCATCTGCCGCGAGAAGGGCTACCACGTCGAAACCGGCGAATTCGGCGCCTACATGGAGGTCGAATCGCTCAACGACGGGCCGTTCACGCTGATCGTGGACTCCGCCGATCTGGACGCACCGAAAAAGCAGTAAAGAAAGGGGTATTTCCGATGAAAGTCATCACCACCGTTGTCGGCTCTTTGCAGACGAATTGCTACCTGCTCATCGACGAGGAGACCAAGTGCGCCGCGCTCATCGACCCGGGCGACGAAGCGGAAAAGCTGCTTGCGCTCATCGAGCGCGAGGGCGTCACGCTCCAGTACATTCTGCTGACGCACGGCCACCGCGACCATACGCTCGCCGTGCCCGCGCTCAAAAAGGCGCTGCCGGACGTTCCCGTTTACATCGGCGAGGCCGACGCCCATTCCACCGGCATTTACCACTACCCGATGGCTGACCTCGTCCCCGACCTCAAATTCTACGGCGAGGGCGATACGCTCCCGCTCGGCACGCTCACGATCAAGGTGCTCGCCACCCCCGGCCACACGCTCGGCGGCGTCACGCTGCTCGCCGGCGATGCGATGTTCCCCGGCGACACGCTCTTTGCAGGCTCGATGGGCCGCACCGACCTTCCCGGCGGCAACGACGCGCAGATGCTTCTCTCCCTGCGCCGCCTCGGCGAGCTCAAGGAGGATTACACCGTTTACCCCGGCCACATGAACACTACGACCCTGGCGCGCGAAAAGGCCATGAACCCGTATCTGCGCCAGGCACTGCGATAAAGGACTTGTTCACATGAAAGTTGAGCTCATTGGGCATGATGAAAAATACGCTCTGGAGCAGAGCTTGCTCACGCTCTTCCCCGGCGAAAAGCCCGTCTACGGCACGGTCGACGAAACGGCCGACGCGCACTGGGTGCGCGTGACGCTCACCGAAGAGGACGAGCGCGTGCAGGTGACGACGGAGCTTGGCATCGACGGCCGCTCCGCCGCCCACAGCTACGATTATCCCCTCTCCGGCACGGACTATGAAAAAGAGGGACAGCGCCGCCATGCCGTCGGCATCAGCTTTTTCGGCGCGGCGAAGGATCTGCTCGGCATCTCCCCCGCGTGGGGAAGCCTGACGGGCGTGCGCCCGGCAAAGGTCGCCCTCTCGCTGATCCGCGAGGGCGGAAAGGCGAAGGCCGAGCGGGAGCTTCAGGAGCTTTACTGCGTGCAGCCCGCCCGCGCCCGCCTCGCCATCGAGGCGGCCGATGCCGGCATCCGCGCCGCGGCGGAGCTGGAGCCGAACGACATTTCACTCTATGTCGGCATTCCCTTCTGCCCCACGCGCTGCGCCTATTGCAGCTTCGTCGCCCAGAGCGTCGAAAAGTCGTTCTCGCTCGTCGAGCCGTATCTTGAGGCGCTCTTTGACGAGATCGCCGCCGCGGGGCAGCTCGTGCGCGAGATGGGGCTGAACATCAAGTCCTTCTACATGGGCGGCGGCACGCCGACCACGCTGACAGCCGATCAAATGGATCGCCTTCTCACAAAGCTTGAGCAGAATTTTGACTTTGCGGGTCTCGCCGAGCTGACGATCGAGGCGGGCCGCCCCGATACGATCGACGAAGAAAAGCTGCGCGTGCTGCGCGCGCACAACACCACGCGCGTTTCCATCAACCCCCAGACGATGGAGGATAACGTGCTTGCGGCCATCGGCCGCCGCCACACGGCGGACGATATTCGCCGCGCGATGGAGCAGGTGCGCGCCGCGGGCTTCCCGCACGTCAACATGGATCTCATCGCAGGCCTTCCCGAGGATACGCCCGCGGGCTTTGCAAGGAGCCTTGACGAGGTTATCTCCATGGGCGCGGACAACATTACGGTGCACACCTTGTCCCTCAAAAAAGGCAGCCGCATCACGCTTGAGGGAAGCCGCATTCCCGGCGCGGAGGAAGTTGCCGAAATGCTGGACTATGCCGACCCCACGCTGCGTAAACATGGTTTTGCCCCCTATTACCTCTACCGCCAGAAGTACATGTCCGGCAGCTTTGAAAACGTTGGCTGGACGAAGCCCGGCGGCACAGGACTTTACAACATCTACATCATGGAAGAGCTGCACTCCATTCTCTCGCTCGGCGCGGGCGGCTCGACCAAGATGGTCGGCGGCGGGCAGATCCGCCGCGCGTTCAACGCAAAGTATCCGCGTGAATACATCGACCGGCCGGAAAAGCGCCGCGCGAATCTGATGGACTTCGCCCGCTTTTACGCCGAACAAGGAGAATGACAACCATGATTTATAATTCTTCACGCTCCCATTACCTGTCGGCAGATCTTGTCAAGCCGCACTTCACCTACGACGATTACTGCGAGAGCGCGGACGTGATCGCCTCTCACCTCGGTTCTTTTCGTCCCGAGGTGCTGCTCGTGCTCGGCAGCGGTCTCGGCTTTCTCGGCGATCGGGTCGAAGATCCCATCTTTATGCGCTATGCCGACATTCCGCACTTCCACGCCTCCACCGCGCCGGGACACGAGGGCCGCTTCGTCTTCGGAACGCTTTGCGGCAAGCGCGTTGCGGTCATGCAGGGCAGAATGCACTGCTACGAGGGCTACACCATGGAGGACGCTGCCTACGCCGTTCGCGTCATTCGCTTGCTTGGCGCGAAGACGATGATCGTGACGAACGCCGCGGGCGCTGTGAACACAGGCTATCAGGCGGGTGACCTCATGCTCATCTCCGACCACATCAAGCTCTTCGACTTTGGCCCGCTCTGGGGGCCGAATATCGAGGAATTCGGCACGCGCTTCCCCGATATGTCCAATGTCTACTCCCCGCGCCTGCGTGCCCTTGCCAAAGAGGTCGCGCGCGAGCAGGAGCTCACGCTGCAGGAAGGCGTTTACATGTACTTCCCCGGCCCGCAGTTCGAAACGCCCGCCGAGGTGCGCGCCGCGCGCATTCTGGGCGCGGACGCCGTGGGCATGTCCACCGCGCCGGAAGCCATCGCCGCCGCGCACTGCGGCTATGAAATTCTCGGCGTAACACTCTGCGCCAACATGGCCGCGGGCGTTCTCCCCCAGCCGCTCTCGGGCGAGGAGGTCAACGAAATGGCAGAGCAGTCCGCCCCGCATTTCTCCTCTCTTATCCTCGGCTGCCTTGAGCGGCTGTAAGGCTTCGCAACTCTTTGGAACAAAAGGTCGTATTTTCTATGGCTACCGAAAAAAAGCAATCTTTTCTTGGCGGCGCAGCGGTGCTGGCATTCGGCATCATGGCCGTCAAGGTCATCGGCGCGGTGTTTAAGATTCCGCTGCGCAACATTCTCGGCGAGGGCGGAAGCGCAGACTTTTCCAACGCCTACAACATCTACGCGACGATGCTGACCATCTCGACCGCGGGTCTCCCCGTCGCGCTCTCCAAGCTTGTGAGCGAGGCCTACGCGCGCGGCCGCACGCGGCAGGCGCAGCGCACCTTCAACCTCTCTCTGACCGTTTTTCTGCTGTTGGGGCTCGTCTCGTTTTCGCTGATGTGGTGGGGCAACGACTATCTTGCCTCCCTTCTCAATAACCCCCGCGCGGCCTACGGTATCCGCGCGCTCGCGCCCGCGGTGGTGTGCGTGGGGTGCCTGTCCGCCTTCCGCGGCTACGCGCAGGGCCGGCAGTATATGACGCCCACGGCCGTCTCGCAGATCTTAGAGGCATTGTGTAAGCTCGTCTTCGGTCTCGCGCTCTCGCTGTGGCTTTTGAAGATCGGTCAGCCGGACTACATCGCCGCGGCAGGCGCCATCGGCGGCGTGACCATCGGCACCATTCTCTCGCTCGTCTACATGGCGGCTAACTATCTGCGCCACCGTCCCGCCCTGCAAAGCGGCGAGCGCTGCGCGTCGGGCCGCGCGATCGTGCGCCGCCTGCTGGCGCTGGCCATTCCCATCACCATCGCCTCGTCGATGGTGTCCATCATCACGCTGATCGACACCTCGCTCGTGCAGGGACAGCTCCAGAACGCGCTGGGCTACTCGCTCGATGAGACCCGCGCGCTCTACGGCAACTATTCTGCCTGCATGGATCTCTACAACCTGCCTTCTTCGCTGATGGTCGCGCTCACGGCCTCGGTCATTCCGGCAGTCTCCGCCTCCATCACGCAGCACAACGAAAAGCAGACCGCGCGCATCGTGCGCTCGTCCTTCCGCGTCACGGCGCTGCTCGCCTTCCCGATGGGGCTTGGCCTGTGGTCGCTCAGCGGCCCTATTTTCCGTCTCTTTTATCCCCGCTACGACGGTGCGCTCGGCGGGCAGCTGCTCTCGGTGCTCGGCATCGCGAGCATCTTCGTCTGCCTGATGCTCATCACAAACTCCATTCTGCAATCCTACGGGCGGGTGAATGTTCCCATCTTCACCATGCTCATCGGCGGCGTTGTGAAGATCGTGCTCAACTATAACCTCACGGCCGTCCCGTCCATCAATATCCACGGCGCGCCCATCGGCACGCTCGTGTGCTTTGCGCTCACAGCCATTTTAAACCTCATCGCTGTCTCGCGCGTCGCAGCCTTCCATCTCAATTATCCCGGCTACTTCCTGCGCCCACTGCTGGCCTCCCTTGCGATGGCCTTCTCCGCGCGCGGCGTGTATGCGCTCTGCGCGCGCTTCCTTCTTTCCGAGGATAGCGGCAGAACGATCATGCTCGTCTGCGTGGGTGCGGCGATCGCGGTGGCCGTCGTCGTATACGCTGTACTTGTCCTTGCGCTGCGGATCGTCACGCGCGATGATCTCGCGCTGCTGCCCAAGGGCGAAAAGCTCGCCCGCGTTCTTCATGTGCGCTAAAAAGGCCTGAAAAATCAAGGAATTTCCGAGAAATGCCTTGCAATGGGAGGGAATGTATGATAAATTATCCTGAGAAAGCTGTCTACACATATGACGATCTTGTCGATGTGCTGCGCATTTTGCGCGCACCGGACGGCTGCCCGTGGGATCGCGAGCAGACGCATCAGTCCAACCGCCGCAACTTCTTAGAAGAGGCTTACGAGGCTGCCGAGGCTTTCGATCTCGACGATCCGGAGCTGATGGAGGAAGAGCTCGGCGATATGCTGATGCAGGTGCTCTTCAATATCCACATGGAAGAGGAAGCCGGCCGCTTCACGACCGACGATGTGACCGACCATGTGGTACGCAAGCTCATCTTCCGTCACCCGCACGTGTTTGCAAGCGGCAAGGCGGACAGCAGCGACGAAGTGCTTGTCAACTGGGACAAGCTCAAGCGGCAGGAAAAGGGCCAGCGCACCACGGCAGACGCCATGGATTCCGTCGCGCGTTCGCTCCCCGCGCTCTGGCGGGCGGACAAGCTTCAGAGCAAGGCAGCAAAAGCGGGCTTTGAATTCCCCGATGTTTCCGGCGCGCTCGATAAGCTCGACGAGGAAACGCAGGAGCTGCGTGCTGCCGTGGAAACCGGCACCAATTTCGAAGAAGAGCTTGGCGATGTGCTCTTTGCCGCCGTCAAGGTCGGCCGCTTCTGCGGCGTCGATCCCGAGGCCGCGCTTGAAAAGACCTGCGAAAAATTCATTGCGCGCTTCCGCAAGGTAGAGCAAGCGGCCGATGCCCGCGGAGAATCGCTCTCCTCTCTGCCGCTCGAAGAGCTGACGGCCCTCTGGAACGCCGCCAAAGACCAGACCCGATGATCAAAAGCAAAATTGCTTTTTGCTCATATAACCCCGGAAGCTCCGCTTCCGGATACTTTTCAGGAGGATCTAACGATGAACAAGACTGAACTCATTGCTGCCGTGGCAGAAAAAGCCAGCATTTCCAAGAAGGAGTCCGAGGTCGTGATCAACGCCGCCCTCGAAACCATTATCGACTCCCTGAAGAATGACGAAAAGGTTCAGCTCGTCGGCTTCGGCTCTTTCGAGACCAAGCACCGCGCTGAGCGCACCGGCCGCAACCCCAAGACCAAGGAGAGCATCACCATCGCTGCTTCCAAGGTTCCCACCTTCAAGGCCGGCAAGGCGTTCAAGGACGCCGTCGCGGAGTAATTTCCCAGTCAAGCTCTTTCATCATCAAAACGGCGGCGCAGTGCGCCGCCGTTTGAGTATGGTGGACGATCCCCCCGATTCCCCCGCATCTTTCTGAAAAGGAGACTGATCCCATGCGTCTTGACAAATATCTCAAGGTCTCGCGCCTCATCAAGCGCCGCACCGTGGCAAACGAAGCCTGCGACGGCGGCCGCGTGACCGTCAACGGCAAGGTCGCCCGCGCGTCTTACGACGTCAAGGTCGGCGACGTGATCGCTCTGCACTTCGGCGAGCGCGTGCTCGCGGTCGAAGTGCTGAACGTATCCGAGACCGCCGGCAAGAGCGAAGCCTCGCTCCTCTACCGCGAAGTGAACGCACAGTAAGCGTACTATTCCGGACGCGCCCTTCATACGATGTCGTATGGAGGGCGCTTTCTTTTGCGCCCAAAGCGAAAGGACGGACACTACCATGACGAATGACGCTTTCCCCGCTTCTCCCCAGCGCATCGAGTTATCCGGACGCGAAAGCCTGACGGTCTCCGGCGTGGAGGACGTTGAGCGCTTCGATGAAACGGAAATCGTGATGAATACGTCGCTCGGCGTGCTTGTCGTCACGGGCGACAGCCTGCACATCGGCAAGCTCAGCCTGGACGGCGGCGAGCTGCACGTCGACGGGCGCATCGATGCCATTGCCTTTGAGGACGCGCCCATCGGCCGCGGCGGCTTCCTCGCGCGCCTTTTCGGGGGCTGAGGGCGTGGGCGTTTCGCTCTCCGGTCAGGCGCAGGGCTTTTTCGCCGCGCTGCTGCTCGGCGTTTCGCTCTCGCTGCTCTACGACCTGCTGCGCGCCGTGCGGCTGCGGCGGGCGGCAAGGCGCCGTTTGACCGGCGCGCTCGACGCGCTCTACTGCGCGCTTGCCGCGCTTCTCACCTTTCTCTTCGCGCTGCGCGTCGGCGGGGGCGAGCTGCGGCTTTATATGCTCTTTGCCGCCCTGCTCGGCGCGGTGTGCTATTTTGCCCTCTGCGCGCGGCTGCTGCGCCCGCTCTGGGACTTCTGGGCAGAGGTATTGTTCGCTGTTTTCCGTCTTTTTGCAGCCCCGCTGCGGCGGCTGCAAAAAGTTTATGGTAAACTTGCCAAACTTTGCAAAAGATACTTTCTTTTTTCCAGAAACCGGCTTATAATAAAGTCGTATGAGCGCAGCGCCCGTTTTGCACTGCGCCGAACCCGGAAAAAGGAGGAACAGCGGCATGGCAGCACAGGTCAAAAAAGGGAGAAGGCACACCAGTTTTCTCACGGTGCTTGTCATCGCGATCCTGATTGCGCTCGTGGGGGTGCAGCTCATTCACCTCAGAACGCAGATCGAATCGGCGCAGAATCAGCTCACGGCACTCAAGAGCGATCTCGACAGCGCCAAGCAGGCGAACGACGCGCTGGCCTCGGCGCTCGAAAAGGCCGACGATCCTGAGTTTTTGCAGGAGCTTGCGCGCGATCAGCTCGGCTATGTCACGCCGGGCGAGAAGTCTTTCTACGATGTGAGCAACTAAGCGGCATCATCCTGAAAAGCGCCCTGAGGGGCGCTTTTTTTCTGCGCAGGCAAAAAAAGGGCCGCGGGCGCAAACGGCCTGCGGCTCAAACGGGTGGGATATTGGAAAGCTTCCGATTTTTATGATACAAGCCCCGCGCGCAAACGTCAATGGGAGCTTTTGTCGTCTTTCGGCCGCTTCGGTCGAAGGCGGTCGGGCGCGTTACACTTTTGCTCTTTTGCACAAAAGAGTGTTTTTCACACATCGTTCATTTGAAATTTTCGTTCATACGTGCTACAATACAGAAAAGGAAAAAGAAGCTCCCGTCGGTCTTCTTTTTCTTTCCTCACCAACGAAAGGAGCCAACACTATGAAATTCACCTATACCTGCAAGAAGATCTCCCTGAACGATTCCGTCAAGGCCTATGCCGAGAAAAAAGTCGGCAAGCTGGAAAAGTTTTTCAAAGAGGAGCCCGAGGCTTCCGTGACCTTCTCTGTGGAAAAGAAGAACCGCTGTGTTGTCGAGATCACGCTTCGCGGCGCGAGCGGCCCCCTGTTCCGCGCGGTGTGTGAGGATCCTGACGGCGATATGCGCGGCGCGATCGACGAGGCCACGACCCAGATCGAGCGCAAGATCCGCAAGAACAAGACCCGCCTTGCCAAGAACCTGCGCGCCGAGGCGGTGCTCCCCGAGCTACCCGAGGAATTCGAGGTGCACGAGGAGGGCGAGTTCGACATCGTGCGCACCAAGCGCTTCACCGTCAAGCCCATGGGCGTGGAGGAAGCCATCTTGCAGATGAACCTGCTCGGCCACAGCTTCTTCGTCTTCCGCAACACCGATGCGCTCGACGCGATCTGCGTCGTTTATCGCCGCAACAACGGCGGCTACGGCATCATCGAGACCGAGGACGACGAGGAGTAAGCCGCTGAAAGAGAATACAAAAGGGGCGGGATCCAATTCCGCCCCTTTTTTTATGCGCCGATTCGTGTTATACTGAGTCTGTTATTTTAAGAAGAGGAGAATCGTTCCATGAACTCATTTGCCTGCCGCGCATTCCAGTGCTGCTTCGGCGCAGGTGCGCGCCTGCTCCCCTGGCGGACGCCGGAAGTCTATACGGGAGACGGGAGCCTTCTTCGCGTGGCGGACATTCTGCGTGAGAACAGCCTGCGCCGTCCCTTTGTCATCGCAAGCCGCCGCCAGTGCGCGGACGAGCACTTCCGCCGCTTGCAGGAGGTTCTGGATATGCAGGATATTCTGCTCTCCATCTTTTCCGCCGTTGAGCCGAACCCCTCGGTCGAAACGGTCGAAAAAATCGCCGAACAGTACCGCATCGACCGCTGCGACTGCTTCCTCGTCATCGGCGGCGGCTCGCCGATGGACGCGGCCAAGGCCGCCGCGGCGCTTCTTGTCCGGCCGAACAGGAGCCTTTCCTCGCTCGCGGGACTTCTGAAGGTCCGCCGCCGCATTCCGCCGTTCATCGCCGTCCCCACCACCGCCGGCACGGGATCGGAAACGACCATCGCCGCCGTCATCACCGGACGCGACCACCGCAAATATGCGGTCTCCGACCTCTGCCTTATCCCGCGCTACGCGATCCTCGACCCCACGCTTTCCGCGGGGCTGCCGCCGCACATCACGGCGGAAACCGGCATGGACGCGCTGACGCACGCGGTGGAGGCGTATCTGAGCCGCTTTTACAACACCCGCAAGACCCGTGAGCAGGCCGAGCGCGCCGTTGTGACCATCTTTTCCCACCTTGAGCGCGCGTACCGCGACGGCGCTTCCCTCCCCGACCGCGCGGCCATGCTGCAAGCGTCGTTCGACGCGGGCGCGGCCTTCACGCGCGCAAGCGTCGGCAATGTGCACGCCATCGCGCACACGCTCGGCGGGCTGTACGGCACGGCCCACGGCCTTGCCAATGCCGTGCTTCTGCCCATCGTGCTGGAGGATTACGGCGCTGCCGCCTATCCGCGCCTTGCCCGCCTTGCCCATCTCGTCGGCATTCAGGAAGCAAGCGCAGAAGCGTCCGCCAGGGCGTTTATCGCCGAGATCCGCGCGATGAACGCGCGCATGGGTATCCCCGACCACTTCGACTGCATTCGCAGCGAGGATATTCCCCTCATGGCGTCGTGGGCCTGCCGGGAGGCCAATCCCGTCTACCCCGTCCCCGTCATCTACGATCAGGCGCGTTTTGCGCGCGTGATCGAGCGCTCCCGCGCGGAGCCGTGACCTTGGCAGCATTTTTACTGTGCTTTTTCGCCGTTATCTGGTATCATAGCTTTGTATTCCAAAAAAGATCGGACGTTTTATATGATCGGAGTTTACGACTACACTGTCATCGCAACCTATCTCTCGCTGCTGCTGGGGCTTGCCGGCATTTATTCCGCCGCGCAGAACGCACCGCTTGCCGCCATGCTCTACCTGATGCTCGCGGGACTGCTCGATGCCTTTGACGGGCGCATCGCCCGCACCAAGGCAAACCGCACAGACGCGGAAAAGCGCTTCGGCATTCAGATCGACTCGCTCAATGACCTCGTCTGCTTCGGCGTGCTGCCCGCCGCCATCGGCTGGAGCACGGGCTGCAAGAACTTCTGGTTCATGGCCGCCATGTCGTTTTTTGCGCTCTGTGCGCTCATTCGCCTCGCCTACTTCAACGTGGCAGAGGAAGAGCGGCAGGGAAAAACCGCGGAAAACCGCAGCTGCTACCTCGGCGTGCCGGTCACGGCCTCCGCCCTTGCGGCGCCTCTTTTTTATCTTGCCGCGCAGTATTTCCGCCTGAACTGCGCAGCGGTCTATGCGCCGGGACTATTTCTGCTCGGCGTGCTGTACATCACGCCCCTGCGCGTGAAAAAGCCGCACCTTGGCGGCATTCTTCTGCTCGCCGCGCTGGGGCTTGCCGAATTTGTCTCCCTCGTCTGCGTGCTGACACGATAGTCTGCCTTCCCACCGCCTGAAAGAGCTCCTTTCAGGCGGTCTTTCTTTGTCCGGGATTACAGCGCACAGAAGAAAACGGCTGAGCGAAGAACGCTCAGCCGTTTTCTTTCAGTTCAGAAACTCGTTCGGGTCGCAGGGCGCGCCGTCCTGCTTCACGGAAAAATGCAGGTGCGCCGGAACGGAGATCTCCGCGATGGCGCTGCTGCCCACCGCGCCGATGACCTCACCCGCGGAGACGTACTGCCCCTCGCTCACCCCCGGCGAGCTGCGAAGATTGGCATACGTCGTCTCAAAGCCGCCGTCATGCGCGATGGTCACAAGCGTGCCAAGCATGTCGTCCTCCCGCACGCTCGTCACCGTGCCGCTGCACGCGGCGAGCACCTGTGTGCCGACCTCGGCGGCAATGTCGACGCCGTCGTGCGTGCGCCAGTCGCCGAAGGTCTCGTTGTAGCGCAGTTCGTCGACGGAAAACGACGCGATCTCCTCCCCCACAAGCGGCGCGACCACGAGCCGCGGCGCATCGGGCGTCACCTCTTCGCTGCTCTCCATGACGGGGACGGTATCCTCCACGCCGGTCGCCTCGTCCATCACGGTGACGTCCTCCTCCGGCTCCGCCGCCTGCTGCGGCAGCTTTGCCTCCGGCATGCGCGGCGCTTCCTCCCGCACGGGAAGCTCCTGCTGCGAGGAGACCTCCTCCGTCTCTGTGTTCGCCGTATTTTTCGGCAGCAGCGTCCAATAGCCCGCGACGGCCAATGCCGTCACACCGAGGAACAGGGCTATGTATAAGCCCGTCCCGCCGAAAAAGTGCCGCTTTGCGCGGCCGTTCGATCCTGCCATGTTTTCATCCTTTCCGCCGCCTTGCGCGGCTTGCGCGAAGTTGAAAAGCCCAAAAAAGCTCTGACGGTAGTTTGTACCGTCAGAGCTTTTTCTAAACATGGCAAATGCGATTTTTCAGCGGACGATGAGCGTCTTGCCGTCCATTTCCGTGGGCTTTTCCAGGCCCATCACGTCGAGAATGGTCGGCGCGATGTCGGCAAGGCGGCCTTCGCGCAGCTCCGTGCCGGCGCCGCAGAGAATGAAGGGCACCACATTCGTCGTGTGCGCGGTCATAGGGCTCTTGCCGTCGCTTTGCAGCATCTGCTCGGCGTTGCCGTGGTCGGCGGTGATCATGGCGATGCCGCCCATCTTGAGCGTTGCCTCCACGACCTGACCGACGCACTCGTCGACCGTTTCAACGGCCTTGACGGCAGCGTCGAACACGCCCGTATGGCCGACCATGTCGCAGTTGGCAAAGTTCAGAATGATCACGTCGTACTTGCCGGACTCGATGCGCTCGACGCACTTGCTCGCGACCTCGTAGGCGCTCATCTCGGGCTGGAGGTCGTAGGTCGCGACCTTCGGGGAGGCGACGAGCACGCGATCCTCGCCGGGATACGGCTCTTCCACGCCGCCGTTGAAGAAGAACGTGACATGGGCGTACTTTTCGGTCTCGGCGATGCGCAGCTGCGTCATGCCCATCTTGCTGAGGTACTCGCCAAGGCCGTTTTTCACGCTGATGCGCGGGAAGGCGACCAGCACATTCGGCATCGTGGCGTCGTACTCGGTGTTGCACACATAGGTCAGCGGGAAATACTCGCGCTTGAAGCCGTCGAACGCGGGGTCGACAAAAGCGCGCGTGATCTCGCGGGCGCGGTCGGGGCGGTAGTTGAAGAAGATGACCGAGTCGTTGTCGGAGATCATGCCGTCCTTGTCGCAGACGACCGGCTCGACGAATTCGTCCGTCACGCCGTTTTTGTAGCTCTCCTCAATAGCGTGGATCGGGTCGGGATCCTGCACGCCCTCGCCGTAAACGAGCGCGTCGTAAGCGTTCTCCAGGCGGTCCCAGCGCTTGTCGCGATCCATCGCGTAGTAGCGGCCCATGACGGTCGCGATCTTGCCGACGCCGAGCTCACGGCACTTTTCCATGGTCTTTGCGACAAAGTCGCGGCCGGAGGTCGGGGGCGTGTCGCGCCCGTCGAGGAAGGCGTGGATATACACACGCTTTAAGCCCTTGATGTGCGCCATCTTCAAAAGCGCATAGAGGTGGTCGAGCGTGGAATGCACGCCGCCGTCGGAATGCAGACCGTAAAGATGCAGCGCCGAGTCTTTTGCAAGGCAGTCGTCCATCGCCTTGTTGTAGGCGGGGTTTTCGAAAAATGTGCCGTCCTCGATGGAACGGGTGATACGCGGCAGATCCTGGAACACGACGCGGCCGCCGCCGATGTTGGTATGGCCGACCTCGCTGTTGCCCATCTGCCCGTCGGGCAGACCCACGTCAAGGCCGGAGGCCTTGAGCGTCGTGTGGGCATACTCGGAAAAAAGACCGTCGAGCACGGGGGTGTTGGCAGCGCGCACCGCGTTGCCGACGGTATCGTTGGACAGGCCGAAGCCGTCCATAATGATCAATGTGGTCGGAGCTTTATTCATAAGCTGCTCTCTCCTTTTCCTGTCAATCCTGGTTAGCGGCGTGAACGATCTCCATCAGCGAATTGGGTTCGAGCGACGCGCCGCCGATCAATCCGCCGTCGATATCCTCGTGGGAGAGAAGCTCGCGCGCGTTCTCACTCTTCATCGAGCCGCCGTACTGAACGGTCACGCTGCGGGCGACGCGCGCGCCGTACTGTGCGCGGATCAGCGCGCGGATATAGGTGCAGACCTCGGCAGCCTGCTCGCCCGTGGCGGTTTTGCCCGTGCCGATCGCCCAGATGGGCTCATAGGCAATGACGCAGCGGCGCATCTTCTCGGCGCTCACACCGGCAAGGGCGCTCTTCACCTGAAGGGCGATGAGCTCCATCGTCACGCCCATCTCACGCTGATTCAGGCTCTCGCCCACACAAATGATGGGATTCAGGCCGGCGCTCAGCGCGGCATGTACTTTCTTGTTGACGATCTCATCGGTCTCGCCGAAGAGGGCGCGGCGCTCGCTGTGACCGACGATAACATAGCGCACGCCGAGATCGGCGAGCATATCGGCAGAAATTTCACCGGTGTAGGCGCCGCTCTTTTCGAAGTAAACGTTCTGCGCGCCCACGGCAATGCGGCTGTCCTTGAAGGCGCGCACGGCGGCACTCAGGTCGGCGGCGGGCACGCACACGACGATGTCGCACCACTTGGTCTTGGGAAGAATGGCCTTGAACTGTTCGGCAAAGGCCTTGGTCTCGCTGGGGGTCTTGTTCATTTTCCAGTTGCCTGCAATGATGGTTTTACGGTATCTGCGATTCATGGTGGGTCTTTTCTCCTGTTACTGTCTAAGTCTAAGATCTATGCGAATATTTGAAAATCAATGATGATTTTTCTCACTTGTCTAAAAGGCACGCAACGCCCGGTAATTCCTTGCCTTCAAGGAGCTCGAGCGACGCGCCGCCGCCGGTGGAGATGTGCGTGATCTTGTCGGCAAAGCCGAGCTGCTCGGCAGCCGCCGCGCTGTCGCCGCCGCCGATGATGGTGACCGCGCCGCTCTCGGCGAGCGCCTTGGCCATGGCCTTGGTGCCGGTTGCAAAGGCGGGGAACTCAAAAACGCCCATGGGGCCGTTCCAGACGATCGTGCCCGCGCCCTGCGTCGCTTTGCAGAAAAGTTCGATGGTCTCAGGGCCGATGTCCATGCCCATCATATCGGCGGGAATGTGCATCGCGTCGACGACGTGGGGCTCCGCGTCGGCGGCAAACTCCGTCGCCGCGACGGTATCGACCGGCAGCAGGAGCTTGACGCCCTTTTCTTTGGCCTTTTCGATCATTTCGAGCGCGTAGGCGCACTTGTCTTCTTCCAAAAGGGACTTGCCGATCTCGCCGCCCTGCGCCTTGGAGAAGGTGTAGGCCATGCCGCCGCCGATGATGACGGTGTCGGCCTTGTCGAGGAGGTTATTGATGACGGCGATCTTGTCGCTGACCTTCGCGCCGCCGAGCACGGCGACGAACGGGCGCTTGGGATCGTCGAGCGCCTTGCCCATGACCTCAAGCTCCTTGGCAACAAGGAAACCGGACACGGCGGGAAGATACGCCGCTACGCCCGCGGTGGAGGCGTGGGCGCGGTGCACCGTGCCGAACGCGTCGGACACATACAGCTCCGCCATGGAGGCGAGCGCCTTGGCAAGCGCGGGATCATTCTTCGTTTCGCCCGGCTCGAAGCGGGTATTTTCAAGCAGCATGATCTCGCCGCCCTTGAGCGCCGCAGCCTTGGCTCTCGCGTCCTCACCGATGACATCGTGGGCGAAGATGACGGGCTTGCCCAAGAGCTTTGAAAGATGCTCCGCCACAGGGGCGAGCGTCAGCTTTTCAAGGGATTTTTTCCACTTTTCCTCCGTGAGCGTTGCGGGATCCTTGCCCTTTTCCGTCTGCTTTTTGACCCACTTGTCGAACTTTGCTTCGGGCTTTCCGAGGTGGGAGCAGGCGATCACGGCCGCGCCGTGGTCGAGCAGGTACCGAATGGTCGGCAGCGCCGCCACGATACGCTTATCCGAAGTGATCGCGCCGGTCTCCTTGTCCTGGGGAACGTTGAAATCGCAGCGCAGCAGCACCTTCTTACCGCTCACGTCTACATCGCAAACCGTTTTCTTATTATAATTCATATTGTTTCCCCCTCATAATGTACACATACGATTTGGTTACTCATTTTGAAACGAAACCGTTTCCCTACGGGGTTTCCAGCATCTCTCCCTCGTGCTTGAGTCCGGGAAAGTCCGTCTGCCGCAGCGCCTCATACGTCAGGATCGCCACGGAGTTGGAAAGGTTCAGGCTGCGCGCCTCCGCACGCATCGGCAGGCGGATGCAGCGCTCATAGTGCGCCTTGCGGAAAGGCTCCGGCAGGCCCGCTGTCTCTTTTCCGAAAAAGAGCCAGCAGCCGTCGCGAAACTCTGCCTGGCAATAGTCCCGGGGCGCTTTGGTCGTTGCGAGCCAACAGTCGTTTTCCGCTTCGGGGTGTTTTGCAAAAAGGTCCGCCAGATTTTCATACACGCTGATATCCACCAGATGCCAGTAATCCAGTCCCGCGCGCTTGACCGCACGGTCGGAAATATCGAACCCGAGGGGCTTTACGAGGTGCAGGTGCGCTCCCGTAGCGGCACAGGTACGCGCGATATTGCCGCAATTCTGTGGGATCTCCGGCTCGACGAGCACGATATTCAGCATGACAGCACCTCCTCCACGCGAAAGTTTTATCATTGTACCGCAAAAATATTGCGAATTCAACCAAAAAAGCAGCCTTTTGAAACGAAATTTCTAAAATGTGAAAGTGAAGGCCGCGAATCAAAAAATTTTTGTTTTTTTTGTGAGAAAAGGTGGATTTTTCGGGCAGCTTTGCTATAATGGCGTTAATACACTGCAAGTGAAGTGGAGAAGGGAGATGAACCCCAATGGATCAGAAGCTGGCCGTTCTTTTTATGCCGGACGATATGACCCTGACAAAAGAAAAAACGCCGCTGATGCTCAGACCCATTTTGTTCTGCCCCATTCTCACGTGGATGGTCGAAGAACTGATGGGGCAAGGTGTCGAGCGGTTTTTCATTGTCTCTGACGTGCGCGCGCACGACATCATGCGCCCTTATATCCCCGAGCAGGCCGACGTCACCTATGTTGACGGGGCGAAGCACGGGGAGGAACTGCTGAAGCTCCTCAAGGGCGAAAAGGGCAGCGTGCTCATCGTCAACGGCGCGGTGCTGCCCGTGGGCGTGTTTTCCGGCGGCGCGGTCTACTCTGCGGAGGCCGCGGAGTGCTGCAAGGTACTCAAAGAGCACGGCGCATTTGCCGCCTTCCCCAAGGGGGCGGAGATCACAAAAGGCTTTCTTCCCGTGGGCGACGATGAGGAGATCCGGAGCGCCCAGGATATGTGCCGCCGCAAGATCGCCGACAAGCATTTTGCCGCGGGCGTTTCCATCATGGACGCGAACAACACCTACATCGATCCCCGCGTGACCATCGGCAGCGGCACGGTCATTCTCCCCGGCACGATCCTGCGCGGCCGGACGGTCATCGGGAAAAACTGCACCATCGGCCCGAACACCATGATCCGCGACTGCGTGATCGGCGACGAGACGGAAGTCAACGCCTCGCAGCTGAGCGAAAGCACCGTCGGCAGCCACACGAACGTGGGGCCGTTTGCCTACGTCCGTCCGAACTCGAAGATCGGCGACCATGTCAAAGTCGGCGACTTTGTCGAGATCAAAAACAGCGTCATCGGCAACGGCACGAAGATCTCGCACCTGACCTACGTTGGCGACAGCGACTGCGGCGAGCGCATCAACTTCGGCTGCGGCACGGTCACGACGAACTACGACGGCTTTAAAAAGTTCCGCTGCACGATCGGCGACGACGCCTTCATCGGCTGCAACACCAACCTCATCGCCCCCGTCACGGTCGGCAGCGGCAGCTACATCGCCGCCGGCTCCACCATCACCGACGAGGTGCCCGCGGACTCCCTTGCCCTGGCGCGTTCCCGCCAGGTCAACAAGCCCGGCTGGGCGGTGACGTGGCGCGCAGCGCACGAAAAAAAGTAACTTCATAAATTTATCAATAAACAAGAGGAGTACTTCAACATGATCTCTCACGGTAAGGACATCAAGATTTTCACCGGCAACGCAAACCCCAAACTGGCAGCTGACATCTGCAGGATCATCGGCACCAAGCTCGGCGAGAGCGAGGTCAAGAGCTTCGCTGACGGCGAGGCTTCCGTCTCCCTGTACGAGACCGTGCGCGGCAGCGACGTGTTCCTCGTTCAGTCCACCTGCAAGCCCGTCAACGACAGCCTGATGGAGCTTCTGATCATGGTCGATGCCTGCCGCCGCGCTTCCGCCGGCCGCATCACCGCCGTCATGCCCTACTTCGGCTATGCCCGTCAGGACCGCAAGGCCAAGAGCCGTGACCCCATCTCCGCCAAGCTCGTCGCCAACATGCTCGTCGCCGCCGGTGTTGACCGCGTGCTGACGATGGACCTGCATGCCAACCAGATCCAGGGCTTCTTCGACATTCCCGTGGATAACCTCTTCGGCAACCCCATCTTCGTCGACTACTACGCCAAGAAGTTCGGCTCCGTCTGCGAGGACATGGTCGTCGTCTCCCCCGACGTCGGCTCCGTCGCCCGCGCCCGTACCTTCGCCCAGAAGCTGCACATGAACCTCGCCATCGTCGATAAGCGCCGCCAGAAGGCCAACCAGTGCGAAGTCATGAACGTCATCGGCGATGTTGCCGGCAAGGAGTGCATCCTCTTCGACGATATGGTCGATACCGCCGGCTCCCTCTGCAACGCTGCCAAGGCCATCGTTGAGGTCGGCGGCGCGAAGAAGGTCTATGCCTGCGCTTCCCACGGCGTTCTCTCCGGCCCCGCGCTCGAGCGTCTTGCCAACAGCAACATCGAGGAGCTCGCTCTGCTTGACACCATTCCCGCCCCCGTCGGCGACGATGAGCTTGCTAAGTCCCGCATCAAGTACCTGACTGTTGCGCCCATGTTCGCCGAGGCGATCGAGCGCACCTATCAGGAGATCTCCATCGCGAAGCTCTTCAACTAATCCGAACGGATCGGCAAGAAAAGCTTGCTTTGGCCTGCCGCACGAAAGCACGGCCTTTCGCGCAGCGCGGAAATACTGCAACGAAAAGGGGGTATTCTCTTCCGAAGAGAATACCCCCTCCCTTTTGACCGGCGGCGCTTTGCGCCGCAGTTCCCTCCGCGCCCGCGCGGAAAGAAAATTTTCCCCCGGTCGGGGAAGCATTGAGGATAGTGATTATGATTTTCAAAAAATTGGGCTCGCCGGAATGGCTGCTGGTCTGCCTTGGCAACTATGGCCGCGAGTATGAAAACACCCGCCACAACATCGGCTTTATGACCGCGGAGCGCCTGATCGACAAGCGGAATCTGCGCTGCAACCGCTTGCGCTTCCGCGCGCTGACGGAGGTGATCGAATTCGGCGGGGCAAACGTTCTTCTGATGATGCCGCAGACGTATATGAACCTCTCCGGCGAGGCCGTCGGCGAGGCGGCGCGCTTTTATAAGATCCCCGCCGACCACGTGATCGTCATTTCCGACGATATTGCCCTCCCGCTCGGCAAGATCCGCGTGCGCGGCAGCGGCAGCGCGGGCGGCCACAACGGTCTCAAGAACATCATCGCCCACCTTGGCACCGACAAATTCCCGCGCGTCAAGGTCGGCGTTGGCGCGCCGGAGCACGACATCGTCGACTGGGTCATCGGCTCGTTCTCCGCGCAGGAGCGCAAGGTCATCGACGGTTTGCTCGACCGCGTGATCGACGCGGCGGAGTGCATCATCACCGACGGCGTGATGAGCGCGCAGAACCGCTACAACGGCTGAGCAGTTTCCCGCTAAAATTTATAAAATCGGCATAGACTTTTCTTAGAAAGGCTATATAATAAAAACGCTGACTATCATGGGCATGACTCGTCAGAAACGCGGCGGGTCTGCCCTTTTGTCTGTTGCGCGGAGGGAGGGTACGCCATGGCGCAGGGAATGCGAAAACTGAATGAAGCCATTGCCGCGCTGCCCGAGGTGCGCGAGCTGCTGCTCTCGCTTGACGCGGGCACATCGCCCATCGCCGTGTCGGGCCTTTCGGGTGTGCATCGCGCGCAGCTCATCTCCGCCGTGCGCGAAAAGACGCAGCGTCCGCTGCTGATCGTCTGCGCAGATGAAAACGAAGCAAACCGCATGGCGCTCGACCTTACCGCGCTGCTCGGCGAGGAGGCAAGCCTTCTCTTCGCGCGCGAATGGCAGCTGCGCGACCGCGTGGCCGCCTCGCACGGCTGGGAACAGCAGCGCATCGGCTCTTTGTGTCGTCTTGCCGCCGGAGAGGCTCCCGTCCTCGTCGCCACGGTCGACGGTCTGATGCAGCGCACGCTGCCGCCGGACGCGCTGCACAGCGCAGTGACGCAGATCACTCCCGGTGCGCGCTTTGATCTGAACGCGCTTTCCAAAAAGCTCGTCGAAAGCGGCTACACGCGCGCGGAAACGGTCGAGGGCGTCGGACAGTTCGCCCTGCGCGGCGGCATTCTGGATATTTACTCGCCCCTGAGCGCGCCCGTGCGCGTCGAGTTCTTCGACGACGAGGTGGACGCGATGGGCGAATTCGACCTTGCGACCCAGCGCCGCACGCAGAACGTCAAGACGCTCACCGTCCTGCCCGCGGCCGAGGTGCTGCCCGCGCTTTCTGCCGGCGGACGCGAAAAAATGCTTGAGCGTCTCTCCCGCGCCGCGCAGAAGATCGAGAAAAAAGCGGCGGACAGCCCCATCGTAAAAACGCTGCGCGGCGACATCGAGCGCCTTGCAAATGATCTGCCGCTCGGCGGCATGGACCGTTATCTTGCCGCCTGCTACCCCGACGAGGTCTGCGCGCTCGACTATCTTTCCCCCGATACGCTCATCGCCGTCAGCGACGGCATGCGCGTTTTGGAGCGCAGCAAGAACTATCACTGGGAGCTTTCCGAGGACGTAAAGCCTCTCATCGAAGAGGGCGTTTTGTGCGGAGAATTTGCTTCTCTTGCGCTCAGTCAGGAGGCGCTGAGCCACCGCATGAGCGCTTTCCCCGTGCTGCTGCTCGATGCGCTGCCGACCTCGCGCAATCTGCTCGCGCCGCGCGTGCTTCTCAGCATGAACGCGCGCTCGCTGCCGAGCTACGGCGGCAGTCTTGAGACCGCCGCGGGCGATATGGAGCGCTATCTTGGCGCAGGCTGCGGCGTGCTTGTCCTCTGCGGCAATGAAACGCGCGCGAAAAACCTCCAGCGGCTTCTCGAAGAGCGCGGCATCCGCGCGCAGCTCGACCTGAAAAACACCCGCCTGCCCGTCCCGCACGAAACCGTCATCGGCCTCGGCGCACTGAGCGCCGGCAGCGAATACCCGCAATTGAAGCTCGTTATCCTGACTGAGGGGCAGCTCACTTCTCCCCTTTCCGGCAAGCGCACGCGGGCAAAGCCGAAGAAGGAAAGCTCGGCGCGCGCCGCGCTGCGCTCTTACGAGGATCTCTCCCCCGGCGATCTCGTCGTGCATGAGCATCACGGCATCGGCCGCTTTGCGGGCATCGAGCGCATGCGCGTGGACGGCGTGGACAAGGATTATATCAAGATCTGCTACGCGGGCAACGACAGTTTGTACGTTCCCGCGACACAGCTCGACATGGTGTCGAAATACATCGGCGGCCACGGCGAGGACGAGGACGGCCAGCCGCGTGCAAAGCTCAGTAAGCTCGGCGGCACGGACTGGTCGCGCGCCAAGACGAAGGCGCGCGCCGCGGCAAAGGATCTTGCCAAGGGGCTCATCGCGCTCTACGCCGAACGGCAGCGCCGCCCGGGTTTTGCCTTCTCGCCCGACTCCCCGTGGCAAAAGGAGTTTGAAGAGGCCTTCGACTATGAAGAGACCGACGATCAGCTCCGCGCCATCGCCGAGATCAAGGCCGACATGGAGCGCTCGACGCCCATGGATCGCCTGCTCTGCGGCGATGTCGGCTACGGTAAGACCGAGGTCGCGCTGCGCGCCGTGATGAAGTGCGTCTTAGACGGCAAGCAGGCGGCAATCCTGGTGCCGACCACGGTGCTCGCCCAGCAGCACTACGCAACGGCGATCAACCGCTTCCGCTCGTTTCCCGTGCGCATCGAGGTGCTCTCGCGCTTCAAAACGCCGGCGCAGAAAAAGCAGATCATGCAGGACGCGGCCGCGGGCAAGATCGATCTTTTGATCGGCACGCATTCGCTGCTGCAAAAGAGCCTGCACTTCAAGGACTTGGGCCTTCTCATCATCGACGAGGAGCAGCGCTTCGGCGTGACGCACAAGGAAAAGCTCAAGGAGCTTTCCCGCCAGGTCGACACGCTGACGCTCTCGGCAACGCCCATTCCCCGCACGCTCAACATGGCGCTCTCGGGCATTCGCGACATGTCCACCATCGAAGTCCCGCCCGTCGACCGCCAGCCGGTGCAGACCTACGTCCTCGAGCACAACTGGGGCGTCATCGCCGATGCCATCCGGCGCGAGCTTGCCCGCGGCGGGCAGGTCTACTACATGCACAACCGCGTGGAGACCATCGACCGCTGCGCAGCTCAGCTCAAAAAGCTTCTCGGCGAAGAGGTCTCGATCGGCGTCGCCCACGGCAAAATGGACGAAAAGGGCTTATCGTCCGTGATGCAGCAGCTTTCGGACGGAGAAATTCAGGTGCTTGTGTGCACGACCATCATCGAAACGGGCATCGACATTCCGAATGTCAACACCCTCATCATCGAGGACGCCGACCGCCTCGGCCTCGCCCAGCTCCACCAGATCAGAGGGCGCATCGGCCGCAGCGCGCGCCGGGCGTATGCCTACATGACCTACCGCGCGGGAAAAATTCTCACCGAGGTCGCCGCCAAGCGGCTCACCGCCATCCGCGAGTACGCGGAGTTCGGCTCGGGCTTCCGCATTGCGATGCGTGACCTTGAAATTCGCGGCGCGGGCAATTTACTCGGCCCCGAGCAGTCGGGCTACATGATGAGCGTCGGCTACGATATGTACTTGCAGCTTTTGGAGGAAGCGGTGCTTGAGCAGCGCGGCGAAAAAGCCCCGCAGCGCACCGAATGCTCCGCCGACCTCACGGTTTCGGCGAACCTTCCGGAGAGCTACATCTCCTCGGGCGAGCAGCGCATGGACATCTACCGCCGCATCGCGGCGCTGCGCACCGCCGAGCAGTCGCAGGAGCTGCTCGACGAGCTGATCGACCGCTACGGCGAGCCGCCGCCGCCTGTTCTCAGGCTCATGGACGTCGCGCTGCTGCGCGCGGAGGCCATGCAGATCGGCGTATGCGACATCGCCCAGCGCGGCAGCGAGATCTCCTTCACCTTTGCCGGCGCGGACGCTGTGCCGGTAAATGCCGTGATGGCGCTCTGTTCGCTGCCGAAAAACCGCCGCAGGCTCACGCTTTCCGCCACGGGAACGGAGCCGAAGCTCCTGCTGCGTCTTGCGCCAAACGAGGACGCATTGGATACTGCCTTGACGCTGGTCGGAGACCTGCGTGTGAATAAGGAAGAAAACGAAAAAGAGGTAACATTATGATCAAAAAGAGATTGCTTTCGTTCCTTGGCGCGGCGGCCATTGCCGCAGCGCTTACCTTCGCCGTCGTTTCGCTCTCGCCCTCGAACGGCTTCACCTCCGGCACCATACACTCCGGCCTCTGCTATGAAGCAACCGGCGTCGCGCCCGACGCGATCGTCGCAAGCGTCGACGGCAACGGCGCAAGCGCCGACCTCATTGCCTACTGGACGGGCTACAACGTGTCATATCTCGACAGCTACATGCAGTATTACACCGGCGCCGCGTTCGACTGGGATTACACCTTCGAAGACGGCACGAGCATCACCGACTACGTCAAGTCCAACGTGCTCATGGCCGTCAAGCAGCACCTGGTGCTGGAAAATCTTGCCGAGGAATACGGCGCGACGCTCACCGACGAACAAAAGGCCGCCATCGAGACAAGCGACCAGGCCTATATCGACCAGTACGGCAGCGAAGAGGCCTTTGAGGCGGAGCTGAACAAGCTCGGCATGCGCCGCGAGACCTACGACCGCGTTTCCACCTCGAACTACCTTTATCAGAACCTCTATCAGCTCTACAACACCGAGGGCAGCAAGCTCTACGCCTCCGACGAGGATCTTGCCCTCTATGCCGCTGAGAAAAATTACATCACCGCCGACCACATTCTGCTCACCACGAAGGATACCACCACGGGCGAGGCGCTGAGCGACGAGGAAAAGGCCGAGAAGAAGGCGCTCGCCGAGGAGATCAAGCAGAAGCTCGATGCCTGCGAGGGTGATCTCACCGCGCTGACCGCGCTCTTCCGCGAGCTGGCCGACGAGTACAGCGAAGATCCCGGCCGCGAGACCTATCCCACGGGCTACACCTTCACCACCGGCGCAATGGTGCCGGAATTTGAGGCTGCCGCTTATGCCCTCGCCGAAGGCGCGGTGAGCGAGATTGTCGAATCGAGCTTCGGCTATCATATTCTGCTCCGTCTGCCGCTCGACAAGGCTGCCGCCGCGGATGCGGTGCGCGAGACCTACTTTACAGACTTCTTCTCCGGCCGCGTGGAGAGCGCCGTCATCGCCACCAGCGCGGAATTCGACAAGCTCGACCCGCAGGTGCTGTACGAAACGATCCAGGCTGCCGCTCAGGTGGAAGGTTAAGCTCCTCCCCGCGCAGAAACTCCATGAAAAAGGGACATTCTCTCTTCAGAGGGAATGTCCCCCTTTTTCGACCAATGGCGGCACGCGATGATCTTCCACACACACAAGAAGCGTCCGTGCCCAAATTTTCGCAGCATTCTGTTCCTTTTGGACGCGCAAACCGCGCCATGACGCATGATATCCTTCATTCTTGTTAAATAGTTAACGAAATGAAAGAAATAAATCAAAATTTCACACATTTTTCATTACTTTGCAGTTGATTTTTCATTTTCCCCTGTGTATAATCAAACTCGAAGAAAATCGGAGCTTTCGTCCGGATTTACAAATGTTAAAGGAGAAGTCAAATGAAAGAATTGTACGTCGTCAACTGCTGCCGTACCGCTGTCGGTTCCTTCGGCGGTTCCCTCAAGAACACCCCCGCCGCTGAGCTCGGCTCCATCGTTGTCAAGGAAGCCCTCAAGCGCGCGAACGTCGCTCCCGAGAACGTTGATGAAGTGATGTTCGGCTGCATCCTGACCGCCGGTCTCGGCCAGAATGTCGCCCGCCAGGTCTGCGTGGGCGCAGGTCTTCCCTACTCCGTTCCCGCCTACACCGTCGGCATGGTCTGCGGTTCCGGCATGAAGTCCGTCATCGAGGCCGGCCGTGCCATCCTCGCCGGCGACGCTGACATCATCGTCTGCGGCGGCACCGAGAACATGAGCGCCGCTCCCTTCGCTTCCTTCGATGAGCGCTGGGGCGCTCGCATGGGCGACAAGAAGCTCGTCGACACCATGATCAAGGACGGCCTGTGGGATGCCTTCAACAACTACCACATGGGCACCACCGCCGAGAACATCTGCGACGTTTGGGGCATCACCCGCGAAGAGCTCGACGCCTTCGGCGCCGCCTCCCAGCAGAAGACCGAGGCCGCGCAGAAGTCCGGTCGTTTCGACGACGAGATCGTCCCCGTCCCCGTGAAGGTCAAGAAGGAGATCGTCGAGTTCAAGAAGGACGAGTTCCCCCGCGCCGGTTCCACCGTCGAGGGTCTTGCCAAGCTGCGCGGCGCGTTCCCCGTCGGTCCTGAGGGCGTTGAGGACGAGATCGTCCACACCTTTAAGCCCACCGAGATCCACGAGGCGGATACCCGCAAGCATGTTCAGCGCGTGACCGCCGGTAACGCCTCCGGCATCAACGACGGCGCTGCCGCTATCGTTCTCGCTTCCGGCGAGGCGGTTGCCAAGTACAACCTCAAGCCCATGGCCAAGCTCGTCAGCTGGGGCCAGGGCGGCGTCGACCCGAAGATCATGGGCGTCGGTCCCGTGCCCGCTTCCCGTCAGGCCATGCAGAAGGCCGGCCTGACCATCGACGATATCGACCTCGTCGAGGCCAACGAAGCCTTCGCGGCCCAGTCCATCGCGGTTGCCCGTGAGCTGCACTTCGACATGAACAAGGTCAACGTCAACGGCGGCGCGATCTCCATCGGCCACCCCGTCGGCGCTTCCGGCGCTCGTATCATCGTCACCCTGCTGCACGAAATGCTCAAGCGCGACGACGCCAAGAAGGGTCTTGCCACCCTCTGCATCGGCGGCGGCCAGGGCGTTGCCACCATCTTCGAGAAGTGCTAAAGCACCGCTAACCCCTGAAAATAAAAGGAGACCTCGAAAGAGGTCTCCTTTTTTTGCCGCCTGCGGGCGGCGTCTTTTTCGCGCCCCCGCCGCATAAAAGAAAGGGACGCCCCGTTCGGGGCGTCCCTTTTGATCGCAATGTAATGAATTCTTCTTCGCAGAAACGAATTAGAACTTGGGCTTCTGGGCCTTGACCTTGGGCTCCTGACCGTTGCAGACAGCGACGATGTCGTTGGCGACGGAGGTGCAGCAGTTGAGAACGCTCTGCTCGGTGGTGGCGGCCATGTGCGGGGTCATGATGACGTTGTCGAGGTCGAACAGCTCGCGGCTGGACTCCTGAATGGGCTCATGCTCGAAGACGTCGAGACCGGCCTGGAACAGGGTGCCGTCCTTCAGGCACTCAACAAGCTCGTTCTCCTTGATCAGAGCGCCGCGGGCGCAGTTGATGAAGGAAGCGGTGGGCTTCATCCAGCTGAACTGCTCACGGCCGATGGAGTGCTCGGTGGAGGGAACGACGGGCAGATGCACGGAAACGAAGTCGGCCTGCTCCCAGACTTCCTTGGCGGTGGCCTTCAGCTCGCAGAGATCGCCGATCTTGTCCTGGGTGAGGTACGGATCGTAGCCGATGACCTTCATGCCGAAGCCGTACTTGCACTTCTGCATGGCCAGCTGGGAGATACGGCCGCAGCCGATCATACCGAGGGTCTTGCCGCCGAGCTCATAGGTGTGCTCCATGCCCATACGGACGAGGAAGTTGCCGCCGCGGAACTGACGGTCGACATAGGTGAAACGCTTGGCGCACATGAGCATCAGCATGACGGCGTGCTCAGCAACAGCGTTGGCGTTGCCGGCGGGCGCGTAGACGACGGTGATGTCCTTGGCGTGGGCGTGGTCCATGTCGATGTTATCGAGGCCGGCGCCCTGCTTGCCGATGACCTTGAGGTTCTTGCAGGTGTCCATCATCTTGGCGGTGATGGGCTCGGTGCGGCACATGATGGCGTCGGGCTGGAACTCGGCGAGCTCCTTGACGTAGGTCTCCTCGTCGTTGTGGCTGCACAGCTTGACTTCGAAGTCGTTGGACTCGAAGATCTGGGTAGCGATCTCGTTCAGCTCGATGGTGTAGTAAACTTTGAACTTTGCCATGATAAAGATCTCCTCTCAAAAATTTAATTTATTGATCCACTCAATGATTTCATACGGTTCTTTCATTATACCTTTGCCATTTCCCAAAAGCAAGGGATTTTGAAAAAGTTTTGCAGGAATTGATTCAATTATTTGAAGCCCATCTTTCATTTTGACAATCTGCCGTCATGTTTTTTGGTCATTCTGCATTTCTGGTCTGCAAAATCAGAAAAATCCGTCTCCCGCTTGACAACCTACGACAAGTGTAGTATATATAAATCAACGACAATTGTAGTAAATTCTCAAGGGAGGTCATCGCATGGAGGAAAAGAAACGTCTGCCGGACGCGGAGCTTGCCGTAATGCAGGCCGTCTGGGCGCAAAGCGGCGAAGTAGGCCGCGCGGACATCGAGGGCGCGCTCGCAAGCTACGGCTGGAGCGCCAACACGCTCAACACCTACCTCACGCGCCTTTGCGAAAAGGGTTTTCTCACGAGCCGCCGCGAAGGACGGAACAATTTGTACACGCCGCTCGTCTCAAGAGACAAATACCTCGAGTTTGAAAGCCGCAGCGTTTTGAAGCGGCTCTACGGCGGGTCGCTTGGCAGCTTTGTCGCCGCGCTCAACGCCGAGCAGCCGCTCGAGCAGCGCGAGATCGACGAGTTGCGGCAGTTTCTGGACGATATGAGCCGCTAACGGACAGACGATCGAAAAAAGGAGGATCGCCATGGAACAGTTTTTGCTGAATCTCTTGAAAACCTCGCTGCTCGGCGCGCTCGCCATCTTGCTCATGCTCGTGAGCAAGCCCCTCTGGCGCGAGCGCTACCGCGCCAAGGCGCGCTGCTGGCTTTGGCTGGCGCTCGCGGCGTTTCTGCTCTTCCCCGTCGACTTTTCGGTGAAGGACGCGCCCGTGCAGGCCGCTCCCCCGCAGGATTACACGCTCTTTGTCGGCACGGATAAAACCACCATTCAGTCGACCGACCATTTGTTCGGCGACATGGCCGAGAGAAGCGGACAGACGAGCACGCAGGTGCGCGACAGCATCATCGCCCGCCCCGTGACCGACCCCGCGCAGAAGGCCACGCGCTACATTCCCGTCACAACGATCTTATTTTACGGCTACCTTGCCGGCGCGGCGGCGTTTCTCCTCTGCCAGGGCGTATCTTACGTCCGCTTCCGCCGCACGGTGCGCCGCTGGCGCAGCGGCGTGACGCGCGGCGACTACCGCGCGCTGCTGCAAGATACCGCGCGCTCCCTCAATGTGACCGCGCCGGAGATGTTCGTCTGCGAGGCCATCTCCACGCCCGCCGTCACAGGGCTTTTCCGCCCCACGCTCCTGCTGCCGCACGAGGGCTATGACTTAAACGAGCTTCGCTACATTCTGCGCCATGAGCTGTGCCACCTGAAGCGGCGCGACATGCTCTTAAAGCTTGTGCTGCTTGCGGCGAACGCGATGCACTGGTTCAATCCCGTGGTGTATCTGATGCTGCGTCAGGCGGACGAGGACATCGAGCTCGCCTGCGACAGCGCGGCGACCGATGGGCTTGACCGCGCCGAGCGCGCGGCCTACAGCCGCACGCTCCTTGCGGCCGTGCAGTCCCATGTGCGGGCGCTGCCCGCGACGACCTGCTTCGGCGGGACGGTCGAGCGCCTCAAGCGGCGCATCACGAACGTCCTCGGCGCGCAGAAAAAGCGCGGGCTCGGCGTTGTCGCCCTCGTGCTGGCGCTGACGCTCACGGCGGGCTGCGCCGTCAGCTGGGGCGAGCGCGGCAGGAAGAATGATGACCTCTTCGACGGCTCGCGCTACAATCCCGTGTTCGTCACGGGAAACGCAGAGCTTACGATCGGGAAGAATTTCCGTCCCCTCTACTATGTCTCCGATGAAAGCGGCACCTACTTCCGTCTTTCCCGTGAGGGCGGTGTCAACACCGTCACGATGATCTACGACGGCGAAGAGATGTCCTTCTCGCCGATGGAATCCGTCACGCTGACGCAGGAAAACTTCGACGGCACTTTGCTGCCGGATCTGGACGCACTGCGCAGCGACAACAAGACCGCGTGGCGCGCGCAGCTGCCGGACAACTTCGACGATCATGACCCTGATGCCGCGCCGAACCTCACCTTTCTGCTGAAGCAGGAGGACGGCACGCTGTATCTGTGCATCGGCTATCACTTCGACGGCGGCGACGCCTTTCCCGGGGATACCGACCGTATCCGCTGGATCTACCGGCTCGAAAAGGAAGACGACACGCTCTATGCCTCGATGGACGACTATGCCGCCGCATGCGTGGCGGAGCTCAAAAAGGGTACGATGAGCTACTGCACGTCCGAAGACGGCAATTACGCCTCTCAAGTGGCCGAGGATACGGTCGCCGACGTGCGCGTAACGCGGCTGGAACTCGCCGATTCGCTCGAAGGTCTCTCCCCCGAGGGCACGGCGCTGGAGCTGTGGTACTTCCAATATGAGATGAAGCCCACGAACGAGAACGGCGCAGAACTCGCCCCCATCGGCGGGCAGGAGGTGACGGACGACGGGTATCTCAATGAACACTGGACGCACTATCTCACCGTCCTGCACCACACGAGCGGCGAGCAGACCGGCTATCAGGTCATCGGCACCACGGTGAGCAACGACGGGCTCTTCTACAACGGCTGCGGCTACAGCGGCGAGGAAAAGGCTTACCTGCACGACTTCTACGTTGACTACGCGGGGCTCGATCTGCCGAAGATGTTCATTCCCAACCTGCTGGACGACACGGCAACGGACGGCTACGGCCGCGCCAACCAGTGCGAGGCTCAGCTTGTTGCGGGCAAAGGCTATTACTACTATGTGCCGATCACCGCGTGGGCGCGCAGCAGCGACGCGGAGTTCTGGTACTCGCGCTACGACACCGGCTCGTATTTCAGCGTCAAGAAGCTTTCGCAAAGCCTTGCCGCCGCAAAGGCGGAATGGGAGAGCACCGGCGCGAAGGCGGAGAAGACCGACACCGGCTGGCGCTTCGTGACAAATGAGGGCATGAGCAGCACGGTCATCACGCTCTTCGACGCACCGGACAACACCTGCTATCAGGTCGAAACGCACTGGTCGTTCGACGGCAGCACCGCGGAAAACGAGTGGGGCTGGAACCGCGACCGCGCCGTTGAGGGCGAGGCCGAGGTGCTCCGGGCGATGGTCAAGCGCTTCACGGTCACCGCTGCAATACAGCCCACACAGAATGACGCGGACAGCGCGCTCGACGCCGCGCTGAAGCAGCTTGGCGACACGAGCGGCGAGGTCACACTGTCGCTGAGCGTGAACGGCACTGACAGCAGCATCTATGACGGCAGCGCCGTTTCCAACCGCGCCTACTTTGCAAGGCAGCTGAGCGAAAGCCTTGTCTGGCGCGAAGCGAACGACAGTGCCGCGCCCTCGGCGCAGAACTGCATCCTCCTCATAACGGCGGACGGCGGCGTGCTGACGTTCTGCGAATCTCAACCCATGCATCTCTGGCTGACAACGCCGGACGGGGCGGCGTATTGCTTCAAGACCGACTCATACGATGAGCTCAGTATTGTAGACGGCGACGGGCGCACAGTCTACAACATAATGCGCCTGTGGTACGATGAAGCGGAGTACGACGCGCTGCTGCGCGACGTCAAACCGCAGCCGAAGAGCCTTTCCTGGCAGGAGGCGGCGCAGAACTGGGCAGACGCCTACTACGGCGCGCACACGAAGGCAGCGAGCGGCAGCTCCTTTAAGTACACCTGGGTCAAGGCTCTCATCACCCCCGCCGAGGACACGACGAAGGCCATGCGCGAGTGGGGCGAGATCGACGAGAACACTTACTGTTTTTACGTGGAGGTGCAGTTCACGCCCGAAAGCGAGACGGCGCTCTATTACGCGATGGCGGGCAACACCGTCGAATGCACCGACCCGTCCGCGCCCAAGGGCGCGTATGCGTTCCAGCGCTGCTGCACCATTCAACTGCAAGAGGACGGTCGCTGGCACGGGGTGATGCTTGGCACCGGCTGGTAAAAACACGCGATCATGAAAAACGGAGGGGGATCCCCCTCCGTTTTCTCATGCGAAAAACAGAAAAAGTTCTGGAACATCTCAAAGATATGTGGTACAATAGGAATATTCCAAAACATTTTTCTCGGGAGGCTCCCGTCATGGAACAGAATCCGATCCTCAAGCTCCCGCTGTCGCTCGACAGTGAGATCCCCCTCTACTCCCAGCTCATGGGCATCATCAAGCGCAGCATCACCTCCGGCGCGCTCAAGGTCGGCGACCTGCTGCCGAGCGAGGCCGAGCTTTGCCGCGCCTACGACATCAGCCGCAACACCGTGCGTCAGGCCATCGGCGCACTGGAGGAGGAGGGCTTTGTCGTGCGTAAGCGCGGCAAGGGCACGTTCGTCTCCGACCCGAACACCCGCCGCAAGGGCGTGCAGTATTCGTTCACGACGGAGATCTCGCAGCTCGGCAAGTCGCCCTCGTCCACACTCGTGGACTTTGCGGTCATCACGCCGAGTCCCCGGATCGTGGCGCTCATGGGCCTTGAACCGGGCGTGAAGGTCTACCGCTTCACGCGCGTGCGCAACGTGGACGGCGCGCCGCTCATTCTTGAAACGTCCTATTATCCCGAGTACATCTACCCCAACCTGACGCGCGAGCTGCTGGAAACGCACAGCTTTTACAGTCTCCTCTACCATGTGGGCGTGATCCCATTTTCCGCGTCGGACACTTACGAGGCCGTTGTCCTCTCGCCGCACGAGGCGCAGCTTCTGCACTGCGCGCCCGGCTCGGCCGCGTTCTTCCATCAGCGCCGCACCACGACCGAAAACGGCCACATCTACGAATATACGACAAGCTACATGCGCGCCGACCGCGTCAAGCTGGACGTTCGCTTCCAGAAGGGCTCGACGAGCTTCATGCGCACCGTGGACTAAAGCAGAATAAAAAAGGGAGCAGCCATGCGGCTGCTCCCTTTTTCGTTGTTTTCTTACTTTTCGCAGATGACCGGCTTGCAGCGGTCGGCTTCGACAAAATCCTTTGCTCTCTGAACCGCCTCCGCGCGCGGCAGCTTCACCTGCTCGCCCGTGCGCATATCCTTGCACGAGACGACGCCTGCGGCGATCTCGTCCTCGCCGAGGAAGTAGACATACGGCACCTTGAGCTTGTCGGCATAGTTCATCTTGGCCTTGAACTTTTTCTTTTCCGTGTAGATCTGCGTGCTGACGCCCGCGGCGCGCAGATCCGTCGCCAGCGCGATGGCCTCGCTCAAGTCCTCGGTCATCGGCAGGATGAGCACGTCCGCCGGCGCGGTGCAGATGTCGCTATTCAGAAGGCCCTGCTCGCCGAGGACGTAGAAAAGTCTCGTCACGCCGATCGAAATGCCGACGCCGGGAAGCTTGCGGTCGATATAGTACTCGGCGAGGTTATCGAAGCGGCCGCCGGAGCAGACCGAGCCGATCTCGGGGTAGTCGAGCAGCGTCGTTTCATAGACGGTGCCGGTGTAGTAGTCGAGGCCGCGCGCGATCGTCAGGTCGACGGCGAAATTCTCCTGCGGCACGCCGAACGAGCCGAGGTATTTTGCAACGGTCGAGAGCTCATCGAGGCCCTGATCGAAGACCTCGTTACGGCCGCGGTACTGCGCGAGCGCGGCGAGCACCTCTTCGTTCGTGCCCTTGATGCCGATGAAGGCAAGGATCTCGTCCGCCTTTTCGCCCTCGATGGCGTAATCGTCCACGAGAATGGCGCGCACGAGGTCGGGGCCGATCTTTTCGATCTTGTCGACCGTGCGCATGATGTCGCCCGCCTTGTCGGAAAGCCCGAGCATCGCGTAGAAGCCGTTTAAGATGCGGCGGTTGTTGATGCGGATCTGGAAGCGTTTGAGGCCCAGACGGGAGAAGACCGTATAGATGATGGCGGGGATCTCGGCGTCGTTCGTGATGTCAAGCTCGCCATCGCCGATGATGTCGATATCCGCCTGATAGAACTCGCGGAAGCGGCCGCGCTGCGCGCGCTCGCCGCGGTAGACCTTGCCGATCTGGAAACGGCGGAACGGGAAGGCGAGGTCGGCATAATGCAGGGCAACGTACTTTGCCAGCGGCACCGTCAGGTCGAAGCGCAGGGAGAGGTCGCTGTCGCCCTTGGAGAAGCGGTAGATCTGCTTTTCCGTTTCGCCGCCGCCCTTGGCGAGCAGCACGTCGCTCGCTTCGATGATGGGGGTGTCGAGCGGGGTAAAGCCATACACGCCGTAGGACGAGCGCAGCACCTCCAGAAGGCGTTCCATCTGTGTCTGCGGCGCGGGAAGCAGCTCCATAAAGCCGGATAAGGTGTGAGCTTTGATCGTTGCCATGATAGTGTGTCCTTTCGTGATATAATGTACGGACAGCTTACTGCACCGTGGTGGCACAGCAGCGTATCGGAGTGGTTGGGAGATATTTTACGGTACGGCGCGTGGATTGTCAAGCGCTGCCGCTGCGATCCTTCCACTTTTGGCTCAGTATAGCATTTTCCGCGGCGGATTGCCATAGATTTCCCCGGATCCGGTGCAAAAATTTTCCTCCCCTACCGGACAGAACCGGCGAAAAGAGAAGTTCTCCCGCAAAAAGCACGAATTGCGCTTGACGGAATCGCCGCTTTTTGCTACCATATATTTAACTTTAGTCAGGTGTACCTCTGCGGAGGGATCGCACCTGCAAAAAACGGCTTCCGGGCAGCCGTCATTCGGCGTCCGCTGCGGTATGCACCGTGCAGACAGTGGCCAATCCTTTCAGCATCGTTGAGGAGGAACGTTGGATGTACCAGAGCAAAATGAAAAGTGAGGAGACCGATCATCTGTTCAAGGCGATCCTGTCTCTGAGGACGGAGGAAGAATGCTATCGCTTCTTCGACGATCTCTGCACCTTCAGCGAGATCGAGGCGATGTCGCAGCGTTTTGAGGTGGCGTCGCTGCTGGCCGATGGCAAAACCTTCACGCAGATCTCGCAGAAGATCGGCGTTTCGTCCACGACCATCACGCGCGTAAACAAGTGCCTTTGCTACGGGGCAGACGGCTACAAACTGCTGTTCGACCGGGCAAAGGAAGAGAAGTAAGTCCCGTCATGTCAGGGTCAGAGCAGGCGCGATGCGTCTGCTCTTTTTCCCGTGTCATGCTTTACTATAATACCGCATCACCACATCGGTTCGGCACCATGTCACCCGGATATATGAGAAATGACTAAATTATTTTTAAAATTTTGTCAGATTTTATTGCTTTTGCCAAAGTGGTATGTTACAATTAGTTCACAAATAGATTAGGGATAGATGTGCAGCGTGCAAGGAGCCGTTTGCCCGACGGTGCTGTGACTCTATCCTGCGTCTGTTTTTTTGCGGAACCCCTCCGCAGAAAACGCACGTCCCCTCGTGCGGTGATAACAGGCCCGTCTGGGGGAGGAGCGGTTCGCCGCTTCTTGCCGGGCAAGTATTTTTATGAAGAGAGAGGTAAATATCAAAATGGCAAACGAAAAGAAAGTCGCACGGGAGCCCAGTTTTATTCTGGCGCTGATCCCCATTGTGGCAATGATCGGGTTCATGCTTTACTGCTTCCTCGGTCATTCCGAATCCGGTTATCATGACGCGCACATGCCCCTGGTCCTGTCCATCGTCGTCGCCTGCATCGTCGGCTTCGCCTGCGGCCACAGCTTCCAGGATATGCTCGCCGGTATGATCGATCGTCTGGCAGCTTCCATGGAAGCCGTTCTGATCCTCTGCACCGTCGGTTTCCTCGTCGCCAGCTTCATGGCCTCCGGCGCGATCCCTTCCCTGATCGTCTACGGCCTTGACCTGCTGACCCCGAAGCTGTTCCTGCCCATCGGCTGCATCCTCTGCGCGATCGTCGGTATGGCGTGCGGCTCCTCCTGGACCACCACCGCCACCATCGGTCTTGCGTTCCTCGGCATCGGCGCGGGCCTCGGCATCCCTGCCCCCATCACCGCCGGTATGATCATCTCCGGCGCGTATGTCGGCGATAAGTTCTCCCCCCTGTCCGATACCACCAACCTCGCTGCTGCTGTTGCTGAGACCGGCCTGTTCGACCACGTCACCGCGATGGTCTCCAGCACCGGCCCGACCCTCGTCATCGCCCTGATCCTCTACACCATCCTCGGCCTGAACGTTGACACCAGCGCCTATGATCCCGCTGTTGCTCAGAGCATTCAGGACGCGTTCCGCGGTTCCTTCAATATCTCCCCGGTTCTGCTCATTCCCATCATCGTTGTTATCGTGATGTGCGTCCTGCGTGTGCCCGGCCTGGTCGGCATTGCCGCCTCCGTCGCCACCGCAACGATCTTCATGATCATCTTCCAGTCCACCGACATCTACGGCTCCCGCGCCCTGGGCGACATCTTCAACACGCTGCACTACGGTATCGGCGTTGAGACCGGCAACGAAGTCGCTGACTCCATCCTCGGCAAGGCCAAGGGCATGGACGGCACCATGTGGACCATCAACCTCATCCTTGTCGCTCTCGCTTACGGCGGCGCGCTCGAGCGCTGCGGCTGCATCGAGCGTCTGTTCGGCGGCCTGAAGCACAAGATCCACTCCGTCGGCAGCCTGATCCTCGCCACCCTGCTGACCTCCATCTTCTGCGACGCCACCATGTGCGACCAGTTCCTCGGCATCGGCGTTCCCGCCCCCATCTATGCTGACAAGTACGACGAGCTCGGTCTCGGCCGCAATATGCTCTCCCGTTCTCTGGAAGATGCCGGTACCCTCTGGGCCGTTATGTTCCCCTGGACCGGCTGCGGCGCTTACCAGACCGGCGTTCTCGGCATGAGCCCGCTGGTGTTCTTCCCGTACGCGTTCGTCAACCTGCTCAACCCCGTTTACGCCTATGTGACCGCTGCGTTCGGCCGCAACATCTTCTGGGCTGACGGTTCCTACACCAACATCTTCGGCAAGACCAAGGCTGGCAAGCCCGCCGGTGCTCCGGAAGAGGCTCACGCCAAGGCTGTTGCCAACCTCGAAGCCCTCCGCGCTGCCGGCAAGGCTCCCAAGATCAGCGCGTAATCTACGCTCCCTGCTTTACTTAGAAAGGAATCACCGCTGTGAAACAATCGCTTCCCTGGGAATCCGTCCCGCCCCCGATCTTCCCCGCCCAACTGACGCTCAAGCCGCGTAAAAAGTGGGTGCAGGTCGGCGGCTGGGTTCTGGTCGTCCTCCTGCTGCTCTACGGCTTATCGCAGCGCGGGCGCAACCCGATGCTCTCCATCATCTCGCTCGTATTCTCCGTGATGTACCTCGTGACGATGATGACCAAAAAGGACGCCGCTCTCACGAGCCGCGGTCTTGAGATCTTCTACAACATGCAGTTCACCACGAACTATGAGTGCTATCCCTGGGAGGACATCAGCGTCATCGTGTGCGAGGACCGCAACCACGCCGAGCTCGTGCGCTTGCACATCGGCTACGGCAATGCGGAAAAGGCATTTTTCTTCCCGCGCGCATCACTCGACGAGATCGCTGCCTTTGCGAAAAAGAAGAATCCCGCCATTCGGATCATGGATTACGAAGCACCCGAACCGAAGTCCTCTGGGAAGCGGAAAAAGTAAACAGCTGTGAACTTTTCACAAATTATGAAAGGCGCTCCGCATTTGCGGAGCGCTTTTTTTATTTACTTTTCACAAATTAGCGATTTACCTTGTTAACGTGTTATCTTGATATGGTGATAACGCACAATAAAGAAAATATTTTTAGCAAGAAAACTATTGATTTTGCACAAAACCATGCTATACTATGATAGAACAATCTCGTGGGATATTCCCCGCGGGCGGAACGCTTCCACATCGGGCAAATGCGGAGATATCAGGGGTGCGTTCCGAAAGGTATCTTGCATCCGGCGGCACGGTTCGCCGTGCATGCCAAATCACCGGGCAACCGGAAAAATAGAAAAAGGAAAAAGAGAGGATAATTACCATGATCATGAATCCTACCGCGATCAAGCATGTCGTCGTCGATGGTCACAGCCTGACCCTCGAATCCTTCGTCGCCATCGCTCGCTACAATGCGACCGTCGAGCTGGCTCCCTCCGCTCTGGAAGCCATGCAGAAGTCCCGCGCTCTCGCCGAGAAGATCGCTGCCGAGGGCCGCGTCGCCTACGGTATCACCACCGGTTTCGGCGAGTTCCAGAAGGTCGCCGTCCCCAAGGAGATGAGCAACCAGCTCTCCACCAACCTGATCCTCAGCCACTGCACCGCCGCCGGCGAGCCGTATGCTGACGAGATCGTCCGCGGCATGATGCTGCTGCGTGCCAACGCTCTGTGCGGCGGCGTGAGCGGCGTTCGCCCCATCCTCGTCGAGATGCTGCTCGAGATGCTCAACAAGGGCGTGACCCCCGTCGTCCCGCAGAAGGGCTCTCTCGGCTCCTCCGGCGACCTGGCCCCTCTCGCTCACATGACGCTCCCCATGCTCGGCAAGGGCGAGGCCATGTACGAGGGCGTGAAGATGCCCGGCGCTGAGGCCATGGCCAAGGCTGGCATCAAGACGCTCGACACCCTGGTCTCCAAGGAAGGCCTCGGCATGACGAACGGCACCTGCGCGATGACCTCCGTCGGTGCTCTCGCCCTGTACGACACCATCTGCGCCGCCCAACTCGGCGACGTGATCGCTTCCATGTCCTTCGAGGGCCTGACGGGTCTTCGCAACGCCTTCGACCCCCGCATCCATCAGGTGCGCGGCCAGAAGGGCCAGATGCTCGTCGCCGCGAACATGCGCAAGCTGCTCGACGGCTCTGAGATCCTCGACAACTGCCAGAAGGACCGCGTTCAGGACGCTTACGCCCTGCGCTGCATCCCGCAGCTGCACGGCGCCTGCCGTGACGCTCTCGACTATGTCCGCGAGAAGGTCGAGATCGAGCTCAACGCTGTCACCGATAACCCGCTGATGTTCCTCGACGACGAGGCTGTTATCTCCGGCGGTAACTTCCATGGCGAGCCCATGGCCCTGCCGTTCGACTTCCTCGGCATCGCCGCAAGCGAGCTGGCCGACGCTTCCGAGCGCCGCACCGAGCGTATGGTCAACCCGGCTCTGTCCAACGGCCTGACCGCGTTCCTGACCACCAAGGCCGGCGTCAACTCCGGTTTCATGATCGTTCAGTACGCTGCCGCTTCCATGGTCAGCGAGAACAAGATCTACGCTCACCCCGCTTCCGTCGACTCCATCCCCTCTTCCGCCAACCAGGAGGATATCGTCTCCATGGGTACCACTGCTGCCCGTAAGGCCAAGATGATCCTGCAGAACACGCAGGACGTCCTCGCCGACGAGCTGATGACCGCCTGCCAGGCCATCGATATCCGTCGCCGCCTGAACACCCACGGCCAGGGCATGACCCCGCTGCACGAGGCTCTCTACCAGCACGTCCGCGAGAAGGTCGCCTTCTACGAGATCGACCGCGAGATCTGGCCTGACATCCGTGCGGTGGAAGAGATGATCCGCTCCGGCGAGCTGCTCGACATCGTCAAGGAGTATATCCCCGACTTCGAATAATCGAAATCGTGCTCTTTGTGCCGCAAACGCACTGTGCGCGGCGTAAATAGTTGACAATACAATGCAAGGTGGTGTAAAGTCTTAGTAGGCTTTACACCATCTTTTTGTCTAATTCTGATAGAAACGGAGGGAACTGCCATGGAACTCAATATCCTGCGGGCGGACCCCGCGGGGAACATCACGATCTTCGTGCTCGACCAAGTCGAAAAGGCACAGCGCGCGGCCATCGCGGAGAAGATCATGGCGATTCCGGCGCTCAAGGCCGAGCAGGTCGGCTACGTCTGCCCTGCGGAAGATGACGCGGATGGGCATATGGAGATGATGGGCGGCGAATTCTGCGGCAACGCAACGCGCGCCTACGGCATGTACATTGCCCGGCAAAAGGGAGGACTTTCTTCCGTTAAGCTGCGCGTGAGCGGCTGCGACCATATCGTGACCGCGCAGGTCGATCTGGCAGCAGGCACGGCGCGCGCCGAAATGCCCTGTCCGCGCAGCGTTCAGCGCATCACCGCAAACGGTCACGAGGGGACGCTTGTTGACTTAACAGGTATCGCCCACCTTGTGGTCGAGGGCGTGAAACCGAGCGAAGAGTTCTTCCGCGCGGTCGAGCCCGTCTTTTCCCAAATTGCAGGGCTGGATGCCTGCGGTGTCATTTTCTTAGATGCGGAAACACACCGCATGACGCCGCTCGTTAAGGTGATCGATACGAACAGCCTTGTCTGGGAGGGCAGCTGCGGCAGCGGCAGTGTCGCCTGTGCGGTCGCGCAGAGCGAGCAGATGGAAAACGGCGGCTTTTCCTGCGACTATATTCAGCCTGCGGGCGTCGTCCGCGCGAGCGTTGAGCGGCAGGGCGGCAAAGTCGTCGCGGCTCACATCGGCGGTAAGGTCACGCTGGACGAGCCTGTGCGCATCACGCTGTAACGCCCGCACAAATGAAAGAATGCTTCCTCCGTCCGTCGCTTTCCTCTTTCTGTGCGCGGCGCGGGCGGCAAAAATTGCCCAAAATCCCCCCTTTTTCTCTTTTTTCAGGGAGGAAAAAGAACACTTAATTTTTTAAGGTTTTTGAAAAAAAGAGGCTTGCAAAATCGTTTACCTTTTCCCCGCCTTCGGATATAATTCCAATTGTCAATTAGAGAGAATTCTCTGCGTTTTAGATACTTAAAAAAATCAGGAGGTAATTCCCATGACCGACATTGAAATCGCCCAGGCGTCCCAAATGCTCCCCATCGAGGAAGTTGCTGCTAAGGTTGGCATCAAGCCCGAGCAGCTCGAGAACTACGGCCACTACAAGGCCAAGGTCGACATCCACGCCCTGAAGGACCTGCCCCGCAAGTCCAAGCTGGTTCTCGTTACCGCCATCAGCCCCACCCCCGCCGGCGAGGGTAAGACCACCACTTCCGTCGGCCTTGCCGACGCGCTGAACAAGCTCGGCAAGAACACCATCGTCTGCCTGCGCGAGCCCTCTCTTGGCCCCGTGTTCGGCGTTAAGGGCGGCGCTGCCGGCGGCGGCTACGCTCAGGTCGTCCCCATGGAGGACATCAACCTGCACTTCACCGGTGACTTCAACGCCATCGGCATTGCCAACAACCTCATGGCTGCCCTGATCGACAACCACATCCAGCAGGGCAACCTTCTCGACATCGACGTGCGCAATATCCCCTGGAAGCGCGTTGTCGATATGAACGACCGTCAGCTGCGTCACATCGTCTGCGGTCTCGGCGGCAAGGCCTCCGGCGTGCCCCGCGAGGACGGCTTCGACATCGTTGTTGCCTCCGAGGTCATGGCCGTTCTGTGCCTGTCTGCCGACCTTGCCGACATGAAGGCCCGTCTTGCCAAGATGGTCGTCGCCTACAACCGCGCCGGTCAGCCCATCACCGCGCATGACCTCAAGGCCGAGGGCGCCATGGCTGCCGTCCTGAAGGACGCCATCAAGCCCAACCTGGTCCAGACGCTCGAGCACACCCCCGCTTTCATCCACGGCGGCCCCTTCGCCAACATCGCTCACGGCTGCAACTCCATCCAGGCCACTGAGACCGCGATGAAGCTCGCCGACTACACCGTCACCGAGGCCGGCTTCGCTGCTGACCTGGGCGCCGAGAAGTTCCTCGACATCAAGTGCCGTGCCGGTGGCTTCCACCCCGACGCTGTTGTCATCGTCGCCACCGTCCGCGCTCTCAAGTATCACGGCGGCGTGCCCAAGGCTGAGCTCAACAACGAGAACCTCGAGGCTCTCGAGAAGGGCCTGCCCAACCTCCTCCAGCACGTCGACAACGTGAAGAACGTCTACGGTCTTCCCTGCGTCGTCGCCATCAACGCCTTCCCGACCGACACCAAGGCCGAGCTCGACCTCGTTGAGGCCAAGTGCAAGGAGCAGGGCGTCAACGTCCGTCTGTCCGAGGTTTGGGCCAAGGGCGGCGAGGGCGGCAAGGCTCTGGCTGAGGAAGTTATCCGCCTCGCTGAGGACACCACCAACGATCACTTCCAGTTCGTCTACGACCTGGAGGATTCCATCGAAGAGAAGCTGAACAAGATCGCCACCAAGGTCTACCGCGCTGACGGCGTGGTGCTCGCCGGCGACGCCAAGAAGCAGGCTGCTCAGCTCACTGAGCTCGGCTTCGACAAGATGCCCATCTGCATGGCCAAGACGCAGTTCTCCTTCTCCGACGATCAGACCAAGCTGGGCGCTCCCCGCGGCTTCAAGATCACCGTCCGCGAGATCAAGGTCAACGCCGGTGCCGGCTTCCTGGTTGCCAAGACCGGCAACATCATGACCATGCCGGGTCTTCCCAAGGTTCCCGCTTCCGAGCGCATCGACATCGACGCCAACGGCAAGATCACCGGCCTGTTCTAAGAAACGGCTGCCTCACAGATTTTACTCTTTTGATCCCCAAGGAAGAGGCGGAACCATCCGCCTCTTCCTGACATATTCTCTTCTGACTCTAAAATTACCGGGAGGAACGCTATGAAGATCGCAGATATGAAAGTTACCGAGCTCATCAACGAGGTCGGTTCAGGCACTCCCGCGCCCGGCGGCGGCGCTGTGGCCGGTCTTGCCGGCGGCGTCGGCGTCGCGCTGACGATGATGGTCAACGGCCTGACGCTGGACAAGAAGGGCTTTGAGAACGACCGCGAGCGCCTTCTGGACGCCATTGCCAAGGGCAATGAGCTCAAGGAGCGCTTTATCGACGTCATGAACCGCGACAGCGAGGTCTTCGACGTTCTGATCGAATCGCTCGCCCTCCCGAAGGACGACGACGCGCACAAGGCCATTCGCCGCGGCGCCGTGCAGGCAAGCTTCCGCAGCTGCACGCAGGTACCGCTGACGATGATGGAGATCTGCGCCGAGGCCATCGACCTCTGTGCCGAGCTTGTCGGCACGACGAACCCGAACGTCGTCAGCGATCTTGGCATCGCCGCGCTCACGCTCAAGACCGCCATGCAGAGCGCATGGCTGAACGTGCTCATCAACCTTTCCTCCCTGAAGGAGAAGGCCTTTGCCGATGAGTGCTGCAAAAAGGGCGAAGAGCTGCTTGCACACGCCATTCCCGTGGCGCAGGAAAGCTACGAAAAGGTGCTCAAGGTCATCACCGAAAAGTAACGCTCTTCCGGCCGGAAACGGCCTTTCCAAACTCTCTTTTTTCTTTGATACACGCCGCCCGCCGCGCAGAGAACGCGCCGCGGGCGGCGCGTTCATTTCTTTTTTGGATTTTTGCAATTTATAGTAGCATTTTGCAGATTTTGTGGTACAATACCATCGGTTCTATTGACGGATCCCAAATTTTGCACGAAAGAGGCTTTTTTATGGATTTTGTTGCAAACGGCTCCAAGAATGTCGAAATCGAGACTTCCACGGGCATTTACCTTCGCCACGCCATTCAGACGCACTTTGTCGAGATCGGCGAGGATTATATCGAGCTTGTCAACCGCTACGTCAAGCCCCTCTATGAAGAGGGCGACCTTCTGAGCATCAGCGAAAAGATCATCGCCCTGTGCCAGAAGCGCGTGGTCTATCGCAAGGATATGAAGATCTCGTGGCTGGCAAAGTTCCTCAGCCGCTTTGCCATTCAGCACAACAGCGCCGGCATCGGCGTGGGCGAGGTGTGCAAGATGCAGTTCGCCATCGACGAGTGCGGCGCATGGAAGGTCCTCTGGGCCGCCATCTGCGCGGGCTTTGGCAAGCTCGTGGGCAAGCACGGCATTTTCTATGATATGGTCGGTATGGAGGTCACGGGACTCGATGGCTTCTACCCCGACGTGTTCCCGGTTTATGGCGATTACGGCATTCGCATCCCTGAAAATCCCTCGGGCGTTTGTAATGAGATCTTCGAAAAGACCGGCGTGCGCGCGATGATCGTCGATGCCAACGACCTCACGCGCGACATTCTCGGCAAGGCCGACTGCGTGACCCTCACCGACGAGCAGCTCTGCGAGATCATTCGCGACAACCCCGCCGGTCAGGACGACCAGTGCACCCCGTTCATTCTGATCCGCAAGAAACAGTGATCCTTTTTTCGTTCCCTGCCACCCACAGCGAGCGTGAGAAAGAGGGCGATCCTCTCACATGAGAGAATCGCCCTCTTTTTTTATGAAATTCTCAGTCGAATCCCGTATCGAGCCAGCCGGGGCGCTCCATTTCCACAACGGGCGGCTCCGTCGTGGCGCCGGGGTCGGTCACACCGGGATCGGTGGTCGTACCGGGGTCGACCGGCACGGTGGGGTCGATGGGCGCGGTGGTTCCGGGATCGACCGGTGCGGTCACGCCGGGGTCGGTCGGCACCGTGACGGCGAACTTGCCGACGTACACGATGCGGTTGCGCGCCTTGTAGTTGCTGTTCGCCTCAAAGGTCGAGGAGATGAGCTTGCCGTCGCCGGAGTAGACATTGCGGTAGGTCTTTACCTTGTAGCCGGTGTAGGCGGTCTGCTCGACCTTGCGCTCGCCGGGAGCCAGCTCGTCCGTTTCGATGATCTCCTCCGTAAACGGAATGGTCTCAAGCACGTCGGCGCGGATCTTCACATAGGTGTCGTCCACCTTGGTGCCGAGAATGGTGATCTTGAGATAATTCTTGTTGCCGCTCGTCGTATACTCGGCGCAGACCTTGATGGGATAATTGGTATTGTTGCGGAACTCAAACTCAGGGCCGCCCTCGGCGACCGTCGCGTCAAGGCCGAGGCCGATGTAGTCGGAGGCAAAGCCGTGGTTCGTGCGCTGCACGATCTCAAGGTTGGCGTAGAGCGCGGCGGCATAGAGCGTAGAGCTCGCCTGGCACGCGCCGCCGCCGACCATGTCAACGGTCTTGCCCTGCAAGTAGCCCGGCGCGGGGCTGTAGCCGTTCGCCGCGGTAAAGGGCGTGACGAGCGGGCCGTATTTCATCGTTTCGCCGGCGTTCATAATGTAGCCGTTGATGCGCGAGGCGGTGAGCTTGACGTTCGCGCGGCGGCCGGGTGCGCCGCCGACCTTCGTGGTGTAAGAACTGAGCTCGTCGCGGAAGATCACCTGCTCAAGCTGCTCGGTCGTCACGTCCGGCAGCTCGACCGCGGCGTTCGGCACATCGACGGTCTCCCCCGCCGCAGCTTTGTCATAGGCGGCTTGCAGGTCAGAGAGTGCAAAATCCACCCCCGCGTGTCCCGGCACGACGGTGCCGCTTTCCTTATCAAAGGACGCATTGACCTTCTGTCCGATGATCGCCTCGCGCTGCGCGGCAAGATCGGCCTCCTGCGCGGGGATCACATCGTAAACGCCGCCCTCCGCATCGCTCTTCAGCACGATCTCAGACGGCTTGCCGCCGCTGAGGTACGCGCCGCCAAGGTACATACTGAGCTGCTCTTTCGCGGTGTCGGTCGCGGCGCGGCCGTCCATCGGCTTCGTAACGCTGACCTTACCGTCCTCGGTCACGTGAATGGCAAATTCCACCGGATCGCAGGTTATGTCATCGCACAGCGTGTCGACCAGACTGCCAAGCTGATTGGGAGAATAATATAATCCCACCGTCGTTGCAGCGTCCTGCGGCTTGACGAGCGCGCGCAGATACTTTGCTCCCGCTGTCAAAATGCTGTCGTTGCAGCCATAGACAATGTAGATCTGCTTGGCAAGACCGTCAAAGTCGACGTGCTCCGGCATCTCGTTGAGCGCCACGTGCGCGACCTCTGTGCCGTCGGGCAGAACGAAGTCGACGCCTGCGCCCCTCGCCTGCGCCACGCTCTCTTTGAGCTGCTGCGCGGCCTGCTGCTCGCTCATGCCGCCGTAGTTGACCTCGCCGAGCATCACGTTGGGGTAAATGCACTGCCCCGCCGACACCCATGCGCCAAAGCCCAAATAGGCCGCCGCCAACACGGCGGCGACAATGGCGATGACCTTGCCCGCCTTCCCCGATGTTTCACGTGGAACGCGCGGCGGCGTCTCGCCGCAGGACTCCGCAGACGCTCTGACGGCCTTCTCCGGCTTCATCAGGCGCTTGCCGCCCTTTTTCCTTTTCTTTTCCTCAAAGGCGCCGATGTTTTCTTCCATCTCTGGCTCCTCCCTGTTTCTTCCGTTCTTTGCGGTGGGGCTTTCCCCGCCGACTGCATCAGTATATCACAGAACAGGAGAAAAAGAATCACAAAAGGGTGACAATTTCAACTTTTTTCTCAGCGCTTTGCACATTTCGGGATCCGAATGGTCAAAAGAATATTCTCCTCCGTGTCCTCGCGCTGCATATCGGCCTCCACGCCCGCCCGCTGCATTAGGCCGAGAGAATGGCGGATCGTGTTGAGGAAAATACGCACATCTTTGACAACATAGGTCGGCAGGCGCGGCGATGTTTGCTTTCTCTTCAGCATTTCCTCGATGAGCGCTTCGCTCTGGGCAACATTGCAGCCGCGGCGGATAATGGTCTGCAAGGCATGCAGGCGATCCTCCTCATCGGCAAGGCGCAGCAGCGCCCGGGCGTGCCGCTCGGAAAGGTCATGCGCGCACAGCAGGCGCGTGCAGTCCGGTGACAGGCGCAGCAGACGCAGCTTGTTGGCAACAGCGGACTGGGATTTCCCCAGCTTTTCCGCCGCCTGCTCCTGCGAAAGGCCGTAGGACGAGATGAGCCGCGCGATGGCGGCCGCTTCTTCGAGATAATGCAGGTCGCGGCGCTGCAAATTTTCCACAAGCGCAAGCAGCGCGCTCTCCTCCTCGCTCGAGCGGGCAAGCAGACACGGCACCTCGCGCAGCCCCGCAAGCTTTGCCGCGCGCAGCCGCCGCTCCCCGGCGATGAGCTCATAGCCTTCGTCCGTGCGGCGGACGGTCAGCGGCTGCAAGATCCCGTAGCGGCGAATGCTGTCGCTCAGCGCGCGCAGGGAATCCTCGTCGAACTCCACGCGCGGCTGGTTGGGATTGGGGCGCAGCGCGTCAACGCTCAGCTCGAGCACGCGGCGCGGGAACAGCTGCTTTTTTGCGGACATTTCCATGGATTTCCCCTCCTTTTTCTCCACTTTTAGCACAAATTGTGTGCAAAACGCGGCGAATCCGGGCGAAGAGGGCAAAAAAGATCCGCGTTTTGAAAACGCGGATCTTTTTTCTCTTTATTTCCCGTCGCGCTTGACGTGCATGCGGCTCACGGCGCGGGCGATGCGCGCGCGGGCAAGCGCCTGCTCCTGCTCGCTGTGCCTGGCGTCAAGCTCGGCGCGCGAAGCGGCGGCCATCTCCTCGGCGCGGCGCAGGTCGATCTCCTCCGGCCGCTCGATCGTGTCCACCAGCAGCAGCGCTTCCCCGTTTTCCATCTTGAGAAGTCCCTCGGATACGGCGGCGATCTGCTCATCGCCGTCCTGTCCCCGCAGCGTCAGCTTGCCGGGGACGATCGCGATCACAACATCCTCATGCTGCGCCATCACGCCGTACATGCCGTCGATCGTCGGCACGGTGAGCGAGGCGCAGGCGCCGTCGAAAAATGTGCGCTCCGGCGCAAGAATACGAAGGTGAACCGTGTTCATCACACTTCCCCGCTTTCCATCTTCTTCGCCTTGGCAAGCGCATTGTCGAGCGTGCCGACATTGTAAAATGCCATTTCGGGATAACCGTCCATCTCGCCGGAGAGGATCGCTTCAAAGCCGCGCAGCGTTTCCTCCAGCGGCACATATACGCCCGGAAGGCCGGTGAACTTTTCGGCAACAAAGGTCGGCTGGGCAAGGAAGCGCTGAATCTTGCGCGCGCGGTTGACCGTAAGCTTGTCTGCGTCGCTCAGCTCGTCCATGCCGAGAATGGCGATGATATCCTGCAATTCGCGGTATTTTTGCAGCGTGGCCTGCACGCTGCGGGCAATGCGGTAATGCCGCTCGCCCACAATATCCTCCTCGAGAATGCGGGAGGACGATTCCAGCGGGTCGACCGCGGGATAAAGTCCCTGCTCGGCGATCTTACGGCTCAGGACCGTCGTCGCGTCGAGATGGGTAAATGTCGTGGCGGGGGCGGGGTCGGTCAGATCGTCCGCCGGAACATAGACCGCCTGCACGGACGTGATCGAGCCGCTTTTTGTGGAGGTGATGCGCTCTTGCAGCTCGCCCATTTCGTTGGCAAGCGTCGGCTGATAGCCGACGGCAGAGGGCATGCGCCCGAGCAGGGTAGAAACCTCGCTGCCCGCCTGCACAAAGCGGAAGATATTGTCGATAAACAGCAGCACATCGCGCTGCTCCTCGTCGCGGAAGTATTCCGCCATCGTAAGACCCGTGAGCGCCACGCGCATGCGGACGCCGGGCGCTTCGTTCATCTGGCCGAAGACGAGCGCGGTCTTGTCGATAACGCCGCTCTCGTGCATCTCGTTCCAGAGGTCGTTTCCCTCGCGGCTGCGCTCGCCGACGCCCGTAAAGATCGAGTAGCCGCCGTGCTCCACGGCGATGTTGTGGATCAGCTCCTGAATGAGCACCGTCTTGCCGACGCCCGCGCCGCCGAAGAGGCCGATCTTACCGCCGCGCGGATAAGGCTCCAAAAGGTCGATGACCTTGATGCCCGTTTCCAGAATTTCAACACCGGGGTTCTGCTCGGCAAAAGCCGGCGGCTTTCTGTGGATGCTGCGGCGCGGCTCGTCCGCGCCGATGGGCGCACCGTCGTCGATGACGTCGCCGAAGACGTTGAACAGCCGCCCAAGCGTACATTTGCCGACGGGCACGCGCAGTCCGCTGCCCTCGCCCGTCACGTCCATGCCGCGCGCAAGGCCCTCGCTGCCCGAAAGCATGATGCAGCGCACCGTATCGCTGCTCAGGTGCTGCGCGACCTCCATCACGCGGCGCGCGCCGTCCACCTCAACGGACAATGCCTCGCGAATGCGCGGCAGGCCGCCTTGCGGAAAGCGCACGTCCACCACGCTGCCCGATACCTGAATGATCTTACCCGTGCGCATGCTGCTGCGCCTCCTTCCTCATGCGGTTCTGCCTGCTGCGCGCGCCGGCCGAGACCTCGGTGATCTCGCTTGTAATGGCGCTCTGCCGCTCGTGGTTGTACTCGAATTGCAGCTCCCGCAGCATGTCGTCCTCGTTCCGGTTGGCAGCGTCCATCGCGGAGGCGCGCGCGTTCTGCTCAGCGCAGAAGCTGTGTACCATCGCCGAATAGAGGAAGCCCGTGATATACGCCGGAACGATCTTGGCGAGCACCTCCTCGGCCGAGGGTTCAAATCTGATATGCGGCAGAGGCGCGCCGCCCTCAAACTCTCCGCTCTCCAGCGGCAGGAGCCTTGTGGTGTGTACGCTCATCTCCATGCCGTTTTCAAAGTCCGTATAAACCATATAGAGCTTGGAGATCTTCCCGCGGTCAAAAAGGTCGAGGAGCTTTGCCGTGATCTCGCGGGCGCGGCGCAGCGTGGGGCTCTGCGCGGTGTACTGAAAGTTCTTTTCCATCGGTACGCCGTGGCTTGCAAAAAACTGCCGGCCGTTGTCGCCCACCACGAAAACGCGGCTGTCGGAATGGCTTTTGATCCGCCCCAGCGTTTCCTGAATGACATTCTGGTTGTAAGCGCCCGCAAGGCCGCGGTCCGCCGTGACGACCAGAAAGGCGTATGTGCCGGACTGATCGGAATCGTCCGCATCGCCGCAGAACACATAGGGGCTTCTGATCTCGCCCCCGCGCTGGAAAATACGCTCGATCTCCCCCGTCAGCGCGTCAAAAAACGGGCGCGTTTTTTCAAGATCTTCCTTCGCCCGCCGCATTTTGGTCGAGGCGATGAGGTACATCGCGTTCGTCACCTTCTGCGTGCTTTTGATGCTTTCAATGTGTCCGCGGATCTCCTTCATGCCCGCCATGTCCTCTCACCTCACTTGCTCAACTTTGAAAATTTTCTTTGACAAACGCCTTGGCGATCTCAACGATCTGCGCCTGCTGCTCGTCGCTGAGAAGGCCTGTCTGCTCGATGGCGCGGCACAGCGCGCCCTGCGTATCGGCAAAGTGCCGCAGCAGGAGCGGCAAAAAGCCGTCGAGCTTTTCCGCCGGGATCTCCTCAAACGTGTGGCTCAGCCCCGCAACGAGCAGAATGACCTGCTCATACTGCTTGTAGGGGCGGAATTGCTTCTGTCGCAGCATGCGCGTCAGCCCCTGCCCGTAGGCAAGCAGCTTTTTGGTCGATTCGTCAAGGTCGCTGGCAAACTGCGTGAACGACTCCATCTCGCGGTACTGCGAGAGGTCAAGGCGGATCGTCTTGGCCGCCTTTTTCATCGCCTTGGTCTGCGCGTCGCCGCCCACGCGGGACACGGACAGACCCACGTTCACCGCCGGCCGCTGGCCGGAGAAGAACAGGCGCGATTCCAGAATAAGCTGACCGTCGGTAATAGAAATGACGTTCGTCGGGATATAGGCCGACACGTCGCCCGACTGTGTCTCGATGATCGGCAGCGCCGTGATGCTGCCGCCGCCCTTTTCATCGCTCAGGTGTGCCGCGCGCTCAAGCAGGCGGGAGTGCAGATAGAATACGTCGCCGGGGTAGGCCTCGCGGCCGGGCGAACGCTCCAGCAGCAGGCTCATCGCGCGGTAGGCGACGGCGTGCTTGGAAAGATCGTCGTAGACGATAAGCACGTCGCGCCCCTTGTGCATAAAGTACTCGCCCATGGCGCAGCCCGCGTAGGGCGCAACATATTGCAGCGGCGCGGCATCGCTCGCCGAGGCGTTGACGATGATCGTATAGTCCATCGCGCCGTGCGATTCCAGCGTCTTTCTGAGCTGGGCGACGGAGCTTGCCTTCTGTCCGATGGCAACATAGATGCAGATGACGCCCTTGCCCTTCTGGTTGACGATGGTATCAAGGGCGATGGCGGTCTTGCCGGTCTGGCGGTCGCCGATGATGAGCTCGCGCTGGCCGCGGCCGATGGGAAACATCGAGTCGACGCAGAGAATGCCCGTTTCAAGCGGCGTGTCGACGCTCTTACGATCGATGATGCCGGGGGCGGGACTTTCCACAGCGCGGTAACCGTCGGCGCGGATCTCTCCGCCGCCGTCGATGGGTACGCCGAGCGCGTTTACCACGCGGCCGAGGAATCCCTCGCCCACGGGAACACCCGCCGTGCGCCCGGTGCGGCGCACCGTGCTGCCCGCACAGATGCTCGCGTCATCGTCAAAGAGGATACAGCCGACGCTCTCATCCGAAAGATCCTGCACCATGCCGCGCACGCCGCCGTCGAAAAGCAGCACCTCGCCGTAGGCCGCGCCGGAAAGTCCGTCCACGCGGGCGATGCCGTCGCCCACGGTCAAAACCGTGCCAACCTCCTGGGCAAGCACATCCGGCGTCCACGAGAGCACCGTTTCCTTCAAAAGCGGGATCACATCGCCCTGCGCGGCAGCAAGCTTTTCCAGCGCGCTCTTAAACTGGCTCAGTCTGCCGCCCGCGCTCCAGTCGTAGACCTCCGCGCCCGCCTCGAGACGAAAGCCGCCGGGATAGGCGTCGCTCTTCTGCCAGACGAGCGTCGTTCCCTCGCCGTACTTTTCGGCAAGAAAGGCCAAAAATCGTTTCTCCTGCGCCGGTGTCGGACGCTCGGCAGAACGAAGAACGGCCTCAAGATGCTCCGTGCGCTCAGCCATTGTTCTTGCGCTCCTCCGCCGTGTCCAGGAACTTGTCGTAAGCGTCCGACGTGCTGGAAAGCACCAGCTTTTCCGCCGCGGCGCTCATCAGTTCGGCGATCTCGCCCCTGGCCTGCTCCATCACGCGCTCGTGCTCGCTCGCGGCGGCATCGTGCGCCTTTTTGATGATCTCTTCCACCTGCTGCTCGGCCTGCGCGCGGCGCTCGTCCACCGCATGCTGCAAAGCGTCGTTCGCCTCGCGCTGGCGGCGCGCGATCTCCTCGTCCGCGCCTTTCAGCTGCGCGGCGAAGTCCTCCTTCGTCTTTTCCGCCTGCGCAAGCGCAGCCTTGGCATCTGCGTCCATCTTCTCATAGTGCGCCTTGCGGCTGTCCATGAAGTCTCTCACAGGCTTGTAGAGAAGGAAATACAGCGCGCCGAAGAGAATGACAAAGTTCAGCGCGTGCAGCAGGATCTGCTGCAAATTGATATTAAGCGGCATGCAAAAGCCCCTCCTTCTTGGGCGTTTTCTTCATCAAAGGACGAAGATGATGAGGATCGCCACGATCAGCGCGTAAATGATGACCGTTTCGATGAACACAAGACCCATCATCATCGACGCGCGGATCTGCCCCGTCGCCTCAGGCTGGCGGGCAATGGCCTCACTCGATCTGGCCACGGCGATGCCCATGGCCAGCGCGCCGCCGAGGCACGCAATGCCGATCATCAGACCCGAGCCCATGGCCTTGGCAGAGGTCACGTCACTTTCGCCGCTCTCGTCCGCCACCGCTTCGGTCGCGTTTTTGGCAGCATCGCTTTCGCCGGCAGCGAAGGCCGGAATGGTGCAGATCATCAGCGCGCAGAGCAGCATCATCAGCGCTGCAAATCTTTTCATGTTTTTCATGGCAAATTTACCTCTTTCTTCACGCAGCCGTTTTGCTGCGGGATTTTTTGACCTTTCCGGATTTTGGTGCTTTCGCGTGCTTCTCGGTGGATTCCCCGTAGAACGTAGAGACCAGCATCGTCAGAACATATGCCTGGATCAGCGCGTGCAGCAGCGTGAACAGCACGCCGACGATCACCGGCAGCACATAGGAGAGCGCCGCATAATAATACACCATCTCCGTCACGAGTGCGCCGGAGAGCAGCGCGCCGAAGAGTCGGAAGCTCATTGAAATGGGCAGCGAAAAATCCTTAAGCGCGTGCAGGAAGCCGCTCGGCCCCGCGGCGATCAACCCGCCGAAGAGGATCACGCCGTAGCTCATGCAGCCCATGGCGATCGCCCCGTTGATATCGGACAGCGGCGCGGGAAGGCTGATCGTCAGCCCGGACGTGGTCACCGCCTGCACGCCGAGCAGCTCAAAGAGCGTGCCGACAAAGATGTAGACGCCCGCCGAGAAAATATATCCCCGCAGGAATTTGTTCCGGTGCGGGCTGCTCCCCTCGGCAAGGCCGTCGAACAATCCGACGAGCTGCTCCAAAAGGAGCTGGAACTTTCCCGGCACGTATTGGAACCTGGGGATCACAAAGAACCGGCAGATCAAACCGAACACGATCAGAATGCCCGTCACGATGTAGGCGGAAATAAGCCCCGGATTCACCTCGGTCAAACCGAAAAGGCTCACCTTGTTCTGCTCGTGCAGCACCGCGTCGCGCATGACCTCCTGGATCGACTCACTCTCCCCGCCGCCTGACGGCGCGAGCAGGCAGCCCGCCAAAAGCGCCAGCACAAGACCTGCGAACACGATCAGCTCCCGCGTTCGCTTTTTCTTATCCACGCATCTTACCCCCTTTGTCTCACTCGCCCAGTTTTCATCTTAAAAGGCAGCCTTATTTATACCACTCGCATGAACAAAATGCAAGGCTTCCTGCAAAATGTGCGTTCTCTTTTTGCGGCTTCTTTGCATTTTCTTAACGCAAATTTCATTCCCGTCCGTTCTGGTGGAAAAAGCACAGCGGAAGAGGGGTTCTTCGCCCTCTTCCGCCTTTGGTTTTCTTCTGTTATTTTCTCTTCTGCCGGCGGATGTCCTCGCCGAAAAAGAGGAGGATCTGATACTCGCCCTGCAAACGCGAGAGCACCGGCGCGCCGTAGCGCCGTCCGAGCTCGTCAGGGCTCAGGTTTGTGGAGATGACGGTCTTTTTCCCCGTGATGAGGCGGGTGTTGACGATCTGATACATCGCGCTGTGGACAAAGCTCGTCATCAGCTCGGTGCCGAGATCGTCGAGGATCAGCAGGTCGCAGCCGAGCGCACGGCTCACGGCGCTGTCGGCCTCCCCATCGTCTCGGCCGAACTTCTGCGCTTCAAAGCGGGAGAAGATATGTCCCGCCGTGTCGTACACGACGCTGTGTCCGCTCGCGCTCACCACGCGCGCGATGGACGCAGAGAGAAAGGTTTTCCCCAGCCCCGTGCCGCCGGTGAGCAGAAGGCTGCCGCTCTTGGGCGAAAATTCGTGCGCATAGTCCTGGCAGATATCATACACGCGCTCCATGTTCGTGCGCGGCGATACGCCAAGCTCCGCATCCGGCAGCGGAGAATAGTAGTCGAAGTTAAAATTCTCAAAGCACTGCGAGCCGAGATCCAAAAGCCCCGAAAGCTCCTTGTTCTGCTCGCTTGCGTAGTAGGCGCGCAGGCACGCGCAGACCTCGCTGCCGAGAAAGCCCGTGTCGCCGCAGCGCGGGCACTTGGGCTTTTCCTCCAGATAATCGTTCGGCAGCCCCATCTGCGTCAGGAGGAGGCGCTTTTCCTGCTGCAAATTGAGGTTTTCCTCCCGCAGCGCCTCGATCGCCGGGCGCGGGTCTGTGCCGCGGCGCAGCCCCGAGGCGATGATCTTCGCCATCGTGTGCGACAGCTCGCGGTCGATCTCCTCAATGCGCGGGCATTTTGTGTAGATCGCGCGCTCGCGTGCGCGGAAGTTTTCCGCGCGGCGCTGCTTGTCCTCGTCAAAGCGCGCCAGCGCCTGACGCATCAGCCGCCCGTCATAAGACATCGTTCTTCCCCCGCTTTCGTTACTGGTTCAGGTATTCCTTCATCCAGGCGTTGCCGCCGTCGTTGGTGTTCTTCTTCGGCTTGCTCTGCTCCTTGGCGTTCTCAGCCTTCACTTCGGCGAGCGTGTGCAGGCCCTTTTCGTGCCAGCGCTTCAAAATGCCGTTGCAGTACGGCCAGCGGAACTCGTGGCAGTGCAGGATCGTACGGTCGTAGGCCTCGGCCACCGTTTCCGCCGGAAAGCCCATCTCCGCCCACGCGGAGAGATACTTTTCCTCGCTCGGCGCGCTCGCGCGGCCCTGCATACGCAGCGCCGCCATGTACTCGGGATATTTCCCGCGCAGCGCCTGCTCGCGCTTCATATACTCGCTGGCCTTTTCGATGGAAAAGAGCTCCTTGCGCGCCCAGACGTAGCCCTCTTTTTCGATCTCGCGCATGTTGGGAAGCCTTCCCTCGCCGAACTGCTGCTCCTTTTTGCCGATGCAGTAGTTCACCAGCGTGTAGACCACGTCCGTCGGCAGGCCGAGATTTTCATATAAACCCAACAGCTTTTTGACCGACGGCGTCGAAAGCGGGCCGAGCTTGTGCTCCACCTCGCGCAAAAGGCAGGCAAAGCGCCCGTCTCCCTCCAGCTTGCGCGCGATGTCCTCGCGCGTGTACTCGGGCGGTTCGTTGAGCTGCGGCGGAAGCGGCGCTTCCTCTTTTTTCTCCGGCGCGCCGACGAGTTTCATCTCGTAGAGCGCCTGTTCCGCCGCGCGCAGGCGGTTTTCGTCCCACTTGAGCTCGCGCGCGAGCTTTTCCGCGTCGGCTGCGCCGCGCGCGTGCAGGATGGCGAGGTACAAAAGCGCCGCATCGCCGTTTCCACCCGCGATCAACCGCTTGACCGTTGCCGGAGAAAGCGTGATGTTTTCTTCCGTGTTCAGATGCAGCACATAGCCCGCCATGCGCCCCGCCTCCTTTCGCCTCGATTCGATTCTAACATTCTACATGAAATTTTCCCGTTCGTAAACATGAAATTTTTGCTGCCCCCTTTTCACATTTTCACTCTCGTGTTATACTATTGGGGATTACATGAGTGGAAATTTCCCTTTTTTGTGCAACGCCGAAGAAGAAAGGAGCACACAATCATGGAAAACCGCATTACCGTCTCTATTTGCGACGAGGAATACACCTTTGTCGCCGAGGAAGCCCCCTCTTACATGCAGAAGGTCGGCACCTACGTCAACGACAAGATGAGCGAGCTGCTCAACTCCGCCAAGGTCGGCCGTACGGACGCCGCCGTGCTGACCGCTGTGAACATCACCGACGAGCTTTTTAAGGAGCGCGAGGCCGGCGACGCGCTGCGCCGCCAGCTCAAGCAGTATCTCGACGAGGCGAGCCAGGCCAAAAACGAGGTCAGCGAGCTCAAGCGCGAGATCTTCAAGCTCCAGCAGCAGAAAAAGTAAGCCTTGACGACTGAACTGTTGGCGCCCGCAGGCGGGCGGGAAGCGCTCGTTGCCGCCGTGCAGAGCGGCGCGGACGCAGTTTATATGGGTTTCGGCGCGTTCAACGCGCGCCGCAGCGCGAGGAACTTCTCCGACGAGGAATTCCGCACGGCGGTTTCTTATTGCCATTTGCGGGGCGTGAAGGTCTATCTGACGCTCAATACGCTCGTCACCGACCGCGAGCTGCCCCTGCTTGCCGACGCGGCGCGCGTTGCCTCGGCGTGCGGCGTGGACGCCATTCTGGTGCAGGACTGGGGCGTTCTGGCGACGCTGCAAAAAATCATTCCCGACGTGCCGCTGCACGCCTCCACGCAGATGAGCCTGCACACGCTCTCGGGCGTTGAAGAGTCGGCAAGGCTCGGCATGACGCGCGCGGTGCTCGCGCGCGAGCTGAACCGCGGCGAAATTGCCGAGATCTGCAAAAAAAGCCCCATCGAGATCGAAACCTTTGTCCACGGCGCGCTGTGCATGTGCTACAGCGGCCAGTGCGAGATGTCCGCCGTCATCGGACGGCGCAGCGGCAACCGCGGCGCCTGCGCCCAGCCCTGCCGGCTTCCCTACGGTTTTTCCGGCAAGGCAAACGCCCACCCGCTGAGCTTGAAGGACGCCTGCCTTGCGCCCTTTGTGCCGGAGATGATGGACATGGGCGTTGCCTGTCTCAAGATTGAAGGGCGCATGAAGCGCCCGGAATATGTCGCCGCCGTGACGGAGATCTACGCGCGCCTTCTGCGCGAGCATCGCGCGCCGACAAAGGACGAGCAGAAAAGGCTTGCCCTCGCCTTCTCGCGCGACGGCTTCACCGAGGGGTATTACCGCGGCGCGCGCGGGCGCGAGATGTTCGGCACGCGGCCGGAAAACGCAAGATGGCCGGAGGACTGGTTTGGGGAGCTGCGCGCCCGCTATGAAAAGGAAGACCTGCGGCTCGTGCCGCTCACGTTCGACTGCACCATCCGCGCGGGAGAGCCGATACGCCTCCGCGCCGAGGACGCGGACGGCCACACGCTCACCGTCACCGGAAATGTGCCCGAGGCGGCGCGAAACCGCGCGCTCACGGCGGAAGAGGTGGAAGCTCGCCTCAAAAAAACCGGCGGCACGGCGTTTACGGTCGATCTCTGCGCGGTCACGCTGGACGACAACCTCGCCGTCAGCGCGGGCGCGCTCAACGCACTGCGCCGCGAGGCGCTCTCGCAGATGGAAGCGCTGCGCACCGCCGCGCCCGAGCGCCGCGCGTTCGGCTTTGTCCCGCCAACGACGGTCAAAAACAGCGCGGAAAAGCCGCTTCTGACGGTTTCTCTCCACCGCGCCGCGCAGCTGAGCGAGGAGCTCATCGCTCTCTCCCCCGCGCGCGTCTATCTCCCCGTCGAGCTGCTGCCGCAGCTTGACCTTGCACCCTATCGTGGCAGGACGGATTTTTTCGCGCTCTTGCCGCGCATCTACCGCACACAGGATGAGCCTATTTTGCGCGCACTGCTCGAAGACGGCGTCAAAAAGGGCGTCACGGGCGTGTCGATCGCCAACCTCGGCCACCTTTCGCTCGTGCGCGGACTCGATATCACGCTCCACGGCGACTGGGCGCTGAACGTCTATAACTCCGCCGCGCTCTCTTTCTGGAAGAAGGAGGGGCTTTCGAGTGCCTGCGCTTCCTTCGAGCTGCGCGACGCGCAGCTGCGCGACCTCAGCAAGTGCCTGCCCTGCGAGGCCATCGTCTACGGCAGGCTCCCGCTCATGGTCACGGAGAACTGCCTGAATGCAAACGAGTCCGGCTGTCGATACTTTAAGGAGCGCCCTGCGTCCGTCCCAACAGATGGCGCGTGCGCAAGTGCGCCGGAGCTGACCGACCGCCGCGGCGAGCACTTCCCCGTGCTGCGCGCGTGGGGCTGCCGCAGCGAGATCGAGAACGGAAAATTTCTCTACCTCGCGGACAAAGCGCGCGACTGGCAGAGCCTTGGCCTGCGCTATGCCTGCCTGCGCTTTACGACGGAATCGCCCGAGGACTGCGTGCGCATGCTGCGCGCCTATCAGGGTGAGGCCGTCGATGCGCCGGAAAATATCACGCGCGGTCTCTTCTACCGCGGCGCAGAATAAATCCAAATTGTAATTTTTTATCTTGATTATACTTTTTATTATCAAATAGTGAGGCAATATCATGGCAATCGTTTTGGCATCTCAATCCCCGCGCCGTCAGGAGCTGCTCGCCCGCATCGGCGTGGAGGACTTTAAGACCCTCTCGCTCGACATTGACGAGAGCTATCCGGAAGGTCTTTCTCCCGAGGACACGGTGCGCTACATTGCAAAGAAAAAATGCGACGCAGCCGCCGCCCTCTGCTCCCCCGACGATCTCATCATCACGGCGGACACAATGGTCTTTTTGGGCAATGACCGTCTTGGCAAACCGCACGATGAGGACGATGCGTTCCGCATGCTGCGCGAGCTTGCCGGCCGCGGCCACACGGTCTGCACGGGCGTGAGCGTTCGCCGCGGCGCGCAGGAAGAGCGCTTCGCCGTATCCACGCGCGTCTTTTTCCGCCCGATAACCGATAACGAGATCCGCGCCTACATCAAAACCGGCGAGCCGATGGACAAAGCCGGCGCCTACGGCGTGCAGAGCCGCGGCGCGCTCTTTGTCGAGCGCATCGACGGCGACTTTTTCAACGTCATGGGACTCCCCGTGGAGCAGCTCGGACTCGTGCTCGCGCGCTTCGGCGTGAAGCTGCTCTGAGCCTCTCCCCTGCCCCACTGCGAAAGGAGGGTAAGCCTTGAAAGAATTTTTCCGCCGCCACGGATTGCGCATTCTGGCTGCCGCCGCGGCGGTCGCCGTGCTTTTGAGCCTGCTGACGTATTTTTCCTCGACCTCGTCGGTGCTGGAGAATATCGCAGGCGTGCTGACCTCGCCGTTCCGCGCCGCCACCACCGCCGTGAGCGGCTGGGTGGCCGACAAGCGGCAGTATTATGAGGACGTCACCTCGCTCAAGGAGGAAAACGCGGCGCTCAAAAAGGAGGTCGCGGAGCTGCGCGCCCAGCAGCGTCAGGCGCAGGCCGACAGCGAGGAAAACAAGCTCCTGCGCGAGCTTTTGAAGCTGCAGGAGCAGCGGCGCGACTTCCAGTTCGTCTCCACGGCCGTGCTTGCCCACAGCGAGAGCAGCTGGACTTCTTCGCTGACGCTGAACCACGGCACCGATCAGGGCATCGCCGCGGGCGACTGCGTGGTGAGCGCCGAGGGTTATCTTGTCGGCATCATCTCCGAGGTTGGCTACAACTGGTCGACCGTCCTGACCGTCATCGACACGGATACCGAGCTTGGCGCGCGCATCTTCCGCACCGGCGAAGTCGCCGTGGCGGAGGGGGACTTTACCCTCATGGGTCAGGGCAGGCTGAAGCTCTCCTACCTCACCTCGGACGATGAGGTGCTCATCGGCGATCAGATCGTCACCTCGGGTCTCGGCGGATACTATCCGAGCGGGCTTGTCATCGGCGCGGTCGAGTCGCTCAAAACGGGCGACGACGGCCTTGCCCGCTATGCCGTTCTTGCCCCCATGATGGACTTCAACACCCTCACCGAGGTGTTCGTCATCACGGACTTCGCTATCGTCGACTGAGGAGGGTATCCATGAATCTCTCTCAAACCGCCATACTCAAATGGACGTTTTACGCGCTCGCCGCGGCGGCGCTGTTCTTCCTGCGGCGGCTGTTTCTCGGCTCGATGACGTTTTTCGGCGTCCTTCCCTTCCTGCCGCCCGTCGTTCTCGCGGTCATCGCCTCGTTTGAGCTGCCGCAGCCGTCGGTGATCGCGGGCATCGTGTTCGGCGCGCTGTGCGACCTTGTGCTGCCCGCGCCGTTTCCCTGTCTGTACACCGTTGCATTCACGATCTCCGCGCTGCTCATCTCCACACTCGTCAGCAATCTCTTGCAGCAGGGCTTTCCCCGCGCGCTGCTCTCGTGCGTGCTGACGTTTCTGATCGTTGACCTTTTGCAGGCTGCCGCGCTGCTGCCGCGCGGCGGGAGCGACGCCATCGTGCCGATGCTCTCGCTCTTTGCGCGCGAAACGCTGCTCTCGTGCCTGCTGCTTGCGCCGGTGTATCCGGCGCTGCGCGCCGTGCGCCGCACTTTCCCCGACTGATTTTTCCTAATTTCCCCATCGCCTTCGCAGAAAGGAGGCCGCCATGGATCCCAAACGCTTTACCCGCCGCCTCGTTGCGCTCGGTGCGGTGATGTTCCTCTGCGCGCTCGTGTTCGTCGTGACGCTCTTCGACGCGCAGATTGTCAACGGCGACGATTACCTTGCCCAGTCCGTGCGCGCAAACGCCAAGGTCGAAACGGTCAAGGGTACGCGCGGCGTCATCACCGACCGCAACGGCAAGGTGCTTGTGTCGAACCGCGCGGTCTACACGCTGGATTTTGACTCTTCTCTCGTCCCGGACGACGAGCTGAACGACGCGCTGCTGCGCCTCATCGCGCTGATGAACGCGCAGGGCGTCGAGATCAAGGACACGCTGCCGCTCTCCCAAAGCTCCCCCTACGTCTACGACACCGCAAACGGCAGCGCCAAGACGCTCTCCAAATACCTTGTCTCGCTCAAGTGGATCAGCGAGAGCGCCGTCGATGAGGACGGCCTGCCCACCACGCTCACCGGCTCGGCGCTGTTCCTCAAGCTGCGCGGCGAATACGATATTGATGAGACCCTCCCTGCCGCCACGGTGCGCACGCTCATCGGCCTGCGCTACTCCCTCGCCGCTGCCAAGATGAACGGCTCGACGGTCTTTGAATTCGCAAGCGACGTGGACATTCCGCTCATCTCCCTCATCAAGGACGGCAACTATCTGGGCGTGCAGGTGGACACCTCGTCCGTGCGTGTTTACGAGACCGACTACGCCGCCCATGTGCTTGGCTACACCGGCAGCATTCAGGATTGGGACGACTACAAGGATAAGCCCGGCTACACGCTCGCGAGCATCGTTGGCATCTCGGGCGTGGAGAGCGCGTTTGAAGACTATCTGCACGGCAGCAACGGCAAGCGCCTTGTCACGTTCAACGACTCCGGCAAGATCACAGGCGAGCTCTACTCCGAGGAGCCGAAGCCCGGTTCCACCGTGGCGCTGACCATCGACATCGACTTTCAGGCGCAGGTGGAAGAAGCGCTCAAAAGCACCGTCTCTTCGATGACGAAGACGGACGGCGTCGAGCGCGGCGCGGCGGTCGCCGTCGTGCAGGTCGGCACGGGCGATGTGCTGGCGCTCGCGTCGTACCCGACCTATTCCCTCTCGACCTTCCGCGAGAATATCTCCGAGCTTTCCAATGATTCGATGCGTCCGATGTGGAACCGCGCCACACAGGGCAAATACGCCCCCGGCTCCACCCTCAAGCCCCTCACCGGCATTGCCGCGCTCGAATCCGGCGCGACCACCGTGCGCGAAAAGATCTATGACTCCGGCAAGTGGGTCTATCCCGGCTACTCGGCGAGCTACACCTACTGCTGGAAGCGCAGCGGACACGGCGCGCTCAACGTGCGCGGCGCGATCATGAACTCCTGCAACTACTACTTCGCCGAAATGGGCTACCGCATGGGCATGGATACTCTGCGCAAGTACTACGCAGACTTCGGCCTCGGCGCGCCGACCGGCATTGAGATCGGTGACACCGCCGGCCGCCTCCCCTCGCAGAACGAGGGCGAAAACCTTGCCCCGTGGGCGGCCTTCGGTCAGGCAAACCAGGAGTACTCTCCCCTCCAGCTTGCCAACTACATTGCAACGCTCTGCGGCGGGGGCGAGCGCTACGCCACCCACCTTTTGAAGAATGTCCGCTCCAGCGGCTCCGGTACGCTCGAATACGTTTACGATGCCGCGCCGGTCGAAACGGTCTCGATGAGCAGCGAAAATCTCTCCGCCGTGCTCGCCGGCATGCACGATCTTGCCGCCGACGGCGCGGTCTCATCCTACTTCAAGGACTGTATCGTCGACGCAGCCGCCAAGACCGGTACGATCCAGACGGGCGACGCGAAGAACAACAACGGCGCATTCGTCTGCTTCGCCCCCTACGATGATCCGCAGATCGCGGTGGCGATCGTCATTGAAAAGGGCGGCACGGGCGCGGCGCTGGCCTCCACCGCCGTGCAGGTGTTGAACGCTTATTTTTCCAATGCGTCCGCCTCCTCTGCGGTCACGGGCGAAAACGCACTCTTGGGTTGAGCGCGCCAAAATGGCGCGCTCTCCTTTCAGTTATAGCCGCCGCAAAGCGGCAGAAAGGAATGTTATGTCAACTTCTTGGTTTGATCCGCGCGATCTGCGCTGCAAATCCCCCTTCGGCGCGGTGCCCTGCGGCGCCGCCGTCACCTTCTGCTTTCGCCCCGAGCGCGGCGCGGCGATTACGCGCTGCGAGCTGCTCGCCCACGGCGAGTTTGCCGACCGGTGGACGACCTTGGAGCTCGCACCCGTCTTTGAGGACGGCGGCACGGTCTACCGCGGCGTTTTCACCGCCCCCGATGATATAGAGCTCGTGTGGTATCACTTCCGCCTCTCGTGGGCGGACGGCGGCACGAGCTGCTGCGGGAAAGCTGGTCTCTGCGCGTGGGACGCGGTCGAGCCCTGGCAGCTCACGGTCTACGACGATACGCACAAGACGCCGGAGTGGTTCGGCCGCGGCCTCACCTATCAGATCTTCCCCGACCGCTTCTGCCGCGCAAAAAAGCGGGACGTTGCGGGTCTTGTCGGCCCGCGCACGCTGCATGAGCGCTGGGACGAGCTGCCGGAATACCGCCCGAACGCGCAGGGCGAGATCACGTGCAGCGACTTTTTCGGCGGCGACTTGCAGGGCATCACGGAAAAGCTCGACTACCTCGCGTCCCTCGGCGTGACGACGCTCTACCTCTGCCCCATCTTCGAAGCGTCCACCAACCACCGCTATGACACCGCCTGCTATGAGCGCATCGACCCGCTGCTCGGCGACGAAGAGGATTTCCACACGCTCTGCGCGGAGGCGAAAAAGCGCGGCATCTACGTGATGCTCGACGGCGTTTTCAACCACACAGGGCGAAAGAGCGTCTATTTTAATGCCGACGGCTTCTATCCCGGCCTTGGCGCGGCGCAGGGCGAGCAGTCGCCCTATTACCGCTGGTACAACTTCCACCCCTTCCCCGATGAGTACGACGCTTGGTGGGGCATCAAGAACCTGCCCGCGGTCAACGAGCTGGAGAAAAGCTACGTTGACTACATCATCGAAGGGGAAAATTCCATCATCAAGCGCTGGCTGCGCGCGGGCGCGTCCGGCTGGCGGCTCGATGTTGCCGACGAGCTGCCCGATGTGTTTATTGAAAAGATCCGCGCGGCGATGAACGAAGTATGCCCCGACAGCTATCTTCTCGGCGAGGTCTGGGAGGACGGCACAACGAAGATCGCCTATTCCCAGCGCCGCCGATACCTTTTGGGCCGCGAGACCAACGGCTTGATGAATTACCCCTTCCGCACGGCGCTGATGGCCTTTCTGCTCGGCGGCGGCGCGGAATACTTCCGCGACAGCATGGAGCAGCTGCGCGAAAACTACCCCGCGCCCGCGTTTTACGGCGCGATGAACTTCCTCTCGACCCATGATACGCCAAGACTTCTGACGATCCTCGGGCTGAGCACGCCCGCGCCGCAGACGCGCGATGAGCGTGCGGTCTACCGCCTGAGCGAGGAAGAGCTTGCGCACGGCAAAGCGCTTTTGAAGCTCGCCTCGCTGATCCTCTACACCTTCCCCGGCTCGCCGATGCTCTACTACGGCGACGAGGCGGGCATGCAGGGCTTTGAAGATCCCTTCAACCGCGGCACTTACCCCTGGGGACACGAAGATGAGGAACTCCTGCGCTGCTTCCGGCAGCTCGGCGCGCTGCGCCGCGCGCACGAGGCGCTGCAAAGCGGCACGATCGTCTACCATGCCGCACAGGGGCGCGTGCTGGCCTTTTCCCGCCGCGCAGCGCACGACCACTGCCTCACGGTGGTCAACGCGGGTGAGGAAGTCGTCACCCTCACCCTTCCCTGGGACGCCGCGCTTGCCGAGGACGCACTGTCGCATCAGTCATTCTTCTGCGGCGACGGTATGCTCCGCCTGACCCTTGAACCCTACGGCGCGATGCTGCTGACAGAACCGCAGGACTGAGGTTTGTTTCACGTGAAACACTGATTTGAGCGTCATGGTAAAGGTGGAAGCCTTTACCATGACGTCCTTTCATTCCTCCACACGCCTGCTCGGCAGCACCCAGATGGCAGCAGAATCAAGACGTAAAGGTCTGCGCCTTGTCATGTTTCACGTGAAACAAATTCGCAAAATTTGAGCTTTTCTGTTGAAATCAGAGCATTTTGTGTTATACTGAACAAGAATGTAAACGGATCAATGCAGTTACGACTAAGGTGGGTGTTTTTTTGGCTAAAATCGTTGCAATCGTCAATCAAAAGGGTGGCGTCGGCAAGACGACGACCTGTGTCAACCTGACCTCTTCCCTCAAGGAAAAGGGAAATCGCGTTCTGCTGTGCGACTTTGACCCGCAGGCCAACTCCACCTCCGGCATGGGCGTGGACAAGACGACCGCGCGCAGCGTGTACGACGTGCTCATCAACGGCGCGGATGTGACAGCCTGCGTCACGCACACGCGCTACGGCGACGTGCTGCCCTCCTCCAAGGCGCTGGCAGGCGCGGGCATCGAGATGATCGACCGCGAAAACCGCGAATTCCTGCTCAAGCAGGCGCTCGACGTTCTCTCCCCCAATTATGACTATATTCTCATCGACTGCCCGCCCTCGCTTGAGCTGCTGACGGTCAACGCGCTCTGCGCGGCCAATTCCCTGATCGTTCCCGTGCAGGGCGAATATTTTGCGCTCGAAGGGCTTTCCGATCTGATGCACACCGTCCGCATGGTGCGTCGCAGCCTCAACCCCGGCCTCGATCTGGAAGGCGTGCTGCTCACGATGTTCGACGGGCGCACCAATCTCGCCCTCCAAGTTGCGGAAGAGGTCAAGCGCTACTTCCCCGGCAAGGTGTATTCGACCGTCATCCCGCGCAACGTGCGTCTTTCCGAAGCGCCGAGCCACGGCAAGCCCATCAACTACTACGACCGCACCTCCCGCGGCGCGGAAGCGTACAGCGACCTCGCCAACGAGTTTTTGAAGCAGAACAAGTAATACATAAAATATGAGGGCATATTCGCCCTTTCACCCCCGCAGAAAGGAGATGTTCCCCTATGGCAAACGCAAACCGCGGACTCGGCAAGGGTCTTGGTGCGCTGCTCGGCGATGTCGCCCTGCGCACCGACACATCGGACAGCCTCTACCTCCCCATCTCGCAGATCGAGCCCTACGCCAACCAGCCGCGCCACCACTTCGACGAAGATGCTTTGCAGGATCTCGCCGATTCCATTCGTGAGCACGGCATCATTCAGCCGCTGACGGTTCGCCGCCTTTCTTCCGGCTATTATCAGATCATCGCCGGCGAGCGCCGCTGGCGCGCCGCGCGCATCGCCGGTCTCAGCGAAGTGCCCGCCATCGTCATCGAGGCAGACGACCGCAAGATGACCGAGCTCTCGCTCATTGAGAACTTGCAGCGCGAGGATCTCGACCCTATCGAAGAAGCCGAAGGCTACAAAACACTGATGGACAACTATCAGCTCACGCAGGAGGAAGCCGCCGAGCGCGTGGGCAAGTCCCGCTCCGCCGTGGCAAACAGCCTGAGATTGCTGGGTCTCTGCCCCGAGGTGCGCGAAATGCTGCAAAACGGCGTTCTTTCCGGCGGCCACGCCCGCGCGCTGCTGCCGCTCAAGGCGGACTTGCAGCTGGAAGCGGCGAAAGCGGTCGCCGCGCAGGGGCTGAGCGTCCGCCAGACAGAAGCGCTCGCCAAGCGCCTTGCAAACCCCAAGGAGGAGCGCAAGCTCTCAAACGACGAGCGCATCGCCGAGAGCTACGGCCGGTTGGCCGCGCAGGAGCTGAGCGATAAGATCGGCCGCACCTGCCGCATCGTTTCCGGCAGGAAAAAGGGACGCATTGAGCTGGACTACTACGGGATCGACGATCTGAACGACCTGCTCGAAGCGCTCGCCGCCATCAAACGCAGAAAGGACGGAAGCGAAAAAGAATGACCGATTTTGTTCACGAAGCCCCCAAGGACCCGAACAAGGCAAGCGCGCCCAGGGAGGAAAAGCCCACCACCGAGCGCGAGCGCATGAAAAAGGTCTACACCTATGTCGCCATTCTCTTCTGCGTGGCATTTCTGCTGATTTTATGGACATTTTTAATGAATCAGCGCAGCAGTCAGGCGATCCGCGACGAGATCAAGAGCGGCAACAGCGCCCTGCAAAGTACGCTCGAAGAAAACGACACGCTCGAAGCGCGCGTCAAGGAACTGGAAGCACAGCTTGCCGAGGCGGAAGAGGACAAGGGTTCCCTCAGCGAGACTGTCGAGCATAAGTCCGAACAGCTGCGCGCGCTCGATTGGCTCATCGAGATTGAAAACAACTATTCCGCCAAGGACTATGACGCCGCGCGCGACAATATCCGCGCCTTTGAGAAGGAAGGCGCAGCCGAATCTCTTCCCGAGCAGCCGCTGCGCACCGCCATCACCGGTGACGATGCCCCCTCCCCCGCCGCGCGCTACCATGCGCTGGTGGCAGAGCTTTTCCCGAACGGCATCAACTGAAAACTGCGGCACAAATCATGTGCCGACCACTTTACTACAATAACGAGGTAAATTGCTATGTTGGATATGAAATTCCTGCGGGAAAATCCCGATCTGGTCAAGGAAAACATCAAGAAGAAATTTCAGGACGAAAAGCTCCCCCTCGTCGACGAGGTCATCGCGCTCGACGCTGCGAACCGCGCCGCCATCACCGAGGCGAGCGAGCTGCGCGCCAGCCGCAACGCCCTTTCCAAGCAGATCGGCATGCTGATGGGTCAGGCGAAGAAGGACCCGAGCAAGCTTGAGGAAGCCGAGAAGATCAAAGCGACCGTCAAGCAGAGCGCCGACCGCTTAGCCGAGCTTGAAAAGCTCGAGGAAGAGTACGAGCAGAAGATCCACAAGATCATGCTGCTGATCCCGAACATCATCGATCCGAGCGTCCCCATCGGCCCGGACGACAGCTGCAACGTTGAGGTCGAGCGCTTCGGCGAGCCGAAGGTGCCCGATTTTGAGATCCCCTACCACACGCAGATCATGGAGAGCTTCGACGGCGTTGATATGGACGCGGCGGGCCGCGTCTCCGGCGCGGGCTTCTACTACCTGCTCGGCGACATTGCGCGCCTGCACGAGGCCGTGCTCGCCTACGCGCGCGACTTCATGATCGACAAGGGCTTCACCTTCTGCATTCCGCCGTTCATGATCCACGGCAACGTGGTCGAGGGCGTGATGAGCCAGAACGACATGGACGCCATGATGTACAAGATCGAGGGCGAAGACCTCTACCTCATCGGCACGAGCGAACATTCGATGGTCGGCCGCTTCATCGGCGAGATTCTGCCCGAAAGCAGCCTTCCCCAGACGCTCACCTCCTACTCCCCGTGCTTCCGCAAGGAGAAGGGCTCCCACGGCATTGAGGAGCGCGGCGTGTACCGTATCCACCAGTTCGAAAAGCAGGAGATGATCGTCGTCTGCAAGCCCGAGGACAGCAAGGAATGGTACGAGAAGATGTGGAAGTGGAGCGTTGAGCTGTTCCGCTCGCTGGATATTCCCGTGCGTCAGCTGGAGTGCTGCTCCGGCGACCTCGCCGACCTCAAGGTCAAGTCCTGCGACATCGAGGCCTGGTCCCCGCGCCAGAAGAAGTACTTCGAGGTCTGCTCCTGCTCCAACCTCGGCGACGCGCAGGCCCGCCGCCTCAAGATCCGCGTCAAGGGCGAGGACGGCAAGATGTACCTGCCCCACACGCTCAACAACACCGTCGTCGCGCCCCCGCGTATGCTCATCGCCTTCCTCGAGAACAATCTCCAGGCCGACGGCAGCGTGCTGATCCCGAAGGTGCTCCAGCCCTACATGGGCGGCAAGACCGTGCTGACGCCGAAAAAATAATCCCTTATAGTAATATTTTCGTTATTTTATACGATCAGTTGTTGTATTTCCCTCAAATCCCGCCAAAGGAGCCTTCTGAATGAAGAAGTTTTTTGAAGAATTCAAAGCCTTTGCCATGCGCGGCAACGTGCTCGATATGGCCGTCGGCGTTGTCATTGGCGGCGCGTTCGGCAAGATCACGACCTCGCTCGTGGGCGACATCATCATGCCGCTCATCTCCATGCTGACCGGCGGCATCGACTTCTCCGCGTGGAAGTGGGTGCTCAAGGAAGCCGTCATGGAGGGCGCGGAGGTCGTCACGCCCGAGGTCGCCGTCAACTACGGCAGCCTCATCGCCGTCATTCTCGACTTTATCATCATCGCTTTCGTCGTGTTCTGCATGGTCAAGTCCATCAACAGAATGCACGACAAGCTCACGGGGCCCGCCGAGCCAGAGCCGGAAAAAGAGCCCGAGCCAACGAAGGAAGAGCTCCTGCTCACCGAGATCCGCGACCTTCTGAAGGAGCAGAACAAATGAGAGAGCTTCTCTTGCAGGGGCTTAATGAGCTGGGGCTGGACACAAGCCGTGTGGAAACGCTCGAGCGCTTCTCCTCCCTGCTGCTCGAAAAAAACGAGGTGATGAACCTCACCGCCATCACAGAGCCCGATGCCGTCGCGCAGCTCCACCTGCTCGACAGTGCGGCGCTGCTGCAATTTGTCGACCTCAAGGGAAAAACCGTTGTCGACGTCGGCACCGGCGCAGGCTTTCCCGGTATGCCGCTGCGCATTCTGGAGGACGACTTTGACCTCACGCTGCTCGACTCGCTCGGAAAGCGCGTCCACTGGCTCAGCGAGGTCTGCGATACGCTGCATCTGACGCGCGTTTCCTGCGTCCACGCGCGGGCGGAGGAATTCGCCGCGCAGCAGCGCGAAAAGTTCGACGTTGCGACCTCGCGCGCCGTCGCGCAGCTCTCCGTTTTGTCAGAGCTGTGCCTTCCGCTCGTCAAGGTCGGCGGACAGTTCATCGCCATGAAGAGCGTCGACACCGAGGACGAGATCACGGCGGCGAAGAGCGCCATCAAAACCCTCGGCGGCCGCATCGTCAAGGTCGAGGATTACAAGATCCCCACGTGCGAAGTCGTCCACCGCCTTGTGCTCATTGAAAAGGTCTCCCCCACCCCGCGCGCCTATCCGCGCGCCTTCGCCAAGATCAAAAAAGCCCCGCTATAACGCATCAAATTTGCAAAAAAGGAGGTACGAGCCTTGTCTCAGGTCATCGCCGTCGTGTCCGGCAAGGGCGGCACGGGAAAAACTTCATTCACCACGCTCACCGGCATGGCGCTCGCGCAGCTCGGCAAAAAGACGCTGCTGCTCGACTGTGACATCGGACTTCGCAACCTCGACCTCTACCTCGGGGTCTCGGATCGCGCGCTCATGGACTTCACCGACGTGATCGCCGGGCGCACCACGCTTGCCCAGGCCGTCGTGCGTCACCCGCTCTACCCCAATCTCTACCTGCTCACCGCGCCCGTCAGCTTCGGCGTGCGCCTGCCGAGCAAGCGCGAGATGCAGCGGCTTATCGACGAGATCCGCCGCCATTTCGACTTCTGCCTCATCGACGCCGCCGCCGGCATCGGCGAAGCCTTCGCGCTTGCCACCTGCTGCGCCGACCGCGCCGTGGTCGTCACCACGAACGACCCCTCGAGCCTGCGCGACGCGCAGCGCACCGTGATGGAGCTGCACCGCTTCCCGACAGGGCAGCTGCACCTCGTTGTCAACCGCGTGCGGCGGCGGCTCCTGCAATCCCTGCACACCACCATCGACGATGCCATCGACGAGGCAGGACTGCCGCTGCTCGGCGTCATTCCGGAGGACGAGAACGTCCCCGCCATTTTGGGGCGCGGGCTTTCCCAGCGCCTCAAGTATCACTCCGGCGCACTCTGCGCCTGCGAAAACATCGCCCGCCGCCTCTGCGGCGAGCGCGTGCGCCTGATGCGGCTGTAACACCGGTTCGCAAAGGCAAACACGACTTTTTTGTGAATCGCCCCCTCTCCCCGAAAAAAGCCTGCTTGCCCTTGTCAACCGATGAGCGGCTGCTGAAATAGAAAAATCTCACATCAGAAAGGATTGTGACCCCATATGAACATCGCCCTCATGGCACACGACAACAAGAAAGAACTGATGGTTCAGTTCTGCACGGCCTATGCCGGCGTTCTGTCCCGTCACACCCTCTGCGCCACCAGCGTGACCGGTAAGATGGTCAGCGAGGCGAGCGGTCTCCCGATCCACCTTTTTATGGCGCGGATCCATGGCGGCGCGGAGCAGATCGGCGCGCGCATCGCCTACAATGAGATCGACATGGTGCTCTATTTCTGCGACCCGAACAGCCCGCAGTATAACGACAACCTCACCTATATCACCAAGCTCTGCGACCAGAACAACATTCCCTTCGCCACCAACCTCGCCACCGCCGAGATGCTCATCATGGGCCTCCAGCGCGGCGATCTCGACTGGCGCGATATTGTCAACCCCAAGACCAAGCCCTTCACCACCTGAGCACAAAATCAGGCGATTTTCAATACAGTTAGTAATTTTCAATTTATAATATACAAACAGGAGTGGATTTTACCATGATGCAATCCCGTACACACAACTGCGGCGAGCTTCGCGCGCAGCATGCCGGCGAACACGTCAAGCTCGTCGGCTGGATGGAGAACGTGCGCGAAGTCGGCGGCAGCCTTGCCTTCGTTGTCCTGCGCGACTTCTACGGCACGACGCAGATCGTCATTGAGACGAGCGAGCTGCTCGCCCAGATCAAGGGCTACAACAAAGAGAGCACCATCTCCGTTGAGGGCACCGTGCGCGAGCGCGCGAGCAAAAACCCCAACCAGCCCACCGGCGACATTGAGGTCGTGCCCGAGAAGATCGAGCTGCTCGGCCGCTGCCGCTACAACTCCCTGCCGTTCGAGATCAACCGCAGCCGCGAGGCCGACGAGACGCAGCGCCTCAAGTACCGCTATCTCGACCTGCGCAATCCCGCCGTCAAGAAGAACATCATCCTGCGCTGCAACGTCATCGCCGCGCTGCGCAAGGCCATGATGGAGCACGACTTCCTTGAGATCACCACCCCGATCCTGACGGCCTCCTCCCCCGAGGGCGCGCGCGACTATCTCGTTCCCGCCCGCAAGCACCCCGGCAAGTTCTACGCCCTGCCGCAGGCCCCGCAGCAGTTCAAGCAGCTTCTGATGACCTCCGGCTTCGACCGTTATTTCCAGATCGCGCCCTGCTTCCGTGATGAGGACGCGCGCGGCGACCGCAGCCCCGGCGAATTCTACCAGCTCGATATGGAGATGGCGTTCGCCACGCAGGAGGACGTTTTCGCCATCTGCGAGGACGTGCTGCCCCCGGTCTTTGCCAAGTTCGGCACCTACGACATCGCCTCCAAGCCTCCCTTCCGCCGCATCAAGTATCTCGATGCGCTCGAGCTCTACGGCTCCGACAAGCCGGATCTGCGCATCGACCTGACCGCGACGAACGTCTCCTCCCTCTTTGCCGGCAGCGCCTTTGAAGTCCTCGCTGACAAGACCGTCAAGGCTGTCGCCATCTCGAACTGCACGCTCACGCGCAAGCAGATCGACAAGCTCCTCACCGACTGCGAGGTGCAGGCGGGCGCGAAGGGCTACTGGTTCAAGGTGGACGAAAAGGGCGAGCTTGCCGGCGGCATCGCAAAGTTTGTCGACAAGGAAGCGGCCGCGAAGCTCCTGCCGCTTGCGCCGAACACGCTCGTGCTCGTCGCGGGTGGTGAGCTTGCCACCAAGCTCGTCGGCGTGATGATCAAGACCTTCGGCCCCGCCTGCGAGGGTCACATGGACAAGGAGCGCTACGAGTTCTGCTGGATCGTCGACTTCC
>ENA-UOJR01000162-UOJR01000162.1-human-gut-metagenome-genome-assembly--contig:-C115P-NODE-162-length-104563-cov-44.593141_pt1 | contig 104563 bp, 84 predicted proteins | sample MGYA00242354_ERZ723901 | MGnify/ENA metagenome assembly ERZ723901
CGGGAAAATAGGTAGCGCCAACACAAGCGGACATCTTCGGATGTCCGCTTTTTTTGCTTGGTTCATAAAGTCAACCCCCGGCGCTGCCGGGAGAAACAGAAGGCCTATGGCGAGGGGAAGAGTAGACAAGAAAAAATCTCCGAGTTAAAGTAAGAAAAAGGTTTGCCGACCAAGACTTACAAAAACAAGGAGACTAATTCATGACAAGTGATAAAACCAACGACAAGCAAAAGTTTGCCTGTAACGGTGATGGCCTGTTTACGGGCGGTAGGGCAGAGAATGTGCGTGAAGAAAATTCGGTGCTCTTTGAGGGACTTGCCAGTAATAGGCCCTTACAGGGCCAGATCAGACCTCAGGCTTAGCCGGAGGTTTTGATTTCGGGCTCCGTCCTTGACAGATGCCGCCGAATCCGGTAATATAGTGGCGGAAATGCTCAAGATATTGGAGGGAATGCCCATGGACATCCAGCAGGCGGTGGCGGAGAACATCCACCGCATCCGAAAAGCGCAGAAGCTCAGCATCGACCGGGCGGCGGAGCTGTCCGGGGTGTCCAAGAGTATGTGGGGCCAGATCGAGCGGGGCCTGGCCAACCCCACGGTGTCAGTGCTCAGCCGGGTGGCCCTGGGGCTGCACGTCCCCCTGGAGCAGCTGATCGCCTGCCACGACGACCCGCTTACGGCCCTGTATCGGGCGGTGGACGTGGCCGGACAGCGGCTGTGCGGCGGAAAGGTCATCGCCTATCGCCTGTTCCCCTTCGACCCGGAGTCCCGCAGCGAGTCCCTCCAGCTAGACCTGTTCATCAGTGGCCGCTATGAGGGGCCGGACCGGATTCCTGGCTCCTGGGTGTATGTCACCTCCCTGTCCGGAACGGCGGAGGTCACCACCGGCGGCGAGACCTATCGCCTGGAGAACCGGGACTGCCTGTCCTTCCCCGGCAGTCAGCCCTATTGCTATGAAAACGTCGGCAACAACACGGTCCGGCTTATCCAGCGGATCGTGTATAAAAAATGAGGCGTCCCGGCAAACTATGGGACAAGGAGGAGCGTATCATGTATAAGAATATCGAAAAGCAGACCGCCCTGGAGCTGCGGGAACAGGTGGACTATCAGGCCGGTCAGATCATCAGCCGCACCCTGGTGCAGAATGAGCTGATGAGCATGACCCTGTTCGCCTTTGAAAAGGGCGAGGAGATCAGCACCCACGCCGCCGGCGGCGACGCCATGGTGACGGTACTGGAGGGCACCGGCCGCTTCACCGTGGGCGGGCAGGAGTTCCTGCTGCATGAGGGCCAGACCCTGATTATGCCCAAGGACATCCCCCACGCGGTCTATGGCCAGGAGCGCTTCAAGATGCTGCTGACCGTGTCCTTCTGAGAAAAGTCCTGAAAAAGCACCGCCGGAGGCAGCGCCTCCGGCGGTCTGTTTTCACGATTCCATGTGCTTTCCCAGGAAGGCGGACACGGTCTGGGCCAGCTTATACTCCCCCTCGCCGGGGACCTGGCCCTCCGCCGACAAGAACAGCACCAGGCCCAGCACGTCGCCTTCGCAGAGAATGGGCGCGGCCACGGCGGCGGTGTAGCGGTCGTTTCCGTCGGTGACGGGCAGGGGCTGGTCCGCGCCCTGGCAGCAGTAGATGCGGCGCTCCTCCATGACCCGGGACAGAGCCTCAGACAGGGACTTGCCCAGCAGCTCCCGCTTTCCGGCGCCGGTGATGGCGATCACGGCGTCCCGGTCGGTGACGGCGGCGGTGAAGCCGCTGGTGCGGTTGAGGGCGTCGCAGAACTGCGCCGCAAAGTCCTCCAGTCCCCCCAGCAGGGAATACTTCTTGAAAATGACCTCCCCCTCCCGGGAGGTGTAGATCTCCAACGGGTCGCCCTCACGGATGCGCATGGTGCGGCGGATCTCCTTGGGAATGACCACCCGTCCCAGGTCGTCGATACGGCGCACGATTCCGGTTGCTTTCATATGATAACTCCCTTTGTAACTGAATATTGGCAAAGGTAGTATCTGCACTCCCAGGCAGATTATGCGAAAGCACCGGGCGCGGACGGCCGTGCGGAGACGAAATGTATCCGGATACGCCTTGATCTCTATCCGGCATTTTTAACGGATAAATGCCAACGACAGTTGCGATACACATACAACCATGGTATACTATACAGGCGGCAGGTTCGGAGAAATTGATAACAGCAGGGAGGAGCTGCATCATGAAAAAGAAAACCACGCGCAGGCAGGTATTGTTGAGTTTTTTAGGGACCACCGATCCCATTCGCGGTGAGCGCGACGGCGCTATGCTGCACATCCTGCGCCACTACCGCCCCGAGGTGGTCTGCCTGCTGTTTACGCCCGAGGTGCGAAAGCTGGCGGAGGCGGACGAACGCTATGAAAAGGTGTTTTTCCACCTCAAGTCCCATTGGGACGGCTACGCTCCGGTGGTGTTGGAGCAGGATCTTTCCGTCAGCGATGTTTCCGATATGGACGAGCTGGACCAGCCGCTCCACGACGTGATGAACCGGCTGAGCCGCGAGTATGCGGATGCGGAGATCCTGGTGAACATCACCTCCGGCACGCCCCAGATGCAGATGCTGCTGTCGCAGATGGTGCTGGAGCTGCGCTATCACGCCCGGGGCATACAGGTGAAAACGCCGGAGAAAAAGGCCGGCACCACCGTTCGCACCAACGACAGCGAAAACTACGACATCGACCTGGAGATCGAGTGCAATGAGGACGAGCAGGAGGGCGCGCCCAACCGCTGCGTTGAGCCGGAGATGTTCTCCGTGCGCCGCAAGAATCAATGGCAGCAGGTGGAGGCGCTGCTGAATCAGCGGTGCTTCCGGGGCGTTGCGGAAATGCGCCCGGCGCCTCTGTCGGAGGAGCTGATGGCCCTGGTGAAGCACATGGCCTATCGCAATGACCTGCTGCCGGAGGAGGCCCGGAAAGCCGTGCGGGGATACGGGCTGAGCCTGAAGCTGTATCTGCCGGAGGCCGCCCCCACGCATCAGGACATCTGCGAGTATGCGCTGCTGATGAAAAATCTGCTCTGCTCCCACAGCTACACGGAATTTGTGCTGCACATGGAGCCGCTGACCCTGCGCCTGCAGGAAACGCTGCTGAATCAGCTTCTGCCCGAACGTTATGGGTATGATCTGACCCATGTGCAATCGAAGTACAGGGGGCGCATGAAAATCGAGCCCGGCCTGATGCAGGAAAAGCTGCCGGAGCTGTACGACCGGCTTTATGTGACGGGGACGTGGGAATGCCGCCCGTCCGATCTGAGCACGCCGTTCTGCGACGATATACTGGACATCCTGTCCACACAGCCGGAGGAAACCAAAACCTATTTCCGCTGCTATGCCGATCTGAAGGAGGTGCGCAACGGTCTGGCCCACCGCCTGTGCGCGGTGACGGCGGACGAGATCCGGGCGGCGTGCGGCAAAACGCCGGAGCAGATCATTTCGCTGATCGAGCGGTGCATTCTCCTGCTGTTCCCCGCCTGCGACCCGGAGGTTTTCCACATCTATGAGCGCATCATCCGCTATATTCAGAAGCAGTATTGAGCCCTGCGGTGCGGAGGCACCCACCTTCGCACCGTAAAATGGCCTGTCAGCCGCGCAGAATGCCGTGGAAACGCGGCGGATTTTGGTCAGCTGATGGGACGTCCTATTAAAGCTGAACAAATACAGTTGACCATTCCACGGAGATGTTGTATACTATTGCTGAAACAACTTACACCCCGCAAGGGGACGAGAACCAAAACGGCTCGTCGCCGCTGTCCTGGATTTCCTGAAACAACTCACACCCCGCAAGGGGACGAAAACTCGCCAGAGGCAGCGGCGTTGCCCCTCCCGCCAGAGACAACTTACACCCCGCAAGGGGACGGTAACAGAACGCATGCCTGGGTCACCTTGATTGTGCGGAAACAACTTACACCCCGCAAGGGGACGACCCCTTGGAAAGGAGGGATCCTCATGAACCCGCAAACCGTACAAGCCACCTTCGGCTGTCTGCTCCATGATGTGGGCAAGGCGGTCTACCGCGCCGGTATTTCCGACGGGCGGCACGGCGAGGCAGGATATCGCTTTGTCCGGGACATCGACGGCTACGGACAGGCCAAGGCCGTGCTGGACTGCATCCGCTATCACCACGCCGCCCAGCTTCGTCAGGCAAAGGACTGCGACCCCCTTGCCGCCATCGCCTACATTGCCGACAACATCGCCGCTGCCGCCGACCGGCGGCAGACCGGCGACGAAACGCGGTTTGACCGCTATCTGCCCCTGTCGCCGGTGTTCACCCATCTCAACGGGGAGCATCCGGGGCATACCCTGCCGCCCCACGCCCTGGACGGCCGCCTTCGTCTGCCGCTGGACGGGTCCTTCCGCCTCTCCGCCGGCGACTATGAGCAGATCCTGCTGACCCTGCGCCGGGAGCTTTCCGCCCTGCCGCCGCAGGAGGAGTGGCTCAACTCCCTGCTGTCCGTGTGGGAGAGCTGTATGAGCACCGTGCCCTCCAGCACCAACACCGGGGAAAGTCCCGACATTTCCCTGTATGACCACAGCAAGGTCACTGCCGCCGTGGGGGCGTGCATCAGCGAGTATCTGCTGGATCGGGGCGAAACGGACTATTTCACCGCCCTGGTGCAGCAGGAGCAGAGCTTCCGCCTGCAGCAGGCGTTTTTGCTCTATTCCGCCGATTTTTCCGGCATCCAGAAGTTCATCTACAGCGTGTCCACCAGGAATGCGCTGAAGTCCCTGCGAAGCCGCTCCTTCTTTCTGGAGCTGTGCATGGAGCACTACATAGACGAGCTGCTGCAGCTGTGCGGCCTCAGCCGGGCCAATCTGCTCTACAGCGGCGGCGGGCACTGCTATGTGCTGCTGCCCAACACGGAAAAGACCGTCCGGGCCATCCAGGCGTGGAACACCCGCTTCAACGACTTCCTCATTGAGCAGTTTGGCGTGCGGCTGTATCTGGCAGACGGCTATACCCCCTGCAGCGCCAACGATCTGACCAACACCCCGGCGGAGGAGGCCCCCTATCAGGCGATGTTCCGCCGGGTGAGCCATCAGGTGGCAAAAAAGAAGCTGCACCGCTATTCGGTGCAGCAGCTTCGCCGGATGAATCAGAGCCATCAGGACCCCGGCCAGCGGGAATGCCGGATCTGCGGCAGGACAGACGCCCTGCGCGACGGGGAGGAGGATACCTGCATCTGCCTCTGGTGCGCCCTGTTCGAGAGTCTGTCCCGGAAAATCCAGGGACAGGATGTGTATGTGGTCAGCCGCGATGCGGACGGTGCAGACTTCACACTGCCCGCCGCCCAGGGTGAGCTGTCCTTTATCCTTACCAATGAGGCCCGGGCAAGACAGCTTCTCGCAGGCGAGGGCGTGGCGCGCGTCTATACGAAGAATCGCTTCTGCGCGGGCCTGCGCTACAGCACCCGCATCTATGTGGGCGATTACGCCGCCGACAACAGCATGGCGGCGCTGGCCGGCGCCTCGGAGGGTGTGCCCCGCCTGGGCGTGTGCCGCATGGATGTGGATAATCTGGGGCAGTCCTTTGTCTCCGGCTATGAATGCGCCGCAGAGAGCGATCCGGTGAAGCGCCAGCACTTTGTCACGCTGTCCCGCACGGCGGCGTTTTCCCGACAGATGTCGCTGTTTTTCAAGGGCTATATCAACCCCATCCTCAGCGGGGAATTTGAGCACTGCCGGGCCTTGCAGGTGGCCGTGGTCTATTCCGGCGGCGACGATGTGTTCCTGGTGGGCGCATGGACGGATGTGCTGGAGGGGGCGCGGCGGATCCGGGAGGCTCTGCGCCGCTATACCTGCGGCGCGCTGACCATCAGCGCCGGGATCGGCATCTATGGGGATCATTTCCCCATCCGTCAGGCCGCTTCTCTCACCGCCGGGCTGGAGGATGAGGCAAAGAGCCTGCCGCATAAGGACGGCATCGCCCTCTTTGCCGCAGGAGACGGACACTGCTACCCATGGGATACCTATCTGGAACGGATCTGCGGCGAAAAGCTGGTCACTCTGGAGCAATATTTTTCCTCCGGCGACAGCGAACACGGCACGGCCTTTCTTTATCGCCTGATGGAGCTTCTGCGTCAGGCGCAGGCTGGGGGCGGGATCGCTCTGGCGCGCTATGCCTACTTGCTGGCAAGACTGGAGCCGAAAAGAAACGCGCCCAATTACCCCGGCTATAAGCGCTTTTCAGAGGATATGTACCGTTGGGCATTGAACAGCGCCGACCGGGGAGAGCTTCTCACGGCCATCTGCATCTATGTGTATCGAAACAGAAAGAGGGGGTAGAAGGATGGGCTTCTATAACGGAAACAGCCAGGGCAGGCAGCCAAACCGCAATGCAGCGCGCCCGCCCCGCGAGATCGCTGCCAAGCCGCTGCCTGCAAATTATGTGGACGAGGCGGAGCGGGTCATCCGCTCGCTGTATGATGAACGGAACAAGATCAGCACCAACAAGATCCGCAATCTGCTGAGCCTGGTGTCGGAGATCTATAATCGGGAAAACCTGCGCACGGCGGACACCATTTCCGAGGAAAGCGCCTCGGGGCTGATCGCACTGCGGATCCGCATGGTCTATGAGGCGGGGCGCGACGATGCGGTAAAGCTGTTTTTGGAGCGCGCGCAGCTTCTGGAGCATATAAAGGGATTGGGTGATTCCCGGGCTAAGCTGATGGACTTCGCCCATTATATGGAAGCCTTGGTGGCATACCATCGCTTCATTCTGCACATGAAGGAGGGTTAAGGCTTATGTACGGAAAAATGATCATCCGTTGCTGCCTGGTGGTGCGCACCGGTCTGCATATCGGCGCAGGCAATGCCTTCAGCGCCATCGGCGCAGTAGACAGCCAGGTGGTGCGCGATCCGCTGACCGGACTGCCTATGATCCCCGGCAGCAGCCTGAAGGGCAAGCTGCGTTCCCTTCTGGCCAGAAGTCTCAGCAAGGATATCCAGCGTATGCCCGACTTTGATCAGGATGACGGACGCATCAAGCGCCTTTTCGGCAGCGCCAATCCGGTGCACCGCGCCCGCCTGCAGTTCGCCGACTGCTTTGTGGCCAATGCAGAGGAGATGGAGCGTGTTCATATCACCGAGGTCAAGGCGGAAAACGCCATCAATCGGGCCACCTCCGTTGCAAACCCCCGCTTTATCGAGCGCGTGGTGGCAGGCACCCGTTTTGCCGTCAGCATTGTGTACGATGTGGAGGATGCGGGGCAGACCGCCGAGGATTTTGCCCTGTTGGCCAAGGGGATGAAGCTGCTGCAGATGGACTATCTGGGCGGCCACGGCTCCCGCGGAAGCGGCCGGGTGAGCCTGTGTGATTTCCGGCTGGAGCCTTTTGAAACCTCTGTGGAGCTTGAACCTCTGTGTGCCCTTTTCAAGGAGGTAGAGGCGTATGAATTACTTCCTGTTTAAGCTGAGCTTTCACACGCCCTGCCATTTCGGCTCTTCGGACAGTGCGCTTTCGCTCTACACCTCGGAGGATCACTTCTGCGCGGATACGCTGTTTTCAGCCCTCTGCCATACGGCGCGGACGCTGTATGGCAACAGCGGCGTGGAAGCGCTGATTGAAAAAGCCCAAAAGGATCAGCTGTTTCTCTCCGACGCCATGCCCTGGTGCGGCGAGCGGTACTATCTGCCCCGCCCGTTTCTGACTGCCCGGACGGACGGTCATACTGCGGGGGCAGAACGCAAGGCTATGAAAAACCTGGCGTATATTGCCGTGGAGGACATGGCGGACTATCTCGCCTGTATGCGCGGCCAGGGGCTGTTCGATGCCGGCCGGAAAAAACAGTGCTTCGGTGTTCCCATGGACAGCACCCGCGCCGCCGTTTTTGAGGGGCAGGACACGCTCCCCTATCATGTGGGCGCCTTTCGCTTTGCGGAGGACTGCGGCCTGTATGTGCTGGCAGGGCTTGAAAGTGATGATGCCGCATGGCTGCGCACGCTGATGCGTGCGTTGGGATTGAGCGGCATCGGCGGAAAGGTCAGCTCCGGCTACGGAAAGTTTACGGTAGATGATGAGATTTATCTGAATGAACCCTTCGATGAGCAGACTGCGTGGCTGTTCCGGGCGCTTTGCCGGGATGCCCCCGCCTATCTGCTGCTTACCACGGCGCTTCCTGATGAGGAGGAGCTGGAGCGCACCATGGAAGATGCGTCCTACACGCTGACCAGACGGGGCGGATTTGTCAGCTCCGACTCCTTTGCGCCATCGGGGCAGAAAAAGAGAGAGCAATTCTTCCTGACGGCAGGCTCTGTGGTGCGGCGGCGCTTCGGCGGAGCTCTCTATCTGGCGGCCAGGCAGGACCATCCGGTGTATCGCTTCAGCAAGCCGCTTCTTTTGGGGGTGTTCGTATGAGAGAGCTGGAACAGCTTCAGCAGTATGAGCTGATCCTGACCGTGCGGTCCCCGCTGTTTGTCGGCAGCGGTCAGAGCTATCAGCGCACGGAGTATATCTATGATCGCAGGAGCAATCGGGTCTCTGTGCTGCACCGCAATCGGTTTATTCACTTTCTGGCGGAAAACGATCTGGCCGACAGCTATGAGCGGTTTATTCTGGGCGGGAGCACCAACCTCCACAGCTTCCTCCGGCAGGAGTGCGGACTGGACGAGGCAGGAATCCGGGCGCTTTGCGTTTACGACCTGCCGGCAGGCGATGCGCTGGACGCGGAACACAGCCTGAAGAATATTCAGGCATTTATGCGCGACAATGCCTTCCGCCCCTATGTTCCCGGCAGCAGTGTCAAGGGCGCCCTGCGCACGGTCCTGCTGTATCAGGCCATGCAGGAGCAGGGGATACTGGGCACCCGGAATTGGCGGGACTACAGCAAGGAGGACGGTATTCCGGAGCGGGAATATCTGAACACCCTGCGTTTTGTCCGCGACAGCAAAGGAAAAACGCGCCTGGACGCCGTGAGCAGCCTTCTGCGGGGTGTGCTTGTTTCCGACAGCGAACCCATCCCCAACAACGCCATGACGCTGACCGGAAAGAGAGACGCGGCATTCGGCGGGGAGGTCAATGCCATCAATCTGTGCCGCGAGGCAGTGGCTCCGGGAACAAGGATCCGCTTTTCTCTGACGCTGGATCGATCCGTCCTGCACGGACAGCTGACGGGCGGGCCCATTATGGACGCCATCGAGGCGTTTGACCGATACTATGAGGAAACCTACGCCTGCGGCTTTGCACTGCCGGAAGGGGCGGCTCCGGGCAGAATGAATCACTGCCTGATCCTCGGCGGCGGCGCAGGCTTCTTTTCCAAATCGCTGGCCTTTCCCTACTATGGAGAGGAGCAGGCGCTGCATGAGGTCTCTGCATATATGCACCGCACCTTCCGGGGACATTACCATCAATATGACGAGGGGTGGGGGATGTCGCCCCATATGATGAAATACACCCAGTGGAACGGGAAAATGTATCCCTACGGAATCTGCGAGGTGTCTGTGCGGTGATCGGACAATATTGCTTCGCTCTGCGCTCTGCCGATGGGGCCCCCATTCCGTCTATGATGGCTTACCGCTTATATGGCTGGCTTCTGGAGCAGCTTCCGGAGGATATCGGCCGGCAGCTGCATGAGCAGGGAGAAAAACCCCTCTCGCAGTATATCCGCTATGATAAGGCGGAAAACCGGACCCTATGGGTCGTCAGTGTATTTCAAGGGGAGCTGTATGAGCTGCTGGAGCCCGTGCTGGAGCGCATTTCCTGCATTGCGCTGCGCCAAACAACGCTGCAGGCCGCTCTGCTGGACAAGCGGTGCTTTGCATCGACGCAGGAGCTTCTTCTGTACGCCAGGGAGCTGCGGCTGCCCTCGCGGGTCACCATACGCTTTCACACCACCAGCTCCTTCAAGCAGGACGGCAGCTATGTGATCTTTCCCCAGGAGCGGCTGCTGCTGAGGAGTCTGCTGGCCAAATGGAACGCATGGTTTCCGGAGTATTCGTTGGATGATGAGGATGCGGCAGCCGCATTGGAGCGCGGCGTCCGCATCACAGACTATCAGCTTCGCTCGGGGCGTTATACGCTGAAATCCGCAAAGATCCCCGGATTTTCAGGACGCCTGACACTCTCCTCCTCCCTCAGCGCGCCTATGCAGGAGGTGTGGAATCTGCTGCTGGTGTTTTCCACTCTCTGCGGCATCGGGATCAAAACCACCCTTGGTATGGGCGGCGTAACACTTGAGATATCGCCCAATTCCCTGCTGAAAGAACAGGAAAAATGAAACCCCTCCGGCTGAGCCAAACTGACGTGATAGAGAAAAACAAAAGAGCCGGTCATCCGCGCTGCCTGTTGGCTTGCGGATGATCGGCCCTGCAATTTTCAGCTATCTTTTCCTGTCTGATTTATTGATTTTGGATATCTCCTTGAATTTTGCCCGTTTTGCTTCCGAATACCGGCTGCTGTCAGCGGCATAGGCGTTCTCAGTTTTCAGCTTTCGATAGGACTCCAGACGGGTGCCTTGCGTCTGCCTCCCGCTCCGGACGAATATGGAAACGCACAAGCCCGGTGAAGTAATGCATGACGTCCATTACATTATGCCTACCGAACGATAGGTTGTCAAGCGGCGATGCTTTCGCTCGGATGCAAAAAACATCTATTTTCCCGGTTCGTTCTTGCAATTCCCGACCGCAACCGTTATAATAAACTTGTTACATTGTCCGCTGGCGGAAGCGATTGCAGCGGGCAGGAAAATGAGAGAAAGTAGGTGGCGGCATGGAGCAATCTCCCCAGTATGTGATCGAAATGCTTCACATCACCAAGGAGTTTCCCGGCATCAAGGCCAACGACGACATCACCCTGCAGCTGCGCAAGGGTGAGATCCACGCCCTGCTGGGCGATAACGGCGCAGGCAAGTCCACGCTGATGTCCGTCCTGTTCGGCCTGTATCAGCCGGAGGAGGGCGAGATCCGCAAAAACGGCAAGCCGGTGAAGATCAACGACCCCAACGACGCAACGGCGCTGGGCATCGGCATGGTGCACCAGCATTTCAAGCTCATCGACGTGTTCACCGTCCTGGACAACATCATCCTGGGCGCGGAGGATACCAAGCTGGGCTTCCTGCAAAAAAAGGCGGCCCGGCAGAAGGTCCAGGAGCTGTCCCAGCGGTACGGCCTGCGGGTGGACCTGGACGCCAAGGTGGAGGACATCACCGTGGGTATGCAGCAGCGGGTGGAGATCCTGAAGATGCTGTATCGCGACAACGAGATCCTCATCTTCGACGAGCCCACCGCCGTTCTGACCCCCCAGGAGATCGACGAGCTGATGGACATCATGCGCAGCCTCACCAAGGAGGGCAAGTCCATCCTGTTTATCTCCCACAAGCTCAACGAGATCATGGCCGTGGCGGATCGGGTCACCGTTCTGCGCAAGGGCCGGTATGTGGGCACCGTGAACACCTGCGACACCAACAAGCAGGAGCTGTCCAACATGATGGTGGGCCGCCCGGTGCAGCTGCAGGTGGTGAAGGAGCCTGCCCAGCCCAAGGACCCCGTTCTGCGGGTGCGGCATATGTGCGTGGCCTCCCACCAGCACAAGCGGGACGCCGTTCACGATGTGAGCCTGGAGGTCCGGGCCGGAGAGATCGTGTGCATCGCCGGTATCGACGGCAACGGCCAGACGGAGTTCGTCCAGGGCCTGACGGGCCTGGATAAGATCACCGGCGGCACCGTGGAGCTGTGCGGCAAGAACATCACCCATACCTCCATCCGCCGCCGGGGCGAGAACATGAGCCATATCCCCGAGGACCGGCATAAGCACGGCCTGATTCTGGACTTCACCCTGGAGCAGAACATGGTGCTGCAGCGGTATCTGGAGCCGCAGTTCCAGAAGGCGGGCTTCATTAAGAACGCCGCCGTCCGGGAATACGCCCAGCACCTCATTGAACAGTACGACGTGCGCAGCGGTCAGGGGCCCGTGACCATCGCCCGCAGCATGTCCGGCGGCAACCAGCAGAAGGCCATCATCGCCCGCGAGGTGGACCGGGATAAGTCCCTGATCGTGGCGGTGCAGCCCACCCGCGGCCTGGACGTGGGCGCTATCGAGTATATCCACAGCCAGCTGGTGGCCGAGCGGGACCGGGGCAAGGCGGTGCTGCTGGTGTCCCTGGAGCTGGACGAGGTCATGAGCCTGTCCGACCGCATCCTGGTGATGTACGAGGGCCAGCTTGTGGGCCAGCTGAATCCGAAAACCACCACCGTGGCCGAGCTGGGCCTGTATATGTCCGGCGCCAAGCGGGACGATATGGGAGGTGACCAGGCATGAAAAAGAACGCACTGGCAGCGCTTTACGAAAAAGACGGCACCAAAAAGGTGCTCTCATCCCTGATCTCCATTGTGGCGGGCCTTTTAGTGGGCGGCATCGCCGTTCTGATCGTGGGCCTGTGCAACGAGAAGATCTCCCTGAGCGGCGCATGGGACGGCATCCGCATCATCTTCGCCGGTATCTTCAGCACCGGCCGCGACGCCGCCGGTACCCTGACCTGGGGATTCAACGCGGTGAACCTAGGCAACATGCTGTTCCGGGCCACGCCCCTGATTATGACGGGCCTTTCCGTGGCCGTGGCCTTCAAGACGGGCCTGTTCAACATCGGCGCGCCCGGCCAGTATCTGATCTCCACCATGGTCACCCTGATGGTGGCCCTGTCCATTCCCTCCAGCGCGGTGCCCGTGGGCGTTATCTGGGTGCTGGCCTTCCTGGCCGGGTGCCTGTCCGGCGCTCTGTGGGGCGCGATCCCCGGCCTGGTGAAGGCCCTGCTGAACATCAACGAGGTGCTGGCGTGCATCATGACCAACTGGATCGCAGCCAACCTGGTGACCTGGATGTTCGACATCAGCAATTTCAAGAATATGGTCGAGAGCACCAAGTCCGGCTATATCTATAAGACCACCTTCAACGGCGTGGCCACCCCTAAGCTGGGGCTGGACGCCATCTTCCCTGGCTCCCAGGTCAACGGCGGCATTCTCGTTGCCATCGTCATCGCCATCGCCATGTACATCCTGATGAACAAGACCACCCTGGGCTATGAGCTGAAGGCCTGCGGCGCCAACCGTCACGCCGCCCGCTATGCCGGTATCCGGGACAAGCGCAACATCGTGCTGTCCATGGCCATTGCCGGTGCGCTGGCCGGTGCCGGCGCTGCGCTGTACTGGCTCTCCGGCAACACCGAGTTCTATTGGTCCACCTATCAGGCCCTGCCTGCCGTGGGCTTCAACGGCATCCCCGTGGCCCTGCTGGCCCTGAACAACCCCATCGCGGTGATCTTCACCGGCATCTTCATGGCCATGCTGAACATCGTGGGTCTGCAGCTGACCAACCTGACGGCCTATAACGAGTATATCACCGATGTCATCATCTCCGTCATCGTGTATCTGTCCGCCTTCTCCCTGGCCATCCGCATGATGCTGTCCCGGAAGAAAAAGCCCCACGCCCATGTGGAGGAGACTGCCGCCCCGGCGGCGGACGCCGCACCGGCGGAGGAACCGGCGGAGGAACCCACGGAACCGGCAGAGCCGATAGCGGCTCAGACGGAGGAAGGAGGCGACCAGGCATGACGTTCCTGATCCAACAGACGCTTATTTATGCGGTGCCCCTGATGATCGTGGCCCTGGCGGGCGTGTTCGCCGAGCGAAGCGGTATCATCAACCTGGCCCTGGAAGGTATCATGATCTTCGGCGCTTTCATCGGCGTGCTGTTCGTGCGGCTGATGCAGGGGTCCCAGGCGGTGCTGGCCGCCAAGCAGGCCGGTGACTGGGTGGCCCTTCAGGGGCTGGAGCTGCTGACCATGCTGGTGGCGGCGGCCATGGGCGCGGTGTTCTCCCTGCTGCTGAGCTTTGCGTCCATCAACCTCCGGGCCGACCAGACCATCGGCGGCACGGCGCTGAACCTGATGGCCCCGGCCCTGGTGCTGTTCCTGATCCGCATCATCGCCAACCAGAACACCCTGCAAATGGCCACCGGCGACTCTGCCAGCTGGTTCATGCTGAAAAAGTCCACCTTCGGCGTGGATAAGAGCGTGGAATGGGGCTTCTTTGGGGAAACCTTCCTGAACAAAATCTACCTGGCCACCTACATCTGCATCCTGCTGTTCATCATTCTGTCCGTCATCCTGTACAAGACCAAGTTCGGCCTGCGTCTGCGGGCCTGCGGCGAGAATCCCCAGGCGGCGGACTCTCTGGGCATCAACGTCTACAGGATGCGCTATGCCGGCGTCACCATTTCCGGCGCTCTGGCGGGCATGGGCGGCTTCGTGTACGCCATGACCACGGCCAACTGCTCCTCCAACGGCGACGTGGCGGGCTTCGGCTTCCTGGCTCTGGCCGTTATGATCTTCGGCAACTGGAAGCCTCTGAACATCGCGGGCGCGTCCCTGCTGTTCGGCCTGTTCAAGTGCATCGCCGCGGCATATGCCAGCATCGACATCAATGGCGACGGCGTGTTCCTGCTGGCCGACATCGGCATCAGCGCCCACCTGTACCGGATGCTGCCGTACCTGATCACCCTGCTGGTGCTGGCCTTCACCTCCAAGAAGTCCCGGGCCCCCAAGGCCGAGGGCATCCCCTACGACAAGGGTCAGCGATAAGCGAAAAACCTATATCCTCCCAATACCCCGGCGCACTGCGCCGGGGTATTTGTCATAATTTGTTACATTTTGTTTCCTCTTTTTAACTGGACTTTTCTGCCGGGGCCGCCTTATAATATGCCTTGCGAGATCATCCGGGGCCCGGCCCCGCCAGAATTAAGAGGGATATTTTCATGGGTTTTAATACACTTCCGTTTGTGTTTGTGTTTCTGCCGCTGTTTCTGGCGGCGTTTTATCTAGTCCCCGCCCGCTGGCGGGCGGGCCTGCTGTGCCTGGGGAGCCTGGTGTTCTACGTCATCGGCGTGTGGCAGCGGCCCTGGTGCCTGGCTCCGCTGCTGGGTCTGGCGGTTCTGGTGTATCTGCTGGGGCTGCGGATGCGGCCCCGGGAGAGCCGGGGACTGCTGGTCCTGGGCCTGGCGGCCCTGTTCGGCTGCCTGTTCTTCTTCAAATATGCGGGACTCCTGGGTCTGGGAGTGACGCTGCCCCTGGCCATCAGCTTCTATTCCTTCCAGCTGGCGGCGTACCTGATCGACGTGTACCGGGGCCGGGTCCCGGCGGAAAGAAAGCCCCTGCTGTTTTTCACCGGCGTGCTGCTGTTTCCCAAGCTGCTGTCCGGCCCGCTGATGGACCCTCTGTCCCTGCATGAGCAGCTGTCCGACCCGCCCCGGCCGGGCCTGGAGGACTTCGACAGCGGCTTGCGGGACTTTATCCTGGGCCTGTCCATGAAGGTGCTGCTGGCCAACCAGATCGGCGGCCTGTGGCGTCAGGTGGGGAACATCGGCTATGAAAGCGTGTCCACGCCTCTGGCGTGGATGGGCATCGCGGCCTATTCCCTGCAGCTGTATCTGGACTTCTGCGGCTATTCCTGGATGGCCCTGGGCCTGGGGCGGATGCTAGGCTTCCGGCTGCCCCGGAACTTTGAACACCCCTACGCCGCCCGCTCCATGCAGGACTTCTGGCGGCGGTGGCACATCAGCCTCAGCTCCTGGTTCCGGGATTACGTCTATATCCCCCTGGGCGGCAGCCGGGAGGGGACGGCCCGGACCTATCTGAACCTGCTGGCGGTGTGGGTCCTGACGGGCCTGTGGCACGGCAGCACCCTGAACTTCCTGCTGTGGGGCCTGCTGCTGTTCGCCCTCATCGCCCTGGAGCGGGCCGGATGGGGCCGGGTGCTGGCGCGCAGCCGGGTAATCTCCCGGGTGTACATGGTTCTGATGATCCCCCTGAGCTGGATGCTGTTCGCCATCCCCTCGGTGAGCCAGATCGGCGTTTACCTGGGCCGGCTGTTTCCCCTCGTGTCCCGGGGGATCGCCGTCAACGCCGGGGACTGGCTGCAATACGGCAAACAGTATTGGTGGCTGCTGGTGCTGGGCATCGTGTTCTCTACCCCCGGGCCGGAGAAGCTGTGGAACCGCATCCGCGGCACCTGGCTGGGCACGGTGGTCCTGGCGGTGCTGTTCTGGGCCTGTGTCTACTGTATGTCCGTGGCCACCAACGATCCGTTTATGTACTTCTCGTTCTAAAGGGGGCGTTATCATGAAGCATATCAAGAATTTCCGTCCCCTGGCGCTGGCTTTTATCCTGGTGGTCACCGGAATCGCCGCCGCTGTGTGCGGCCTGGTGATGAAGGGACAGCTGCAGAAATATGTGGGCGGCTATGACGACAAGTGGGCCATCGCCGTGCCCTTTCTGATGCTGCGGGACGACACCGACTGGCAGCGGATGCTGGCGGCGAAAAACGCCCCGCCAGCGCCGGACCCCGCCCCCGAACCCGAGCCTGACCCCGAACCGGACCCGGAACCGGAACCCGAGCCGGAGCCGCCGGTGGTGGTCACCAACGCCGTATACGGCCAGGACGAGAGCTTTTTCGACGACGCCCTGTTTATCGGCGACTCCCGGATGGTGAACGTGGCCAACTATGCCCGGCTGGGCAGCGCCGACTACTTCGCCGACGTGGGCATGACGGTGTTCAAGATGTTCTCCACCACTGCCTCCGACAAGAATTTCGGCGCGACGGACCTGGGGTCCCTGCTGCGCAGCAAGCAATACAGCCACATTTTCGTGATGCTGGGCCTCAACGAGGCCGGTTATCCCCTGGGGAACCTGTTCGACGCCTACCAGAGCGACCTGGAGCAGCTGCGCCAGCTCCAGCCGGACGCCACCATCTACATTCTGAAGGTCTACGGCGTCACCGCCGACGTGGCCGCCGGGAACCCCAGCTTTGCCCACAGCCGCCTGACCGCCGTGAACCAGGGCTTCGCGGAGCTGGCCGACGGCGACCGCATCCGCTGCCTGGACTCGGACACCCTGTTCTGCGGCGACGACGGCTTCATGCTGCCGGAATACACCGGCGACGGCGTCCATCCCTACGGAAAGTTCGCCTATCTGTTCTCCCAGTGGCTGTGCGAGCAGATCACCCAGGGGAAGTGACTCAAAACGCGACAAGGCCCTCCGGCGTCAGCCGGAGGGCCTTGTTTTCTGCAATTCTTTATTCCGCGAACAGGGGGGTGGACAGATACCGGTCGCCGGTGTCCGGCAGAAGCACCACGATGGTCTTGCCTGCGGACTCCGGCCGCTGGGCAATCTGCAGAGCCGCCCACACGGCGGCGCCGGAGGATATGCCCACCAGTACGCCCTCGGAATGGCCTACCTCCCGGCCCAGGGCGAAAGCGTCCTCGTTGATGACGGGGACGATCTCGTCATAGATCTTGGTGTCCAGCACCTGGGGCACGAAGCCCGCGCCGATGCCCTGAATCTTGTGGGCTCCGGCCACGCCGGTGGACAGCACCGCCGAGCTTTTCGGCTCCACCGCCGCCACCCGGACGGCGGCGTTCCGGGACTTCAGATACTGCCCCACGCCGGTGATGGTGCCGCCGGTGCCGACGCCTGCCACGAACCAGTCCACCTGCCCGTCGGTATCCTGCCAGATCTCCGGCCCAGTGGTGTCAAAGTGGGCCTTGGGGTTGGCGGCGTTAACGAACTGGCCGGGGACGAAGCTGCCGGGGATCTCCCGGGCCAGCTCATCGGCCTTGGCAATGGCCCCCTTCATGCCCTTGGCCCCCTCGGTGAGCACCAGCTCCGCGCCATAGGCCTTCATCAGCTGGCGGCGCTCCACGCTCATGGTTTCCGGCATGACGATGATCACCCGATAGCCCCGGGCGGCGGCCACGGATGCCAGGCCGATGCCGGTGTTGCCGGAGGTGGGCTCGATGATGACGCTGTCCTCATGCAGCAGGCCCCTGGCCTCGGCGTCGTCGATCATGGCCCGGGCGATGCGATCCTTCACGGACCCGGCGGGGTTCAGATACTCCAGCTTGGCCAGGATACGGGCCTTCAGGCCGTATTTCTTCTCCAGATGGGTCAGCTCCAGCAGGGGGGTGCGGCCGATCAGCTGATCGGCGGAGGTATAGATATGAGACATGGTCCATTTCTCCTTTATATTGTAAGATGTTGGTTGTTTTTTCAGCGGACGGACATCTTACAACATCGGAAAACCACAGACGCTTCCATGGAAATGACCTCGGTTCCTAAAAACTACTACCAATACGGTGTGTTGGTAGTATATTCCCGTCACGCACAAGAATCAACCCCCTGACGAAAATTTTTCGTCAGGGGGCAACTTGTCAAAAAAGCCTCGCAGAGTTTGCCGCCCGCAGGCGGCAAATCAAGTGCAATCCATTTTTTGCCGGGGCGTGTACCTGGCAAAAAATACTTCTCAGTCTGCAAGTGTGGAATTTGTTCGCTTTCAGCGAACAAATTATGCGCGCGGCAGACTGCAAGCCTTTTGTCCAAAAAGGGCTTCGCCTTTTTTGGACAGTCTCAACCCCCCTGCGAAATTTTTCCGCAGAGGGGTTGACGCAAAGTTACAGGCTCTTTTCCAGGGCGTGGACCCAGTCGGCCTTCAGGTAATAAATCAGGAACACCACACAGCTGACGCTCCAGGTGATGGGATAGGCCCAGAAAATGGTGGCAATATCCGGCCAGACCTTCAGGGCCAGGGTGATATAGCTGACCCGCAGGATGCACCAGCAGCCCAGCATGGTGTACATAGGCACCTGGGCCCGGCCCGCGCCCCGCAGCACGGCGGACACGCCGTGGGCAAAGGCCAGGAAGCAGAAGAACAGCGCCTCAATGTGGGACTGCCGCACACCGATGGCCACCACGGCCGGGTCGTCGTTGAACAGCCGCATGGCATAGGGGGCCAGGAAAAACAGGGCCACGCCGATAAGCTCCGCCATGGCCATGGAGCACAGGATGCCGATCCGGGCACCCTGCTTGGCCCGGTCAAATTGCCCCGCTCCCAGGTTCTGGCCGATGAAGGTGGTCAGAGCCATGGCGAAGGCGGTGATGGGCAGGAACACGAAGCCCTCCACCTTGGAATACGAGCCGCAGCCCGCCATGGCGTCGGAGCCGAAGGTGTTGATGTTGGACTGCACCACCACGTTGGCGATGGCGATGATGGAGTTCTGCACGCCGGAGGGAACACCCTGGGAAGTGATTTTCTTCAGCAGGGGCAGATCAAAGCCGATGCGCTTGATCTCCAGCCGGTACGGCCCGTCGGACCGGGTCAGCTTGATGATGCACAGGACGGCGCTGACCACCTGGCTGATCACGGTGGCTACGGCGGCGCCTGCCACGCCCATATCCATGGCCCCCACAAACAGCAGGTCCAGGGCCACGTTGACCACCGACGAGATAACCAGATAGTACAGGGGGCTGCGGCTGTCGCCCACCGCCTGCAGAATGCCCATGCCTGCGTTATACAGGATGGTGGCCAGGCTTCCCAGGAAGTACAGCCGGAAATACAGGATGGACGTGGACAGAACATCCGCCGGTGTCCGCATCCAGGTGAGGATGGTGGGGGTGAAGAACACGCCCAGAAGGGTCAGCAGCACACCGCAGCACAGGGCAAAGGCGATGTCCGTGTGCACGGCGGAGCGGACCTTTTCATAGTTCCTGGCCCCGAAATACTGGGCGATGACGATGCCTGCCCCGATGAACAGGCCCATAAAAAAGCCTGTCATCATAAAAATGAGGTTGCCGCTGCTGGCCACAGCGGCCAGAGCCTGCTTGCCCACAAATTTGCCCACGATGACGCTGTCCACCGTGTTGTACAGCTGCTGGCAGAGATTGCCCAAAAAGACCGGCACTGCGAAGCTGACCATGCGCTTCCAGATGGAGCCGGTGGTCATATCGGTGCTGCGGTTGATGGCGGCCACGCCGCATCGCCTCCTTATGTAAAGAAATCGTCAGTTCCTTCATTATAGGGGGAAAATGCGGAAAGGTCAACCCTTCATCGCCAAAATAAGTGTTTTTGTCTTTGAATCGTGCACAAAAGCGAAAATACGGCAAACGGATTCGGTGAAACCCGGCAGAAAAAATAGTTCTCCGCGCAGCGTGGGACCGCTGCGCGGAGAAGCAAAGGGGGGATGAGAGAGTAAATCGTTGTCAGTCGGCCAGGATCCGCACCGCACCCACATAGGTGCTGCTGTAATAGCCATCGAAATAGCTGATCTTGACCCCGCCGTTGGAGGTGGCGTGGATGAAGGCCCCGCCGCCCAGATAGATGCCCACATGGGAGATGTCGCCGCCGCCATAGGAGAAGAACACCAGGTCCCCGGCCAGCCGCTCGGCGGTGGACACCCGGGTGAAGGCGTACAGCTGGTCGCTGGCCCCGTGGGACATGCGATAGCCGAAGTGGGCATAGACGTACATGGTGAAGCCGGAGCAGTCAAACCCGCTGGGGGAGGCCCCGCCCCACACATACCGGGTGCCCAGGAAGGACTTTGCATAGTCCACCAGGTCCTCCCGGGCGCTCTTCACGGCGGAGGTCCCGGCGTAGTCGCTGTACTGCACGGTCTGGCACCCGTCAGCCCGGACATAGCCGGTGGTGCCGCTGAAGGTGATCTGATACCAATTGCCGTCCTCGGTGACGTCGTTGAGCCGGGCCACCTTGCCCTGGCGCAGGGTCCGCAGGGAGGCAGCGCTGTCACTGGGTGCGGCGTACACGGTGATCTGACGGGCGGCCATGGCGCCGTCATAGGCATCCAGCAGGGCCTGGCGGGCGGCCTGACGGCCGGTGCGGCGGGCGGCCTCGCGGTTGGTCTGGCGGGCGGCTTCCGCCTGCCGGGCTTCCTCCTCCTGCTGCAGCTGCACCGCCTGAACGGCCAGCTGGGACAGGTCCACCGTCTCCTCCTGCTCCAGCATCCCCAGGTCGATGGCGATGTTGGAATTGGCCTGGGCGGACTGGGACAGGCCGGCCTCCTCCAGCGCCTGCACGGCGGCGGAGTAGCTGGCGGCGGCTTCGGCCGAGTCCTTTATCTGATGGCTCTGATCTGCGCTGACGATCCAGATGCTGGACAGCGTCATGGACACGGCCAGAAACAGACAGGCGAAACGTCGGGATACCATGGGTAAGACTTCCTTTCCATAAGGGGATTTTCTAACGACAAGAGATACTATACCACAATGGTTTCAAAAAAGCTACAAAAAATTACAGATTGGTAACAAAAGTTTTCAAAATGGTAAAAATTTACTGCCGTGTCACGCATAACACGGCAGTAAGCTCGATATTCAGGATAAAATCCTCATTTCCGCAGGTCGGCGATGGCCTGGCCCGTGGCCAGGATGGACTCCCCGGCCCGGCGCACCCCGGCTCCGGCGGCCTTCACCAGCTCGTCCTTCACGTCCACCGCCAGACGGCGGAAGATCTCGGAGATGATCTTTTTCTTCTCCTCGTCGGCCCCGGCATACTCCCGGATCAGGGCCGCTCCGGCGGCCAGACCGCCGCTGCGCAGGTCCTCCAGGGTCTTGGTGCGGCCGCCCCGGCTGAGGATGTCGAAAAACGCCCGGGAGAACTGCTCCCGCTCCTGGGGGCTCATGGAGCCGATCCACTCCCGCAGCACTCCGTCGGACAGCTGGCCCAGCTGGGACCGCTGGCCCAGGTGGACGAACCGGGGGCCTTCCACGCACCAGGACAGGGGCTCATGCTGCATAATGGACCGGGCGGTGCTGTCCACCACCTCATAGTCCTCGGCGTGCTCCAGCAGGACCCCCACGATGGAGGAGGCGGGGATATAGGTGAACAGCCGATCCGCCACCGCCTGATAGCTGGGGGTGTCCACCAGGTCCCGGCTGAAGCCCGGGCCATCGTTGTTATAGGCGGCGATAAGCCGCTTACGCTGAAGCTTTTCGTCCAGGTGCACCGCCGCCCAGGCCGCCAGATTGCCGCCCTTGGAGTGTCCGCCGATGCGCAGGGCACGCCGGGGGCAGGCCCGGGCCACGGCCCCGGCATACTCCGCAGCCTTCACCTGGGCGGGCACGGCGGAAAGGAAGCTCATGTTGAAGTCCTCCTGCCAGCCCACAATGGTCATGTCCGTGCCCCGGTAGGCAGCGTATACGCTGCCGTCCGGCAGCAGGAAGGACACGGCGGCAAACTGCATCTGCCGATCCTCGTCGTGGAGGCTCTCAAAGGCGAACAGGGACACCTCCCGGAACCGGGGCGTTTCCGCCGCCTGGCGCATCAGGGGAATGTAGTCCAGGGTGGACAGGCCCAGCTGTTCGTCCTCCTCCGTCAGCAGGCGGCACACGTCCCCCATGGGCATGGCGTCCTTGGGATCGAAGCTGCGCAGCCGGGGGATGTTCTCCAGCTTGATATAGGAAATGATGCACAGGAGCAGGTTGTCCACCTCGTTGAACCCGTCCTGGGCAAAGGTCAGGTCGCCCCGCCACCGGAGGTAGTCGGACACGGTGGCGCTGGCTTTCGTCTCGTCAGACATGGGGGATACCTCCTTATTGTGAATGTTATTGCAAAGTCTTGCACCGCTCGTCGGTGTTGTGGATCACCTGGGCCACGCTCTGACCCAGGCCGGGATACCCGGCGGTCAGGGTGTCCGGGGTGATCTCCTGGACCTCCTCCGCTTGGCTCAGGGCCCGGCGGTACCGCACCTGGCTCATGGTCATGTCCGCCTGCACCAGGCCGCCGTCATAGTCCCCGGGAGACACGGCGAAGAAGTCCTCGTTGCCGCCGCCCCGGCGATACAGCTGCCGCAGCAGGCCGTACAGCGCCCCGCTGAGATAGTCCCCGGCGGCGGTGACAGCCTCCCGGCTGCCGGTTTTGCCCAGCTGGTCAAACAGGACCCCTGCGGTGTTCACCACCAGCTTTTTCTGCAGGGTGGCCATGATGCTGCCCCGCAGGCTGCCCTTTTCGCCGGAGGAGTCGTACACGTCCCCGGCCTCGATGATGGACCCGTCCCGGCTCAAGGTCCGGCCCAGCAGATAGTCCGCCGACACATGGTAATAGTCGCACGCCCGGGTCACGAAGGCCAGGCCCGGCTCCCGGATGCCGTTTTCATAGTGGCTCAGCAGGGCCTGGCTGATGCCCAGCTCCGCCGCCGCTTTCCGTTGGGAAACGCCCTTCTCCTGCCGCAGCAGGCTCAGCGTGCGGGAAAAATCAGTTGCCATTCTCTCTCACCCATCTCTCTATTATATACAGGAAGTAGATTATACCGCACTTTATACAAAAAGTAAATCCCCATTTTCCACCGGAGCCATATTTGTCTCCCGCCCCTTTTCCCGGCAAATACCGGCGGATTTTCCGGAATTTACCGGGAATTAAATATGAAAAAGCTGTTAATTCCCGTGAAATCCCTTGACGGATGGGGGAAAACCATGTATCATATATTTTTGTAACGAATTTGTAACTTTTTGAGGCAACCTGATTATGAAACAAGACCTTATGCATAAAGACGTCAACGACGTCAACATCACGCCGGAGGAGCGGCGCAGCATCTGGCAGCTCTGGCGGCAGAATCTGAAGGACTGGGCCTGGTACATCCGGGAAAATCCCGACTGGCTGGACCTGGACATCCAGACCGCCGTGAAGCGCCACGTTATCGCCCCCCTGCGGGAGGGCTGGCATCGCCTGCGCAGCCTGGCCCACCAGAAGAAGCGCCGGGAGTTTCCGGAGTCCGAAAACCGCCTGGCCCAGCTGCTGCTGTTCGCCTGGGGCAGTATGCCCCGGATGGGCGCGGGCCTGCGGGAGCGGTTTGCCCTGCGCCGCAAGCACAACATCCGCCGCAGCGGCAGCATCCGGGGCCTGCTGGAGCGGCTGCACCTGCACCCGGCCATCTTCCTGGGCACCTGCGTCACGGCGGCGGCAGTGATCGTGCTGCTGTCGGTATACACCATCGGCACCACCGTCCGCTATGACGGCATCAACCTGGGCACCGTTGGCTCCCGCCGGACGGTGGACCAGGCGGTGCAGCAGCTGGAGACCGTCACCCGCCAGACCTTAGAGGACCAGGACTACGCCATCGACACCGCCCTGCTGTCCACCCAGACCCATGTGGTCCCCCGCCGGGACCTGGAGAGCCGGGAGGAGTTCGCCGAGAACCTGACGGACCAGATCGGCGACGTCACCTATGGCTATACCCTGTATGTAGACGGCGAGGCCGTGGCCGCCACCACCTACGCCGGAGCCATCGATCAGCTGCTGGAGCAGATGAAGGCGGGCTATATCACCGAGAACACCGTGGACTGCAGCTTTGTGGAAAACGTGGAGATCAAGGAGGGCTATGTGGACAGCTCCCTGATCTCCAACCTGGGCTATATCGCCGAGAAGCTCAACGCCACCAAGGAGGGGGCCGTGGTATACACCGTGAAGCCCGGCGACGTGTGGTCCGCCATCGCCGAGGACAACGGCATGACCAACCAGCAGCTTCTGACCCTGAACCCCGGCTATGACATCGCCGTGCTCCACGCCGGGGACCAGCTGACCATCTCCAACGCCGTGCCCTATCTGACGGTGGTGGCCGTGGAGCGGCAGAACTACATCCGTGACCTGCCCTATACCATCACCTACCGGGACGACGCCAGTATGTACCAGGGCGACACCAAGGTGCTGTCCAAGGGCGTGTACGGCAAGGCGGACGTCACCGCCAACGTGACCATCATCAACGGCGAGGAGACCGCCCGGGAATATGTGGCCTCCGTGACCCTGTCCCAGCCTGTGGCCGAGGTCCAGGCCCGGGGCACCAAGGTCCGGCCCACCTGGTTCCCCACCGGCAGCTTCCGCTGGCCCTGCTACGGCGTTATCACCTCCTACTTCGGCCCCCGCCGGGCCAGCGTGGCCGGCGCCTCCACCTATCATGAGGCCCTGGATATCGCCAACAGCTACGGTACCGCCATTTACGCCGCCGACGGCGGCACCGTGACCCTGTCCGGGTGGTACGGCGGCCTGGGCTACTGCGTGAAGATCGACCACGGCAACGGCTTCGTCACCACCTATGGCCACAACAGCTCCCTGCTGGTGTCTGTGGGCCAGCATGTGTACAAGGGCCAGCAGATCGCCCGCATGGGCTCCACCGGCATCAGCAGCGGCCCCCACTGCCACTTCGCCGTGACCCGCAACGGCACCCTGGTGGACCCGCTGAACTACCTGCCGTAAAAAAATCAAAGCTCCGGGATGAGAACCTCATCCCGGAGCTTTTGCATGGCAATTATTCCTTGTCCTGGGAGTCCTCCGGCTGGGGGCCCTCCTGGGGCTTTTCTTCCGGCTTGTCCTCCGGTTTGTCCTCCGGCTTGTCCTCCGGCTGGCTGTCGAAGTCCGGCATGGGGATGGGCTCCGACACGATGTTGATGTGCTTGGCGGGGGCCTCGATCACGTCCGGGGTGGAGGGGCGGAACAGCTTCTGATCCTCCTCCCGGGTGGCGCCGTAGTTGTCCACGGTCTCCGGGTCCCGGCCCTCAATGATGGCCATCATCTCCTGGCCGGTGATGGTCTCCTTTTTCAGCAGGTACGCCGCGATCTTGTCCAGCAGTTCCCGGTTTTCGCTGAGGATCTGCTTGGCGTCCTGATGACACTGGCGGATGATGGCGATGGTGGCCCGGTCCGCCGCGGCATACGTCTCCTGGGCGCAGGTCATGGAGTAGCCGCCGTCCAGATACTGGCTCTGGACGGTGCCCAGGGCCATCATGTCGAACTCGTCGCACATACCGAACCGCGCCACCAGGTTCCGGGCCATCTCCGTGGCCCGCTCGATGTCGTTGGCGGCGCCGGAGGTCATGGTGTTGCACACGATCTCCTCCGAGGACCGGCCGGCAAGCAATGTCCGGATCTCCGCCAGAATGTCCTCCTTGGACATGAGGAACTTCTCCTCCTCCGGCAGGTGCAGGGTGTAGCCCAGGGCCCCCTGGGTGTGGGGCACGATGGTGATCTTGCTGACGGGCTGGGCATTCTTCTGCTTGGCCGCCACCAGGGCGTGGCCCACCTCGTGATAGGCGATGATGCGCTTTTCCTCCTGGGTGATGACGGTGCCCTTCTTCTCGGAGCCTGCGATGACCGTCTCAAAGGCCGCCAGCAGGTCGTTCTGGTTCACGGCCTTGCGGCCCTTGCGCACGGCCCGCAGGGCCGCCTCGTTCACCAGGTTGGCCAGGTCCGCGCCTACGCACCCGGCGGTGGCCTGGGCGATCTTGTCCAGATTCACGTCCTCCGCCAGGCGGATGTTCCGGGTGTGGACCTGCAGGGTGGCAAGTCTGCCTGCCAGGTTGGGCCGGTCCACGGTGATGCGCCGGTCGAAGCGGCCGGGACGCAGCAGGGCCTTATCCAGCACCTCCGGCCGGTTGGTGGCCCCCAGCACGATAACGCCCTTGCTGGGGTCGAAGCCGTCCAGCTCCGCCAGCAGCTGGTTCAGAGTCTGCTCCCGCTCGTCGTTGCCGCCGAAGCGGCCGCCGTCACGGGATTTGCCGATGGTGTCGATCTCGTCGATGAAAATGATGCAGGGAGCCACCTTGGCGGCCTCCTTGAACAGGTCCCGGACCCGGGACGCGCCCACGCCCACGAACATCTCCACAAAGTCTGAGCCGGAGATGGAGAAGAAGGGCACGTTGGCCTCGCCGGCCACGGCCTTGGCCAGCAGGGTCTTGCCGGTACCCGGGGAGCCCACCAGCAGCGCGCCCTTGGGGAGCTTCGCGCCGATGGCGGTGTATTTGCCGGGGTTGTGGAGGAAGTCGATGATCTCCTCCAGGGACTCCTTGGCCTCGTCCTGACCGGCCACGTCCTTGAAGGTGACGCCGGTCTGCTTTTCCATATACACCTTGGCGTTGGACTTGCCCACGTTGCCGATGCCGCCGATGCCGCCGCCGTTTTTGGACACGATCCGCATCACCAGCACGATCAGCCCCATGGTCAGCAGCATAGGCAGAATGTACATCACCAGGATGTCCCCCAGGACGCTCCAGGAGCTCTTGACGGGGCTGGAATACTCCACGCCGTGCTCATCCAGCAGGGGAAGCAGCCGGGTGTCCGTCAGATAGGTGGTGTACAGGGTGATGGGATTCTTCTCGCTCTGGGTATAGGTCCGGGGCTGCTGGTTCTTGTTGGACGACTCCTGGGTATAGGTATAGCCGTCCACCGGGGTGGCATACAGCACGCCGTCCTTCAGCTCGATCTTCTTGATCTGGTCCTCCTGCACCAGGTTCATCATCTGGCTGTAGGTGATCTCGAAGCTCTTGCCGCCGCTGGTCATGGCCAGAATGTAGTTGAACACCAGGGTCAGCACCAACGCCCAGCCGATCAGGGAGAGGACGCTGCGAAGATTCCGGTTGTTCTTCTTGTTTCCGCCGTTGTTTCCGCCGTTTCTGTTGTTTGAGTCCATCTTGGTCTCCTTCCGTCAAAAAAACTGCCCCCAGCCTGGCCGCTTCCGGGCAGATAGTAGTAGCATTCTTGCAGTATACCATAAAACAAACCCCGTCACAAGCGGAGAATGACGGCTTTTGTGTTAATTTTCTATGAATCCCCGGCAGGGGCATTTCCGATAAGCTGGCAGGCTCCCCGGACGATTTTCGCCCGGGGAGCCCGTTTATCGTATTCAGTCCTCCCGGCCTGCGTGGCGGCAGGAGGTCCGGAAGGTGGACCCCCATGCGTTCTTCATGGTCCAGGAGGGGGTACATACCCTGGGCAACTTCAAGCGGCACCTGAACCCCTGACGGAAAAAACCGTCCCGGTACAGAGCGGGACGGCCCGGAAAACCGGCGGTTTGTCCCGGGACAAAGGCGAGAAAAGGCGGGACGCCCAAGGCTGTGGAAATGCTTTGGGCGTCCCGCTGTTTTTTGAACCTATTCGCCTAAAATTTCGGCAAAAATTCCAATGCTGTCTGCTCCGGCGTCATAGACTTTTCCGCCGGACTGGGTCAGGGGCAGGGTCAGGGTCACGGCGCTGCCGCTGCTGTCCGTGAAGGTCAGCTCCATGGACATGGCGCCGGGGGTGGTGACGGAGGCGTCCGTGGGAACAAATTCCAGGCTCCGGGCGGCGTCGGTCATGGCCCGGACCTGGGCCGGGTCGGTGCAGGTAACGGTTTTTCCGGCGTAGGTAACGGTGACGGCGGTCACCGAATCGCCGGGCAGCGGCACAGCCGCCGGGGCGGCGCAGGCCGAAAGCGTCAGGCACAGCGCCAACAGAAGGGGCAAGAGCTTTTTCATGGTCCGTCTCCTTTCCGATATGCCACAATATTCCGATACTTATACAAAACCATTATACGCTTTTGGACGAACTTGTCAAATAAAAATGGACGTTTTTTTGCGAATCCGAACAGAGAGCATGCCGGTGCCCGTATCCGCAGGGGCGGACGGCACTGTCCGTGGCGGAAACGTGGATTTGCCCGGAGGACTTATTCTGCCCGGCTGGCGTGGCGGCAGATGGCCTCAAAGGTCTGCTGGCTGATGTCGTGCTCCATCTTGCAGGCGTCGGCCTCGGCGGTCTCCGGGTCCACACCCAGATGGATCAGAAACTGCGTCAGGGTCTTGTGCCGGTCCAGCATACTGGCGGCGATGGCCATGCCCGTGTCCGTCAGGGTGATGAGCCCCTCCTTGTCCATGGTGATATAGCCGCTCTCCCGCAGGCGCTTGGTGGCGTAGCTGACGCTGGGCTTTGTCACGCCCAGATACTCCGCAATGTCAATGGAGCGAATGTAGCCATGCTTCTCCTTCATCATCAGCATGGTTTCCAGGTAATCCTCCGAGGCTCTTAAGATCTGCATGGCAAACAGTACCAACCTTCCAGTAAGATTATATATAGGTTAGCATATTTTAACCAAAATTGCAAGGAAGAAAAATTTTTCCGGAAAAAGGGTTGACAACAAATGTTAGAGGTGTTAAACTATCCAGCGGTTAAGGGAGCTTAACCTTTTTCTTGGCAAAGAGGTTAAGGCAGATTAACCATTCATTTTTCACGATCGGTTAGCGACCCCTAACCGCTATCACAGGGAGGGAAGCAGCAATGATGCCGCTGACATTAGCCAACATGGGCGAAGAAAATCTCATCCACCGGGTGGGCGGCAGCCCCGAGGTGAAAAAGCATCTGGAGGACCTGGGCTTTGTGGCCGGGGGCACCGTCACAGTGGTGGCGGCCCTGGGCGGAAACGTCATCGTCAAGGTCAAGGAGGCCCGCATCGCCATCAGCGAGGAAATGGCCCGAAAGATCATGATCTGAGAAAATCAAAAAATACATAAAAGGAGAGAATCCACATGAAAACACTGCGCGACGTGAAAATCGGCGAGACGGTCCAGGTGGTGAAGCTCCACGGGGAGGGCCCCGTGAAGCGCCGCATCATGGACATGGGCATCACCCGGGGCACCCAGGTGTTTGTCCGGAAGGTGGCCCCTCTGGGCGATCCCATGGAGGTCACCGTCCGGGGCTATGAGTTGAGCCTGCGGAAGGCCGACACCGAAATGATCGAAGTGGAATAAGTTCCCGGAAAGGAGATACGAGAATCATATGGATAAGCAGATCAAAATTGCCCTGGCGGGCAACCCGAACTGCGGTAAAACCACCCTGTTCAACGCCCTCACCGGCTCCAACCAGTTCGTGGGCAACTGGCCCGGCGTCACCGTGGAGAAGAAGGAGGGCAAGCTGAAGAAGCACGATGACGTGGTCATCATGGACCTGCCCGGCATCTACTCCCTGTCCCCCTACACCCTGGAGGAGGTGGTGGCCCGGAATTACCTGATCGGTGAGCGGCCCGACGCCATCCTGAACATCATCGACGGCACCAACCTGGAGCGCAACCTGTACCTGACCACCCAGCTGACGGAGCTGGGCATTCCCGTGGTCATCGCCGTGAACATGATGGACGTGGTCCGCAAGAACGGCGACCAGATCAACGTGAAGGAGCTGTCCCGCCAGCTGGGCTGCGAGATCGTGGAGATCTCCGCTCTGAAGGGCGACGGCGTGATGGACGCCGCCGAGGCCGCCGTGAAGGCCGCCAAGGGCCAGACCAAGACCATCCCCATGCACACCTTCTCCGGCCCCGTGGAGCACGCCATTGCCCACATTGAGGAGGCCGCCGTCCACACCCTGCCCGAGGAGCAGCAGCGCTGGTACGCCATCAAGATCTTCGAGCGGGACGACAAGGTGCTGCAGAAGCTCAGCATCCCCGCCGACGTGATGCAGCACATCCAGCAGGACATCCAGGCCGCTGAAAAGGAGCTGGACGACGACGCCGAGAGCATCATCACCAACGAGCGCTATGTTTACATCGCCGAGATCATCAAGAGCTGCTACAAGCAGAAGAACAAGGGCCAGCTGTCCACCTCCGACAAGATCGACAAGGTGGTCACCAACCGCTGGCTGGGCCTGCCCATCTTCGCCGTGGTGATGTTCCTGGTTTACTGGATCGCCATGGTAGCCGTGGGCGCTCCCGCCACCGACTGGGCCAACGACGGCGTGTTCGGCGACGGCTGGCACCTGCTGGGCATCGGCAGCAAGGAGTATAACACCGTCAACGACGATTACACCGCCGCCATCCAGGCTGTGGACGCCTTCCTGGGCACGGAGATCGACCCCGAGGCCGAGGACTTTGACGCCCAGGCCCTGCTGGCCCAAATGCAGAGCTTCCAGCCCGGCTCCTCCACCGCCACCGTGGACGTGGAGGACGAGGAGACCCTGGCCATCAACACCATGACCGCCTACTATGACGCCCTGCCCGAGGGCGCGGACAAGATGGACGACGTGGTGCAGATGACCTTTGTGGACGCCGTGAAGTATCTCACTGAAAACGGCTTTGACGCCCCCGACCCCGCCGACTACGGCGTGTGGGTCCCCGGTATCCCCGTGCTGGTCAGCAATGGTCTGGAGTCTGCCGGCGCCGCCGACTGGCTCAGCGGCCTGATCAATGACGGTATCGTGGCCGGTGTGGGCGCGGTGCTGGGCTTCGTGCCCCAGATGCTGGTTCTGTTCCTGATGCTGGCCTTCCTGGAGGCTTGCGGCTACATGGCCCGTATCGCCTTCGTGCTGGACCGCGTGTTCCGCAAGTTCGGCCTGTCCGGCAAGTCCTTCATCCCCATGCTCATCGGCGTGGGCTGCGGCGTGCCCGGTATCATGGCTTCCCGTACCATCGAAAATGAACGCGACCGCCGGATGACCGTTATGACCACCACCTTCATCCCCTGCGGCGCCAAGGTCCCCTTCATCGCCATGATCGCAGGTGCCATCTTCGGCGGCAGCGCATGGGTCTCCACCTCCGCTTACTTCATCGGCATGGCCGCCATCATCGTCTCCGGCATCATGCTGAAGAAGACCAAGATGTTCGCCGGTGATCCCGCTCCCTTCGTCATGGAGCTGCCCGCCTATCACTGGCCCACTCTGGGCAACGTGCTGCGCAGCATGTGGGAGCGGGGCTGGAGCTTCATCAAGAAGGCCGGCACCATCATCCTGCTTTCCACCATCTTCGTGTGGTTCACCACCTACTTCGGCTGGGTGGATGGCACCTTCCGTATGCTGGACGAGAGCGAGATCCAGAGCTCCATCCTGGCTGCCATCGGCGGCGTCATCGCCTGGATCTTCAAGCCCCTGGGCTGGGGCAACTGGCAGGCTGCCGTGGCCTCCATCACCGGCCTTGTGGCCAAGGAGAACATCGTGGGCACCCTGGGCATCCTCTATGGCGGCGGCGACGGCACCGTGTATCAGAACATCGGCGCGGCCTTCACCGGCATCAGCGGCTTCAGCTTCCTGGTGTTCAACCTGCTGTGCGCTCCCTGCTTCGCCGCCATCGGCGCCATCAAGCGGGAGATGAACAACCGCAAGTGGACCTGGTTCGCCATCGGCTATCAGTGCGGCTTCGCCTATCTCATCAGCCTGATGATCAACCAGTTCGGCGGCCTGTTCACCGGCAGCGTCAATGTCATCGGCCTGATCTTCGCCCTGGCGGCCCTGGCCCTGATGGTCTATATGCTGGTGCGCCCCTATAAGGAGGCCACCAAGCTCAACGCCACCGTCTGATCTGTTCCAACCCATCTTACGACATTTTCCGAAAAGGAGTGAAATTCCATGCTGCATTGGATCAGCGCCAATCTCTCCACCATTCTCATCACCCTGGTCCTTATTGCCATTGTAGTCCTTATCATCCGCAGTCTGATCCGCCAGAAAAAGCAGGGAAAGTCCTCCTGCGGCGCAGGGTGCGCCCACTGCGCCATGCATGGCCAGTGCCACCGCAGCCAGCCGTGACCTGATCCCCGGGGGAGACGTGGGCAGCTCCGCGTCTCCCCCGCCCTTTCACCCAGGAGGTTAGATATGTCTAATTGCCCACAGGCCATGACCCCGGCCTCCATCCGATATCTGCTGGTGCTGGACGATCTGTGCCGGGAGGGCAGGGGCGTCCGCTCGGTGGAAATCGCCGCCCGGATGAACGTGTCCAAGCCCAGCGCCCACTCCATGCTCCAGAATCTCTGTCAGGCGGGCCTGGTGGAAAAGGAGCGCTATGGCACGGTGTTCCTGACGCCGGAGGGCCGCCGGGCCGCCGCGGAATACGCCGCGTGCTTCGGCCCCCTGTGCCGCCGGATGCAGCAGGCCCTGGGCCTGGAGGAGGACGCCTGTCAGACGGCGGTCTGCGCCATCCTGGCCCAGTCCCAGGACCGGCTGCCCCAGCTCCGGGACCGCCTGCTGTCGGCGGAGCAATAGCCCCGCAGGAAAAACAACCCATTTCCTCAAGGAGGTATAACGCTATGATCGAAACCATTGTCCAGGTGGACGGCATGATGTGCGGCATGTGCGAAAGTCACATCAACGACGCCGTCCGCAGCCATTTCCAGGTGAAGAAGGTGTCCTCCTCCCACACCAAGGGCCAGACGGTGATCCAGTCCCAGGAGCCCCTGGACCGGGAGCAGCTGGTCCGGGTCATCAACGACACCGGCTATCAGGCCGGGGAGGTGGTGTCCCGTCCTCTGGAAAAGCGGGGCCTGTTGGGCCGCCTGAAAAAGTGACCATGGAATCTGCGTGTCTGCATGAACCCTCGCCGCTGCCGGAGCACACCGTCCGCCGGGAGACCCCGGACGGGGGCCAGGCGGCGGTGACCCTTTATCCGGTGTTTCCCGGCATCGACATCCGCTATCACGATGTCCATGCCGCCTCCTGTCCCTTAGAACCCGCCGCCCCGGGGGTGCTGGAGATCAGCCACTGCCGGGAGGGGCGCATGGAGTACCGCTTGGGGAGCCGGTATTTCTATCTGGCCCCGGGGGACTTGTCCGTGGCCCGGCAGGACGTGCTGCCCACCCTGGCCGCCTTTCCCACCGGCCATTACCACGGCATCACCGTTACCGTGGACCCGGGGCTGGCGCCCCGGTGCCTGTCCTGCTTTCTGGAGGACGTGGAGGTGCAGCCCGCCGCCCTGGCGGAGAAATTCTGCGCCGCCGGGGGGTATTTTGCCGCCCGGTCCTCCCGGCGGGTGGAGCACGTGTTTTCGGAGCTGTATCGGGTGCCGGAGGACCTGCGCCGGGGGTATCTGAAGGTGAAGATCCTGGAGCTGCTGCTGTTTCTCAGCGCTCTGGAGGTGCCCGCCCAGCCCCAGGCGGCTGCGCCGGGCCTTTCCCGGGGGCAGGTGTCCCTGGCCAGAAAGACGGCGGACTATCTGCTGGCCAACACCGAAAGCAAGGTGACGGTGCAGGAGCTGTCCCGGCATTTCGGGGCCTCCGCCGCCCAGATCCAGGCCAGCTTCCGGGGGGTCTATGGCAGCAGTCCCGCCGCCTGGCTGCGTCTGCAGAAGATGCACGGCGCGGCGGAGCTGCTGCGGTCCACGGACCGGACGGTGCTGGACATCGCCGGGCAGTTCGGCTATGACAACGCCAGCAAATTCGCCCGGGCCTTCCGGGACGTCATTGGCGTGTCCCCCAACGAATACCGCAGCGGCGTGGACCAGGATTCCTGCGCGCCATAAATCAAAACCTCCGGCATTGCCGGAGGTTTTGATTTTATCGGCACAGATAGGAGAACCAGCCCTCGCTGCTGCGGGTCTCGGCAATGGTCCAGCCGTTATCCCGCAGGCACTGGGCCACCTCCTCCGCCCGGTCGTCGATGATGCCGGAGCACAGGAAGATGCCCCCCTCCTTCACCAGGGGCCGCACCGTGGAGGCCAGGGCCTTGATGACGTCGGCCACGATGTTGGCCACCACCACGTCATAGGGGCCGCCCAGCTCCTGCCGCAGGGCCTGATCCGTTACCACATCGCCCCAGCGGACGGTGTAGCGGTCCCGGCCCACGCCGTTGAGGGCGGCGTTTTCATAGGCCACGTCCATGCACTTTTCGTCAATGTCGCAGGCCACGGCCCGGTCCGCCCCCAGCAGCAGGGCGGCAATGGACAGAATGCCGCTGCCGCAGCCCAGGTCCAGCACCGTCTGGCCGCCGGTGATATGCTTTTCCAGGGCCGTCAGGCACAGGCGGGTGGTGGCGTGGCTGCCGGTGCCGAAGGTGAGGCCCGGATTCAGCCGCAGGGCCACCCGGTCCTCCGGCACGCCGGTGCTCGCCCACTCCGGGATGACGATCAGCCGGTCGCCGATCTCCATGGGCTTGTAAAACTGCTTCCAGTTGTTCTCCCAGTCGGCGTCCTCCATGTTCTCCATGGTCAGCAGCAGCCGGCCGTATTCGGGGTGCTCCTGCTTCACCCGGGACAGGGCCATGCGGACCTGAGCCAGGGTGTTGTACCCGTCGGGACTGTCCTCCAGATAGAAGGTGATGCGGCACAGGCCCTTTTTCTCCTGCATCAGCTGGTCGTCCACATAGTCCCAATAGGCGTGGTTGTGCTCCAGAAAGTCCTGGAAATCCCCCTCGTCGTCAATGACCAGGCCGGTGATGCCCAGGTCCTCCAGCAGTGCGCTGACGGGCTCCAGCCCGGCGGGGGCGGCGTCGATCTTCAGCTCCAACCACTTCATGCTCAGCGCTCCGTTCCCACAAAGAACAGGCCCATGGTGTTGGGGCCGGTATGGCTGCCGATGACGGGGCCGATGTAGTTGATATACACCTCTTTGACGCCGTAGCGCTGCTTGAGCTGGGCGGCCACGGTCTCCGCCTCCGCCTGGCAGTCCGCCTGGCAGATGAACATCACCTGATCCTGCAGGTTGATGCCCAGACGGCCCACGGTGTCGATGAGGGTGTTCAGGCTGCTCTTGCGGCCCCGGGCCTTGCCCACCACCGTCAGCTTACCCTCGTCGGAGGTGTGCATGATGGGCTTGATGGACAGCATGGTGCCCACCAGCGCCGTGGCGGCGGACACCCGGCCGCCCTTTTTCAGATAGTTCAGGTCGTCCACCGTGAACCAGTGGCAGACGTGGAGCTTGTTTTCCTCCACCCAGTCCCCCAGCTGGTCCAGGGTCAGGTTCTCCTCCAGCTTCTTGTGGGCGGTCAGGTACATCAGCAGGCCCTGGCCCAGGGAGGCGCTCAGGGAGTCGATGACCCGGATGCGGCCCTCGGGATGCTTGGCCAGAACGGTCTCCGCCGCGATACAGGCGGACTGGTAGGTGGTGGACAGGGCCGAGGAGAAGCAGATGCACAGAATGTCCCGGCCTCCGGCCAGAACGGCAGACATGGCATCCTCAAACTGGCCCACGTTGAGGGCGGAGGTGGTGGCCATTTTGCCCGCCCGGATCCGCCGGTAAAACTCCTCGTTGCTGATGGCCGCGCCATCCAGGGTGTTGGGATAGTCCTGCCCGTCCATGTGCATGGTCAGGGGCAGCACCTCCAGCTGCAGGTCCTTTGCCATCTGGTCCGGCAGGTCGCAGCAGCTGTCGGTCATGAGAACATATTCGCGCATGGGAAAAACCTCCTTGGAAGGTATAGTTTTCGCGTTTTCTCGACATCTAATATACCATATTAGAACTCGCAAGGAAAGATGATTTTTAAAGTTTACAATTTGTTCACAATTCGGACACGGAGCACCGTTTCCAAAAAAAATTGGAAATCTTCCGTCATCGGAAAGGAAGATAGTTACGAAAGAAACCCATCAGGGGTGTCTTTCGTTTGCAATCATAGGTTTTCAGAACTTGAAAAGTTCTGAAAACCGCACCCAGCTTGTCAAAAAGACCTTTTGACAAGCTGGGCGCAAAAAACGCAGGACCCGGCAGCCCTGCGGTGTTTTTTGCGGTCTGCCGCCCGGCAGCGGCGGACCATTTGTAAGAGAGAAAAACTTGGAGGGTATATGCGGAATGGAAAAGGATGGAAAAGCGAATTTGCGTTACAGCAGCTTGCACAGCAGGTCCAGCTCCACGAAAGCCAGAACCGGCATCAGAAACGCCAGCACCACCGTCAGGCCATAGAAGTGGCCGGTGGCCGTGCTCACCAGCGTGAGTGCCATCAATACAGAAGCAACAACGGCTGCAACTACCATACCGGTGCGATTCGTCTTAGTCATTTGAGAACACACCTTTCTGCTGTGATCCCGCGCCGCGTCCGGTGCGGTTCCCCTTCGGGCGAGTGATAAGATAACACGAAAAAAGGGATTTGTAAAATCGGTTCTTTTCCCTTATAATATAGGTCGCAATCTATAATTCCAGGAGGGCTCCGACATGACGGATATGGAGATCGAAACCTTTCTGACGGTGCTGCGCAGCGGGTCCATGACCGCCGCCGCCCAGGCGCTTTATATCACCCAGCCCACCCTTTCCGCCCGGCTCCAGACCCTGGAGGACGAGGTGGGGACGCCGCTGTTTGTCCGGGGCAAGGGCCTGCGGCGGCTGGAGCTGACGGAGGCGGGAACTCGGTTTCTGCCCCTGGCCCAGCGGTGGCAGCGGCTGATGGCCGAGATGCACGGCATTGCCGCCGCCGAGGCCCGGACCCACTTTCGCATCGGCGCTGCCTACACCGCCAACCAATATGTGCTGCCACCGGTATACAAGCGGTTTCTGGAGCGGGACCTGCCGGTGGCTCTGCGGGTGGAGACCCTGTCCAGCCAGCAGGCCCAGGAGGCCGTTACCCGCCGGGAGCTGGACATGGCCATTGTGGAGGACGACGTGGGCTTCAACCCGGAGCTGCAGGTGACGCCCCTGTTCCGGGAGTCGTTCTATATGATCTGCTCCGAGGGCAGCGACTATCCGGAGCTGGTGAACCCCCATGACCTGGATATGTCCCAGGAGATCAACGTGTCCCAGCGGCGGGAGGTGCAGGTGTGGAACGACTATTGGTTCGGGTCCGACGCCCGTCCCCTGCTGAACACCGACACCATGCAGCTGGCGGATGCGTGGCCCCCTACCAGCCGGGTGTGGGCGGCGGCCCCGGCCATTGCCGCTGAGCATATGCGCCGGGCCGGGCGGGCCAAGATCTGCCGCTTCACCGCCCCGCCGCCGGACCGCATCAGCTATCTCATCGCCCCCCGGGCGGTGGAGCTGCCCCGGGAGGCGGCCCTGTTTCTGGAGGACCTGCGCTGGGAGCTGCAGCAGCACCCGGACGTGACCATCTATTTCTGACCGCACTCAGCTTGTCAAAAAAGTCTTTTTTGACAAGCTGGAAAATGTGGAAAATTGGTAGCCAGATGGGAAAGAGTATGCTATAATTCATATGTTATGTATCTGTCAGAATCGAGGCTTTCGCATATGAACCGGCAATATCCCTGTCTGGAAATCAGCCGCAGCCGCCTGCGGCACAATATGGAGGAGGTCATCTCCCGCTGCACCGCCCGGGGCATCCAGGTGTGCGGCGTCATCAAGGGGTGCAGCGGCCTGCCGGAGGTGGGGCGTCTGTTTCGGGACTGCGGGGCCACCCAACTGGCCAGCAGCCGCCTGGAGCAGATCATCCGCTGCCGCCGGGCCGGGGTGCCGGGGCCGTATATGCTGCTGCGGATCCCCATGGAAAGCGAGCTGGAGGACGTGGCCCGGTGGTGCGACTATTCCCTGGAAAGCGAGGCCGCCACGCTGGACGCCCTGGAGGAGGCCTGCGCCCGGCAGGGCGTGATCCACAAGGCCGTGGTCATGGCGGACCTGGGGGATCTGCGGGAGGGCTTCTGGGACCAGGACGAGATGCTGGACGTGTGCGTCCATGTGGAGCGGGACCTGCCCCATGTGGAGCTGGCAGGCGTAGGCGTGAACCTGGGGTGCTACGGCTCCATCCAGCCCACGCCGGAGAATCTGGGCCAGCTGGTACATATCGCCCGGCGGGTGGAGGACACCATCGGCCGGAAGCTGGAGATCGTGTCCGGCGGAGCCACCAGCTCCTTCACCCTGGTCCACTGGGGCACCATGCCGGAGGGCATCAACCACCTGCGCATCGGCGAGGGTATCTTAGTGGCCAAGGATTTACAGGTGGACTGGGGCATTCACGACATGGACTATCTGCGGATGGACTGCATGACCCTGCGGGCCCAGATCGTGGAGGTGAAGAACAAGCCCACACACCCGGTGGGACCCATTATGGTGGACTGCTTCTGCAACCGGCCCACCTATGAGGACCGGGGCATCCGCCGCCGGGCCATTGCCGGCATCGGCCGGGCCGACGTGGGGGATATCATGATGCTGCATCCCCGGACGCCGGGTATGACGGTGGTGGGCGGCTCGTCGGACCACTGCATCCTGGACGTGGAGGACTGCGACCCCTGCCCGCAGGTGGGAGATATCGTGGATTTCGATGTGATCTACCTGACCATGCTGTATGCCAGCGCCCGGGAGGACGTGGCCGTGAAATTTGTGGACTAATTATTATAATAGGAGGATAGATTTTTGGATAACGAAGGATTGATGATTTTCATTTTCCAGGCCATCATTGCGCTGTTCGCGTTTTTCGTGGTGGCCCCCTGCGTGCTCAATGCCGTCAGCCTGTTCACGGTGCAGAAGCGCTTCGCCCGGACCATGATCGACCTGGGCGTGGTGAAGGAGGACGTGGTGCACAAGCTCCACCCCAAAAAGGAGATCGCCGGGGTCATCATCTCCCTGGTGGTGGTGGCGGCCCTTGGCTACGGCGTGTGGCGGCAGGCCCCCATCAGCTATCTGTCCGGCGGTCTGCCCCTGGTGGTGGGCTTCCTGAAATACCGCCAGATCGTCCAGTTCAACAGCCTGACGGTGAAGCGGTTCCAGAACACCTATCAGGGCCAGATGGACGTGAAGAAGTACAACGACTATGTGAACAAGACCTTCTGAGTGCCAAAAGAGGACGGGGCAGCGCCCCGTCCTCTTTTCCTCGAAAAACCCCCGGTTTGTTCACAAAATCCTGTTGATTTTCGTGGGACGGCGTGGTATCATATCCCAAAATTCCGGGGATTCGGACCCGGCTGACGCAGGAGGACGGCATATGAAAGAAGTAAAGCCCCCGAAAAAACCGTTGATCTATTATTACGGCGTCGCCCTGGTGGTGCTGCTGCTGATCAACTTTCTGCTGGTGCCCCTGGTGGCCCGGCACGCGGTGCAGGAGGTGGACTACGGCACCTTCATGACCATGACCGAAAACAAGGAGATCGGCCAGGTGGAGGTGGAGGACAACCAGATCATCTTCACCAACAAGGACGGCAGCAAGGTCTATAAAACCGGGCCCATGAATGACCCGGACCTGACCCAGCGGCTGTATGACGCCGGGGCGGAGTTCACCCGGGACATTGTAGAGGAGACCTCGCCTCTGCTGAGCTTTGTGCTGACGTGGATCCTGCCCATCATCATCTTCATCGCCATCGGCCAGCTGATGACCAAGAAGCTGACGGACCGGGCCGGAGGCCCCGGCTCCATGATGTTCGGTGCGGGAAAATCCAACGCCAAGATCTATGTCCAGTCCACCCAGGGCATCCACTTCTCTGACGTGGCCGGCGAGGATGAGGCCAAGGAGAACCTGCAGGAGATCGTCAACTATCTCCACGACCCCAGTAAGTATCAGGAGATCGGCGCCTCCATGCCCAAGGGCATCCTGCTGGTGGGCCCTCCGGGCACCGGCAAGACCATGCTGGCCAAGGCCGTGGCAGGCGAGTCCCAGGTGCCCTTCTTCTCCATCTCCGGCTCGGAGTTTGTGGAGATGTTCGTGGGCATGGGCGCGTCCAAGGTCCGGGACCTGTTCAGCCAGGCCAAGGAGAAGGCCCCCTGCATCGTGTTCATCGACGAGATCGACGCCATCGGCCAGAAGCGCAGCGGCGGCCAGTACGGCGGCAACGATGAGCGGGAGCAGACCCTGAACCAGCTGCTGACGGAGATGGACGGCTTCGACGATAACTCCGGCGTGATCATCCTGGCGGCCACCAACCGCCCGGAGTCCCTGGACCCGGCCCTGACCCGGCCCGGCCGCTTTGACCGCCGGGTGCCGGTGGAGCTGCCGGATCTGAAGGGCCGGGAGGAGATCCTGAAGGTCCACGCCAAGAAGATCAAGCTGGCGGAGAATGTGGACTTCGGCACCGTGGCCCGGATGGCCTCCGGCGCCTCCGGCGCGGAGCTGGCCAACATCGTCAACGAGGCCGCCCTGCGAGCGGTGCGGGACGGCCGGAAGCTGGTGACCCAGGCGGACCTGGAGGAGAGCATCGAGACCGTCATCGCCGGATATCAGAAGAAGAACGCCATCCTCACCGACAAAGAGAAGTGGATCGTATCCTATCACGAGATCGGCCACGCCCTGGTGGCGGCCCGCCAGACCCACTCCGCCCCGGTGCAGAAGATCACCATCATTCCCCGGACCTCCGGCGCCCTGGGCTACACCATGCAGGTGGAGGAGGGCAACCACTACCTCATGAGCCGGGAGGAGATCGAAAACAAGATCGCCACCTTCACCGGCGGCCGGGCCGCCGAGGAAGTGGTGTTCGGCTCCGTCACCACCGGCGCTTCCAACGACATTGAACAGGCCACCAAGCTGGCCCGGGCCATGCTGACCCGGTACGGCATGAGCGACGAATTCGGCATGGTGGCCCTGGAGACCGTCACCAACCAGTATCTGGGCGGCGACGCCTCCCTGGCCTGCTCGCCGGAGACCCAGACCAAGATCGACCGGCTGGTGGTGGAGCTGGTGGAGCGCCAGCACCAGAAGGCATTGCAGATCCTGCAGGACGACCGCCAGAAGCTGGATGAGATGGCCAGGTTCCTGCACGAAAAGGAGACCATCACCGGCGAGGAGTTCATGAGCATCCTCAACGCATAACAAGGCATACGAAAAGAACGCCTCCTGCCGGGGGCGTTCTTTTTTTGTCCCCGGGCGCATACGGTGAAGAAAAAACGGGGAGGGGTTTGCCATGAAAAAGCTGCTGGGGGCACTGCCGGTGCTGGTGCTGCTGCTGACGCTGTGTCCGGCCTGGGGGGTGGAGCTGCCGGTGCAGGCGGAGGCGGCGCTGCTGATGGAGAAGGAGACGGGACAGGTGCTCTACGCCAAAAACGAGCACCAGGCCCTGGAACCGGCCAGCGTCACCAAGGTCATGACCCTGCTGCTGGTGATGGAGGCCATCGACCGGGGAACCCTGGCCTATGACGACGTGGTCACCGTCAGCGACTATGCCGCCTCCATGGGCGGCAGCCAGATCTTTCTGTCCCCCGGGGAGCAGATCACCGTGGAGGACCTGCTGAAGGGGGTGTGCGTGTCCAGCGGCAACGACGCCGCCGTGGCCCTGGCGGAAAAAACGGCGGGGGTCACGGAGCTGTTTGTGGAGCAGATGAACAACCGGGCCCGGGAGCTGGGGATGCAGGACACCCATTTCGTCAACTGCACGGGCCTTCCGGCGGAGGGCCACGTCACCAGCGCCTGGGACATCGCGGTGATGTCCCGGGAGCTGATCCGCCGTCACCCGGACATCCGGCGCTTTACCACCATCTGGATGGACACCCTTCGGGACGGACAGTTCCAGCTGTCCAACACCAACAAGCTCATCCGCTTTTATGAGGGGGCCACGGGGCTGAAAACCGGGTCCACGGACTCCGCCAGATACTGCATTTCTGCCACGGCGGAGCGGGAGGGCATGGAGCTGATCGCCGTGGTGCTGAAATCCCCCACCGGCCAGCAGCGGTTCGAGGACGCCAAGACTTTGCTCAACTATGGGTTCTCCACCTATGGTCTGGTCCATGCCGCCCCGGAGGAGCCGCTGCCGCCGGTGCCGGTGACCTTGGGGACCCGGAATGCGGTGCAGCCTATGGTGGACCCGGCGGAGGGCCTGCTGCTGGCGGAAAAGGCCCGGCTCCAGGGACTGGAGCAGACGGTGACTCTGCCGGAGTCGGCGGCGGCTCCGGTGCGTCAGGGGGACGTTCTGGGGACCCTGACCGTCTCCCAGAACGGCGAAACGCTGCTGGAGGTACCCATCCGGGCGGCGGAAACCGTGGAAAAGCTGACCTTCGGGGAGATGTTCCTGCGCCTGGCCCGGACCATGTGCTTCTGCGGGTAATCCTTGGCGGAAACTGAACAGGAATGATATTGCGGCACAGAGGAAGCAACGATACAATAAAATATAAACTCAGGATAAACTCAGGAGGGTAATCATAATGCAAAATATTCTTCGATATCTGACCCCGGAGATCCTGGCCTGGGAGAGCGGCAATATCCAGGAGGTCCGGCCCCTGGGCAGCGTTCTGTGCCTGCCGGACGGGCGGGAGTGGTACGCCTTCGGCTTTACCCGGGATGCGTATTACGGCAGTCTCAGCCTGCTGATGGCGTCCTCCCGGAGGGAGTGCGGAGAATGGGCGCGGGCCAACAGTCCGGCGGCTATCCGCTTCGGCGCGCAGCGGTATCTTATTGATACGACCGCCTATAGGATGTTCAGCGGCAACGACGATCAGCTGTTCCGGCTGCCGCTGCTGCTGCGGGACCGCCCGCCCATGCCGGACTGGCTGAGAAGCACGCCGCTGTCCCGGCTCCTGATGGTGGACGCCCGGGTGGACCGGGCCCCGGAGCACATCCCCGGCGGTCCGGCGGAGCTGCTGCTGCGGGATGGGCGCGGCTGGGACCTGACCGCGCCCCGGGCAGAACTGCGAACCATGTGATCGGATAGGATTTTCACCGTTTCGACGGGAATCCCCTTGTATTTTCCGGGAAAACGCGGTAAGATACGGTGTGATGAAAAATCCGATTTACACAGGAGGTAATCCCTATGATCCAGGTGGACCTGACCCATATGCGGCGATTTATCGCCCTGCCCTATGAGGCGGCGCTGGCGCCCCGCCTGCGCATCGCCCACAACCACTTGCAGAAGAGCGATGGAGCCGGAGGCGACTTCACCGGCTGGGTGCGCCTGCCCCAGGAGTATGACCGGCAGGAGTTCGACCGCATCCAGGCGGCGGCCCGGCGCATCCAGAGCGATTCCCGGGCCCTGGTGGTCATCGGCATCGGCGGCTCCTATCTGGGGGCAAGGGGCGTCATCGAGTGCCTGTGCTCCCCCAACTATAACCTCAGGCGCAAGAACACCCCCAACATCTATTTTGTGGGCAACGGCCTGTCCGACCGGCAGCTGCGGGAGACCATGGAGCTGCTGGAGGGGGTGGACTTCTCCGTGAACGTCATCTCCAAGTCCGGCACCACCACGGAGCCTGCCGTGGCCTTCCGGTTCTTCCGGGAGCTGCTGGAGAAGAAATACGGCCCCAACGGCGCGGCCCGGCGCATTTACGCCACCACCGACCGGCAGAAGGGAGCCCTGAAGTCCCTGGCCGATCAGGCCGGGTACGAGACCTTCGTGGTGCCTGACGACATCGGCGGGCGCTACAGCGTCCTTACCGCCGTGGGCCTGCTGCCCATCGCCGTGGCGGGCATCGACATCCGGGCCCTGATGCAGGGGGCCGCCCGGATGCAGGAGGTCTGCACCGCCGGAGATATGGAGCAGAATCCCGCCTGGCAGTACGCCGGGGCCCGGTACCAGCTCTACCGCGCCGGGAAGAAGATCGAGATCCTGGCCTCCTATGAGCCGTCCTTCCGGTTCATGTCCGAGTGGTGGAAGCAGCTGTACGGCGAGTCCGAGGGCAAGGAGAACAAGGGCCTGTTCCCGGCCAGCGTGGAGTTCACGGCGGACCTGCACTCCATGGGCCAGTATATCCAGCAGGGGGAGCGCCATCTGCTGGAGACGGTGGTGCGCTTCGATCCGGAGGAGCAGGAGAGCACGGTGCCCTTTGACGCCGCCGACGGCGACGGGCTGAACTTCCTGGCGGGCAGGACCATGGACTTTATCCGCACTCAGGCCATGGACGGCACCCTGCTGGCCCACGAGGAGGGCGGCGTGCCCAACATCATCCTGCGCTGCGGGGCCCTGAACGCGGACACCCTGGGCCAGCTGATCTATTTCTTTGAATATGCCTGCGGCCTGTCGGGCTATCTGCTGGACGTGAACCCCTTCGATCAGCCGGGGGTGGAGGCGTATAAGAAGAACATGTTCGCCCTGCTGGGAAAGCCCGGCTATGAGGACATGGGCAAGGCCCTGCGGGAAAAGCTGGGCCGGTAAAAAACCGTATATTTTCCCATTGCCATTTCCGTCAAGTTATGGTATGGTATACATATATGCAAAAGGAGTGATCTCTTATGGTTAGATTGATTATGGGCGACAACGGCGCGGGCAAGACCAAGCAGCTCATCGAGCTGGTTCATGCCTCCGTGGCCGAAGAAGGCGGCTGTGTCGTCTGCATCGAGCCCGGCGCGGACATGACCTACGACATCAAGTCCTCTGTGCGCCTGGTTAACGCCGGTGAATACCACTTGGATTCTTTTGAGTGCCTGCGGGGCTTCATCAGCGGTCTGTATGCGGGCAATTACGATATTTCCCACGTCTATGTGGACAACCTCTGCAAGATCGTACATAGCGAGGACTTCGCCGCCGTGGAAAAGTTCCTGCACTGGCTGGACAAGTTCAGCGACGCCAACACCGTGAAGTTCACCGTGACCCTCACCGCCGACGCTTCCGTGGCCACCGAGGGCATGCGCAAGTATCTGTAACCGAATCAAGTAAAAAAATCCGCAGGGCTGTGCCTTGCGGATTTTTTATGGAGCGCAGAGAATCAAAGGTTCTATGCAATAGCCCCGGGACGCGATAGCGTCCCGGGGCTTGCTGTTACCTTACGAAACCCTTGCGGAAAGGGGTCAGTTCAGGTGCTTTTTCTTGCCCAGCAGCAGGGCGGCGGCAGCCAGCAGGGAAACGGAGGCCGCAGCCAGCCACAGAGCGGTGTGAGCCTCGTCGCCGGTCTTGACGCCGGGATTCTCGGGCTCAGCGGGCTTGTAGTTGGGGTCGGTCTCGCCGCAGTTGGTGCACTTGCCGTCCTTGTAATCGTGGCCGGTAGCGGGGATGACTTCGCCCTTCTTCACGACCTCTTGGCACACGGTGCACACCTCGTCGCCGGTGTAGCCATCTTCCGTGCAGGTGGCGGGCTTAGCGCCTACCAGCTGGGTCTTGTGGCCCAGAGCGGGGATGACCTCGCCCTTCTTCACGGTCTCGCCGCAGACGGTGCAGACTTCGTCGCCGGTGTAGCCGTCCTCGGTGCAAGTAGCGGCCTTAGCGCCTACCAGCTGGGTCTTGTGGCCCAGAGCGGGAATAACCTCGCCCTTCTTCACGGTCTCGCCGCAGACGGTGCAGACTTCGTCGCCGGTGTAGCCATCTTCCGTGCAGGTGGCGGCCTTGGCGCCTACCAGCTGGGTCTTGTGGCCCAGAGCGGGGATAACCTCACCCTTCTTCACGACCTCCTGGCACACGGTGCACACCTCGTCGCCGGTGTAGCCGTCTTCCGTGCAGGTGGCGGCCTTAGCGCCCACCAGCTGGGTCTTGTGACCCAGGGAGGGCAGGGTCTCGGTGCGGGTGTCGGTATAGTTCTTGCCTTCCAGGGTCACGGTGGCGGTATAGGTCCGGACGCCCTCGGTGGAGCAGCCGGGCTGGGTGGTGACCTCGCTGGTGATGCTGGCGGGCAGGACCTTCACATGGCCGGCATCCCGGGCGCAGGCGAAGGAGGCCTCGGCGGCGCCGCAGCCGGTCCAGGTCCACACGGGCTCGCCCCAGGCGTGGCCCAGGGAGGGCAGGGTCTCGGTGCGGGTGTCGGTGTAGTTCTTGCCCTGGAAGGTCACCGTGGCGGTATAGGTCCGGACGCCGGTGCTCTCGCAGGAAGCGGGGGTGGTGATCTCGCTGGTAACAGCGGCGGTGACCTCCTCCACATGGCTGGCGTCACGGCTGCAGGTGAAGGTAGCCTTGGCGGACTCGTAGCCGGTCCAGGTCCAGGCGGCCTCGCCATAGTCGTGGCCCAGCACGCCGATGGTCAGGGCCTCCAGGGTGGTCTCGTTCTTGCCTTCGGCGTCGCTGAACAGCTTGCCGCAGACGGAGCACACCCAGTGGGCCTTGACGCCGGTCTCCTCGCAGGTGGCGGGGACCTCCGCCACGGCGGTGAGGGTATGACCATCGGCGCAGGGATCGGTGGCGCCGTAGGTCATGGTCACGTTGTCGATGGCGAACATGGCGTCGGTATCGTCATAGCCCTGGTTGGCCTTCTTATAGAAGTGGAAGGCGAACTGGGCATTGTCCGTGCAGAAGGCGGCGGGAACGGCAACGTTGGCCGTGCCCATGAACCAATAACCGCTTACCGGCTCCAGATCGGCTGCGGTCCAGATGGTGGTCCAGGTCTGGCCGCCGTCGGTGGTGGCCTCCACGGTCACGGAGCAGTAGTTGCCGATGACGGACTTGAACAGCAGGTAATCGAAGCTCAGCGTAGGCGTCTTGCCGGTGAGGTTCACCACCGGGGAGATGAGATACTCATCCTGCAGCTTGTCGCTGCCGCCGGCCATAGGCAGCAGGGGCTTGCGGATGCTGCCGACGCTCCAGGGATCACCCCAGGGATCTTCATAGTAATCCATGTCGATGCGGGCCTGCTTGGTGGAATTGAGCTTGGTATTGGTGCCCTTGTACCAGGTATAGGGGTTGTCGGTACGGGTGCCCTTCACGGTCCAGCCGTGGCCGGGGAAGGTCTCGGACTCGAAGTCGTTGTCGAACTGCACGTCGGAGGCCGTCTTGGTGAACAGGGCGGCGATGGTGTGGTTGGCGGTGACATTCTCAAAGGTATAGCTGTCCACCGCGCCCACGCTCTGGCCGTCCACCAGCACATCGGCGATGGCGTAGCCCTCCTGGGCGGCGATGGCGAAGGTCTGGGACGCGCCCTCCTTCACGGACACCGCACCGGCAGGGGTGATGGAGCCGCCCTCACCGGCGGTGGCGGTGATGGTGTACTTCTGGGCCACGGGGCCGTCCTCCACCGCCATCAGCTTCACATTGTCGATGGCCAGCTGGCCGGTAGTGTCCTCATTGGGATGGACATAGCGGAAGGCAAACTGGACGCCGTCCACATTGTACTCGGCGGGCACGGGAACCTCTGCGCTGCCGGAAATGATGTAGTTGCTGGCCTGCTGGCCGGTATAGCTGTCTTGGAAATTCCAGATAGCGTTCCACGTCTTTCCGCCGTCGGTAGAAGCTTCCACCGTAGCGGTGAAGGTCTTGTTCTTGATGCCGTACTCGCCGTAGGCGAAGTCGAAGGTCAGCACGCCGTCACGGGTACCGGACAGGTCCACAGCCGGGGAGATCAGGTACTCATCCTGTGCACCCTTCCAGTCGTTGCTGATGTAAGCGTGCTTGGAATCATTGCCCTCGTTCTTCCAGTTGTAATAGGTATACTGCTTCCATGTGCTGCTGGTATCCTGCACCTTCACGGTCCAGCCGTGGAAGGGGAAGCTGTCGCCGGCCACGTCCTCGAAGTCGTTCTGGAACATCACCACGGGGACGTCGGGAATCTTCTCGAAGGCGGCGGACACGGCGTAGCTCTGGTCCATGACCAGGGTGTAAGCGCCGTCCGTCACGTCCACGGTGCGGCCGTTGACCTTCACGGAGGCCAGCTGATAGCCGGGGTCCGGGGTGAAGGTGATCTCGACGCTTGCGCCGGGGGCGTAGCCGGTCTGACCGGCGGGGGCCACGGTACCGCCGTCGGAGGCGGTGGTGGTCAGGGTGACGGTGTCGCTGCTGCCGCCGGGGGCGGTGAGCTTGACGTTGTCCACGGCCAGAGGACCGGTTTCGTGAGTGGGATTCACATAATGGAAGGCGAACTGAACGCCGTCCACTGCATACTGGGCCGGGATAGCCAGCTCCTTGCGTCCGGAAACAACGCCGGACTTCTCGCCATTGTAGCTGTCGAAGAAGTTCCACAGAGCGGTCCAGGTCTGGCCGCCGTCAGTGGATACCTCCACGGTGGCTGTGTAGGTCTTGTTCTGTGCTCCGTAGTAGCCGTAGCCATAGTCGAAGGACAGGGTTGCTTCCTTGCCGGTCAGATTCACCGCCGGGGAGATCAGATACTCGTCCTGCGCGCCGCCGTTCCAGTCATCGGAGATATAGGCGTGCTTGGTGTCGTTGACATCCTTCCAGTTCCAGTAGGTCTGCTGCTTCCAGGTGTAGCCGTTGGTGTTGACACCCTTCAGGCTCCAGCCGTGGAAGGGGAAGCTCTCACCGGTCACAGATTCAAAGTCGTTGTCGAACAGCACCACGTCGCCGGACGGCTGGGCCTTCTGGAAGGTGGCGGAGATGGTGTGATCCACGCCCACCCGCTGGAAGGTGTAGTAGCCGATGGGGCCGAGATCCGTGCCGTCCACGTTGACGTTGACGATCTCATAGCCCTGGGCGGGAGCGATGTCGAAGGTCTTGCTGGTACCCTTCTTCACCAGGGTCTGACCGGCGGGAGTGATGGTTCCGCCCTCACCGGCGGAGGCGGTGACGGCCACATAGTTGTCCCGCTCCTCGGCGTACAGCTGAACGTTGTCCAGGGACAGGTTGGAGCCGCCCTTACCGGTGTAGACAAAGGCGAAGCGCAGGTCCTTGCTGTTTTGCAGGCTCTCGGGGATGTTGACCTTGGCCTGGGTCTTGGTCCAGGCGGTGAACAGGCCGGAATCCCGCTGCAGGTTCCAGATCTCCTGCCAGTTCTGGCCGCTGTCGCCGGAGGCCATGACCTGCAGGTTGCAGTGCTTATACTCCACGGTGTGCCAATAGGTGGTGGAGAAATCGAAGACCATGTGGACCTCGGTATCCACGCCGCTGATATCGGTGGTGCGGGAGATCAGCCACTCGTCCTGCTGGTTGTCGTCGTCATGATCCACGGCGGCCATGTAGTCCTCGTCGCGGTACCAGGTGTTCAGAGAGCCGCCCTTGCTCTGGACGCTCCAGTCGTCGGGGAGCCACTTCTCGTTGAAGTTCTCGGTCCAGAGGATGTTGGTGGGGGTGATGGTGCCGTGATCGTCGGGGTTGCCGGGAGCGCGGACGGTATACATCTTGGAGTTGCCGGCGTAGTCGTGGACGATCATGCCGAAGGTCTCGCCGAAGCCGGTGATATCATACTCCTTGATGTGGCTGGTGACGCCGGGCTTGTCCTCGCCGAAGCCCTGCATACCATAGAGCATCTCGCTGTTCTTGATGTTGTAGAACACCACGGCCGCCACGTACTGGTTATCGGACACGTCCAGGCTCAGATAGTACCGGCCCTCGGACTCGGTGACCTTCAGATTGTCGGCATGGGGCTCCTCGGTGTCGATGGTGATGGGGAAGGACCAGGAGTGCTTCTGGTTGGTCCCCACGCCGTCGCCATAGGGCAGGGTGGCCTCGATGGTCACGGTGGCCTTGGTGTTGTTGGGCAGCTTGGCGTTGTGGGAATCGGTGCCGTACCAGGGCTCGATGCCGTCATATTCGGCGTCCACACCGGCGGGCACAATGCGGTAATAGTCGTAGCTGTAGATGGACTTGCCCACATACTCGCAGTCCTTGCTGTAGTACACCTGGCCGTTGGCGCCGGTGATGGTGTATTTCAGGCTCTTGGTATTGCGCAGCAGACCGGTGTAGATACCGGTGAGGCTGTCCATAAAGTCATCGTTGTTGGGAGAGATGGCGTTGCGGTCTGCCAGATACGGCACGCTGGTGTAGTTGTTGTCACCCAGATAGGTGTCCACCGTGTTCTCGCTGGAGGAGGAGAAGGCGGTGTTCATATAGGCCTGGGCCTGGCTGGCGGAGCCGTCCAGAGTCTCCCAGTAATCGGTGGAGTCCATGATGGGGGCCTTGGTCCAGTCGCCGTAGAAGGCCAGGAAGGGCACGCCCAGATCAATGGGATCCGTGAGGCTGCTGCCGTCTGCGGCCACCTGGGTCAGGGTCACGAAGCCCTCCACATAGCTGCCGTTGGGGAACTGGGCCAGCATCGTCCGGCCCTCGTCGGTGACGGTGACGGTGACGGTGACATCGGCGGTCTTGCCGGGAGCCACGGACACGCGGTTATTCTCGCAGTTGGTGGTGAAGGTGTGGGGCAGCAGCCGGGAGCTTCCGCTGATGGTGGAGAACTCCTGCTGATTGCCGTTGACGTAGCTCTCGGTGGTGTCCGTCAGGACGATGGGTGTCACGTCGTAATACAGGGTGTCACTGCCGGTGTTGTGAACGGTGAAGGTCATGGTATACACGCCCTTCATAGCGGGATCGTCCTTCAGCTCCAGCTTGGGACGCTCCATGCCCGCCACGGACAGATAACCCCGGGTATTCACGGCGTCGTTGATGCTCATCAGGCCGGCGCCCTGCTTCCGGGGAGAATAGGGCACGCCGTTGTCGTCATAGATCACGTGGGCGGTGCTCATGAGCAGGGTGTCGGTCATGTGCTTGCGCTGGGCGCCGGTCATGCTGTTGTCCCGGGCCTTCAGGGCCTGCTGGACGATGGCCATGCCGCCCGCCACATGGGGGGAGGCCATGGAGGTGCCGTCCATGCTCTCATAGCCGCCGGGCACGGCGGCATAGATGCCCGCGCCGGGGGCGGTGAGCTCCGGCTTCAGGGTCAGCTCGGGGGTAGCGCCCCAGCTGGAGAAATCGGCCATGCCGTAGGTGGGAGACTCCACCAGGGCGTCGGCCGCAGCCACGGACAGGGTCTTGGTCTGCTGCTGCTTCATGTATTCGCCGGCAGCCTGGGAGATAAACGCGCAGGGGATCTTCCAGTCGGTGATGGACATATACAGCATGCCGGGCACGTTGTTGTACACCAGCATGCCAATGGCGCCGGCGTTGGCGGCGTTGCGCTCCTTCTGCTCATAGTACATGCCGCCGCCCCGCTGCACCAGGGCGATCTTGCCGGTCAGGTCCAGGCCCGCATAGTCCTCCTCCGCGCCGTAGTTGGGAACCACCACATACTCGATGGAGCCCCGGGCGGACAGGCTGCGGAAGGGCTTGGCATTCTCGTCGTCGCTGATGGTGGCGCTGTCCTGATAGGCCAGGTTCTTGCCGCCCACGGTGACATAGGGGCCCTTGACCATGCCGTTGGACACGGCGGCCACGGACAGGGACTCGCCATAGGTGGAGGGCTCGCTGACCAGGCCGTAATCGGGGTTGGAGGCCAGGGCCTTGCCGCCGAAGGCGTCGCCATAGGCGGCGTTATAGGCGTTGCCCGCTGCCACAGCCAGGGACACGCCGCTCTCGCCGGTGCGCTCGAACACGTCCAGCAGGCTCTTGGTGAAGGCGTCCTCGCTGTCATAGTCGATGTAGCCGCAGTCGGAGCCCAGGCTCAGGTTGGCCACGTCCACGCCCAGCAGGATGCAGTCCTCCAGAGCGGCCAGAATGTCCGCATAGGACGCGCCGCCGGTGGACTTGAACACGTTCATGTTGATGATCTGGGCCTGGGGCGCCACGCCCATGACGGCATCGTTGACGCCCACATTACCGGCGGCGGTGGAGGCCACATGGGTGCCGTGGCTGCCCTTTTCGCCGGGATTGCCGTCCTTGTCCCTGTCGCCGTAGTCAAACTGGAAGGGGATCTTGGCGCTGTAATACAGGTCGGACACGCTGATGCCCTTGACGATGCTCTCCACCTGGAAATCATAGGTCTCCAGCAGGGTCCGGAGCTTTTCCTGGGTCAGGGAGGGGCTCTTGGGCGCGGCCTTGAAGATCTCGTGGCCCATGTCCACGCCGGTATCCAGAATGGCCACCAGCATTCCCTCGCCGGTGAAGCCCGTGGTATTATAGATACCGCCGCCGATCATCCGGTTGCTGTTGGCGGTGTCTGGCAGCAGCTCAAACGTGGGGGAAATGAAGGCGGACTGCACGCAGTCCAGCTTCCGGATGGCCTTGTACTGGCCATAGGTCACTGTGGCGGAAAAGCCGTTGAGCAGGGTGGTATACTGCCGCTGGGGCTCCACCCGCGCGTCAATGGCCCGGTTGATCTGGGCCAGGGCGCTCTTCTGCGTGCGCAGCAGGGCGTTGACCTGGGCCCGGGAATCCGGGTCGGCCACGGAGTCGTTGACCACCACGATGATCTCGACTTCGTCGCTGTCGTCGAGCTTCGCGGTGTTCTCCATCTGGATTTTTTCGCCGTTTTTCTGGCCGCTGCGCAGGACCTGGCGGGCGATATCGTTGGCGATACCGCTGACCGTGGTTTCCTGCAGGGAGGCGTTGACCTCCTGCTCAGCTGCCTGGGCGAATGCCGTCACCGGCAGGGCGGTCAGGATCATCAGAACCGCCAGAGCCAGTGCGCAGCACCGTTTGATAGCTGTCATCTCGTTCCTCCTATAAAAAATATTGTCCGCCGCTGCATAAAAGTTCAGCGCGACTTACATATTATACCAGCTTTTGGGCTTTAATGCAATGACGTATCGGCATAAAATGCCAAAATATTTCCCAAATTTTCCGGCATTCTCCGGTCAAAAAAACGGCCCCGGGCCAGACACCCGGGGATGGAGCTTTCCGGCGCGCTGCCGGGCTATGCATTTGCGGACCGTCCGCGGCTCCGTCCGGCGGATCGCGCGGGAAATGCCCGCAATTTCGAAAAATCCCTTGCGCAGCATAAAAATACGGTGCCTGCGAAAAACCCCGCCGGGAATCCGAAAAAATCGGGCTCCCGGCGGGGTTTTATGTTGACAAAGGGGCCGCGCCTGTGGTACAATAAGACGCTATATTGAGAAAATGGGGCCTGATGCCCCATTTCAAATCTGCTGTTATGATACCAGCTTTCCCCCGAAATTACAAGTGGGCCCGGGCGAAAACAAACAACCGGGCCGAGCGTGTCAAAATCCCGGGAGAGCGGTTCCCAAGGAAAAGCACGGAGAAAATGCGAAAAGAAAGGCGTGAGTATTGAAGATGGCCAAGGACAAGTATTATGGCAAGACCCTGCGCAAGAACTTTGCCAGACACGAAGAGGTCATGGCGATGCCCAACCTGCTGGAGATCCAGAAGAAATCCTATCAGTGGTTCCTGGACACCGGCCTGCGGGAGGTTTTTGCCGACGTGGCCTCCATCGGCGACTATGCCGGCAACCTGGAGCTGAGCTTCATCGACTACAGCATGGACGAGAAGCCCAAGTACGACGTGGAGGAGTGCAAGGCCCGGGACGCCACCTATGCCGCCCCCATGAAGGTCAGCGTGCGCCTGCACAATAAGGAGACCGGCGAAATCAAGGAGCAGGAGATCTTCATGGGCGATTTCCCCCTGATGACCCACTCCGGCACCTTCGTCATCAACGGCGCCGAGCGCGTGGTGGTCAGCCAGATCGTCCGCTCCCCCGGCATCTACTACGGCAAGGAGATCGACCTGAAAACCGACCTGCCCCTGCTGACGTCCACCGTGATCCCCTACCGGGGCGCGTGGCTGGAGTATGAGACCGACAGCAGCGAGGTGTTCTGGGTCCGCATCGACAAGAACCGCAAGCTCCCCATCACCTGCCTGATCCGGGCCCTGGGCCTGAAGACCGACGGCGAGATTCTGGACCGCTTCGGCGACGATCCCCGCATCGTGACCACCATGGAAAAGGACACCTGCAAGTCCTATGAGGAGGCCATGCTGGAGATCTATCGCAAGCAGCGCCCCGGCGAGCCCCCCACGCTGGACTCCGCCGAGAACCTGATGCAGGGCCTGTTCTTCGACCCCCGGCGGTATGACCTGAGCACCGTGGGCCGGTATAAGTTCAACAAGAAGCTGACCCTGTGGGCCCAGGCCAAGGGTCAGAAGCTGGCCGAGCCCGTGGCCGACCCCGCCACCGGCGAGCTTCTGCTGGAGGAGGGCCACGTCCTTTCCGGCGACGACTGCCGCACCCTGGACGCCATCGGCGTGGGTATGGTGAAGGTCCGGCTGGAAAACGGCGAGGTCATCCGCATTTTCACCAACCGCATGTGCGATATGAGCCGCTATGTGGACTTTGACCCCAAGACGGCGTGCGGCATCAAGGAGCGGGTGCGCTTTGACGTGCTGCAGGAGCTGCTGAGTCAGTATCAGGGCGAGGAGCTTATCGAGCAGTGCCGCCTGCAGGCGGACCGCCTGGTGCCCAAGCACATCATCGTGGACGACATCCTCACCTCCATCAACTATATGAACGTCCTGGCCCACGGCCTGGTGCAGAAGGACGACATTGACCATCTGGGCAACCGCCGCCTGCGCTGCGTGGGCGAGCTGCTGCAAAACCAGTTCCGCATCGGCTTTAGCCGCATGGAGCGGGTCATCCGGGAGCGGATGACCATCCAGGACCTGGACATTGTCACCCCCCAGAGCCTCATCAACATCCGGCCTGTTACTGCGGCCATCAAGGAGTTCTTCGGCTCCAGCCCCCTGAGCCAGTTCATGGACCAGACCAACCCCCTGGCCGAGCTGACCCACAAGCGGCGTCTGTCCGCCCTGGGCCCCGGCGGTCTGTCCCGGGAACGCGCCAACATGGAGGTCCGCGACGTGCACTACAGCCACTATGGCCGTATGTGCCCCATCGAGACCCCCGAAGGCCCCAACATCGGCCTGATCTCCTATCTGGCCACCTATGCCCGGGTCAATGAGTACGGCTTCATCGAGGCCCCCTTCCGCCGGGTGGACCGGCCCTCCGGCCATGTCACCGACGAGATCACCTATATGACCGCCGACGTGGAGGATCAGTACGTTGTGTGTCAGGCGGCGGAGCCGGTGGACGAGAACGGCTGCCTCATCGGCCCCCGTATCACCTGCCGCCACCAGGACGAGACCATCCAGGTGGAGCCGGAATACGTGGACTACATGGACATCTCCCCCCGTATGATGGTGTCCATCGCCACGGCCATGATCCCCTTCCTGCCCAACGACGACGCCAACCGCGCCCTGATGGGCGCCAACATGCAGCGGCAGGCCGTGCCTCTGCTGCGGCCGGAGGCCCCCATTGTGGGCACCGGTATGGAGCACAAGATCTGCCTGGATTCCGAGGTGGTGGTGCTGGCCGAGGGCGACGGCGTGGTCACCAAGGTGGACGCCACCAACGTGTCCGTCCGCTATGACAGCGGCGAGACCAAGGACTATAAGCTCATCAAGTTCCTGCGCTCCAACCACGGCACCTGCATCAACCAGAAGCCCATCGTTTCCGTGGGCGAGCGGGTCCACGGCGGCGACGATCCCACGGTGCTGGCCGACGGCCCCGCCACCGATCAGGGCGAGATCGCCCTGGGCCGCAATATTCTGGTGGGCTTCATGACCTGGGAGGGCTACAACTACGAGGACGCCGTGCTGCTCAACGAGCGGCTGGTGAAGGAGGACGTTTACACCTCCATCCATATCGAGGAATATGAGATCGACGCCCGGGATACCAAGCTGGGGCCCGAGGAGATCACCCGGGATATCCCCAACGTGGGCGAGGACGCCCTGAAGGACCTGGACGAGCGGGGTATCATCCGCGTGGGCGCCGAGGTCCACGCAGGCGACATCCTGGTGGGCAAGGTCACCCCCAAGGGCGAGACCGACCTCACTGCCGAGGAGCGTCTGCTGCGGGCTATCTTCGGCGAGAAGGCCCGGGAGGTCCGGGACACCTCCCTGAAGGTGCCCCACGGCGAAAGCGGCATCATCGTGGACGCCAAGGTGTTCACCCGGGAGGCCGGCGACGAGCTGGGGCCCGGCGTGAACCAGGTGGTCCGGGTGTATATCGCCCAGCGGCGCAAGATTCAGCCCGGCGACAAGATGGCCGGCCGCCACGGCAACAAGGGCGTGGTGTCCCGGGTGCTGCCCCAGGAGGATATGCCCTTCCTGCCCGACGGCACCCCCCTGGACATCGTGCTGAACCCCCTGGGCGTGCCCTCCCGTATGAACATCGGCCAGGTGCTGGAGGTCCATCTGGGCTATGCCGCCAAGACCCTGGGCTGGAAGGTGGCCACCCCCATTTTCGACGGCGCCACCGATAAGGACATCACCGAGGCCCTGACCCAGGCGGGTCTGGACCCCCAGGGCAAGAGCTGGCTGTATGACGGACGCACCGGCGAGCGGTTCGACAACAAGGTCACCGTGGGCTATGTGTACTTCCTGAAGCTGCACCACCTGGTGGACGATAAGATCCACGCCCGGTCCACCGGCCCCTACTCTCTGGTGACCCAGCAGCCCCTGGGCGGCAAGGCCCAGTTCGGCGGCCAGCGCTTCGGCGAGATGGAAGTCTGGGCGCTGGAGGCTTACGGCGCGGCCTATACCCTGCAGGAGATCCTGACGGTGAAGTCCGACGACGTCACCGGCCGCGTGCAGACCTACGAGGCCATTGTCAAGGGCCACAACGTGCCAACCCCCGGCGTGCCCGAGTCCTTCAAGGTGCTGGTGAAGGAGCTGCAGTCCCTGTGCCTGGATATCCAGGTGCTGGACGAGGACGGCAACCAGATCGAGCTGAAGGAGGACGAGAACGCCCCGGATTCCTTCAACCTGGCCCGGATGGACGCCGAGGACGACCGCCGCAATCGCTACGCCGACGAGAGCGAGCTGGCGGACGCAGGCTTCGACTATGTGCCCGAGGAAGAGGTGGAGGCCTCCTACGACGGCGCGGACGATGAATTTTAAGGAACAGGAGGAGCATAGAGCATGAGTTATCCCACTTTTGACGCCATTAAAATCGGAATCGCTTCTCCGGAAATGATTCGCGAGTGGTCCTACGGCGAGGTGAAGAAGCCCGAGACCATCAACTACCGCACCCTGAAGCCCGAGCGGGACGGCCTGTTCTGCGAGCGCATCTTCGGGCCCACCAAGGACTGGGAGTGCCACTGCGGCAAGTATAAGAAGATCAGCTTCAAGGGCAAGATCTGCGACCGCTGCGGCGTGGAGGTCACCCGGGCCAAGGTGCGCCGTGAGCGCATGGGCCACATCGAGCTGGCCACCCCCGTCAGCCATATCTGGTATTTCAAGGGCATCCCCTCCCGGATGGGCCTGCTGCTGGACATCAGCCCCCGGATCCTGGAGAAGGTCCTGTACTTCGCGGCGTATATCGTCACCGACCCCGGCGAGACCCCTCTGCTGCGCAACCAGCTGCTGTCCGAGAAGGAATACCGGGACATGCGGGAGAAGTATGAGGACGATTTCGACGCCGGCATGGGCGCCGAGGCCGTGAAGAAGCTCCTGCAGCAGATCGACCTGGAAGAGCTCAGCGCCCAGCTCCATGCGGAGCTGAAAACCGTCACCGGCCAGAAGAAGGCCCGGGTGGTGAAGCGCCTGGAGGTGGTGGACGCCTTCCGCCTGTCCGGCAACAAGCCGGAGTGGATGGTCATCGACGTGCTGCCGGTGATTCCCCCGGAGCTTCGGCCCATGGTCCAGCTGGACGGCGGCCGGTTCGCTACCTCTGACCTCAACGACCTGTATCGCCGGGTCATCAACCGCAACAACCGCCTCAAGCGCCTGTTGGAGCTCAGCGCCCCGGACATCATCGTCCGCAACGAAAAGCGTATGCTCCAGGAGGCCGTGGACGCCCTCATCGACAACGGCCGCCGGGGCCGCCCCGTCACCGGCGCCAACAACCGGGCGCTGAAATCCCTGAGCGATATGCTCAAGGGCAAGCAGGGCCGCTTCCGCCAGAACCTGCTGGGCAAGCGCGTGGACTATTCCGGCCGCTCCGTTATCTGCGTGGGCCCCGAGCTGAAGATCTATCAGTGCGGCGTGCCCAAGGAGATGGCCCTGGAGCTGTTCCGCCCCTTCATCATGAAGAAGCTGGTGGAGGACGGCTCCGCCAACAACATCAAGTCCGCCAAGCGCATGGTGGACAAGGGCGTCACCGAGGTGTGGGACGCTCTGGACGTGATCATCAAGGACCATCCCGTGATGCTCAACCGCGCGCCTACTCTGCACCGCCTAGGCATCCAGGCCTTTGAGCCGGTGCTGGTGGAGGGCCGCGCCCTGAAGCTGCACCCCCTGAACTGCACCGCCTTCAACGCCGACTTCGACGGCGACCAGATGGCCATCCACGTCCCCCTGTCCGCTGAGGCCCAGGCCGAGGCCCGGCTGCTGATGCTGTCCGCCAACAACCTCCTGCGGCCCCAGGACGGCGGCCCCGTCACCGTTCCTACCCAGGATATGGTGCTGGGCTCCTACTACCTGACCTTCGAGCGGTTTGAAAACGGCGTCAGCCAGATGGACAATGACGAATACTGGCCCCAGGGCGTGGACTTCTCCCTGGCCGGCAAGAGCTATGACGAGCTCACCGACCAGGAGCGGGCCAATGTCCACATGAACATCTATCGCGACGAGGACGAGGTGCTCATGGCCTATAACGAGCACATCATCGGCGTACACCAGCCGGTTTGGATCCGCGTCACCAAGGAAGTGAACGGCGAAAAGCTGTCCCATGTGGTCCGGGCCACCGCCGGCCGCATCATCTTCAACCGCAACATCCCCCAGGACCTGGGCTTTGTGAAGCGGTATAACGACGACGGCACCCGTTCCGAGCACTTCTTCGACTATGAGATCACCGAGACCTGCGGCAAGAAGCTGCTGGGCAAGATCGTGGACCGCACCATCAAGCAGTACGGCTTCACCACCGCCGCCGAGGTGCTGGACAACATCAAGGCCACGGGCTATAAATACTCCACCCGGGGCTCCATCACCATCTCCATCGCGGACATGACCGTCCCCGAGAAGAAGTACGAGCTGATCCGGGAGACCGAACAGCGGGTGGTGGACATCGAGGACCAGTACAACATGGGCTTCATCACCGACGAGGAGCGCTATAAGCTGGTGGTCCGCGAGTGGGAAAAGACCACCAACGACGTTACCGACGCCCTGACCGCCAGCCTGGACCGCTACAACCCCATCTTCATGATGGCGGACTCCGGCGCCCGCGGCTCCATGAAGCAGATCCGCCAGCTGACTGGTATGCGCGGCCTGATGGCCAACACCGCCGGTAAGACCATCGAGATCCCCATCAAGGCCAACTTCCGTGAAGGTATGTCCGTGCTGGACTACTTCACCTCCTCCCGAGGCGCCCGGAAGGGCCTGGCCGATACCGCTCTGCGTACCGCCGACTCCGGCTATCTGACCCGCCGCATGGTGGACGTGTGCCAGGATGTCATCATCCGGGAGGATGACTGCGGCGTGCAGAAGGGCATTCTGGTGTCCGAGATCAGCGAAAACGGCCAGGTCATCGAGAAATTCTCCGAGCGCATCCGGGGCCGCTTCCCGGTGCACGACATCACCGACCCCAAGACCGGCGAGGTGCTGATCTCCAAGGATCACATGATGACCGAAAGCGACGCCGCCCTGCTGGAGAGCTTCGACATTCACTCCGCCGAGATCCGCACCGTGCTGACCTGCAAGGCCCACAGCGGCATCTGCGCCAAGTGCTACGGCATGAACCTGGCCACCTCCAAGCCCGTGGGCCCCGGCGAGGCTGTCGGTATCATCGCAGCCCAGTCCATCGGCGAGCCCGGTACCCAGCTGACCATGCGTACCTTCCACACCGGCGGCGTGGCCGGCGGCGACATCACCCAGGGTCTTCCCCGCGTGGAGGAACTGTTCGAGGCCCGCAAGCCCAAGAAGATGGCGACCCTTTCCGAGATCGGCGGCAAGGTCCGCTTCGAGGAGGCCACCAAGGGCAGTCTGCTGAACATCATCGTCACCGCCGACGACGGCGACACCCGCACCTATTCCGTGCCCCACACCGGCCTGCAGGTCCGTGACGGCGACGTCATCGAAAAGGGCAAGCAGCTGCAGGACGGCGCTCTGAACCCCCACGACGTGCTGCGGATCCGCGGCGCCTCCGCCGTGCACAACTACCTGATCCAGGAGGTCTTGAAGGTGTACCGCCAGCAGGGCGTGGACATCAACGATAAGCACATCGAGGTCATCGTGCGCCAGATGATGCGCAAGGTCCGGGTGGAGGACGCCAACGACACCGGCCTGCTGTCCGGCGCCATGGCCGACGTCCTGGAGGTGGAGGACGAGAACGAGCGCGTCCGCCGGCGCATCGAAGCGGGCGAGGTCCGGGAGGACGGCGAGCCTCTGCAGGAGGCCACCTATACCCAGCTTCTGATGGGCATCACCAAGGCCTCCCTGGCCACGGATTCCTTCCTGTCCGCCGCGTCCTTCCAGGAGACCACCAAGGTCCTCACCGAGGCCGCCATCAAGGGCAAGGTGGACCACCTGGTGGGCCTGAAGGAGAACGTCATCATCGGCAAGCTGATCCCCGCCGGCACCGGCCTGAACGCCTATCGGCACTTCGCCGAGGAGTTGGTCCCCGTGACGGAGGAGGAGCTTCAGGAGGAGCAGTCCGAAGAGCAGGCCACCGGCGTGGAGGCCCTGCAGGAGGACGCCGCCCAGGTGCTGGAGGAGACCCCCGGCCAGGACGAGCAGGACCAGGAGTAAGACGACTCCGGGCATATACGGTTCATTACGCAGCCCCGGCGGATTTCCGCCGGGGCTGTTTTCTTGCCTTTTTCCCGGCGGCGTGGTACAGTAGGGGTATCCGCACAAGGGAGGAGCCGTTTCGCCATGTCCGCATCCGCCGCCTGCTATCATCTGCCGGGCCTGTTTGAATTTTACGATTTTTACCGGGTGTTTCTGCCGCTGTTCCGGCAGCACCGGGAGTATTTTTACGATTGGTGCCGCATCGCCTCCCTGTATGGCGCACCGGCGGACTGCATCTGGGGCGGCGGCCGGGTAGGGGCCGGGGACCGGGACCCCCGGGAGGTGCTGGCCCTGACCCGGGAATACGGCATCTCCGCCCGGCTGACCTTCAGCAACTCCCTGCTGCGGCCGGAGCACCTGTCGGACCCCCGCTGCAACCGGCTGTGCCGCCTGCTGGCGGAAAGCCCCGGCCCGCAGAACGGAGTCATTGTCCACTCGGACCTGCTGCTGGACCATCTGCGCCGGACCTATCCCGGGCTGTATTTCGTCTCCTCCACCACCAAGGTGCTGACGGATTTTTCCCTGCTGCGCCGGGAGCTGGAGCGGCCGGAGTTCCGCTATGTGGTGGCGGATTTCCGGCTGAACCGGGCCTTCCGCCAGCTGGACACCCTGCCCCAGGCCCTGCGGGACAAGGCGGAGCTTCTGTGCAACGAGTGCTGCGCCTTCGGCTGCCGGGATCGGGCCGCCTGCTACCGGTCCGTCAGCCGGGAGAACCTGGGCCTGGAGGGTCCCGTCCACCGCTGCACCGCCCCGGACGCCGCCGGGGGCTATCGCTTCTCCCGGGCCATGGAGAACCCCGGCTTCATCGGCGTGAACGATATCCGGGACGTTTATCTCCCCATGGGTTTTTCCCAGTTCAAGATCGAGGGCCGCAGCCTGGGCACCGCCCTGCTGCTGGAGTTCCTGCTGCACTACCTGACCCGCCCGGAGTACCATATCCACGTCCGGGAGGCTCTGTATCTGGACAACACCCTGGACCTGTTCTGACCCGCCCCCTGCGTCCCGTCCGGGGCGCGGGGCTTTTTTCCAAATCCCCCTTGTTTTTTACGAAAATCTCTGTTACAATTATGGCATGCATGCCAAATATAGGGAAGGAAGTGCGTATTACGACCATCACAAGCGCCAGCCTGCCCGCCAAAAAACGGATCCTGACGGTCTGCGTCAAGCTGTTTCTGGAGCAGGGTTACAAAAAAACCACCGTGGCGGAGATCGTCCACAAGGCGGCGGTGTCCAACAGCATTTTCCAGAATATCTTCCGGGCCAAAGACGGCGTCCTGACGGAGCTGGCGGAGTTCATGTTCTCCAACCAGTTCTCCATGGCCCGGGGCGTGGTGGGAACACAGCTGCCCCCGGTGTATGTCTACGCCGCGGAGACCGCCATCCAGATGACCCTGACGGAGCTGAACGAGAACCTGCGGGAAATCTATGTGGAGAGCTACACCCACAGCGAGGTGTCCGAGTTTATTTTCCGGGCCACCGCCCGGGAGCTGTACCGGATCTTCGGCCCCTATCAGCCGGAGCTGACGGAGGAGGACTTCTACGCCCTGGAGCTTGGCTCCGCCGGCCTTATGCGGGGCTACATGGTCCGCCCCTGCGATGGGACGCTGACGCTGGAGAAGAAGCTGCGGATGTTCCTGACCCTGAGCCTGCGGGGCTATAAGGTCCCGGAGGAGGAGGTGCGGCAGATTCTGCGCTTTGTGGAGGGATTGGACATCCGCACCGTGGCGGAGCAGGTGATGCAGAAGCTGTTCCAGGCCCTGGCCATGCATTATGAGTTTTCCCTGTCGGAGGAAGCACAGGCCGCCGCCCCGGCGGCCCCGGAGGACAAAGAAAAGGAAACGAAGCTATGAAAGAACGCGTCCTGAGCATACTGCTCACCCTGCGCATGCGGCTATGAGATGATCCCGGCCGCCCTGTTGATGGCCCTGACCATCGGCCGCAAAAAGCGCCTGAGCTGACCGCTTTTCCCCCATAAGCAGCAAATAGCCCCGGGACGCGATAGCGTCCCGGGGCTATTGCTATTGCCTGACTTTTTTGGGGGTCAGCTCAGGTGCTTTTTCTTGCCCAGCAGCAGGGCAGCGGCAGCCAGCAGGGAAACGGAGGCCGCAGCCAGCCACAGAGCGGTGTAGCCCGCATCTCCGGTCTTGACGCCGGGATTCTCGGGCTCAGCGGGCTTGTAGTTGGGATCGGTCTCGCCGCACACGGTGCACTTACCATCCTCATAGTGATGACCGGCAGCGGGGATGACCTCGCCCTTCTTGACGGTCTCGCCGCACACGGTGCAGACCTCGTCGCCGGTGTAGCCGTCTTCGATGCAGGTAGCCGCCTTCGCGCCTACCAGCTGGGTCTTGTGGCCGGTGGCGGGGATGACCTCGCCCTTCTTGACGGTCTCACCGCAAACCGTGCAGACCTGGTCGCCGGTGTAGCCGTCCTCGGTGCAGGTGGCGGGCTTAGCGCCCACCAGCTGGGTCTTGTGACCCAGAGCGGGGATGACCTCGCCCTTCTTGACGGTCTCGCCGCACACGGTGCAGACCTCGTCGCCGGTGTAGCCGTCCTCGGTGCAGGCGGCGGCCTTCGCGCCTACCAGTTGGGTCTTGTGGCCGGTGGCGGGGATGACCTCGCCCTTCTTCACGATCTCCTGGCACACGGTGCAGACCTCGTCGCCGGTATAGCCGTCCTGGGTGCAGGCGGCGGCCTTCGCGCCTACCAGTTCGGTCTTGTGACCGGTGGCGGGGATGGTCAGGGCCTCCAGGGTGGTCTCGTTCTGGCCCTCAGCATCGCTGAACAGCTGGCCGCACACGGAGCACACCCAGTGGGCCTTGACGCCGTTTTCGGTGCAGGCGGCGGGGACCTCCGCCACGGCGGACAGCTTGTGGCCGTCGGCGGGAATGGGCTGGGTCCGGACGTCGGTATAGGTGACGCCGTCCAGGACCACCTTGGCGGTATAGGTGCGGACGCCGCCCTCCAGGCAGGAGCTGCCGGTGGTGATCTCGCTGGTGACCTGGGCGTCCAGATGCAGCTTCTCATGCCGGGGATTCACGGTGCAGGCAAATTCGGCATAGGCGCTGAAATCGTCGTTCCAGGTCCACACCGGCTGGCCGTACACATGACCGTCCTTCAGCTCGATGTTCACCGTGCCGGTGGGGCAGGTCCACTCCTGGCCGGTCTGGCCGTCCCGATTCTGATAGAACACCCAGTTGGGGCCGCCGGGGATGTCCAGCCGGGTCAGATCCAGGGACACGGTGATCTCCGTATCCTCCGCCGTCAAGGGCTCGGCGGTGAACTTCACATAGTCCGTCACGTCCCGGGTCATGCCGTTGGCCAGCAGGGCCGTCACCTGCATGCCGGCGCCGTCGAAGGTCTCGCCGATCTCATAGACGGTGCGCTCCGGCTGCCGGGTGATCTCCAGGGCGGTGACGCGGCTGCTCAGCCGCATCATATAGGCCGAGTCGTTCTTGAAATAGATGTTGCCCTCGCCGTCCACAATGGGGCTGCAGATGGCGTACTGGGCCTGTGCGCCGCTGGGGGTGAACAGCACATACCCGGTCTCGATGGTGACCTCGCCGGAATCGCCGTTATAGGTCTCCATGGTGGTGTAGGTGTGGTCCACCTCGGTCATGCCGGGCTTATCCCGCAGGACCCGCAGCTTGCCGGGGGTATAGTTGTCGAAGAAGTACACATACGCATAGCCGTCCTGGTCCTCATAGGCCGTGGTCAGCAGACCGCTGGTCTGGGGATAGCCCTGGGTGGGGACGGTATAGGCGATGGAGAAGCTCTCCAGATCCACCACGGTCATGTTGTGGCCGGAATAGGCCCCGAACTGGCTGGCGCCGGACACGCCGATGTAGGCCCGGCCGTTGTGGATCACCGGTGTGGAGGTGGACATGGGCGGCGTGTTGTCGTCGTTGCTGCCGTTGTCCAGGTGCAGGCGGTTCAGGGACCCCTTCACGAAGGTGCCGTCCTCGTTGGTGCGGACCTGATACAGGTCGCCGCCCTTGGAGGTGAAGTAATAGGCGTCGGTGGCGGGGTCATAGCACACGCTGCTGCGCAGGTCGCCCACGTTGGTGGCCTTCAGCTGGTCCAGCAGAACGCCGGTCTTGGGATCCAGGGACAGCACGGAGCCGTAGCCCGTGGTATAGCCGCTTTCGCCGTCATCGGTGGTCACCAGGACGAAGTTTTCGCAGGCATAGGCCCCGGCCCAGTAAAACCCGTTGTGGGTATAGGTCCAGGCGGCCAGCTTGGTCTCCTGGGTCTGGGTGGGGTCCTCATCGGTAACGCTGATGCCCGCGAAGTTGGCCTGCTTGGTCTCGGAGTTCCAGAAGCCGGTATAGATATACCCGTCGCAGTAGGCGATGGGGCAGTTGGGCTGACCGCCCAGGGGATCGGTATACACCCACAGGGACTCCAGGCTCTCCGCGTCGAAGGCCTGGATGCGGCCTCCGCTGAGGGCCACGAAGATCATGCCGTCGGCATAGGTGGGGGAGTTGATGGCGAAGGAGGAGCTGGTGACCATGGTACCCTGGCCCACCACCGCGCCGGTGTCCTTGTCGATCTTCAGCAGCTTGTCCCGGGCATAGGCATACAGATACCCGCCTGCAATAATGGGGCAGGAGGCGGCGCTGGCGCCGTAGCCCTCGCCCACCTTGTTGGCCCACACCAGCACCGCGTCCTCGGCGGTGATGGGGGTGGGGGCGCTGACCACGCCGTTGTTGTTGCTGTCCGCCCGGAACAGGGGCCAGTCGCCGGGCTGGAGAATGTCGTTGTGGCTGCTCTCCGGGGCCTTTTCCAGCTTCACGGTGATGTTCTTGCTGTCCTCCCCGGCGATCACGTCCAGCTTCTGGCCCACATAGCCGCTGCGGGTCACCACCAGGGTATAGGCTCCGTTGGTGTCCAGGGTATAGGTGCCGGTCTCGCCGGGCAGGATCCGCTGGCCGTTGACGTTGCTGGTCAGGAACACCGTGGCGTCGGCGGGATCGGTGGTGACGGTGGTCTCCACCGGCGGCAGCTTGTTGATCCGGATGGAATAGGTCTGCGCTACGGAGGTGGGCTCGCTGTGGGAAACGGTGACGGTGACGGCCTCCGTCTGCAGGGCGGTGTTCAGGGGAACGTTCACCGTCCGCAGGACGTTGGGCCTGTTGTCCGCGTCATAGGTCAGGGTCTGGCTCCAGTCGCCGCAGGCCACGGTAACGGTCATGTCCGCGTCCAGCCTATAGCCGGACAGGGGGCGCAGAGTCAGCTGGATCTCCGGCACCCGCTGGCCCAGGGACGTTGTGTAATCCAGCACCATCTTGTCGAAGGCTTTGGATGCATCGTCCTTCTGATTCAGGGGCAGGGCACTGCCGTTGTTGTCCGCCAGCTTCATGGAGTTCAGGGTCATGACCCGGTGGGCGGAGATGAGATAGCTCTGATAGAAGGTGACGCCGCCTGCGGCCTTGGCCTGGGCCACCTGCAGCTCCATGGAGTTGCCATGGCCGCCGGCGGCCATGAAGTTGGCCACGGAGCCGTAGCCATCGTCCTTGGAGGTCAGCACCTTTTCATACAGCTTGTCGGCGAAGTTGGTGTTATAGTGACCGTAATAGACCATGGTGGTCACATAGGTGCTGTCTGTCCTGGCCCGGTTCAGGAAGAAGGAGGCGTTGTTGGACTCCACGGCGAAGTCATACTCGTGGACGCCTGCGGTAAAGGCCGGGGTCATGGGATAGGGGATGGCCTTGGCGGAGGTGCCGCTCTTGGCGTCCAGCCCCTTGAGCCAGTCCTCCACAATGGGGGTGGGCACCTGCACCGTCAGCCCGGCGGAGGCCTTCACGGCGGCGGTGGTGTGATAATAGCTGTTCTTGGTGGAGACATAGGTGTAGCTGTCGCCGGGAACCAGGGCGTACACATCGGAGGTGCCGGTCTGCTGCCGGGGGGCGATCACCGCCCCGGCGCTGTTGGTCAGCTCCACCGTCACGTCCTGGTCATGATTCAGGGTCACCAGAACGCTCTCCCGCTTTTCCACCAGCACCGTATAAGTGACGGTGCGGCCCTCGAAGGTCAGTGCCACGGGCACGATATACTGCCCCTTGTCATTCTTCTGGCAGCCGGCCAGGGTCACGTTCACGGGAGCGCCGCCCTGGGCCGCCTTCCCGGCAACGGTCAGCTTGGCCTGGGCGCACAGGGGGGAGGCGGTAACGGTCACCGCGTCCTCGGTGGTGGCCACGGTATAGCTCAGGGTTTTCTTGTCAAAGTCCAGCTTCAGCCGGGCGGAGGCGTCGGATACCACCAGGTCCGTCAGGCTGGGGGTGCGCAGAACGTGCAGGGTATAGGGCTGGTACTGCTCGTATCCGTCCACGGTATACCGGGCCTCCAGCACCACGTCCCCGCCCTCTAGGCTGCTGCCGGGAAGGACCCGGGTCAGCACCGTGGCCTTGCTCTGCCAGGAGCGGGCGTACTTGGGCAGGGTCTCCACCCCGGCCAGGTATACCCGGACGTTCATCTGCCCCTCGGCGGTGCCGATGCCGTCTCCGGGGACCATGTAGGGATACAGGGCGCCATAGGAATAGTCAGGCACCCAGAAGGTGGCGCCGCCGTCGGTCTCGTCAAACTTGGGGACGTCCTCGCCGTCCTTCCACTGGTTGTCGATGCCCAGGCGGAGCTCCTTGATCCACTTGCCGGAGGGCAGGGGGGCGGACACAGCCGCGCCCTGGGCGGTGACCTCCACGGTGCCCCGGACGTGGTTGATGCCGCCGTCGGACAGGTCAAACTGATAGGTGGCAGGCACCAGCTGCACGGAACCGGCGTTCTTCACGGTGGTCACGGTGCCGAACTCGCTGGTGAAGGTGGCCTGCGCCGGGGTCACGGCATTGCCGTCCTGGGTGGCGGCGATGGTCACGGTCACCCGGTCGCCCGCCTGGAAGGTCTCGAACTTTTCGATGGCGTTTTCCAGGGCGGTGCGCAGAGGGGCCGCCGCGGCGTTGGCGGCGGCATAGAAGCCGCTGTGGGCAGCGTCATAGGCCTCCTTGGCGGCGGCGTAGTCCTTCAGTCCGTTGGTGGACGTGTTGTAGGCCGCCATCCGCTCTGCCAGGTGCAGCAGATTCTCGCCGTAGCTCTGGTTGGCATTGGTGGTGAACCAGATGGCCGTCAGTCCCTTGGCGGAGGCGTCCAAGGCATAGCCGTCGCCGTCGTAGTGCAGGGAGTAGTTGTCCGTCCGGCCGTCCACGGCGGTAATGAACCCGCTGTCGATGCCGGAGAAGGTGTGGCCGCTATTTTTCAGCACGTCCTTCACCGTGTCGCCGGAGCGATAGCCGATATACTCCGGCTCGATGACATAGCCGTCCTGGGTCACGGCCAGCAGGGCGATGCGCCCGTCGTCTGCCGCATAGGCCGGAACCGGCAGCAGAGACAGCAGCATCAGGCACGCCAGCAGCGCGGCCATCAGGCGTTTGGTAACTCTCATGTGATGTTTCCTCCTTTGTTCTTTCTCTATTCAAAACACCTTGCAGGTGATAAATCTTGCCGCAAACCGGCGCAGGGCCGGGGTCTGCTCCCGCCATACCCGGCGGGCGCTTTCCAGCAGGGCCAGGCACCGCCGCCGCTGGTCCTCCGTCATGGTGTGGCCGCTGTACCACACCTCCCGCTCCAGATACACCAGGTCCTCCGCGTCCTCCGGGGACAGGGGATCCTCCGGGAGGCCCGGCTGACCCAGCAGGTCATGGACGGCGCACAGGATGTATCCGCAGCCCATGCGGCAGTCCGGATCCTGATACCGGGCCGCCGCCTGCCTTAGCCGCCTGCGGCCCAGAAGGGCGCGGACGGTCAGGGCCAGCAGTCCCAGCGCCAGCGCCGCCGCCAGGGTCAGCAGGGCATTGCGGACATATTCCGCCCGCCGGTCCTGGGGCTGTTCCTCCTCCGGGACGACCTCCGGCTCCCGCTCCTGAACGGGGGTGTCCGGCACGGGGGTGTCCCCCTGGCCGTTTTCCCCCTCCGGGCCGTTTTCCGGCAGCCGGTATTCCACCAGATCCGTATAGCCCGGGGCGGCGTCAAAGGGCAGCCAGCCCACGCCGTCCAGATAATACTCCGTCCAGGCGTGGCTGCTCTGCTCCGTCAGGGTTAAAGTGCCGCCGGGGGCCATGGCCTCCGCCTGCTGGCGGGTCACGACGTACCCCTCAGCGTATCGGGCCGGGACGCCGCAGCACCGCAGCAGCAGAGCCGCCAGGGTGGCATAGTGGATGTCGCTGCCCTGCTGGCCGCCGGAGGCCATGGCGGCGGCGATGTCGCCGCCGGACACCGAGGCCCCCTGGCGATAGCTGACGCTCTGGGAAAGCCAGGCCAGCACCGCCGCCTTGGCCTGGGTGGTGGTCATATCGCTCTCCGGGGCAAACTCCCGGGTCAGGGCCTCATAGGTGCTCTGGGGCACCGTCAGATAGTGGTCATAGACCCACTGGCGGTATACCGCCTCCCCCTGGCGATAGGGGGTGTCGTCCCCGGACCGGGACAGGGCGTCCTGCAAGAGATAGCTGTCCTCCACCGGGTAAACGGACAGGGTGACGGCGTCCGCCGGGACGCGGCCCCCCTCTCCGGCCAGGTCGGCGGCGTCCAGGGCATCCGTGGCCACCCCATAGGGCAGATACAGCCGCTGGCGGCAGGCCCCGGCGTTGGCCACGGTGACGGTCCGGCTTTCGCCGCCGGATACGTCCTGCCAGGCGGCGGAAACCTGGGTGGAGGGGAAGAAATAGTCTCTTTGCAGGGTATACAGGGTGTCGGACCGGGCCGCCAGGGCCTCCCCCTCCAGGGGCTGCCAGCTGCGGCCGGTGTACTCCCCGGCGGCGAAGCCCCGCAGATACAGAGGCCCCCACCGGTCCATGGTCACGGTCAGGGCCGTCTGGCTGCCGGAGCCGTGGGGCCGGGTCAGGTCCCCCTCCGGCAGGGGGGAGGGATGGGACTCATACCGCAGCCGGTGCAGAAAGACGCCGTTCCCCTGTGCCGGGACAAGGCCGGGAATCAGCGGGACAAGGGCGCAGACAGCCGCAACAAACAGGGACAGTCCGGCCAGCATCGCCTGCCGCCCCAGCCCCTGCCGGGGCAGCAGGCACATCAGCCCGCCCACCAGCAGAACCGCCAGCGGCCAGCCCCCCTCCAGAAGGCCCAGCAGCCGCAGGGCCAGCGCCGCCAGGCCCACGGCCAGGCACATCCCCGGCCACCGGCGGCGCAGGGCCAGCGCCGTGACTCCGCCGGTGAGGACCGCCAGGGTCAGCACCAGGGGCCAGACGCTGCCGCCGCCGGAATAGGGCAGGTGATACCGCCCGGTCTGCAGCAGCAGACGACTAATTGCCAGGTTTCCCAGGGCGGCTGCGGCGGCGGTCAGCCGGTTCCGGCACAGGACGGCCCACGCCAGCCACGCGGCCAGCACCGCCGCCAGGGCCGTCAGCCGTCCGGGCTTTTCCCACCGGACCAGCAGGCCCAGGCACAGGGCCGTTACGGCGGCGGCTATGGGGAGGACCGCCGGGACCAGGCTTCCCGCCGGGTGCAGCCACTGCCACACCCCGGCCCAAAGCCCCGCCAGAAACACGACGCCCCCCAGCAGGGCCCCGGGGCCGGCGGGTTTTCCGCCGGCGGGCTTCTCTATTCGGATGGAGGATGATGGTTTTTTCACGTTATTGCGCACTCCTGATCCACTGCTGGATTTGTTGGGGCATCTGCTCCGGGGTAAAGACGCCGGGTTCGCCGCCCTGCTGGCTGCACCGCAGCACCAGGGCGTTTTCCGGCAGGTCCGGCGGCACCCGGCAGCACAGGCAGATCACCGTGCCCGCCTCCTGCCAGGGGGGCGGGTCGGATTCCTGGGCCGGGGATTTCATCAGCTCCGGCAGGGCCTGGGCCAGCTGCTCCTGGGCACCCAGGGTACGGGTCTCATAGCCCTCGGGGCCGTTCCAGGCCAGCCGGAAGCTCCGGCCCTCCAGGGCCTGGCACAGGGAGGCCGCCGCCTCCATCAGGGCGTCCGCCAGAGGGGGCGGGGCCTTCTGCCGCAGCACCAGCACCGTCAGCCGGTGGTCCACCGGCCGGGCCGGGTCCCGGACCACCAGCCGCCCGGTTTTGCCGGAGAGCTTCCAGTGGACCTGGCGCAGGCTGTCGCCGGGGGCGTAGTCCCGGACCTGGAAGGTCTCCGTCCGGTCCGTTCCCCGGCGGCCGGGGTCATAGACGCTGCCCTCCCGCCGGGGGCGCAGGGCCTGAAAATCCTCCATATCCAGAGGAAAGGTATCCGGCATGACGCACAGCTGGCCCCGGGCCCGGCAGGGGGCCGGAACCGGCAGCAGGGAGAAGGCGTCCCACACCGTGACCCCGGTGATGCGCAGGGTCAGGCAGCCGCACAGACGGCCGGACACGGCGCTCTCCCCCTCCGGCAGGGTCATGCGGGCGGTTTCGCCGGTGACGGTGTTCTCCGCCGCCAGGTGAAACCGCACCCGTCCCACCGGCAGGGCCCGGGGACGGCGCAGGGTCAGGCGGACGGCGGCGGGCCGTCCCTTTTCCGCAGAGGCCGGGCAGGACAGCTCCGCCCGGAGCTTCCGGCGGCACAGCAGTACCGCCAGCCAGGACAGCACCGGCAGCGCCAGCGCCGCCAGGCCCGCCGCCAGCACCGGCCCCGAGGGGGCGGCGATATACCCCGCCGCCAGCAGCAGAAGGCACAGAACCCACAGCGCCTGGGTCATAGGGTCCGCTCCGTCATGGCCGGGGCGGGGGTCTCCTCCAGCACCTGGGCCAGAATGGCCTCGGGGGTATAGTCGTTGAGCTTTGCCCGGGAGGACAGCATCAGCCGGTGGCCGAACACATAGGGAACCAGCTCCGCCGCGTCCTCCGGCAGAACGAAGTCCCGCCCGGCGGCAAAGGCCGCCGCCTTAGCGCACCGGCACAGGGCCAGGGCCCCCCGGGGGCTGATGCCCAGGCGCACCATGGGGTGGCTGCGGGTGGCCTCGGTCAGGCGGGCAATGTAGTCATACACGGGGTCGGCGATGTGGGCGGCCCGGACCCGGCGGATGGCCTCGCACAGGGCGTCCCGGTCCGCCACGGCCTGCACCCGGGTCAGGGGGTCCTCCCCGCTGCGGTCCCGGAGAATGTGGATCTGGCTCTGCAGGTCCGGATAGCCCATGCTGAGCTTCATGAGAAAGCGGTCCAGCTGGGAATTGGGCAGGTCCTGGGTCCCGGCGGAGCCCACGGGGTTCTGGGTGGCCAGCACCGCAAAGGGCCGGGGCAGGGGATGGGTAACGCGGTCCACCGTCACCTGGCCCTCCTCCATGGCCTCCAGCAGGGCGGACTGGGTTTTGCTGGAGGTGCGGTTGATCTCGTCCGCCAGCAGAAGATTGGTCATAATGGCCCCGGGCTGATAGACCATGCCGTCCTTTCCGGGCATGGAGAAGCCGATGATATCCGAGGGCATGGTGTCCGGGGTGAACTGGATGCGCTTGGTGTCCAGCCCCAGGGCCCGGGAGAAGGCCAGGGCCATGGTGGTTTTGCCCACGCCGGGCACGTCCTCCAGCAGGACGTGGCCCTCGGCCAGCAGGGCGATCCACACCTTGGAGATCACGTCGTCCTTGCCCACGATGGCCTTCTTCACTTCCGCCAGAACATTCCGGGTTATTTCGTACATACGCGTTTCCTCTTTCTTATAACGATGATGACAATGCCCGCCGCCGCCGGAACCGCCGCCCCGGCGATGAGCCAGGGAAGGGGGGAGGCGCTTGCGGAGGCCGCCGGGGGAATATCCCGCAGGTCGTACAGCCGCCCCTGGCCTGCCCGGAGCCGGTCCAGGGCCTGCAGGGCCAGAATGGCCTGCTCGGTGGCCATCAGGTCCTCGGGCCCCTCCGCCGTGTGGCGGAACAGGCCCTCCCGGGTGCGATAGGACAGCAGTCCGTCCCGGAGGGTGCGGCCGTTCCGGATAAACCGGGCATCCGTTTCCGGGTCCAGGCCCAGACTGCACAGGGCGATGAGCACCTGGGCGGTGCTTTCAGCGTTGGGGTCCCCCCAGCTGACGAAATCGCCGTTTTCCGTCTGCTGGCCGGACAGCCACTCCAGCCCCCGGCGGATGGCCTCCGCCGTGGCGGGGTCCTCCTGATAGGGGGCCAGAGCCTGCAGGGCCATGGCCGTGATGTCCACGTCCGCCGTCCCGGCGGAGAGGCCGAAGGCCCCTTCCTCTGTCTGGGCCGACAGAATGGCCCGGCGCATATCCTCCCGGGTATAGGCCGCCCCCTCCGGCACGGCGAAGCCGCCGCTGTCCAGAGTGATCAGGGCGAAAATCCAGCCGTTGAGCCCCTGGGCCCCCAGGGAGCGGGAGCGGGACCAGTTATAGGTCCCCTCCGCCACCAGGTCGATGGGCTTTCCCTCCCGGTCCCGGCCAAAGGCGGTGGGGTCCCCGCCCTGGGCCTGCACCGCCAGGGTGATGCGGTGCCACTCGGTGGCCTTGATGCGGTCCAGACCGCCGTTTTCCCGGTACATGGAGGTGACATAGGACTCCAGGTCCCGGAGATAGTCCGGCCGCTGAAGCCCGGCCCGGCCGGAGGCGACGGCCAGCCAATCGGATACGGAGTCTCCCGCCGTCAGGGGCCGGTTTTCCAGCAGGGGGCGGAAATCCTCCCCCCAGGCGGGGCAGATCAGCGCCGCCGCCAGCATCAGGGCCAGCAGCGCGCCTGCCAGGGATCTTCTCATGGAATGGGCTCCTCCTTCCGCTCCCCGCATCGGGAGCAGGTATAGATGATGACGCCGTCCCGGCGCTCCGTTTCCTGGAAGTCGTGGCCCAGGGCCGGAATTTCCTGGGTCCGGCCCACGTCGCCGCACACCTGGCAGGTGACGGCGGCCTGGCCGGGGTGGGTGCAGTCCGGGGCCGTGGTCTGCTGGGGCTGGCCCCAGCGGTGCTCGTCGATGTACTGGCCGTTGATCCAGCGGCCGCAGTAGGTGGACAGGGCCCCGTAATTGCCGCCGCTGGCGTCATAGCCGCCGATGTCCTTGCCGTAGGCCAGGGTGAAGCGCAGATACAGGGTGTCGCCGGAGGACAGGAAGTAATTGGACAGGCCCTTTCCGGCGTAGGTCTGGCCACCGATGGAGTACATCCAGCCGGAGCCCTGGGTATAGTCGAACTCGCCCAGGCTGTCGTTGTCGTGCTGGCCGGTGAGGTTCAGGCCGTCCCGGAGGATTTTGGCCCAGAGGTTTTCCGGGATGTCGGGATAGTCCATGAACCCCGCCCGGCTGATGCGGCGCAGATAGAACCCGACGTCCGGGGAGCCGCTGTATTCGTATTCATAGCCCCACTCCTCCAGGGCCTCCATAACGGCGTAGGACGCCGGAACGTTCTGGCGCACCTGAACGGCAAAGGGCTCCTCCGGCAGGCCCATGCCCATGGTGGTGATGTCCAGGACCACATAGGCCGTGCCGATGACGTCGCCGGTGTCCACAAAGCGGTAGATGATGCGGTAGGACACATAGCGGGAGTTGCCCTGGCCGTCCCAGGCTCGGATGGAGATGGTGTGGGCCTCGCTGTCGCCGGAGAAGGGGTCGGGGAAGCGAAGCTGGTACTCGAACACCGGGTTGCCGGTGGGCTGAAGGACCCGCTTGCCATCCAGGTATACCTGGATATTGCTCTCCGGCAGGGAGCGGCCGGTGTAGGCGGTGGCCTGCACCGTCAGGGTGAAGTTGCGGTTGGTGGTTTCGGTGACGCCCTCTAAGTTGGTTACGATGGTGGGGGGATGGTCGCCGATGGTGGGGTGGCGCTCGTCGGCCTTCTGGGCCGCGTAGCGGATGGCGTAGTTCACCTCCTGGACGGTTTTATTGCCGTCCTTGCGGTAGAGGGTGAAGTAGTTGGTCTCGCCCCGGCAGAGCCGGGCCTGATAGTTCCGGCCGTCGGCGGTAAGGTACTGGCCGTTCTGGGAGGTCTGGCTGTTGCGGAGCTTGACCTTCAGGGTCTGGCCGTTGGCGTTGAGGATATAGGCGTAAAAATGCAGGGTGTCGTCGGTGAGCTGGTCATAGGTGATCTCGCCGCTGCACAGGTCCGTGACGATCCGGGGGGAGGCGTCGTCGGAGGGGCCGGGGGTGGGATCGGTGCCGCCGGGGGTGTCGTCCCGGGGGCCGTCGTCCTTGGGCGGGGCGTCCGGGTCCGGGTCCTGGCCGGGGTCCTCGGGCGGGGTGTCCGGGTCCTGGGGGGTGTCCGGCTGGTCGGGCTGATCCGGGGTATCCGGCTGTTCCGGCTCCTGGGGCTCCTCGGGGGTGTCCGGTTCCTGGGGGGTGTCCGGTTCTTCCGGCTGGTCCGGAGGCGTCTGGGGCGATTGGGACTGTCCCTCCGGGCGCAGGGGGTCCGCCTGGGCCTGGGGCAGGGGCGTGGGGCCACCGGTGGACAGGCCCAGCCCCGGCAGGGCCGCCGCCAGCACCAGGGCCGCCGCCAGAAGCACCAGCAGTCCCCGCAGAAGATAGGTTTTGCGATTTTTCATACCGTTTCCTCCCGGATAAACAAAAAATGGTGTTATTCTGCCATTGCAGAATAACACCATAACCGTTTTTGGAAATTATTCGTGTGCACACAGTAGGTCTCCCGACTCGTACCTCAAGCGGCGGGTCTGTCCTGCCTTCTCAGAAGGAGTGCCTTCCAATGACCGGCTTTCGCCGACGGACAGATGCCTTGGTACACACGGTGTTGGTCAACGCGGGGCTCGTCCCCATTCCCTTGTTCATCAATGCGCCTGACCCGCAGGGGGCCTTTGCGGCCACATTGCCTCTGGTGGAGTATGTCGAATTTATTATACAGGGCGGCAGGGGAAATTGCAACCCCCGGCTGTGATATTTTACATGCGCGGATCCTGCCGAAAAAATTTCGCTTCTTAACATGATTTTAGCGTTTTCTTAACGCCGAAATATGGTACAATAATGACATTACAGGCGCGGGGAGGGGAAAAACAGCCATGAAGCGCTTTCAGATCCGCTGGCCAGACGAGTGGCTGAGGCGGACTCGCCTGTTCCGGACGGACCTGCTGTCTTATTCCGGAAAGGATTTTATCGTATCCGTGTCGCTGTATCTGATCTCGGTGGGGTTCTGTCTGGTGCTGCGGAACTTCGACCCCAACAACGACACCAGCTATGTGTCCATGATCTTCCTGCTGGATGTGTTTCTGACAGCCCTGCTGACGGACGGGTTTTTCTTCAGCCTGACCATCGCGGTGTTCGCCGTGCTCAGCGTGGACTACATCTTCACCCCGCCCTTCTGGGAGGTCAGCTTCACGCTGGCGGGCTTTCCGCTGACGTTTCTGGTGATGATGACCATCTGCGTGGTGACCGGTATCGTTACCAGCCGGGCCAAGAAGGTCAGCGAGATGGAGCGGGAGGCGGAGCGGGAGAAGATCCACAGCAACCTGCTGCGGGCGGTGTCCCACGACATCCGCACCCCGCTGACGGGCATCGTGGGGGCCACCAACGTCCTGCTGGAGCAGGATGACGTCCTGACGCCCCAGCAGCGGCGGGAGCTGCTGAAAAATGCCAACGAGGAGGCCCAGTGGCTGATCCACATTGTGGAGAACCTCCTGTCCATCACCCGCATCGGCGCGGGGGAGGACGCGCAGGTTACCAAAACGCCGGAGGCGGCGGAGGAGGTCATCGAAGGGGCCGTGGGCAAATTCCGGCGGCAGTATCCGCAGATCGACGTCCGGGTGGAGATTCCGGAGGAGTTCTTCCTGGTACCCATGGACCCGCTGCTGATCCAGCAGGTGATGACGAACCTTCTGGAAAACGCCGCCGTCCACGGCGTCACCACCACCCGGGTGGTGGTATCCCTGGAAAAACAGGGGAAATGGGCCCGGTTCACCGTGTGCGACAATGGCCGGGGCATCCCGGAGGGACGGCTGCACAACCTGTTCGACGGCACCCAGAGCGCCCAGAAGGGGGACAGCACCCGCAGCATGGGCATCGGCCTGTCTGTGTGCAAAACCGTGGTGGCAGCCCACCGCGGCAAAATAAAAGGAGAAAATATCAAGGGGGGCGGCGCCCGGTTCACGGTGGACCTGCCCCTGGAGGAGGATGAACATGAAGATCAAGGATAAGGTTCTGATCGTGGAGGATGAGCAGAGCATCAGCAATTTCATCTCCATGGTCCTCAACGCCAGCGGATACGATACCATCATTGTGGGCAGCGGTGAAGAAGCGCTGACCATGATTGCCTCCCACTGCCCGGACCTGATCGTCCTGGACCTGGGTCTGCCGGATATGGACGGCATGGAGGTGCTCAAGTCCGTGCGCAAGTGGTCCAATCTTCCGGTGGTGGTGGTGTCCGCCCGGAACCACGAGCACGACAAGGTGGACGCGCTGGATTACGGGGCCGACGACTATCTGGTGAAGCCCTTCGGCACCTCCGAGCTGCTGGCCCGCATCCGCACCGCCATCCGCCATACCCGCACCACCCTGGCCAACTCCCAGATCGCCCAGTCCGGCAAATTCACCGCCGGGGACCTGACCATCGACTATGACAAGCACCAGGTGCTGATCCGGGGCGAAAACGCCAAGCTGACGGTGAACGAATACAAGATCGTGGCCCTGCTGGGCAAATATGCCGGCAAGGTGCTGACCTATGACTTCATCATCCGGGAGCTGTGGGGCCCCAAGGCCAAGGCCGACAACCAGATCCTCCGGGTGAACATGGCCAATATCCGCCGCAAGATCGAGGACACCCCCGGCCAGCCCCAGTACATCTTCACCGAGGTGGGCGTGGGCTACCGTATGCGGGAGGGAGACTGAGACCGTCCACTTCCGGAGGGTGATTGGCGAAATACATAAAATCTATGTCATAAATTTGTAAAATAGGGGCTATCTTTTTCCGGATGTATATGGTACAATCAGAATATCCCAAATGTATGCGGTACAACATGGTGCCGGAGAAGGTAGGTCTTATCTTATGGAACACAATGCGATCCTGGACAGCAAGCTGTCCCTGAGCAGCAACATTCCCCTGTACGCCCAGCTGGTGGGCATCATCAAGCGGGAGATCTCCTCCGGCGCGCTGAAAATCGGGGACCTGCTGCCGTCGGAGGCGGAGCTATGCCGGGCGCTGGATATCAGCCGAAACACCGCCCGCCAGGCCATCGGCGAGCTGGAGGACGAGGGACTGGTGGTCCGCAAGCGGGGCAAGGGCACCTTTGTGGCCGATCCCAACAACAACCGCCGGGGCGTGCGCTATTCCTTCACCACGGAGGTCTCCTCCCTGGGCAAGACGCCGTCGTCCACCCTGGTGGATTTCGGCGTGGTGATCCCCACCCGGGCCATCTGCCAGCGGATGGACCTGCAGGAGGGAACCCCGGTGTATTGCTTCACCCGTGTCCGCAACGTGGACGGGGAGCCGCTGATCCTGGAAACCTCCTACTATCCCCAGTACATCTATCCCAACCTCACCCGGGAAATGGTCCAGACTCACAGCTTTTACAGCCTGCTGTATCATGTGGGGATCACACCCTTTTCCGCCGAGGACAGCTATGAATCCGTGATCCTGGACGCCCCCCGGGCCAGCCTGCTGGGGGTGGAGCCGGGCAGCTGCGCCTTTTATCACCAGCGCCGCACCCGCACCGAGGACGGCCGCATTTATGAGTATACCCGCAGCTATATCCGGGGCGACCGGGTCCGGCTGGACGTGCATATGCAGAAAAGCGGCATGAGCTTCACCCGCACCATTGACTGACAGAGTAACAGCAAGGCCCCCGCGCAGCGCGCTGCGCGGGGGCCTTATATTGGTTCACAAAGTCAACCACCGGCTCTGCCGGGGGTTGACTTTGTGAACCAATATGAAAAACAGCGGCAGGCAAAGCCCACCGCTGTTTTTTGTGATTATTCGGCCTGTGCAAGGTCCCGCTCCAGCAGGCGGAACAGGCCCTCCCGGTTCTCCCGGGTGATATACAGCACCCGGACGCCGGGGACGCCCCGCACCGCCTGCAAAAACGGGTCGTTCCGGTTTTTCACCGCCGCCAGCACCGGCTGGTCGCCCTTCAGGGCCGCCAGCACCGCCTCCTGGAACCGATGGGCGTCCCGCTCTAAAAAGCCCAGCTCGTCCATCAGCAGCAGGCCCGGCCCCTCCAGCAGCCGGGGGCCCCAGTCATCAAAGGCCGGGGTACAGCGGACACTGCGGCGGCTGTCGCACCGGCCGATCAGATTCTCCGGGCCGTACTGCCGCCGGGCTTCCGGACAGGCGGCGGGGTGAATGTAAATGGGGAACAGGCCCTCGCCGTCCGCCACGGTCTCCCGCTTGGTGACAAAGCCCGACACCGGGCCGGGATACAGGGCCGTCAGTCGCCGGATGAGGGTGCTTTTCCCCACCCCCCGGGGGCCGCAGATGAGTATTTTATCCATGGGAACCCTCCTTCAGCTGAGCCGCCGGGATGGCCAGCAGGCACAGGGGCTTGGGATTGGGCAGATACAGGGGATAGTCCGGCCAGGGGGACGGCTCCAGCCGGGCCTCCAGCTCCTGCCGGGCAGGCGCCGTCCCGTCCCGGCTGTACAGCCGGAAAAACGCCAGGGCGTCCGCCACGGACCGGAAGGGCTGGCCGAATTCCAGGGTGAACCGCCGGAGGGTGCAGGTCAGCCCCCGGCGGCGCAGCTCCTGCTCCATGTCGGCGGCGGTGTGGCCCGCCATGCGGATGCCGGAGCTGAACTGGTGCTGCCGGAAGTCCCGCCGCACCACCAGGGCCGTGCCGCCGCACTGCCGGGCGGCGATGTCCAGAATCTCATCGGTGCCGCCGAACAGGCAGAACACCATGGCGTCATAGGGCCTTTGGGGCGGCAGGTCCCGGATGTCCCCGGTCAGGGCCGTCAGCCGGGGGTCATGGCCCCGGGCGGTCAGGTCGGCGATGGCCGCCGGGGAGCGGTCTATGGCGGTGACGTGTCCGCAGTAGGGCAGAAGGGCCCGGCTCAGCAGACCCAGGCCGCACCCGGCGTCGCACACCCGGTCCTCCGGGTGCAGGAACGCCCCCAGCTCCCGGGCCAGGTCCGTATAGTAGCGGCTGCGGTCTGCCGCCGTGTGCAGATAGCGGATGACCTCCGGACTCCATCGCTGCATGGTTCGCCCCCTTTCTTTCTTACCTTTTATCATACCATACCGCCCCCGGGGATGCAAGCCGGGGGACGGATAATGGGGGATTTTGAATACGTATTGCAATTTTACGGTCGAAATATACGAAATGCAATCGAATTCGGCGGCGGGGGCGGTGGATAACCACCGGCAGCGGGCCCTACGGACTTGGCTCTCCCTTTGGGAGAGCTGTCACCGAAGGTGACTGAGAGGGCCTGTAGGGGCGTGGGCCCACCAATGTGGTGCTTCCGGGCGGCAGGGCACATGGGCCCTGCCCTACAGGATATTCTATCGGCACACACTCCGTAGGGCGGGGCCCGCGTGTTCTGCCGTCAATTACAGACGATCTATCCGATTCATGTCAAGAAAGCCTCGCAGAGTTTGCCGCCCGCAGGCGGCAAATCAAATGCAATCATTTTTGGTCGGGGCGTGTACCTGGCCAAAAATACTTCTCGGTCTGCAAGTGTGGAATTTGTTCGCTTTCAGCGAACAAATTCTGCGCGCGGCAGACTGCAAGCCTTTTGTCCAAAAAGGGCTTTGCCCTTTTTGGACAATCAGCAAAACCTGCCGCAGGCTGTGGCCCGCGGCAGGTTTTTGACGGAATTATTTGCGGCGGCGGCCGCCCCGCTTGGAGGCCATGTAGCGGTTCAGCTCCGACTGCTTGCTGTCGGACACGGACATGAACTGCTTGAGCTTGTCCTCAAAGGACAGCTCCGCCGGGGCGGCGGGCTGGGCGGGGACGGAACGGGCGGGAGCGGGACGGGGGCCACGGGGCCGTGCCGGACGGTCGCCATGGGGAGGCCGGGGCTTGGGCGGCTGCGCCTGCTTCACGGACAGGCTGATCTTCCCCTCCGGCGAGATGGACAGCACCTTCACGGGTACCTCCTGCCCCTGGGTGAGGAAATCGTGGACATCGCTGACGAAGGTGCCGGCCACCTCAGAGATGTGAACCAGCCCGGATTTTCCATCGGGCAGCGCCACAAATGCGCCGAATTTGGTGATGCTGGTCACCTTCCCGGTGATAATGGTCCCAACCGTTAATTCCATAAACGAATCTATCTGCTCCCTTCGAAAGTGTGGCGTGTCAGTTGTTCACGTCGTAAAAAATGCGCTCGCCATCGGAGGCCAGGCCCAGATCATCCCGGGCCAGACCCTGGATAAAGTCCTGATCCCCCTGGTGCTCCAGGTCGGACCGCAGGGCGTCATTCTGCTTTTCGGTCTGCTGGATCTGGGCCTCCAGCGCCTGGCTCTTGCTGCGAAGCTCCGGCAGACGGCTGCCGTATATCCGGACGATGCCTGCCCCTGCGGCGGCCACCAGCACCACGATCACCAGCAGAGCCGCCACGCGGCTGCGGCTGACGGGCTTTTTCTTGCTTCTTGCCATGTCTGCGGACTCCCTTCCGTGCGTCATCTTTTGGTCGTAGAAAACACTTCCACCTATATGTATTTAGTATAGCGTACTTTGCCGCAGAATGGAAGCCCTTTTTTGCTTCCGGCAGCAATTTTTTTGCCTGATGGCGGCAAAAATCCAGGGGCAGCCGCAAAAGCCGCGCCAGCTCCCCGGCCACATCGGCCCAGAATTCCCACAGGGGCCGCAGCAGCGGCGCCGCCGCCAGCAGATACAGCAGCATCCCCGCCCCGGCTCCCAGCAGCAGATACAGCTGCGGCTCGCCGCCGCCTACCCGGGTCAGGGCCCACAGGGCCCCCAGCAGGCACACCAGGCCGAACACCGCGTCGGCGGCATGGGTCAGCCCCGGCCGCCTGCGGCGCAGCACCCGCAGCAGGTCGTATACCAGGCCCCCGGCGGCTCCCAGGGCCACGGCGGCTCCCAGGGCGGCCAGCTGACCGGCCACATAGTTCTCCATCCGTCCCCTCAGCCCAGCAGCCGGGTCAGCCAGGAGCCCCGGGGAGCCTGCTGCTCCTCATAGGTCAGGGCCTCCACCCGGCCGTCCACCTGGAGCTCGCCGCCGTCCAGACTCAGCTTGCCGATGTGCAGCCCCTCCCCGGTGACGATCAGGGTCCCCTCGCAGGTGGCCATGACGATGCAGCCCTCGTCGAACCGCTCCACGTCCTCCACCCCGGACACCGTCAGCTTGTCCCGGCCCTCCAGCTCCACCCGGTGATACAGCTGCTGCCCCGTTTCATACGCCATAAAAAAACCGCCCCCTCATATCAGCAATGGAATATTTCAATCGAATATCCCATGTGTATGAGAGGGCGGGAAAAATTATACCGGTTGTCCCGGTCTGTCCCGGGGCTGTCTCAGCTTTGTCCCGGAGTTGTCCCGCCGATTTCCCGGTACATGGCGGCGGCGTCGGCTTTGCCAACGTTGTCCGCCACCGACAGCACCTCCACCTCCAGGGTCCTGGCCCCGAAGCGGATGGCGATCCTGTCCCCGGGCTTCACCTCGTAGGACGCCCGCTGCACCCGGCCGTTGACGCTGACCCGCTCATTGTTGCAGGCCTCGTTGGCCACCGTCCGCCGCTTGATGAGGCGGGATACCTTCAGATATTTGTCCAGTCGCATAGCAATCCCCTCCTTTTGCCCCGCATTATAGCAGAAATTTCCCGGTTTTGCAACAGAAGTCATTTTTTGTGGGGTATGTGAGTTGCACACTCCGGCAGGGTATAGTATAATATAGGATACGAATTTTCCAAATGCGGGAGGGACCCAATATGATGCATCCTACCATAGATATCAAAACCTTTCTCAAGCCCGGGGTCCGGGCCCACCTGGCCGGCATCGGCGGGGTGAGTATGTGTCCCCTGGCGGAGGTGCTGCTGGGCATGGGCCTGCGGGTGCAGGGCTCGGACATGACGGAAAGCGACACCGTCCGCCAGCTCCGGTCCCAGGGCATCGACGTGGCCATCGGCCACTCGGCGGAGAACCTGAAGGACTGCGACCTGGTGATCCGCACCGCTGCCATCCACGACGAGAATCCCGAGATCGCCGGGGCCATCGCCCGGGGCATCCCCGTGTATGAGCGGGCCCAGGCCTGGGGCGCCATCATGCAGCACTATGAAAATGCCGTGTGCTTCTCCGGCACCCACGGCAAAACCACCACCACCTCCATGGCCACCCACATCTTCATGGCGGCCCAGGCGGACCCCACCGTGATGATCGGCGGAACCCTGCCCATGCTCCATGCGGGCTATCGGGTGGGCAAGGGAAACACCATCATCCTGGAATCCTGCGAATACTGCAATTCCTTCCTGAATTTCTTCCCCACGGTGGCGGTGATCCTGAACGTGGGGGAGGACCATCTGGACTTTTTCAAGGATCTGGCGGATATCGAGCGGTCCTTCCACGCCTTCGCCGACCTGGTGCCCCAGCGGGGCTATGTCATTGCCAACGCCGACGATAAGGGGGCCCGGGACGCCGTGGCGGGCCTGAGCCACCCGGTGTTCACCTTCTCCCTGGCGGACCGGACGGCGGACTGCTATGCCCGGGACGTGGCGTTTTTCGACGGCTGCGCCAGCTTCGACGTGATGATCCACGGGGAGCTGTATGCCCATGTGGACCTGCACATTCCCGGCAAGCACAACATTCTCAACGCCCTGGCGGCGGCCTCGGCGGCCTATGTGCTGGGGATCCCCGGCCAGGCCGTCACCCTGGGCCTGGAGGATTTCCACGGGGCCGGACGCCGGTTCGAGCACAAGGGCAGCTATCACGGGGCGGCGGTGTATGACGACTATGCCCACCACCCGGCGGAGCTTCACGCCCTGCTGACCACCGCCCGGTCCATGGGCTATGACCGGGTGATCTGCGCCTTCCAGCCCCACACCTACACCCGCACCAAGGCGCTGTTTGACGACTTCGTCCGGGAGCTTCAGCTGCCGGATGTGACGGTGCTGGCGGAGATCTACGCCGCCCGGGAGCAGAACGTCCTGGGCATCTCCTCCCGGGACCTGGCGGAGAAGATCCCCGGGGCCATCTATTGCTCCACCCTGGACAAGGTGGCCGACACCCTGGCGGGCCTGGCCCGGCCCGGGGACCTGATCCTCACCGTGGGCGCGGGAGATATCTTCCGGGCCGGTGAAAAGCTGCTGGAGCGGGCGTAAAAAGCAAAAATCCCCCGCCCCGAAGGGCAGGGGATGCGGCGGGCTGTAAAGTGCAGGAGCCTTACGTCTGGGGGGGCTGCTCGGCGGCCAGAACCTCCTGGGTGTCGGCCCCGCACAGGCGGATGAGCTTCTCCGCCAGGATCTTGGAGAACCCTGCGATCAGGGTGCTTTCGATGACCAGCCGGGACACGGCGGCCTCGCCGGGCTGGTCCGGCGTGCGGATATCCTCCGCCGCGTCCTGGACCTGTTGGTTGAAAAACAGGGCAATGTGGCGGAATTTCTCGGAATACTCCTGATAGATGGCCCGGACGTCCTCCTCGGGGATGTCCGCCGGGATGATCTTCTGCACGTCGCTGATGCTGATGCTCTGCTTCATGGTCAGGATCATGATGAGATAGGCGATGTGGACCCGGAAGTATTTCCGCTTTACCGGGGCGGGCATGATCTTCAGCCGCACATAGTTGTTGATGGTGGAGGAGGTGACAAAGCTTTCCTTGCCGCCGGGCATGGCCGGGATGAAGTTCAGATACTGGGCCAGCAGCACTACCACCTGGTCCATATACAGCCCCAGATCGGGGATGGCGTCCCACTCCGGCAGGTGGTAGTCGGTGATGAACCGGTCCCACCGGTCCAGCTTGTGGGCGATCAGCTCTTTGTCATATTGCATACAGCATTCCTCCGGCGTTTCCTTTTTCCATATAATATCAGAATATTTGGTTGGGCGCAAGCAGAAATCGGGAAATAATAGGTTGACTTGCCAGAACTAATATGCTATATTAGGAAAAAAGAGGGATGGAGGTCATAGCCATGCCGGATAAGATTTATATTTACGGAGACTCTCTGCTGAAGGCCACGGTGCCGGACGGAGATTTTCACTATCATTTTCACATCAATGAAGTCATGCAGCGCTACCAGACCAAGCTGGTGGAGGTGGTGAACCGGTCGAAAATGGGGGCCACCATCCGCAAGGGGCTGAGCCTGGTGCGGCATGACCTGGACCGGGGCCTGGAGGCCCGGTATGCCCTGGTGTCCTACGGCGGCAACGACAGCGACTTCGACTGGGCCGCCATTGACGCGGACCCCGAGGCCGACCACCGGCCCAACACGGAGCTGCCGGTGTTTGCCGACACCCTGCATGAGACCCTGGACGCCCTGCGCCAGGGCGGGGTGCAGCCGGTGATGATGACCCTGCCCCCCATTGACGGGGAGCGGTATCTGGACTTCCTGTGCCGGGACAATCTGCGGCGGGACCGCATTCTGGACTGGCTGGGGGAGCCTCAGATGATCTATCGCCACCAGGAGCTGTACGCCGACACGGCGGCGGAGATCGCCCTGCGGGAGAACATCCCCCTGATCCCGGTGCGGCAGACGTTTCTGCGGAACCACCGGCTGTCCCAGCTGATTGCCGCCGACGGCATCCACCTGACCATGCCGGGGTATGAGCAGCTGTTCGACACCCTGGCGGATTGGGTAAAGCACAATATTTAATCGAATTACCTTGGAAAGGAACCGTTTATCATGATTCAGATTTTTGTGGACTCCGGGGCCAATCTGTCCCCCGAACTGCGGGAGCAATACAACATCCACCTGCTGCCTATGGCCTTGACCATTGACGATCAGCCGGCCCCGGAGGGGCTGGACGGCCACGAGTATTATGAGGCCCTGCGCTCCGGCGCCGACGTGCGCACCTCCATGGTGAACCCGGACGACGCCCGGAAGGCCTTTGAGCCTTATATCGCCCAGGGAGACGACGTGGTGTATTTCAGCATTTCCGCCGGCATCAGCGGCAGCTGGTGGTCGGCGAAGCTGGCCGGGGACGAGCTGATGGAGCAGTATCCCCAGCGCCGGGTCTGTCCCATCGACAGCATGGGCGCGTCTCTGGGGGCGGGAATCCCGGCCTTGAAGGCGTCCTCCCTGGTGCGCCAGGGCATGGGCCTGGACGAGCTGGTGGAGAAAATGACAGTGTACTGCCAGAATTACTGCCAGTATTTCGCTGTGGACGACCTGAAGTACCTGCGCAAGGGCGGCCGCATCTCCGGTGCGTCGGCGCTGGTGGGCTCCCTGCTGCAGATCAAGCCTATCCTCCGGGGCAACGAGGAGGGCAAGATCGTCCTGTTCGACAAGGCCCGGGGCAAGCTGCGGGCCATCGAGCGGCTGGTGAGCATCTATAAGGAGCGGGCCATCGACCTGGACGACCTGATCGGCATCTCCCACGGGGACTGCCCCGGCGAGGCCCTGCGGCTGGAGACCAAGCTGCGGGAGGCGGGCCATCGGGGGCCCATCCTGCTGGTGCCCCACGAGCCGGTGACCGGCGCCCATGTGGGCCCCGGTATGCTGTCGCTGTATTTCCACGCGGTGGGCAAGTAAAAAAAGAACACAAAACCTCCGCCGGGCGCCGCCCGGCGGAGGTTTTTGCGCATATTCAGGCGTCGGTGCGGCAGACTATGGACAAGAGGTGATTTTTATGACGTCCAGACGCCTGGGCCGGCAGACGGTGGCCCTGCTGCGGCCCCCCAGCGTGGTGTCCTATGCCAACATCGGCGGAAAATTCGAGGCCAACGGCCCCCTGGCGGGGCATTTTGACCTGCTGTGCACGGATTCCTTCTTCGGAAAGGACACCTGGGAGCAGGCGGAGTCCGCCATGCAGCAGGAGGCCCTGACCCGGGCCCTGGAAAAGGGCGGGCTGACCCCGGCGGAATTGGACTACGTCCTGGCCGGGGACCTGCTGAACCAGTGCATCGGCACCGCCTTCGGCCTGCGGGATTTCCAGATTCCGTTTTTCGGCCTGTACGGGGCCTGCTCCACCATGGGGGAGAGCCTGGCCCTGGGGAGCCTGCTGCTCTCCGGCGGCCACGCCCGGACGGCGGCCTGCATGACCAGCTCCCACTACTGCACCGCCGAGCGGCAGTACCGCATGCCGGTGCCCTACGGCAGCCAGCGGACCCCCACCGCCCAGTGGACTGCTACCGCCGCCGGGTGCTGTATCCTGGGGGACCAGGGGGACGGGCCGTATATCACCCATGTGACCTGCGGGAAAATCGTGGACATGGGCATCACCGACGTGAACAACATGGGGGCCGCCATGGCCCCCGCCGCCTATGACACGCTGTCGGCCCTGTTCCGGGAGACGAAAACCGGCCCCGGGGACTATGACCTGATCGTCACCGGGGACCTGGGGGCCCTGGGCCACGCCATCGTCACGGACCTGTTCCGCCGGGACGGGGTGGACCTGTCCCGGAACTATCAGGATTGCGGAATGCTGCTGTACGACCTGGAGAAGCAGGACATGCACGCCGGAGGCTCCGGCTGCGGCTGCTCGGCGGCGGTGCTGAACGGATATCTGCTGGACGGCCTGCGGCGGGGCCGGTGGCGGCGGCTGGTGTTTGCCCCCACCGGGGCCTTATTGAGCCCCACCTCCTCCTTCCAGGGGGAGAGCGTGCCGGGCATCTGCCACGCGGTGGTGTTTTCCGCCGGGAAGGAGGGGGAAACGTGACCTATCTGAACGCGTTTTTGTGCGGCGGACTGCTGTGCGCCGTGGGACAGATCCTCATTGACCGGACCCAGCTGACCCCCGCCCGGATCCTGACGGGCTATGTGGTGGCGGGGGTGCTGTTGCAGGCGGTGGGGCTGTATCAGCCCCTGGTGGACTGGGGCGGCGCCGGAGCCACGGTGCCCCTGACGGGCTTTGGCTATTGCCTGGCCAAGGGGGTGGCGAAAGCCGTGGCGGAAAAGGGACTGCTGGGCGCTCTGACCGGGGGGCTGACGGCCGCCGCCGGGGGCATTGCCGCTGCCGTAGTGTTCGGGGTGCTGGCGGCGCTGATCTTCCGCCCCGGGGACAAGCGGTAAGCGGCTCACCAGGAGGATGGCACGAAAAAAGCCCCCGGCAGGGGGCTTTTTTCTCAGCTTGTCCAAAAAGGGCTTTGCCCTTTTTGGACAGAAGGCTTGCAGTCTGCCGCGCGCATAATTTGTTCGCTGAAAGCGAACAAATTCCACACTTGCAGACTGAGAAGTGTTTTTTGCGACGTACATGCCCAACGGAAGTCCCCTTGGGGGGCGCCGCCGCAAAAAACGGATTGCAGCTTATTTGCCGCCTGCGGGCGGCAAACGCTGCGAGGCTTTTTGCTGTTTATATGCTGCTTTTTATCCGGCGATGGCGCCGAAGGCGGAGACTCCCAGCAGGCTCAGGGCGCCCATAATGCACCCGGCCAGCAGCACGCCGCCCATGCAGGCCAGCACGCTGCGGCGGAAGTCCATATCCAGGAGGCTGGCGGCCAGGGTGCCGGTCCAGGCCCCGGTGCCGGGCAGGGGGATGCCCACAAACAGCAGCAGCGCCCAGAACAGGCCCCGGCCTGCCTTGGCCTGGAGCTTTTCGCCGCCCTTTTTGCCCTTTTCCAGGCAGAAGGTGAAGAATTTGCCGATGACGGGCTTGTCCCGGCCCCACTCCAGCACCTTCCGGGCAAAGAAATAGATCAGCGGCACCGGCAGCATATTGCCCACAATGGCGATGATATACGTCAGCCACAGGGGCAGGCCGAAGCCCACGCCGTAGGGGATGGCGCCCCGCAGCTCGATGATGGGCACCATGGACACCAGAAACACGATGAGACAATGCTTGAACATAAGGGCTCCTTTTGCAGCGTTAAGCCAGTCTAATTGATGGTATAATAACATAGTATACCCCGCCCCGGCGGGATACGCAAGAATTGTTATTTTTTTGCCGAAGGATTTTGTGGAATACACAAAGAATCCGGCGTTTTTTCTCCGCAATTCTCCATTCTTTTGCGGGGTTTTCCATCGACACGGCTCCCCGGAATTTGCTATACTATAGAATAGACATATACTGGGAGGGGAATGCGTATGGGTGCATCCGAGATCATCGGCCTGTTAGGCGGCATCGCGCTGTTTTTATTCGGCATGGCCATCATGGGCGACGGCCTGAAAAAAGTCGCCGGAAGCAAGCTGGAGCTGGTGCTGTATAAGCTGACCAGCACACCGCTGAAGGGGGTTCTGCTGGGCACCGGCGTCACCGCCGTGATCCAGTCCTCCTCCGCCACCTCCGTGATGGTGGTGGGCTTCGTCAACTCCGGCATGATGAAGGTAAACCAGGCCATCGGCATCGTCATGGGCGCCATTCTGGGCACCAGCGTCACCGGGTGGATCCTCTGTCTCAGCAGTCTCAGCGGCGGCAGCGGCTGGGTGACCCTGCTGAGCACCGCCACCCTGACGGGCCTGGTGGCCGTCGTCGGCATCATCCTGCGCATGGCCGCCAAGCGGCCCTCTACCCACCACATCGGGGACATCCTGCTGGGCTTCGCGGTGCTGATGTACGGCATGAGCGCCATGAGCGACGCCGTCTCCCCCCTGCGGGACAGCCAGGTGTTCATCGACGCCCTGACCTCCTTCTCCAACCCCCTGCTGGGCATTCTGGTGGGCCTGCTGTTCACCAGCGTCATCCAGAGCGCCAGTGCCGCCGTGGGTATTCTCCAGGCGCTGGCCGTCACCGGGGCCATCACCTTTGAGATCGCCCTGCCCATCATCATGGGCATCGCCATCGGCGCGGCGGTGCCGGTGCTGCTGTCGGCCCTGGGGGCCAACGTCAGCGGCAAGCGCACGGCCTTTGTGTATCTGCTGATCGATGTGCTGGGCGTGGTGATCTGGGCCACGGTGTTCTATATCGCCAACGCCATCGCCCACTTTGATTTCATGACCATGACCATGACCACCGTGTCCATCGCCCTGATGAACACCCTGTTCCGTCTGGCCACCGTTATCGTTCTGACCCCCCTGATCGGGCTGCTGGAAAAGTGCGTGTGCCTGCTGATCCCCGAGAATCCCGAGAGCATCCGGGAGGAGCAGGAGATGGACCGGCTGGAGGAGCGCTTTCTGCTGCACCCGGCTCTGGCCCTGGAGCAGAGCCGCCAGGTCACCGACGCCATGGCCCGGCGGGCCATGGACAACCTGCTGCGGGCCATGGATCTGGTGCACAAATTCAGCGACAAGGGCTGCCGGGCAGTGGAGGATGCCGAAAACGCCATCGACCGCTACGAGGACCGGCTGGGCACCTATCTGATGAAGATCACCGGCAAGGAGCTGTCCCAGCGGCAAAGCGAGGAGGTGTCCAAGTATCTGCACACCATCTCCGACTTTGAGCGCATTTCCGACCACGCCCTGAACATCTGCGACGCCGCCCGGGAGATCAACGCCAAAAGCGTGGTGTTCTCCCCGGAGGCCGAGCGGGAGCTTCGGACCCTGGAGCAGGCCATCACCGAGATCCTGCACCTGGCCGTCGGGGCCTTCGTCTCCGGCGACCTGGAGGGCGCCTCCCGGGTGGAGCCGCTGGAGGAGATCGTGGACGGCCTGTGTGACGAGATGAAGCTGCACCATGTGGACCGCCTGCAAAAGGGCGTGTGCACCCTGAACCAGGGCTTCATTTTCAACGACCTGCTGACCAACTATGAGCGGGTGGCGGACCACTGCTCCAACATCGCCGTGGCCATGATCGAGCTGGAATCCGACTCCTTCGACACCCATGAGTACCTCAACAGCGTCAAGGCCATGAAGTCCGCCTCCTTCGCCCGGTACTCCGCCGAATATCAGAAGAAATACACCCTGTAACCGGGGCTTATCCTGTTTTTCCCGCCGCGTCTGCGGCGGGAAAAATTTTTTCAAAAAATTTTCGCAAAAAAAGAGGATTCCGAGAATTTTAGGGGTATCTATAGATATCACGGGAATTCCGGCCGGACAGGAGGTGCAGCCATGCCGTTTCCCCAGAGCTTTCTGGACGAGCTGATCGCCCGGAACGATATCGTGGACGTGGTGGGCTCCTATGTGTCCCTGACGCCCAAGGGAGGCAGCTTCTGGGGCTGCTGCCCCTTCCACAACGAAAAGACCCCCTCCTTCCATGTGCTGCCGGACAAGCAGTTTTATCACTGCTTCGGCTGCAAAAAGGGCGGCGGCGTCATCAACTTCATCATGGACATCGAGAATCTGTCCTATCCCGACGCGGTGCGGTTTCTGGCCAAGCGGGCCAACATCCCGGTGCCGGAGGAGGCCAGCGACGGCACGGAGAAGCTCCGCCGCCGGATGCTGGAGCTGAACCGGGACGCCGCCCGGTGGTACTATCAGACCCTCCAGGCCCCGGAGGGCCAGGCCGTCCGGGACTATCTGGACCGGCGGCAGATCCACCGGAGGATCGCCGTGCGCTTCGGCATGGGGGCCGCGCCGGACAGCTGGGACGCCCTGCTGACCGCCATGACCGCCAGGGGCTATTCCAAGGACGAGCTGATCCGGGCAGGCCTGGCCGTCAGCGGAAAGAACGGGCACATATACGACAAGTTCCGCAACCGGCTGATCCTGCCGGTGATCGACGTGCGGGGCGACGTGGTGGGCTTCGGCAGCCGGGTGCTGGACAAGTCCGAGCCCAAGTATATGAACACCCCCGAAACCCTTACATACAGCAAGCGCCGGGTGCTGTACGGCCTGAACCTGGCAAAAAAGACCAAGCGGCCCAACATCATCCTGTGCGAGGGCAACCTGGACGTGGTGACCCTGCACCAGGCGGGGTTCGACAACGCCGTGGCGTCCATGGGCACGGCGCTGACGGTGGAGCAGACCCGGCTGCTGTCCCGGTATACCAAGGAGCTGGTGCTGTGCTACGACAACGATAAGGCGGGGGCACTGGCCACCCAGCGGGCTCTGGAGCTGCTGAACCGGTCGGAGTTCACCGTTCGGGTGCTGCGGCTGCCCAACCGACTGGTGGACGGGGAATATGTGAAGCAGGACGCCGACGATTTCATCAAATTCCAGGGGCCGGAGGCCTTTGAGCGGCTGCTGTCCGGCAGCGCCAACGGCATCGAGTTCCGGCTGCACGAGATCGCCGGGAAGTATGACCTGCGGGACGATCAGGCCCGGGTGGCCTATGCCCAGGAGGTCAGCGGGGTGCTGTGTACTCTGGAAAACGCCGTGGAGCGGGAGATCTACACCACCCGGGCGGCGGAGGCGGCGGGGCTGACGCCGGAGGCCCTGAAAATGGAGGTGCAGCGGTCCTTCCGCCGCATGGCCGCCAAGGAGAAAAAGACCCGGGAGCGCCGGGAGCTGAACCCGGCGGCGTCCCTGCAGCCCCAGGAGCGTGGCCTGCGGTACGACAACCTCCGCAGCGCCCTGGCGGAGGAGGGAGTCATCCGGCTTCTGCTGCTGGACGACAGCCTGTTCGGCGACACGCCGCCGGTTCCGGCGGAGTCGTTCTCCTCGCCGCTGCTGGGCCGGGTATACGCCAGCCTGTGGGAGAGCCACATGGCCGGGCGGCCTTTGAGCATCTCCTCCCTCAGCGGGGAGCTGACTGGCGAGGAGATGAGCCACCTGACCGGGGTGGTGCAGAAGCCGGAATCCCCTGCCGGAGGGGAGCGGGCCCTGGCGGATTACTGCCGGGTCATCCGGGAAGAAGCGCAGAAACGCACCGCCGGGGCGGGAACGGACCCTCTGGCGGCTGCGGCGGAGAAATATAAAAATAAAAAGGGCTATGGAGGAAAGCACAATGACGGATAAAGTTTATACCCAGCAGGAGCTGAAGGAAATGGCGGACCAGCTGCTGGCCGCCGACGACAAGAAGAAGGCCGGAAAGGCCGCCGCCCAGAAGGCCGAGGAAGCAAAGCCCGCGGCGGACAAGGCCCTGGAGGAAAAGCTGGCCAAGTGCCCGGCGGCGGCGCTGCTGGCGGGGAACGAGAAGCTCCGGGAGCTGTTTATCAAGGGCAAGAGGAAGGGCCGCCTGGAGCCGGCGGAGCTGTCCGAGGTGGTGGACCCCCTGGACCTGGACGGCGACCAGATGGACCGCATCTATGACTCCCTGGCGGACCTGGGCATCGACATCGTCACCGAGGATTTCACCAACGACATCCCCGAGGACATGGAGCCCGCCATGGAGGAGATCGCCGAGATCGAGGAGGAGGAGCTGGTCGACCCCAACACCCTGGTGGACAGCTTCAACATCGACGACCCGGTGCGCATGTATCTGAAGGAGATCGGCAAGGTGCCCCTGCTGACCGGCGACCAGGAGGTCCGGCTGGCCACCGCCATGTCCGCCGGGAACGCCGCCAAGGAGCGGCTGGCCCAGGTAGAGGCCGGGGAGCTGACCCTGACCGATGAGGAGCTGGCCCAGGCCAAGGCGGAGCTGAAGGCCGGGGAAAAAGCCAAAAAACAGCTGGTCGAGGCCAACCTCCGACTGGTGGTGTCCATCGCCAAGCGCTATGTGGGCCGGGGCATGCTGTTCCTGGACCTGATCCAGGAGGGCAACCTGGGTCTGATCAAGGCCGTGGAGAAATTCGACCACACCAAGGGCTATAAATTCTCCACCTATGCCACCTGGTGGATCCGCCAGGCCATCACCCGGGCCATCGCCGACCAGGCCCGCACCATCCGCATCCCCGTCCACATGGTGGAAACCATCAACAAGGTCATCCGGGTGTCCCGGCAGCTGCTGCAGGAGCTGGGCCACGACCCCTCCCCCGAGGAGATCGCCGAGGAGATGAACATGCCCGTGGACAAGGTCCGGGAGATTCTGAAGATCGCCCAGGAGCCGGTGTCCCTGGAGACCCCCATCGGCGAGGAGGAGGACTCCCATCTGGGGGACTTCATCCCTGACGAGGGCGCGTCCGAGCCCAGCGAGGCCGCCAGCTATACCCTGCTGAAGGAGCAGCTGGTGTCCGTGCTCAGCACCCTGACCCCCCGGGAGGAGAAGGTGCTGAAGCTGCGCTTCGGCCTGGAGGACGGCCGCACCCGCACCCTGGAAGAGGTGGGCAAGGAGTTCAACGTCACCCGCGAGCGCATCCGCCAGATCGAGGCCAAGGCCCTGCGGAAGCTCCGCCATCCCTCCCGCAGCAAGAAGCTCAAGGACTTTCTGAACTGAGGTGACGGGCCATGACGCTGGATTTTGACCGCATGCCCTCCCTGGTGCAGCCCCGGTTCAAGGGCGGCCAGGGGGAGGCCGAGACCCGGATTTTTCAGGACGACATGGGGAAGATCCTGCGGCTGACGCTTCAGCCCGGCTCCTCCATCGGCCTGCACACCCATGAGGACAGCTGCGAGATCATGTACTTCCTGTCCGGCACCGGGGTGTGCCTGGACGACGGCGCGGAGGTGCCGGTGGGCCCGGGCCTGTGCCACTACTGCCCCCGGGGTCACAGCCACAGTGTCGTCAACACCGGCACAGAGCCTCTGGTGATCCTGGGCATCGTGCCCAATGCAAAATAAAGCAAAGGGAAAGAGCATATCCATATGAACCTGCAAGAATTTTTCGCGGAAAATCCCCGGGTGGCCATCGCTTTTTCCGGCGGGGTGGACTCGTCCTACCTGCTGTATGCCGCCCTGCACTACGGGGCCCGGGCAAGGGCCTATTATGTAAATTCCGCCTTCCAGCCGGCCTTTGAGCTGGAGGACGCCCGGCGTCTGGCCGGGGAACTGAACGCCGACATGAAGGTCCTGCCGGTGGACGTGCTGGCGTCGGAAACCGTAACCGCCAACCCGCCGGACCGGTGCTATCACTGCAAGCGCGTGATCTTCCGCACCATCCTGGCCGCGGCGGAGGCGGACGGCTTCACCGTGCTGCTGGACGGCACCAACGCCTCCGACGACGCCGGAGACCGGCCCGGTATGCGGGCCCTGCGGGAACTGGCGGTGCGCTCTCCCCTGCGGGAGTGTGGCCTGACCAAGCGGGATGTCCGCATGCTGTCCCGGGACGCAGGACTGTTTACCTGGGACAAGCCCGCATACGCCTGCCTGGCCACCCGCATCCCCACCGGACAGCCCATTACGGCTCGGGATCTGGCCGTTACCGAGGCGGCGGAGAGCGATCTGTTCTCCCTGGGCTTCACGGATTTCCGGGTGCGGATGGTGGGCCGCAGCGCCAAGATTCAGTTGCCCGCCGCCCAGATGCCGGGGCTGCTGGAGCACCGGCAGGAGATTTTGCAGCGCCTGGGGCCGGATTATGACGGCGTATGGCTGGATTTGGAGGGACGAGAATGAACAGCGATACCAGAAAGCTGCTGGAGGCCGTGCAGCAGGGCGCCATGTCCGTGGACGAGGCGCTGCTGGCCATCAAGAAGGAGCCCTTTGCCGACATCGGCTATGCCAAGGTGGATATGCACCGGGGCATCCGCCAGGGGGCGGCGGAGGTGATCTACGGCGCGGGAAAAACCGCCGCCCAGATGATCGGCATCGTGGGCGTCATGCGCCAGCACGGCCAGAAAACCATTCTCATCACCCGCCTGTCGCCGGAGTCGGCGGCGGAGATCGCCGCCGTGTATCCCCTGGATTACCGGGCCGAGGCCCGGTGCGGCATCATCGGCGACCTGCCGGAGCCTGACGGCATCGGCCGCATCGTTATCGCTACCGGCGGCACCAGCGATATCCCCGTGGCCGAGGAGGCCGCCCTGACGGCGGAGGTCCACGGCAACGAAGTGCTGCGGCTGTACGATGTGGGGGTGGCGGGCCTGCACCGGACCCTGCACCATATGGACGATATCATGAGCGCCTCGGTGATCATCGCCATTGCCGGCATGGAGGGGGCCTTGGCCAGCGTCATCGGCGGTCTGGCGGACTGCCCGGTGATCGCCGTGCCCACCAGCGTGGGCTACGGCGCGTCCTTCGGCGGCGTGTCGGCTCTGCTGTCCATGCTGAACTCCTGCGCCAGCGGCGTGTCGGTGGTGAACATCGACAACGGCTTCGGCGCGGGGTATCTGGCCAGTATGATCAATCACATGGAGGTGAAAAAATGAGGACCCTGTATCTGGACTGCGGCATGGGCGCTGCCGGGGATATGCTGACGGCGGCCCTGCTGGAGCTGCTGCCCCGGCCGGAGGAGTTTGTGAAGCGGCTCAACGGCCTGGGGATTCCCGGCGTGACCTATCACCGGGAACAGGCGGAAAAGTGCGGCATCACCGGCACTCACATCACCGTGACAGTGGACGGCCACGCAGAGGGCGAGCACGACCACGAGCATGACCATCACCATGAGCATGACCACGGGCACCACCATCACCACAGCGGCATGGAGGAGATCAGCCATCTGATCGGGCACCTACCGGTGTCGGACCGGGTCCGGGCGGACATCCGGGCGGTGTACGACAGCATTGCCCAGGCGGAGAGTCACGTCCACGGCGTGCCGGTGACGGACATCCATTTCCATGAGGTGGGCACCATGGACGCCGTGGCGGACGTGACGGCGGTGTGCCTGCTGATGGAGGAGTTGGCGGCGGACCAGGTGATCGCCTCCCCGGTCCATGTGGGCGGCGGCACCGTCCGCTGCGCCCACGGCGTTCTGCCGGTGCCTGCCCCGGCCACGGCATATCTCCTGCGGGATGTACCCATCTATGGCGGGGCCATCCAGGGGGAGCTGTGTACCCCCACCGGGGCGGCTCTGCTGCGGCGCTTCGTTACCCGGTTCGGCGATATGCCGGTGATGACCCTGGAATCCGTGGGCTACGGCATGGGCCACAAGGACTTTCCCCGGGCCAACTGCCTGCGGGCCATGCTGGGGGAGACGGCGGCGGAGAGCGGCGATGTGGTGGAGCTGGCCTGCAACCTGGACGACATGACCGGCGAGGGCATCGCCTTCGCCATGGAGCGGCTGCTGGAGGCCGGGGCACTGGATGTGTACACCGTGGCCATTGGCATGAAGAAGTCCCGGCCCGGCGTGATGCTGTGCGTCCTGTGCCGGGAGGAGCAGCGGGAGGCTATGGTGCATCTGCTGCTGCGGCACACCACCACCCTGGGCGTCCGGGAGACCCGGCACCGGCGCTATACCCTGTCCCGCAGCCAGGACACCGTGGACTCCCCCTGGGGCCCCGTGGCCCGGAAAACCTCCCAGGGCTGGGGCGTCCGGCGGCAGAAGCCGGAATATGAGGACCTGGCCCGTATTGCCCGGGAGCAGAACCTGACCCTGGACCAGGTCCGGGATGGGCTGAAGTGAAAACAAGAGGACCGGCTGCCGAAGCAGCCGGTCCTTTTTGCGCCTTGATGCGATTATACCAAAACCTGTTAAAAAGCTTGAAAAGCCTTTTAACAGGTTTTGTATGAGACGTCACAGCGTGTTTTCACACGCTGTGCGTGCGCCCGGCGCACGGGATTCTTGATTCAATTTTTGAATCAAGAATCAGTATTAATACCCGAACAGCATATCCCGGCGGATCTCCGCCAGGTTGTGGGCGCCGCACATGGCCATGGTGTCCGCCAGCTCCGCCTGGAGCTTGCTCACCAGCACGGCGGGGCCCTCCGATCCGCCGCCATAGACCATGGTAACGAAGGGACGGCCGATGAGCACGCCGTCCGCGCCCATGGCCAGGGCCTTGAAGATGTCCGTGCCGGTGCGCAGGCCGCCGTCCACCAGGATGGTCAGCTTGCCGCCCACCGCGTCGGCAATGGCGGGCAGCACCTCCGCCGTGGAGGGACACTGATCCTGGACCCGGCCGCCGTGGTTGGACACCACGATGCCGCTGGCCCCGGCCTCCAGGGCCTTCAGCGCGCCGCGAACGGTCATGATGCCCTTGACGATGAAGGGCTTTTTGGCGTAGTCGATGATCTGCCGCAGTTCCTCCACGGTCTTGCTGCCGGCGGGAGGCGTCAGCCCCTTCAGGAAGGGCAGGCCCGCTGCGTCAATGTCCATGGCCACGGCCATGGGGTCCGCCCGGTGCACGGCGTCCAGCTTGGCGAACACCGTTTCCATGTTCCAGGGCTTCACCGTGGGCACGCCCAGGCCCCCGGCGGCAGTGATGGCGTGCAGCGCGCCCTCCATCACGGCGGGATTGGTGCCGTCGCCGGTGAAGGCGGCGATGCCCGCCTGGGCGCAGGAGGACACCAGAATGTCGTTGTAGGTCAGATCGTCGTATTTATCCCCATAATGGAGCTTCATGGCCCCCACGGGGGCGGCGAAGATGGGGGCGGCAAACTTCCGCCCGAACAGGGCGAAGGTGGTGTCGATGGGCGCATTTTCGCAGATGGTGTCCATGTTGATGCACACCTCCTGCCACTTCTGATAGTTGCGCAGCATGGTGGCGGCGGTACCCTTGCCGCCGGGGCCGGGCACCTGGGTGCGGCAGGCCATGCCGTTGCATACGGGACATGCCTTGCAGTACGGGCCGCTGCACTCCCGGGCGTTTTTGAGAATTTCGTTGTAATCCATAGGGAAAACCTCCTCAATTGCGTGATATAGGCCTATCATAGCGCACCGGAAACGTTTTTGCAACCGATTTTGTCGGTCTGGGGCGAAAAAAGGCCGGTTACAAAAGTATACTAAACGGTAACAAAATCGTTACAATGGTCACAAATGGTTACAATACACGAAAATCTATTGTTTTTTTGCGGAGTAACTGTATAATACAGTCATGGAGTCCGGATATTGTCCGTTTGAAAGGAGAAAATCATGAACTCGAAAAGACGATTTTTCAGCATATGCACGGCCCTGTGCCTGATGCTTCTGCTTCTGGCGGGATGCGCCGCCAAGCCCCAGCCCGCCGGCGTTGGTACGGACCAGCCGGACCCGGTGCAGGGTCTGGGCCTTCCGGAGGCGGGCGAGTGGACGGTGCCGCTGCTGACGGTCTATCGCCTGGACGGCGGCGAGGACAACCAGGTGCAGATGTTATACACCGGCCAGTGGGACCTGCAGAAGGGCTGCATCACCACCGGTGAGCTTTATGAAACGAAGCATTGGGCGCCCTTGACGCCCCGGAGCCTGCCGGAGGAGTGGCAGCCGCAGTTCATCGACCAGTACGACGGCTCGTTCACCTGTACCAAGGACGGCGAGACTCTGCGGGAGACGCCGCCGGAGGGCGGCGGCAACGTGTTCCGGATGGCTCTGGACGGAGACACGGTGGTGGCCGTCTACTATCAGTCTGTGGCGGATCAGAGCGGCCTGGTGACGGGAGTAGTCGTCTCTGTGGCCCGGTATCCCCTGGGACACCCGGAACAGGCGGAGTGGAGCCATATGGACGTGGGGCCGGAGCACGTCTCCGAGGTGTCCACCCAGCAGCCGGTCTATCTGGACGGCAAGGTGTATATGGCGGGGCATGAGACGGTGCTGGCCTTTGACCCGGTGACCCAGGAGGTCACGGAGCCTCTGGACATTGCCCGGCTGGATACCCTCTGGCCGGAGGGAAAGCCCACCGACCCGGAGTTCGGTTATGTGGGCGTCGCCATTGCGGGATGCTATGACGATGTGCTGATCGTCAACCGGATCCTCTATGCAGGGGACAGCTATCACAGCATGGACGCCGTGTATAAGGGCGGCGTGCTGGCGGGGGTGATGGAATACCGCTCGGAGTCCCCGGAGCAGCTGTATCTCTATGACGGCAGCCTGCGCCAGGTGGGGACCTTCACCCCCCTGAGCCAGAATGGCCTGGAATTTTTCACCAACAAGTACCCCATGCAGTTCTGATACTGATTCTTGATTAAAAATTTTAATCAAGAATCCCGTGCGCTGCGCGCACGCACAGCGTGTGAAAACACGCTGTGACGTCCCATACAAAACCTGACGCACCTTCGGTGCTATAAAAAGCTTTTCAAGCTTTTTAACAGGTTTTGGTATGATATAAATAAACCCCCCGCCCGGCCCTGCGGCAAGCAGAGTCGGGCGGGGCAGCTTTTCAAAAGAGCCTCGCAGAGTTTGCCGCCCGCAGGCGGTAAATCAAATGCAATCCATTTTCGCCCGGGGCGTGTACCTGGGCGAAAATTCTTCTCAGTCTGCAAGTGTGGAATTGGTTCGCCCATGGCGAACCAATTATGCGCGCGGCAGACTGCAAGCCTTTTGTCCAAAAAGGGCTTCGCCCTTTTTGGACAGTCTCTCCCCGCCCGGCCCTGCGGCAAGCAGAGTCGGGCGGGGGATGTATTTTATTCCGGTGTCTGTTCCGGCTCCTCCTCCGTGATGGTGGGGATGAAGGCCCGGGCCAGCTTGCCCCGGCCCCGGTGCTTGATATAGAAATATCCGATGGTGCTGAACACCACGGCTCCCACGAAGTTCACGAACAGGTCCTCCATGGTGTCGTACAGGCCGATGTCCAGGTATCCGTCAAAGCCCAGGTCCTGGCCGTTGACGGCCACGGAGTGGATGCCGTCAATGGTGACGGGGATGTTGCTGTTGGTGGGGTCCAGCATCACGGAGGTGATGGACTGGATCACGGTGTCCTTCTGCATGTCCATGTGGAACAGCCGGTCCATGCCGAACTCGAAAAATTCCCACATGACGCCAACGGTCATGGAGAAGCAGAAGGCCGCCAGGGCCACATACACCGGCGAAAGCTGGAACTTGATGCGGCTGTTGCGGTTGAGGATGTCGATCAGGGCGAAGCCCGTGGCGGCGCACAGGAACCCCGTGGTGGTGTGGAGCATGGAGTCCCAATAGGGATAGGTGATGAAATAGCACCCCAGCTCCCCCAGGATCTCCGCCGCGAAGATGAACAGCAGAATGATGATCTCCAGGGTGGAGGGCAGCTCGATGCCGAAGTTCTGCTGGATGAAGAAGGGCAGCATAAACAGCACCAGCACCAGCAGGCAGATGAAGGCGCTCTCATACTCCCGCCGGAGGATGGAGGACACCAGAACGGCGATGACGATCAGACGCAGCACCAGGTATACGGCGAACACCGCCGGGCGGCGGCGGATGATGGGCCCCAGGTCCCGGAGCTTGCGGCGGGGCGGCTTGGGTTCGTGCTTCATAAAATGATTCCTTCCTCGTGCATTTCTTCTTGCATAGTGGGATAAATTGTAACATATTCCAGGAGAAAATGCAACAAATAACGCAAAATAACGCATCGGAGGGCCCGCCTGTCGGCGGACCCTCCGGATAACCATGATGCTTTTACAGGTTTGGCTCCATCAGGAGAACCAGCCCAGGCCGAAGAAGCTGTCCAGCTGACCGGCCAGAATCAGGATCATGATGATGGGGGTGATATACTTCACGCACACGTTGAAGAATGCCTTGCTCTTGAAGCGGTTGCCCTCCAGGCAGCACTCGTCGTCCACGATCTGGGGACCCAGCTCCCAGCCGATGCAGATGCACATCAGCAGAGCGCCCAGGGGCATCAGGATACCCTCGGCCACGCAGTCGAAGAAGTCCAGCCAGCAGTCGCTCCAGGCGCTGGCCTCGATGTTCAGCAGATGGGCGGGGGCCATGCCGTTTTCGCCCAGGCCGTCCAGGCACACCAGCACGCACAGGACGCCGGCAGCGATGGCAGCCAGGATGGAATAAGGCTTGCGCTTGTCGCCCTTACCGGCGTCGCGGGCATCATCCACGAAGTGGGCCACGATGACCTCCAGCAGGGAGATGGAGGAGGAGATGGCGGCAAAGACCACCAGCAGGTAGAACAGGATGCCGAAGATGGGGCCGATGGAGCCCATCTTGTCGAACACGTTCTGCATGGTGATAAACAGCAGCTTGGGGCCGCCCACGGCGCCTGCGGCGTCCAGGGCGAAGCGGCTGGGCATCACGGCCAGACCGGCCATCAGGGCGATCAGGGTGTCGCACACCACGATGACCAGGGCGTTCTTCTCCACGTTCTGCTTCTTGTCCAGATAGGAACCGTAGGTGATCATGATGCCCATGCCCAGAGACAGGGAGAAGAACATCTGACCGCCGGCGGTGGCGAGGATGCTGATGAAGTTGGGGATCTCGGTGACGTGCTTGACCACGGGCACACCGGCAACGGCGCCGACCATGGCCCCGTCCACCAGAGCCTTGGCGGGCTCATAGTAGCCGGTGCTGGTGACATAGCCCGGCTGGAACATATACTTCAGGCCGTCCAGGGCACTGCTGTGGATCACCTGCTGCACGGTGCTGCCGTCGGCCTGCAGAACGGCCACGGTGAAGTCGTTGCCGCCCAGGGTGCAGGCCCGGATGATGCAGATCACCAGCAGGATGAACAGGGCGGGCATACCCACGGAACAGACCTTCTCAATGCCGTTGCTGACGCCGCACATAACGATGATCAGGGTGATGAGCACGAAGATCAGACCATAGATCACGGACTCGCCCTGGTTGGTCAGCAGGCCGCCGAACACCTCTGCGCCGCCCAGGCCGCCGGTGCCGAAGCCGGCGTTGAAGAGGCTGCCCAGGTTCACGGTGACATACTTGATGCAGTAGCCGCCCAGAGCGCAGTAGAACGACAGGATCAGGAAGGGTGCGATGATACCCAGCCAGCCCAGCCACTTGAAGCGCTTGGTGAGGATCTTATAGGTGCTGATGACGCCGCGGCCGGTCTTGCGGCCCAGGGCCAGCTCGCCCACCATGACGATGAAGCCGCACAGCGCCGCCAGGATCAGATAGATGACCAGGAACGTGAAGCCGCCGTTGGCGCCCATCTTGTTGGGGAAGCCCCAGATGTTGCCAAGGCCCACCGCCGATCCCACGGCAGCCATCAGGAACCCAAATGTGGTTCCAAAGCCTTTTCTTTCTTCCATTGAATTCTCTCCTTTTCTTTTTCCTCCTCCGCCCCGGCGGGGCGGGAGCCGGCGCAGGCCGTGCCGGCGGCATGCGTCTATTGGACATATTCAAAGTATACAGAGTTTCGGTCAATTGCACAATTGACAATTTTAATAAACTTTTAACGTCAATTTCTGCAATTTTAACATTATGTGAACTTATTCACATTCTTTTTTTATGCACATTTTGCAATATGCCGAAATATTTGCCGGAAACCTACCTACCAAACCGCTCGTTTTTCTTTCATTGGACCCGGTGCTTTGTGAATAATTAAACGGCATTGTGTCAAATTTCACAAAAGTGCTGTTTTTCCGGTTTTTCTATGGGTTTTGCCTGATAAATTTTGTAACCATCTAAAATTTTTTTTATTTATTTTCATTTTTTTGCTGTTAGCGATTTACAACGCTGCAGAATTATGGTAAAATGACGCCTATGGAACAAAAACCCGGAGGGGCCTCCTGCGCCCCGGCCCCCCGGAAAGAAAGGGTGACTGCCTTGGCAAACGTATGCGCAGTTAAAATGGAGAATATCACCAAGTGCTTCGGCAAGGTAACGGCCAACAAGGACGTTACGCTGGAGCTGTATAAGGGTGAGATCCTGTCCCTGCTGGGTGAAAACGGCAGCGGCAAGACCACCTTGATGAATATGCTCTCCGGCCTCTATTTCCCCGACGAGGGACAGATCTACATCGACGGCAAGCCTGTGACCATCGCCTCCCCCAAGGACGCCTTCGCCCTGGGAATCGGCATGATCCACCAGCACTTCAAGCTGGTGGACGTGTTCACCGCCACGGAAAACATCATCCTGGGTATGCCCGGGAAGCTGAACCTGGCCGAGGCCCGGAAGAAGGTCCAGGAGATCTGCGACCGGTACGGCTTCGACATTGACCCGGATCAGAAGATCTATGACATGTCCGTGTCCCAGAAGCAGACGGTGGAGATCGTGAAGGTCCTGTACCGCGGGGCCAACATCCTGATCCTGGACGAGCCCACCGCCGTGCTGACCCCCCAGGAGACCGACAAGCTGTTTGCCGTCATGCGCAACATGAAGAACGACGGCAAGTCCCTGATCATCATCACCCACAAGCTCCACGAGGTGCTGGACGTGTCCGACCGGGTGGCGGTGCTGCGCAAGGGCGCGTACATCGGCTGCGTGCAGACCAAGGACGCCAACCAGCAGTCCCTGACGGACATGATGGTGGGCCACGCCGTCACCCTGAACATCGACCGCCCCACCCCCGTGAACGTGAAGCCTCGGCTGGACATCAAGGGCCTGACGGTCTTTGACGAGATGGGCGTCAAGCGCCTGGACGACGTGACCTTCACCGTCAACGCCGGCGAGGTGCTGGGCATTGCCGGTATCGCCGGCTCCGGCCAGCGGGAGCTGCTGGAGTCCATTGCGGGCCTGTATCCTGTGGCCTCCGGCTCCGTCACCTATTATAATCCCGATAATGACCAGCCCAAGGAGCTGGTGGGCCTGAGCCCCATGGCCATCCGCAAGAGCGGCATCGCCATGTCCTTCGTCCCGGAGGACCGCCTGGGTATGGGCCTGGTGGGCTCCATGGGCATGACCGGCAACATGATGCTGCGCTCCTGGCGGAAGGGCGGCGGCATCTTCCTGGACCGCAAGGACCCCGAGGCCCTGGCCAACCGCATCTGGCAGGAGCTGGAGGTGGTGACCCCCAGCACCAGCTTCCCCGTGCGCCGCATGTCCGGCGGCAACGTGCAGAAGGTCCTGGTGGGCCGCGAGATCGCCCAGCAGCCCGCCGTACTGATGACGGCCTACGCCGTCCGCGGCCTGGACATCAACACTTCCTATACCATTTATAATCTGCTGACCGAGCAGAAGATGAAGGGCGTGGCCGTGGTGTATGTGGGCGAGGATCTGGACGTGCTGCTGGAGCTGTGCGACCGGATCGTGGTTCTGTGCGGCGGTCAGGTCTCCGGCGTGGTAGACGCCCGGACCACTGACAAGCACCAGGTCGGCGCGCTGATGACGCTGGTGAACAAAGGAGGCAAAGCGGATGAATAAGAAATCCCTGTTCCACATTTCCAAGCGGGACACCCTGCCGTGGTACACCAACGTGGCCATCCGGGGCGGCGCCATCATCCTGGCGCTGGTGGTGTGCGCACTGGTCACCACCATCCTCACCGGCGAAAATCCCCTGAGCATTTACGGCACCATCCTCAAGGGCGCCTTCGGCACCGCCCGCAAGAGCTGGACCACCTGGGAAAACGTGGCCATTCTGCTGGGCATCTCCCTGGCGGTGACCCCCGCCTTCAAGATGCGCTTCTGGAACATCGGCGCCGAGGGCCAGGTCCTCATCGGCTGTCTGGCCTCCACCACCTGCATGATCTGCCTGGGCGGCAAGATGCCCAACTGGCTGCTGCTGGTGGTCATGACCGTCGCGTCCCTGGCCGCAGGCGCTCTGTGGGGCTTCCTGCCCGGCTTCTTCAAGGCCAAGTGGAACACCAACGAGACGCTGTTCACCCTGATGATGAACTATATCGCCACCCAGCTGGTGGCCTACTTCATCATCATCTGGGAGGTTCCCAAGGGCTCCGGCAAGATCGGCATCATCAACCAGGACACCCAGGCCGGCTGGCTGCCCACCATCGGCAAC